>Ga0315279_10000031_pt1 | contig 314216 bp, 295 predicted proteins | sample YL17G06_20_MG_FD_203694 | JGI IMG/M metagenome (GOLD analysis project Ga0315279, IMG submission 203694) | Sediment microbial communities from Yellowstone Lake, YNP, Wyoming, USA - YL17G06_20 | ecosystem: Environmental > Aquatic > Freshwater > Lake > Sediment | place: USA: Wyoming | collected...
TTTTGTCCTAACCCAAATTCATCTAAAGCCGCCTTTAATTTTTCAAAAACCTCTTTACTTATACAAAGCAATTTCCTTAACTTCCCCTCATAAGGGAGGGGGTAACGATCTATGGTATCATTCCCACGGTGAATAAAATAATCATTAGCCTGTTTTTGACGGGTTTATTATTCGGCTCTGGGCCCTGCATTGCCAGCTGTGGGCCTTTTCTTATCACTTATATTGCTGGAGCGAAAAAAAATATTTGCAAAGCGATTACGGTTTATGTTTTATTTTCTTCGGCAAGGATATTTGTGTATGTCGTATTAAGCCTGGCGATTTTCTTTTTAAGCAGATTTGCGATAGAGAAATTATTAGGCGGCCTGTACAAATACGTCCTCATATTAGGCGGCGGATTTATAGTTATGATAGGTTTATTTTTGGCTTGTGGTAAAAGATTAGAGTTTAATTTCTGGCAGTCCTGGCATAAGAATATATTGGAGCGCGATAAAAAGAGCGTTGTTGCGGTAGGATTGGTAATTGGTCTTTTGCCCTGTGCGCCGCTTTTATCCATACTCTCTTACATAGGCTTAATTTCTCGGACGTGGGTTTCCAGCCTATTATATTCTTTCGCTTTTGGCATAGGTACATTCGTGTCCCCTTTGATATTATTAATCATTATTGCAGGAATAATTCCTCGCCTGTTTTTGGAGAAAAAGGCAATTTATTATTCAATATTTAGTCTTATCTGCGGGCTTATGATTATATTTTTGGGTATTCAGTTAATCTTGAAAGCTTTTTAGATGCACCGACTATATTCTCCTTCCAAAAATATCTCAAGCAATAAGATAATTATTGATAATAAAGATCAAGTTCATCATGCCAAGAATGTTTTAAGACTTAAGATCGATGAGGAGGTCATTATATTTGATGAGAAGGGCAATGAGTACCGCTCTATTTTAGAGAAATCATTACCCAAGAGTATGATTTTTAAGATTAAAGATGAGAAAAATCCTATTCTTAGGCCGTCAAAAGTTAAGATTACGGTTGCCTGTGCTATACCCAAAGGCTCCCGCATGGATGAGATTATTGATAAACTTACTCAGCTAGGGGCAGATAGGATTATTCCCTTAGAAACCGAGCGTGTGATTGTAAAACTGGATAAACACAAGGGGATATTAAGGCAGGAGCGCTGGAAGAAGATTGCTTTCAATGCAAGTCTTCAGAGCCAGAGGAATACCTTACCTAGATTAGAACCGATAAAAAATATAAAAGAGCTTTTATCGGATGCGGGAAGTTTTGATTTAAAATTGATACCCACGCTAATTGAGGAGAGAAAGCCTTTAAAAGAAATTCTGGAGAAATCTAAACCCAGGAATATATTGGTAATTATTGGACCCGAAGGAGATTTTACTCCCGGTGAGTTAATTTCGGCTAAGAAAATGGGTTGTATACCGGTATCGTTAGGTGATTTGGTCTTGCGTGTTGAGACTGCTGCGGTTGCTGTAGTAAGTTTTATTCGATTATATTATGAAAACAGTTAAATTTATTACCTTAGGTTGTAAAGTAAATCAATATGATACCCAGACCATAAGAGAACAATTTGCAAGCGCCGGGTTTAAAGAAATAGATAATGGTCAGAAAGCCGATATCTACGTGATTAATACCTGCACTGTAACTTCTACTGCTGACCGTAAATCCCGTTATCTTATTCATTATGCACATCGTCATAATCCTGGAGCTAGAATTATTGTTACTGGTTGCTATACAGCATTGGATAGTGATGAAATCGCCAAAATTCCCGGCGTAACCCACATTATCAAGAATCGAGATAAGGACAGAATCCTCGATTATCTTAACGGACAAAACGGACTTAACAGACCAAACCGACATAACCGAATAGGCATAAGTAATTTTTCCGGTCATACCCGCGCCTTCTTAAAGATTCAGGATGGCTGCGATAACTTTTGTTCCTATTGTAAGGTGCCTTTAGTTCGGGGCGCTTTAAAAAGTAAACCCCTGAATGAAATTATCCAAGAGACAAAAAAACTTGTCAAAAATGGTTTCAAGGAGATAGTGCTCTGCGGTATTTGTCTGGGTGCTTATGGGAAAGATTTACCCCGCCCTTGCACGCAAGGGCGGGGTTTACCATTTTCTAAAATAGACCTGGTTAATGCGATTGAGGCGTTAGAGAAGATAGGGGGATTATTACGTATCAGATTAAGTTCTATAGAAGCAGGTGATATTTCAGATGAATTGATTCAGAAGATGGCGCAATCTAAAAAATTATGTCAGCACCTGCATATTCCCATTCAAAGCGGCGATAATGAAATCTTAAAAAAGATGAACCGTAATTATTGCCGAGAGGATTATCTGGATCTCATTAAAAAAATAAAAAGTAGCATTCCGGAAATAGCTATTACTACTGATGTCCTTGTGGGGTTTCCAGGCGAAAAAGAGGATAATTTTCAGAATACCATAGGTTTAATTAGAGAAATTATGCCTTTGCGTGTCCATATTTTTCCTTATAGTAAACGAGCAGGTACTCCCGCTGCTATTTTAAAAGATAAAATAAATCCCTTGGTCATAAAAAAAAGAATCTCGCAACTTATGGGTATCTCTAAAACATATGCGCTTGATTATAAGAAGCGTTTCTTAAATAAAGATAAGGATGTGCTTATAGAAGAACGTTCCAAAGAAGACAATAAATACTGGGAAGGTTATACAGATAATTATATTAAGGTTTGGGTTAAATCGGACAAAAACCTAAAAAACCAACTTATCCGAGCAAGGTTAAAAAAGATAAGTAAAGATTGCATTAAGGCGGATTTATTATAAAATATATTTAAAACCCAGACAAGAAAATCGCCTTCGGCGATAACTCCAATGTGATTTTCAGCCTGCCCTGGCTTAGTATTCTGGCAGGCCAGGGTGGTTGGGAAAGTGCTTTATACTTTCCCATACCATAAAAAAAAGGAGGTAAATATGTTTAAACCCATTCATATTATTGGAATTGCTGTATTTTTTATTTTAAGTTTATTCTCTTTGGGTTTTTGCGAAGAATCCTTTACCATCACCACTTATTATCCGAGTCCTTATGGGAGTTATAATGAATTATATGTTGCAGATAAACTCGGCATCGGGACGACGAGTCCTTTTGTTAAGCTGCATGCTATTTCAAGTGCTAGGACTGGACCACTCGTATTAGAGTCTTACAATACCTATGATGTCTTTTCTGTTTTGCCTTGGGCAGGCGGTACCTACTTAAGTTCAGGCATCTATTATAAAGACGGTGCTTGGGTTCACGATAGCTACGATACAAATAATGCGCTCTTTGGCATAAGCGGAGGTACTGGTGGCCGCTGGTATGACTCCAATAACTCTTCGGGGAGCTGGAATGTCGCCTCTAACGTACAGCTGTGGACCCCCGCTGGTGTATTAGTAGGCGCATCAAGTCGAAAACTGAAGGAAAACTTTACTCCGCTTAACATCGATGATATTTTGCAAAAAATAGACCAATTGGACATTAGCCGGTGGAATTATAAGTCAGAAGGTTCTGCTATTACTCATATCGGTCCTGTCTCCGAGGATTTCCGAGAATTGTTTAAAATAGGAGATTCCAGTGAAACTATAGCTCTTATTGATGAAGGAGGAGTAGCGCTTGTAGGAATAAAAGCTTTGTCAAACAAGTTGTCGGTTTTGGAAAGCGGTGTCACAGTCGATAAAAATACGGGCAACGTCGGCATCGGGACGACGGGACCTACGCACTTAATTCATCTAAATGGTGGCGCATATTGCGATGGAACAGGAGACTGGATAGCAGGTTCTGACAGGGCATATAAAAAAGACATAGATTACAATTTCAAATACGGCCTTAAAACAGTGGAACAATTAAGGCCAGTTTATTATGTCCATAAACAGGATAAAACAAACAAAAGGCAGATTGGTTTCATCGCGCAGGATGTAAAAGAAGCTATTCCAGAGCTCGTAAGTGGCGAAGAAGGGTCTTATGGGTTGAGTTACGGCCAACTTACAACTGTATTAGTAAATGCAATCAAAGAACAGCAGCGGGAGATAGAAATCTTAAAAGCAGAAATAGACAGCCTAAAAAAGAAGTTGTAGAAAATCTGCCGAAGTTGCCCCGAACGAATTAAAAGAACCCACAGGACCGTTTCCTCCTAGCTATAGCAATACCAATAGGTTCTGATGGAAGTGTCCTTGAAAAACGGGTCCCCCATTTTTTTAAGTTGACAAATCCAAAAAAGATGGTATACTAATCACAGTAGTAAATAAGAGATTAGAAAGTCTAGGGCCGGAAGGTGTAGATATCTAACCTTTCGGTTTTTTTTATTTCTGTCATTATTTACTATAATTTGAAAGGAAGGAGGTAGTAAATAATGGCAAAAGGTAAAGTAAAGTGGTTCTCAAACCAAAAGGGTTATGGATTTATTACGCCCGAATCCGGCAATGATGTATTTGTGCATCACAGCGCGATTCAAGGTGAGGGTTATAAGTCTTTAGCCGAGGGCGAGGAAGTTGAATTTGAAATTGAAAAAGGCCCCAAAGGTGAACAAGCTACAAAAGTAGTGAAGTTATAACCTGAAAAACAACGACCCGGTTCTATTAGGGAGCCGGGTTTGTTTTTCAAGACAAAGGAGGAATTGATGCACACAGGTAAGATTAAGAAGTTAGTCCGTGACAGAGGGTTTGGGTTTATCAGCGATACAGACGGAAGAGAAGTATTCTTTCACCAGTCAAGCCTTCTCGATGCAAAATTTGATGCTTTAAATGAAGAACAAACAGTAGAGTTTGAAATTGAACAGTCACCCAAGGGTCCGCGCGCCATCAATGTGCGTATTACACCACAACAACAATAATCTATAGGCATGAAAGTCGTACTTATCGAGCCGGCTTCGTCAGAAGCAAATGTGTATAGCAGAATACACATGCCGCTGCTCGGCCCAATATATCTGGGAACTATTCTTAAGAATAGGGGCCACGAAGTTGAGATTTACAACGAAGATATATACAAGCCTGATTACTCCCGGTTAAACGCGGATGTAGTAGGAATTTCAATTCTGACCTCAACCGCCAAACGCGGGTATGAGATAGCCGGGAGGTTCCCTAAAGAAAAAGTAATTATAGGAGGCGTCCATGCCAGTCTTGTACCCGATGAGGCGTTACAATTTGCCAGGCAGGTAGTTGTTGGTGAGGCTGAAGAGGTAATTGCCGATGTGGTAGAAGGCTTAAATAAAGAGGCAATTGTTTATGGCAAGCCCCCGCAGAATCTGGATAGCCTGCCGCATCCGGATTTTTCTTTAATCAAAGGTTATAAATTACCTGCTTTCATTATGCCCATCTCTACTTCAAGGGGTTGTCCTTTTGACTGCACTTTCTGTTCCGTGACAAAGATGTTCGGCCGTGAATACCGTTTCCGCAGCGCTGAAAATGTTATACAAGAGTTGGCATCCAGGAATGCAAGGTCATTGTTCTTCTGCGATGATAATTTTACCGCGCATCCTAAACGCACGCGCACTTTATTAGAGCTTATGCTAAAGCATAAAATCCGTAACTGGTCCTGTCAGGTGCGCTGTGATGCTGCAAAAGACGATGAGCTTTTAAGCCTTATGGCGCGTGCCGGTTGCAATGTGGTCTGCGTTGGTTTTGAATCCATTAATAGTAAGACCCTTCAGGCATTCCAGAAGAAACAAACCATTGATGATATAATAAATGCCATCCGTTCTTTTCGTAGGAAGAAGATTAGAATTCACGGGATGTTTGTTTTAGGCGGCGATGATGATAGTGAAAAAACTATATGGGATACTCTGAAGTTTGCCATAAAACAAAAGATAGATACTATCCAGATGATGATTCTTACTCCTGTGCCCGGAACGAAGTTTCATGAAGAGCTAAAGAAGCAAAATCGTATTTTCAGCCACGACTGGAGTCTTTATGACGGCCAGCACGTTGTTTTTAAGCCTAAATTATTATCTGCTAAACAACTTCAGTTAAACGTGCTTGGCGCATATGCCAAGTTTTATTCTCTTTCCGGGTTCCTGTCTCTGCTTATAAGACTGCATTTTCGCAACGCAATGTTTCGTTTCATGGGATATAGAATTGTGCAGGAATGGATGAGGCGTAACCATAAAATGCGCTGGCTACTGCAGATTTAGACTTGATAGTATAGCGTAATTATATTGTATAAGATCCTTCGCCCCTTTGGGGCTCAGGATCAAGTAAAATTGCCAAATGTTGCAATTTTACTTGAAATTATATTAGATTTGGACTGCACCCCCTAAAACTGTAATTTTGTATTGCAGACAGAGGGGTTCAGTCCAATTCTGTGGCACATTGCCACTTAGATTCTTCGGCACATTGCCGCAGAATCATTTGATTGTTTCATTAATGAAACAATCAAATGAGACTTTTCCTTGACCATTCCGCTATCCAGCAGTAAAATGTTTTATAACTGTAAGGAAGCGGCCAATGGTTAAAAAATAGACAAAAATTCTTAAGGCAACTCTCTAAAATGGGGGTTGCCTTTGTTATTAAAGAAGGAGGCTGATATGCAATTAGAAGAATTAAAAGGCAAATTAGTGCTATTTAAGTTTGCCGAAGAAATAAAGGGAGACCTTCCTCTCTTTCAAATCTACAAGGATGAAATATGGGCGGTGGTAACCGGCATTGATGATGTAGGAATCTGGATAGAGAACCCCGCATACGAACTGGGGGTCTGGTGGGACGAAAAAGGCGATTTAATACCTCCGGGTGAACAGGTAAAAGAGAAAGTTAAAACCAACATTCTTATTGCCTGGCGTTTTATAAAAGCCATTATGAACGTTGAAGATGAGCGGTTTCAGAAAGTAAAAAGTGAAAAACTTCCCGGTTTCCATGCTTATAGATAAATGAACCCCGTACCTTCTAAAATATTCATAATTTATAAAAAGAGGGTTCGGGGAAATAAATAAAAATGAAAGAAGGTGCGGGGTGAATAAAGTATTGTTTCTTATACTATTGGTCATCGGGTTTATTGTTTTACGTATCAGATACATTGAGACCCGGGGCATATTCTATCCCAAAAGGGAGATCGAACTTTATCCTTCTGCTTTGAATCTGCCTTTTGAAGATGCATATATAAAGACAGAAGACGGCGTAAGAATCAACGGATGGTTTATACCGCGCGCTAATGCAAAATATACGCTTCTATTTTTCCACGGTAACGCAGGCAATATCGAACACAGGCTCGACAAGTTAGTTATGCTGCGGGAGGCAGGGGTTAATATATTTATCATCGATTATAGGGGTTTCGGTAAAAGCGAGGGCAGGCTCACTGAAGAAGGTTTTTATCTTGATGCAAATGCTGCTTACAATTATCTGGTGAATAGCCGGCGAATCAGGCCTGAACAGATTATTCTGTATGGGGAGTCATTAGGGACAGCAGTAGTTATAGACCTTGCTTCAAAAGTAAAAGTCGCAGCCATAATAGCGGAAGGGGCATTTTCCGGGGGGAGGGATATGGCAAAAAAAATTTATCCTTTTTTGCCTGCATTCCTTTTCTCAAATAAATTTAATTCTCTGAAAAAAATAAAAAAAGTCCAGGCGCCAAAATTATTCATCCATAGTATAAACGATGAGATAGTGCCTTTTGCATTAGTCAATAAACTTTATAAAGCTGCCAGCGGCCCCAAGGAGCTTATAGAATTAACCGGAGCGCACAACACTGCTTTTTTAGATTCTAAAGAAAAATATGTTTCCTCTATAAGCTTATTTATAGAAAAGCTTTAACCAAAGCCTGCAAAAGAAACTCACCCGACAATGATAGAGATAGACGGTTCCGAGAAATCCGGCAGCGGCACCATTTTACGTTATGCACTTACAATCGCCTCCATTCTAAATAAAGACCTGCATATTTATAATATCCGCTCTAAGAGAAAAAAGCCCGGCCTACGACCACAGCATCTTAAGACTGTTGAGGCATTTAGGATTTTGACGGGGGCAGCGGCCGAAGGTGCATCCCTCAATTCAAAAGAAATAATTTTTAGAATAAAAGATAATTTCATAAAATCAGGAATATTCAACTGGGATATAGGAACTGCTGGTTCAACGACTATGATGGGCCTTGCTATATTACCGTTGGGATTCTTTGCCGACGGTCCATCTACATACAGAATATCGGGCGGACTCTTTCAGGATTTTGCGCCTAATGCTTATCATACGAAATATGTTTTTATGGAGATACTGAAAAGATTTTCGTTAGATGCGGATTTAGATATTATAAAACCAGGCTATGTGCCCAGGGGCGGCGGGATTATAGAGATTGCTGTAAAGCCTATTGAGCAGAAGAAAATTATACCTGTGGAACTTGTGAAGCAGGGTGAGATTATAAAAATTGAGGGAATTTCCCTTTCGTCAAATTTAAGTGAAAGGCGGGTCAGCGATAGGATGATTTCTGAGTGTAATAAAATGTTGAGTAAACGAGGGCTGAGCGCCGACATAAAATTAATCAATGATACAAAAGCAGAGCAGAGAGGAGCTGCGTTAGCAATATGGGCAAAGACAGATTCCGGGTGTATAATAGGTTCTGATATGGCAGGTAAAATCGGCAGGACTGCAGAGGCGATAGGACAGGGCGTGGCAAAGAATTTGTGGGAAGATTTAGATAGCGGCGCAACAGTCGATAGGTTCACCGCAGATCAAATTATAATTTATGCAGCTTTGGCAGACGGGGTAAGTGAATATATTATTCCGCGGATGACAGAACATATTGAGTCTAATCTCTGGCTTATTCAGGATGTATTAGGTGCCAAGGTTTCAATTAAAGGAAATAATCTAAAGATAAAGGGGCTTGGATCAAATAAGCGTAGCAATGGATAAAAAAACACTTATACTGACAAATAGCCAAGTTCAGAGGCTTATTGACATGCCTTCTGTATTAAAGGTAATAGAAAACGCATTTATACTCTATGGTAAAAAATTAGTCCAGATGCCGGCAAAGATTTATCTGCACCTTGACAAATACGCTGGTGACTTCAGAGCTATGCCAGCGTATATAGAAGGGATGGATGCCTGCGGTTTAAAATGGGTGAATGTCTACCCTGAAAACAGGCGTTTTGGTTTACCCGCAGTTATGGCCATAATTATATTAAGTGACCCCAAAACCGGATTTCCCTTATGCGTAATGGATGCCACCTTGATTACAAATTTAAGGACAGGCGCAGCGGGCGCTGTTGCGGCAAAATATCTGGCGAGAGAAGATTCATCTATTGTGGGTTTAGTAGGATGCGGTGCTCAGGCAAGGACACAGCTTCTGGCTTTAAAAGAGCTATTTAGAATAAAATTAGTTTATGTGTGGGGCAATAAACTTGAGTATGCCAGGAAATTTTTAAAGGATACCAAGCGTTTCGGTCTTAATACGGTCATAAAAGATAAAATTTCTGATTGCACCAAACAAGCGGATATTGTGGTAACCACCACGCCGGTCAGAAAACCGATTGTTGAATCTAAATGGATAAGAGACGGCACGCATATTAATGCCATAGGCGCAGATGCCAAGGGTAAGGAGGAACTCAAACCTCAATTACTTAAACGCGCAAAAATAGTCGTTGATGACTGGCAGCAGGCTTCTCATAGCGGAGAGATAAACGTTCCTTTATCAAAAGGTATAATTACTAAGAAAAATATTTATGCTACGCTGGGTGAGGTTTTAATCGGAAAAAAGAAAGGAAGGGTAAGCCAGAAAGAGATAACTATTTTTGATTCGACAGGCCTGGCAATTCAAGATATGGCAGTAGCGAATTTAGTCTATAAAAGGGCTGCTAAACAAAAAGTAGGCAGATGGATTAAGATTTTGAAATAGTTACTAGGCTTATTAGTTGTAACTATTTATAACCTAAAAAGCTGCAATGGATGTTCTCAAGAAAGATATCACTCTTGAATATCCTCAAATACCTTTGACAAACGTCGACTAATATACTATAATGCTATCGGGTACCCGAGAGTGGGAATGGCAGAAACGAAAGCAGGTTAACGAATTGTTAAAAACAACTCTTCTGTCTGGAAGAGTTGCTTTTTCATGGTGTAGGAAAGTATAAGGCACTTTCCTAACCACCCTGGCCTGCCAGAATACTAAGCCAGGGCAGGCTGAAAATCACATTGGAGTTATCGCGAAGCGATTTTCTTGTCGGGAGGGTTGCGAAAGAGAAGATGAGAAAAGGAATATTAAAGCTTAAAGTAGTAATTTTATTTTTGGGTTTATATTGTGTAGCGCACGCAAGTGTTGTTTATTTAAGGACTTTCACCTTTAATGACGAAAGAACGTTTAATGATTGGAAGAAGATGATACTTAATGGTGAAGTGGAGTATAGGTTGATAAAGCATGGTAAGGAGGGTTATATTTATGCATTAAGTAAGAAGGCGTGTTCTGCATTGTATTATAGAGTTAAGTATAAGCTTAAAGATTACCCAACTCTTACATGGAATTGGAGGGCTCTACAGTTTCCGGATTTGTCTAAAGCAAAGACTCCCCGAGAAAGAGACGATTATGCAGCTAGGGTCTATGTAATTTTTCCTTTTTTAAGCTTTTCATCCTCTAGATTTTTAGAATATGTTTGGGCGGAGAATATACCTGCAGGGACAATTATGGATAGCCCCCTTGCTAGCAACACAAAGATAATTGTGGCAAGAAGCGGCAAGATGAATAAGCAGGGATGGGCGACTGAAACCCGCAGTGTTTATAAGGATTATACAAAGGCATTTGGTAAAGAACCCAATAAAGCAGTAGGAGCGATTGCCATAATGTGTGATGCCGACAGCACAAAAACTTTAGCCAGTTCCTTGTTTGGTGATATAGTGGTAAGAAATTAAAATAATTTCTTGGAGGGCAGTAGGAATGGAGAAAATAATAAGACATAGATATTTTGTAAATAAAGCATTTCAGCTACGTTTCATAAGCTTTGTCATAGTTCCGTTAATTGTAGTGATGGTAGCGCTGTATAGCATTATCTATTATTCGGTATTCAATGAGATATTGATTCCTGAAGCCATTGCCACTACGCTTTTACCGGCGATGAAAAAAGTAAATATCATAATAGCAGTGGGTATGCCGATTTTTTTACTTATTCTTTTAAGAACTATCCTTATCTATTCTAATCGGATTATCGGCCCTCTGGCTCGCTTGGAAAAACAGCTGGACAAGGCGATCTCGGGAGACTATTCGGCAAGGATTAAGGCACGCAACAAAGATGAACTCAAGTCCCTTATTGATAAAATCAATATGCTGTTAGAAAAGATTGACCACGAGCGAAAGGCCTAATAATAGGAAACCAGACCTACCCCATAAAATATTTTATTAACATTAACAAGACGCTTTCCGAGCCAATCGGGAAAGTGTCTCCCGCATAAGATAGAAAGTGTCCCTCTTAGAATTAGATACATTTATAGAGAATGAATTTGGCTTGAAGAAAACAAAATTATTGCATATAATATTTCGGTATCTCGACAAATCTTATTAAATAAAGTAGTATGAAGATAAAAATTTATTACCATCATACTGACTGCGGTCAAGTTGTCTATTATGCTAAATACTTGGAATTCCTTGAGGAGGCGCGCACTGAATTCTTCGAAGACAAAGGTATTTCGATCAAGGAATTGATAAGACAGGGCATATTATTTGTGGTCGCTCGGCAAGAAATAGACTATAAAGCACCGGCTTTTTATGCCGATACCCTTTCCATAGATACTCGCGTTACCGGAGTAGGGCGGGTTAAACTTGACTTTGCATACGAAATAAAAAATCAAAATAACCAGATTGTCTCTATTGCCAGAACAGTTATGGTTTGTGTGAATGATAGTTTTAAGCCTCAAGTTATACCTGAAGAGATTCGGAATAAGATAGCGAAATGAAAATATTAATAAAGATATTTATATTTTTGTTTTTTTCGCTAAATGTAATATCAGAAGCCATGGCCGATATGGTTTATCTTAAAAATGGCTATCAGATGGAGGGCATTATTAAAAGAGAGACTGATGAATATGTGGAACTGGAGATTAATGCAGGCACAGTCAAGTTTTATCGCGAACAGATTGAACGAGTCGAACATTCTTCGCAAGATGAAAACCAGATGATAGAGCAATACTGGAACGAGGAGCGTTTAAAAAAAGAAGCTGAGCTAAAAAGCCGACAACAACAAAAAGAAACCGGGTCTAAGGAGATAGAAGTCGGCCGTCAAGGAAATCATCTTTTTGTGAACGCATTATTAAACGGAAAAGTAAATGCCAGACTGCTCGTTGATACAGGGGCTTCGTTTGTTGTGCTTTCGCCCGCCATAGCGAAGGGGTTGAATATAAGCACAGTAGGCGCCAATCCGGATGTAAAAATGACCTTAGCAGACGGAAGTGAAGTCTCGGGCAGACTGCTTAAGCTTGATACTATTTGTATAGGAGAAGTCAAAGCCAATGACGTACAGGCAGCAGTTATTTATCAGGAGAATGCCTTTCAGGGGTTTGATGGATTGCTCGGAATGTCATTCCTGAAATTGTTTAAGTTTGAGATTAATTTAGAGAAGAGTAAATTAGTTTTGCAAAGATTATGAAGTTTGTAAGGGGGATGCCATGAAAAAAGAACTCATCATAGTTGGGGACAGGGTTTTAGTTGCGCCTGATGAAGGCGAAGACCGCACCGACACAGGTTTATACCTGCCGCAGGGAGTAAAGGAAAAAGAAAAGGTGCAAGGCGGCACCATAGTTAAGACCGGACCGGGCTATCCTATTCCCGACCCCACAGCGCTGGAAATAGAACCCTGGCAGACTCCTAAGTTTGAGAACCGCTATTTTCCGCTCCAGGCAAAAGAAGGGGATTATTGTATTTTCTTAAGAAATGCCGGCGTTGAGATAGAATTCGAGAATAAGAAATATATTATTGTGCCGCATTCGGCGATTCTGGTATTTTTGAGGAATAAAGATAAATCAGGACTGGAGTAATTATGAAGGGGCCAGTCCCGCGCCCGGGTTCCTCAACCTTGACAAAATGAAAAGATGAGAGACGTTAGGCTATCCCTAAAAATTCTTTTTACCATCTTTTTATTCCACTTGTTGACAAGCGGTGTTTATGCTCAAAATGATTCTTATGCAGTGGAGTCTCTCTGTGAATATGCCAGGGGTCTCTACGAACTGGGAAACATAGAAGAAGCTAAACATGAATTTAGCAAGGTATTAATTATTGACCCTGACAATGCCACGGCCAGGCGTTATTTGCAGAAGATAGGTTTAGACAAGGGGACTGCGCAAAAACTAAAAACCTTAGAAAACGCACTGCAAGCCAAAGACCAGGAATTAACCAGCTTAAGCGAAGAGCTAAAGTTAAAAGAGATGGAGCTCCAGCTAAAAACTGAGGAGTCCAAAATTCAAGCTGCTGAGTATACTTCCCAGTCTAGCCAATTAGAAGATGCTGCGGAAAGAATGAAGACCTTAGAAAATTCCCTCCAGACTAAAGACCAGGAATTAGCCAAAATAATTGAGGAGCTGAAACTTAAAAAAGAGCAGTTAAGCAGCGCCACTACCAAGCGCGATAAGAACCTCACTGCGAAAGACACCCAGTTGAAAGAACTTGCGGATAGCTTAAAATCCACCCAGTCTAATTTAACACAGGCCCAAAAACTCTCTTCAGATAAAGACAATCAGCTTAAGCAACTACAAGATAAGCTCAAAAACTTAGAGACTAGCTACAGCCAAAAAGCTGCTGAGTATACTTCCCAGTCTAGCCAATTAGAAGATGCTGCGGAAAGAATGAAGACCTTAGAAAATTCCCTCCAGACTAAAGACCAGGAATTAGCCAAAATAATTGAGGAGCTGAAACTTAAAAAAGAGCAGTTAAGCAGCGCCACTACCAAGCGCGATAAGACCCTGATGGATAAAAACGCCCAGCTGGAGCAACTACAGAACCAGCTGAAATCCGCCAAGAGCCAACTTGACCAGACGCAGAAACTCGCCCTCGATAAAGATAATCAGCTGAAGAAAGTAGAAGATAAGCTTAAGGAGTTAGGAAACTTCCTCCAGTCTAAAGATCAAGAATTAGCTAGTTTAAGTAAAGAGCTTAAAGTTACAAAAGAGCAATTAAGTAGCGCAGTAGTAGGAAGAGATAAGATGCTTGCTGGCAAAGACGCTGCGCTCAAGGACTTAGAGAACCAGCTGAAATCCGCCCAGTCTGACCTAGAGCAAACCCAAAAGCTCTCTCTGGATAAAGAAGCTCAACTTAAACAACTACAAGATAAGCTTAAGGAATTAGAGGCTAGCTCCAGCCAGAAAGCTGCTGAGTATACTTCCCAAGCCAGCCAATTCAAAGAAACTACGCAGAAACTAAAAACCTTAGAAGATTCCCTCCAGGCTAAAGATGCGGCATTAGCCAGCTTAGGCGAGGAGCTGAAACTGAAAAAAGAAGAGTTGACCCGAGCCGCTAACCAGCGCGATGAGAGCCTTACTGCAAAAGACGCCCAGCTGAAAGAACTCGCAGAGAGCTTAAAATCCACCCAGTCTGACCTAGAGCAAACCCAAAAGCTCTCTCTGGATAAAGAAGCTCAACTTAAACAACTACAAGATAAGCTTAAGGAATTAGAGGCTAGCTCCAGCCAGAAAGCTGCTGAGTATACTTCCCAAGCCAGCCAATTCAAAGAAACTACGCAGAAACTAAAGGCCTTAGAAGATTCCCTACAGGCTAAAGATGCGGCATTAGCCAGCTTAGGCGAGGAGCTGAAACTTAAAAAAGAGCAGTTAAGCAGCACTACCAGCCAGCGCGACCAGGTCCTTTCTGCGAAAGACACCGAGCTTAAACAACTCGCGGATAGCTTAAAGTTCACCCAGTCTAACTTAACACAGGCTCAGAAATTCTCCCTAGATAAAGACAATCAACTTAAACAATTACAGGATCGGCTTAAAGAATTGGAGGATACAGCAGCTAAAGCTGATGAGTATAAAACCCAGACTGAACAATTAAAAAATGTGATGGATAGCTTGCAAAAGGGATTACAATCAGAAATTGATAATTACAAGACTAAATTAGAATTAGTCCAGAAAGGTTTGGTAGTCACAGTTTTAACGGATATATTATTTAATTCAGGCAGTGCCAAGATTTTACCTGAAGGCAAGGAAGTTTTAGATAGTATATCTAAGGTATTGAAAAACGTGCCTCCTGAGAACCATATTGTTATAGAAGGGCATACCGATAATGAGCCGATAAAATACTCCGGCTGGAAGTCTAATTGGGACCTTTCCACTGCCCGTGCCTTATCCGTCGTGCACTACCTTATTTATGAATGCGGTTTTGCTGCCGAGAGATTTTCCATTCAGGGATACGGAGAATTCAGGCCTGTAGGCGATAACAGCACAGAATCCGGCAAGAGACAGAATAGAAGAGTAGAGATCGTGATACAACCTAAAGTGACCAAAGTAAGGCCCAGCTCAAGCCCTGATAATATAAATCTTAAGACGCCTTCCCAGGCAAACGAGGAACCCCCCTCACCATAAAAGCGGTATAATAATTTATGGTACAGGAAAGTATGCTCCTCGGAGCACAAGTAAAACACTTTCCCATACCACTGCGAAAATCGTTTAAAGTTATCGCCGAAGGCGATTTTCTTGAATATGTATAAGAATAACTCCATAAAATCTTTTGTATTCTTAAGCCGCACCGGATGTCTTTTGCCTTCACTTATAATCTTAAATCTATTTTTTGGCTGGTCAATCTTTAAACCCCGATACTGGCTGATTATTGAAGCAATATTGTTATTGCTTTTTGTGGCCAATACTTATGTTATCACACGAAAGATATTTTCTGGTTTTCCGAAAAAGCACGCTGATGCGATAGATGTGAAAGGAGAGGTGGTTAAAGACAGGCATCAGTTGAAATAAATTGACTTTTTATAAATTTATGTTATTTTAGGGACGGTTCTCAACTCAATCGAGAACTGTCCCCTCTTTAGGGGACAGTTCTGCTTTGGTTTGAGAACCGTCCCTACGAATGGAGGAGTTTTAGATGACGGGGAGTAATTTTTTGTGGTTGGCGCCTGTAGGTTCTATAATGGCTCTCGCATTTGCATGGTATCTTGCAGCTTCTATTTTGAAAAAAGATGAAGGCAATGAAAAAATGCGCGAGATTGCCCAAGCAGTAAGGGTGGGCGCAAGGGCGTATCTAAAGAGACAATATTTAGGTGTATCTGTATTCTTTTTAGTTGTATTTTGTATTCTTTTAATTTTAGCCCTGAATAAATATCTGGTTATTTTTGTACCATTCGCATTCCTCACTGGAGGTTTCTTTTCGGGTTTATCCGGCTTTATTGGTATGACTATTGCTACTCAGTCCTCAGCCCGCACCACCAATGCAGCAATGAAGAGTTTGAATTCCGGGCTGCGGGTGGCATTTTCCAGCGGCGCAGTGATGGGTCTTGTGGTTGTAGGGTTGGGGCTCTTGGATTTATCTATATGGTATTTCTTCCTTAATGCTTATTATGGCAGTTACAGTGTCCCGGCGTGGTTACCCCAATGGTTATACCCATATCTTAAATGGGCTTTTGAGGCGCATCCTTTGCCTATAGGAACAGATAAGATTACTGCTATTACTTCCACCATGCTTTGCTTTGGTATGGGTGCGAGTTCCCAGGCTTTGTTTGCGCGTGTAGGCGGAGGTATTTTTACTAAAGCAGCAGATGTAGGCGCGGACTTGGTAGGTAAGGTTGAGGCAGGGATTCCTGAGGATGACCCGCGCAATCCGGCTGTGATTGCGGATAATGTCGGCGACAATGTCGGCGATGTGGCTGGAATGGGCGCTGACCTTTATGAGTCTTATGTGGGTTCAATTGTGGCTACTTCAGCATTAGGAGTGGCTGCGGGTTTAGGGGTTGCGGGTGTAACCGTACCTATGGTTATGGCAGCAGTGGGCGTAGTTTCTTCAATTATCGGCACATTTTTTGTAAAAAGTAAAGAAGAAGCCAGTCAAAAAGTCTTATTAGCAGCATTACGAAAAGGCGTATTTGCCAGCTCTATATTAGTAGCAATCATATCTTATTTTCTGGTGAAGTTTACTTTGGGAAATGAACATTTAGGAGTTTACTGGTCGGTTCTATCGGGATTGGTTGCAGGCGTCTTGATAGGTTTGTCTACAGAGTATTTTACCTCAAGTCAGTTTAAACCCACACGTGCAATTGCTGATGCAACTTTAACCGGGCCGGCAACTGTAATTATCGCAGGCATTGCTGTGGGTATGATGTCAACAGCGATACCGGTTATTGTAGTAGGAATTGCTATATTGTTAAGTTATTTCTTATCAGGCGGTGCCACTAATTTTAATGCTGGACTTTATGGAGTAGGAATTTCCGCAGTAGGTATGCTTTCTACGCTAGGTATAACTTTGGCTACGGATGCCTATGGGCCGGTGGCTGATAATGCGGGTGGTAATGCCCAAATGGCGAATTTGGATCCAGAGGTAAGAAAAAGAACTGATGCCTTAGATGCATTAGGTAACACTACTGCTGCTACCGGTAAAGGTTTTGCTATTGGTTCAGCTGCCTTAACTGCCCTGGCATTAATTGCGGCATATCGGGACCAGGTGGCTTTGTATGGTAAAGAGCTTAGCTTAAATCTAATGAATCCCAATTTACTGGTGGGATTATTTATTGGCGGTATGCTACCGTTTGTATTTTGCTCTATGACTATGAGCGCAGTAGGTAGAGCAGCGGGTAAAATCGTAATAGAGGTGCGCAGGCAATTTAAGGAGATAGCCGGCCTTATGGAAGGCAAAGCCAAGCCGGATTATGCGCGCTGCGTTACTATTGCTACTTCAGCCGCACAAAAGGAAATGATTATACCTTCGCTTATGGCCATAATTACACCCATTGCCGTTGGGCTCTTGATAGGTATTGAAGCTCAGGCAGGGCTTTTAACCGGTGCAACTGTATCGGGTTTTGTCCTGGCAGTAATGATGGCAAATTCTGGCGGCGCCTGGGATAATGCCAAGAAATATATTGAAGAAGGCCATCACGGCGGTAAAGGTTCTCCTGCGCATAAAGCAGGGGTTGTCGGCGATACTGTCGGAGACCCTTTTAAAGATACATCCGGTCCCAGCCTTAACATCCTCATTAAACTTATGTCCATGGTTTCTATTGTCTTTGCCTCTTTTGTCATCTCCCACACCCTCTTCAAATAACCTTAGGGACAGGTCCCACCCTAATCGAGGGACGTTTCTTCGGTCAATCGGAGATGTGTCCCTTGATAGTCAACCCATCTGAAGACATAAAAATAATTTCACAAATTTGGTACCATATCTAAGAGGTCTAATTTTATATTTAGTGTTCTGTATTTCCAGCTGCTCCACATATAATCAATGGGTGATGAGGTTAGTTTTGCCCTCAGCGGATTATATTCAATATAGTTTAAGCAATCAATGAGATATCTGTCTTTTTGAATAATCATATTCTTAAATCTTCCTTGCCAAAGATGCCCGACCTTCCCATATTTTTTATTGAACCAAAGTGTATATGTCAGAGCGATACCTTGCATAATTTTAGCTAAGTCATTTACTTTGTTGACTTCGGCAATTAAATGGATATGATTAGGCATTAGGCAATAGGCGTATAGCTTAAAGTAATATTTTCTTTTGTAATGGAGCAGGATTTCTAGATACTTTTCAAAGTCCGCGTCTTCTAAAAAGATATTTTGTTTTTGGTTACCGCGTTGGATAATGTGATAGCACACATTAGATATTAGTAATCTTGAGCCCCTAGGCATATTAATCACCTCCCCTAGGTAATAGACGAAATTCAAACCATTTTCTAACATAAAAATTTTCCAATAGGGGACACTTCTCCGTTTGGGCTAAGAAACGTCCCTTGATTGGGGGAAGAAGTGTCCCTAAAAAAGATTTTATAATTGCTGGAGCTAATGATATAATACACCCATTATGAATGACCTGGAGTTTGTCCGCAGGTGTGTTAAAGGGGACAAGCGGGCGTGGAATGAATTCGTAGAAAAATACTCCTCTTTAATATATAATTATATCCATAGCGTCTTAAAGATAAAAGGCCGTTCCTTCGCCGAAGATAATATCAATGATCTCTTTCAGGAAATCTTTCTCTCCTTAGCCAAAGATAATTTTAAAAAATTAAGCACTTTTCAGGCCAGAAACGGCTGCAGCCTTGCCAGCTGGTTAAGGCAGGTGACGGTTAATTTTACCATAGGTTATATCCGCAAACTTAAACCCCTTGTATCTATTGACGAAGAAACCGACGATGGCTTTAGTCTGACAGATTTACTCTCATCCAGTTCTCCATCGGCTGCTGATGTGCTTAGCCAGGAAGAAAGGCTTACGCATTTAAAGGATTGTATTGATAAATTAGATATTGACGATAAATATTTCCTGGAATTACATATCCATAGAGGGTTGGGTATTGAGGAATTAAAAGCTTGGTTTAAGATTTCGCGCCCAGCATTAGATATGCGCAAGTCCCGGATAATTGAGCGGTTAAGAGCGTGTTTTAAGAGCAAAGGCTTTATACTCCGCGGCATGTAAATCCGCGTCCTTTAGGGCGCGGAGCCGAAAACACATTGTTTCGGCATCAAAGAAACTGCAATACATTATTGCAGTTTCTTCTGACCTTTTCATTAATGAAAAGGTCAGAAGAATGTGTTAGATTTTTGGTATGTTTACGTCTATTATATTAGGAAAGGGATGACAAAAAATGCCAAACCAATTAGAGAAATTAATCAAAGGAGCTTATAAAAAGTGGAAGTCTGAGCATCTCAAAGCGGATAGCGCGCATCCGGACGAAGAGGCCTGGGCTTGTTTTCTTGAGGGCAGGCTCACACAAGAAGAAAATGAGCGTATAAAAACGCATTTAATAAGTTGTGATAGTTGTGCTGAGGTTTTTGTCACTCAACTAAGATTGAAACCTCAATCTGTAAAAGGATTGCCCAAAGAATTAGTCGAGCGCGCGAAGAATTTAGTTGTATCAGAAGATAAACTTTCTCTTGTAGAGATAGTGCTTATGCTTAAGGAAAAGGCATTGGAGATATTGAGTACTACGGGCGATGTCCTGGTGGGTGAGGAATTTGTGCCTGCACCGGTATTGCGCAGCCGGCAGATAAAAGAATTTAAAGACGAAATTACCATCTTAAAGGATTTTAAAGATATAAGGGTTGAGGTAAAAATAGAAAATAAACGCGGTCAAGCCTTTGACTTGATTGTTTTTGTAAAAGATAAACAGACCCATCGCATAATTAAAGATTTAAGGGTTACCCTCCTCAAAGATGATTTAGAACTTGAATCCTATCTCACAACTTCCGATAAAGTAATCTTCGAACATGCGTTAGCAGGTAAATATGTTGTTGAGATATCTAACATCGAAAATAAAATCGCCTCAATATTGTTAGATATAAGGAAATAAGTAAGGACATCCCGCACCTTTGGACATATTCAAAAAATAATAAAAAATGAATTTAACAAAGGTGCTGGATTAAATTCGTCCTTCGCTTCGCTCTAGGACTCGATTGGACGATCCTGAAACGAGATTCTTCGTTTCGCTCAGAATCGTCCTGAGGAGTAAAAGCGACGAAGGACGAAGTGAAGGATCTCGCCCAAACAACTTACGTTCACTTTGTTCCGTAAGTTGTGGGCTCATTTAATATGGATGAGTCTAATGCCTTGGTCTTAGAGATATTAAGGCAAGATAGCATGCTTGCAATGAGCGTCTTTGAACAGAAGGAGCTCGCCCAAACTATAAGGCACTATAGCCAATTGTCTGTATCGTTTGCCGAAATAAATAAATTATGCCAGGAAGTAATATCTATATTAAACAAGGCGAGCAAAAAAGGCACTTTCATTGCCGATTATATAAATAGCCTTAAGAAAACAGGCCAGATGCTCTGGGACCATTTGCTTACGCGGTCAGTTAAAAATAGATTAAAAACAACCATAATTAAAGATTTGGTTCTTGCCATAGATGAAGAATTAATCAGTATTCCCTGGGAGCTCTTGTATGACGGTAATGAATTTTTATGCCTTAAATTTAATTTAGGCAGGCTGGTAAGGACTAAAGAACAGATAAGCCCGCCGCAATATCGCAGTTTAACAACTACTCCTAAAATGTTGATACTGGCTAATCCCACTAATGACCTGAGATCCGCTTACCTTGAAGGCGTATATATAAAAAATCAGTTTGACCGCAAAAGAAATGAGATCAGCATTGATTTTAAATCTACTCGTATTGATACGCTGTATGTAAAGAAGAATCTGCGTGATTACGATATCGTACATTTTGCCGGCCACTGCGAATATGATACAGATAATCCCAAGAATACAGGCTGGGTGTTAAGCAACGGGAGATTTACAACGACAGATATTCTTGCTTTAGGCGAGAGCCTGTCTTTTCCCAGTTTAATCTTTTCTAATGCCTGTCATTCCGCCAAGACCGTAACCGAAATAATGAACACAGATTACCAGGAGAAAAACTACAGTCTTGCATCGGCATTTCTCTTTTCCGGCGTCAGGCATTATATTGGCACGATATGGAAGATAGAAGACTCGGTGAGTCTCGTATTTGCCAAGGAATTCTATACCCAGTTAATTAAAGGAAATTCAGTGGGCGCATGCATGCGCCTGGCGCGCGTAAGATTAATTAAGGAATACGGTATCACCGCTATATCCTGGGCAAGCTACCTTCTTTACGGAAACCCGAATTTTATATTATTCAGGCCTAAATCCAGACCTGCGGCATTAAAATTCAAGAGAGACATTTCTTTATATAAAAAGCAGATGGTAAGACTGCTCTCCGCAGCTTTTATTATATCGATAATTATATATCTATATATATGGTTATCCACTATAAATCCTAATGCACATCTTATGTTTGCCAAATCCTATAAATTATATCTTGCGGGTAAAAATCAGGAGGTGATTTCGCTTTGTGATAATCTTATCAAAAAAGAGCCATTGTTTTTGGCAACTTATCCGCTTCTCGGGGATACTTATCAGAGAACGGGTGATAGAGATGTGGCCTTAAAATGTTATTTTGAATACGCCCTGCATAGCGAGAAAAAACATGCTAATAAGCATTTGGCTTCTGCTTATACCGGCATTGGCTGGATTTATCAGTCCAAAGGAGAATATCCCAAGGCACTTAATTTTTATAATAAGGCGATAGCCTTGGCAAGAGAAAATAAGGATAGATTAAATGAAGCCACGGCTTTAAGAAAATTAGCCGTCTGGTATATGGACAAGGAAGATTATGATAAGGCATTGGAATTATTGACTAAGAGTTCGGAAATTAATCGGGAAAGGCAATACATCTATGAACATAGATATAATTTAGCCTGCGATTATTTTGATATGGGGCTGGTATTTAGCAACAAGGATGATTTTACGACAGCCAAAGAATTCTATAACAACAGCTGCCGGTTATTTGAAAAATTAAAGTTAAAGAATGAGCTGAGCGATTATTATTTTAATCTGGGAGAGATATGTATATTCGAGAAACAATATCAGAAAGCCCTGGATTATTATACACAGGGTTTAAAGATAGACGAGTTTCAGGATAATAAACCGAGCATCGCCAGCGATTATAACATGATTGGCGAATTGTATATGGAAATGGATAATTCAGAAGAAGCAGAGAGGTTCTTTAATCAATCAATCTCAATTTCTAAACAGATAGATGCCCATCCGGAATCAGCCGCTGCATATTATAACCTCGGGCTTTTATATAAAAAGAAAGGCCAGAAAAATAAAGCCCGAGATTATTTTAGGCAGGCACAGGATATCTATCGGTTGATGGATACTTCCGATTATCAGGAAATTAAGCAAGAACTTATAAATTTGGACAACCAATAGAGATATTTATGAAAACAATATCAGTTGCGATTATAGTTTTAGTTATACTTAGTATGATAGGCTGTTCTATGCCAATTGCAGCAATACAAAGTCCTTTATATAGTTTTACCCGGGAAGAGAAAAGAATTAAGAGTGGGTTTGGAGGGAAGAAAAAATCTATAACGCTTAAAGATTTCCGCGGAAATGACGCATGCGATGAAGACATAGAAGCCCTTAAAACAGATGTAGAAAAATATATTTCCCAGCATCCGGATTTAAGCGAATCAGCGAGAAATAATTTGCAAGCACTAAAAGTAACGCAAGGCGCTACAGGTGATGAGGTTGTTTTGTTATTAGGTAAACCGGATAAATTGGTGAAAGTGGCAGGTAGCGGCCGTTACGGCGCATCGGAAATATGGATTTATAAGCTCAGTAAAATACGCGCCTTTACCATATTTATTCTCCCGGTATTCCTTGTCCACGAAGGATATTATTTGTATTTTAAGGACGGTGCGTTGGTAGAAATAGAAAGGCATTATCTTAAACAAATTGTCGAGCAGGGCGCAGGACCCGGGGTAATCGAGTCTAAAAAGTAAAAATCAACCCCTTAAATCCGGACCTGGCAGAGAAATATTAAGCCAGCGAAGGAAAAAACTTTTGCAGTTCCTCTTCAACCCACCCCATAAAGATTCCGGATAAAAAATTCCTGTTAGATTTTGCCACTTCTTACGTCTATTATAGCAGTGACAAAAATGCATAACTTTGCGCTTACTATAAAATTATATTGCTAAGTTTTTATTTATGATATAATTAGGAAAAAGGAGTTATAGAAATGGGAAAAGAAAAGAAAATTAAGGACACGAAAATCATAGAGAAACTGAAAGAAAGTGAAGAGCATTATAGAATCTTTGCATCATATCAACATGCGATTTCGTCATTGCGTAAGTTTTATGTAACAGAAGCCAGCTTTGAAAAGATGCTTCAAAAGACAGTAGATTTATTCGTTAAGGATTTCGGTTATTACATGACATGCTATGGTGAGTTAAAAGCGGATGAGAAGGTAATTATCCCCAAGGTATGGGCGGGAAAATACGAGAAATACTTGGATGGATTGCGGCTCGAACTTGATGACAGTAAAGATGCCAAATGTGCCATGAGCCTTGCGATTGTAAGGAAAGAACCTTTTGGTTATGCAGATCTTAAGCACGATAAAGATTTTGAAAAATGGCGCCCATTAGCTCTTAAATATGGATATCGTTCAAACCAAGCAATTCCGCTTATCGTAGAAGGTAAAAGCATCGGTGCATTTTTGATTTATAGTACCCGCCCCCGGGCCTTTAGCGAAATTTTGATTCGGTATCTCAATGGAATCGTGAATGAGCTTGCTACGATTATAGAAAAAATCACCGAGCGCAAGAAGGCAGAGAAGGCGCTTAGAGAATCTGAAATAAGGTATAGAACTTTGTTTGAATCAGCTGCTGGGGGGATACTTATAGCGGATATTGAAACAAAAAGACTCAGATATGCCAATCCAGCTATATGTAGAATGTTAGATTATAATGAAGAAGAATTAAGAAGAAAAGGGGTAGACGATATTCATCCAAAAGACGCTTTAGAGCATGTAATTTCTGAATTTGAGGCTCAGGCAAGAGGGGAGAAAACATTAGCTCCAAATATTCCGTGCTTGAGAAAAGACGGAACAATAATATATGCAGATATCAATACAACCAAGGCGTTAATAGATGGAAGAGAATGTAATATAGGTTTCTTCAGTGACATCACCGAGCGCAAGAATGTGGAGGAGGAGTTAAAGAAGTATCGTGAGCATCTTGAAGAAATGGTAGAAGAGCGCACAGCCGAACTAAAAAGGATCAACGAACAACTCAAACAAACCCAGCTACAACTCATCCAATCAGCCAAAATGGCTTCGGTTGGGCTTTTAGCCACTGGTGTGGCGCATGAGATAAACAATCCCCTATCTGTTATCTCAGGTGAAGCGTGGATGTTACTAAAGGATGAGAATAAAGATAAGGAGACAAAAGATGCTTCAAAAGCCATGTTAGAGCAGGCGGAGAGAATCAAAGGAATTACTGAAAAGCTTTTAGAATTTTCTCGGCGGAAAGAACCTAAGTGCCTGCCTTTAGATGTAAATCAAGATATTGAGAAATCCATCTCTCTTTTAAGTTATCAGGCCAAAATGGAGAAGATAAAGATAGTGAAAGAATTGAGCATTGATCTGCCTAGACCTTTGGGAGATGAGAATCAACTCCAAGAAATATTTTTGAATATAATGTTAAATGCTACTCAGGCTATGGAAGAAGGAGGGAGGTTAACAATAAGAACCCGTGTTGAGGAGATAACAAAATATGGAAGAAGGGAAACGGATATACTTAAGCTAGGTCAAAGAGTGGTAGTTATAGAATTTGAAGATACGGGAAAAGGAATGGATGAGGGAACATTAATGAAAGTATTTACCCCCTTTTTTACTACCAAAGAAAAACACACAGGATTGGGTCTTTATATTTGCCGTGGAATTATAGAAAATCACAAGGGTATTATTGAGGTACAGAGTAAATTAGGCGAAGGTTCTACTTTTACTATCAAATTACCTGTTTCTAAGGAAGAAGGGGGACAATGAAGAAGATTCTAATAGTGGATGACGAGAAGCCAGTATGCGATATGTTAGAGAAGTTTTTAATTAAAAAAGGCTATGAAACAGTTATCGCGTTAAGTGGCGAGGAAGCCATAAGAAAAGTAAATGAAGAAAGGCCGCATTTAATACTTTTAGATATCAGGATGCCAGGGATGGATGGGATAGAGACATTGAAAAAAATAAGAGAGATTGATAAAAAGGTAGGCATTGTGATGATTACTGCGGTTAAAGACGATGATGTAGGAAGAAAGTGTGCGGAATTGGGAGCTTATGATTATATCACCAAGCCGCTTGATTTTGAATACCTAGAAAGAGTCCTTCTTATAAAATTACTTAATTTCGGAAGTTAAGTGAAAGTCAGTTATATGCTTTTGATAGGAGATGGTTTTTTATACCCATTTCGCACGATAAGTTACATATAAATTCCTACCTATTTTTAATCCCACCCCCCTATATAAATTGCCTTAAAATTTTAAATTCCCCTAAAATCTTCCCAAAATATTTCTGTTAGATTTTGTCACCTCTTACGTCTATTTAAGTGAGGGCACAAGTTATGGAACAGTCTACTGCAGAGAGGCGACATAACTTGTATGCCCGAACTTACCCCCACACCAATTGTGTGTTTAGCTTAGGCTATATTGCAATTGGTGTGAGGGTCAAATTCGCACCTATAACTTACTCACACTAACGTGTTCGTAAGTTATGTGCTCATTTGAGGAGGTGGTTAAGATGAAGAAATATGCAGTAGTTTTGGTAGCGGTAGGTTTACTGGTTTTGAGTTTAGCAACCGGCGTCTTTGCTTCGGACCTGGCCTGGGAGGATATAGGTAGGGGGAATTTAAACCTGAAAACAGTGCTGGTAGAAACCGATAACCCTCAAATTATTTATATCGGCTCAGAGCAGGGTATTTTTAAGAGTGAGGATGGCGGTGGGAGTTGGAGAAGTATTTTTTCGGCGAGAGGCACAAACAGAGGGATAAACTTTTTGTTATTCGCTTCGGATGATAAGAATTCGTTGTATGCTGCAACCGGAAACGGTTTATATCAAAGCTTGAACCGGGGAATAAACTGGAACAGAATATTCAAAGGGAAAAACTATCTTGAAAACGAATGCACGGTATTGGCAATTTTGCCTCTTCGGATTTATCTAGGCACCAAAAGCGGCCTTTTTGTAAGTAAAGATAGAGGACGCAGCTGGCATAAAGAAGCAGGACAGCTTGGTAAAAGTTGTATACTGGCTATTGCTTATAGCCTAAAGGAGCCAAACTCTATTTACGTTGCTTCTGTTGACGGAGTGTTTATGACTATGGATAGCGGTCAATCCTGGGAGAGGATTTTTATTACCCATTCTGCAGAGAACAATAATGATATAGAAGACGAGGCGGAAGAAAAAGAGGAAGAACAGGATATTTCTAATATAAGATATATAATTATCGATCATAATAATTTAAATTACCTTTATCTGGGCACATCCAGGGGAATTTACAAAAGTCAGGATAAAGGTCGAACCTGGGAATCGGTTTCTAGTTACGGCCTGCTCAGCCAAGACGTAAGATTTCTTTTGGTGTCTAATAAATCTAATCTTTATGCCGTGACAAAATCAGGTGTGTTTGAGTATAGAAATGATAGATGGCAAGAATTATCGCTGCATCTTTTAGCAGAAGAAGTCAGGTTTTTAAGTTCGGATAATCAGGATAATTTATATGCTGCTTGCGATAAGGGTTTATTTAAAGCAAAGATAACAGATTCTGGCGACACTCAGATATCAGATAACATAATAGCTATTTATTATAAGGATGGTCCAAAAATAAATGAAGTCCAACAGGCAGCTATTAAGTATGCCGAGGTCGAGCCGGAGAAGATTATCCGCTGGAGAAAGCAGGCGGCAAAACGCGCTTTGCTGCCGCATTTGACGGTAAGCACGGACAGGGATAATAACAGAACAGCCTCCAGCAGTATCTGGGGGATTTACGGTAGCAACGGCTTGCCGGGTAAATACTTTGTCGGTCCTGATGATGAGACCAAGTATAACAATAATAATTGGAGTATTTCTGTTACTTGGGAATTAGGTGATTTAATTTACAGCGACGATCAGACCAACATTGATGTGCGCTCAAAGCTTATGGTTCAGTTGCGTGACGATATTCTGGATGAGGTCACAAAGTTATATTTTGAACGTATCCGCGTGAAAATGGAGATAGATAATCTTGGTATTGAAGATAGAAAAAAGAGGTTTGAAAAGGAACTAAAACTCCAAGAGCTAACCGCTTCTCTTGACGGTCTTACCGGCGGATATTTTTCTGGTCATCTACCCAAATAGGGACAGTTCTTAATCCAACTCCTGTTAGCGCAAGAACGTCCCTTGCTTGAATATACTTGAATTTTCTCCCCGCGTAGTCTATAATAAATTAAATAATATCTATATAAGAGATACTTGCCGCCAAAGGCGGCAAGTATTAATTCGCACAGCAACTTATGTTCACTATAGTTCCATAAGTTGCGTGCTCATTAAAAGGAGCGAGGATATGCATAGCGAGAATTTGAAGAAAATAATAGACAATATGGAGAAGGTGATTGTGGGTAAGACAGATACGGTGAAACTATTAATTGTTGGCCTTCTAACCAAAGGGCATATTTTAATCGAGGATGTTCCGGGTCTTGGCAAGACAATGCTTGCTTTGACTTTGGCTAAATCAATAAGTGCAGATTTTAAAAGAATTCAGTTTACGCCTGACCTTCTCCCCTCGGATGTGACGGGAGGGTTTGTTTATAACCCTAAAACCGGAGACTTTGATTTTAAGAAAGGTCCGGTTTTTACCAATATACTTTTAGCCGATGAAATTAATAGGACTACCCCACGTACCCAGTCTGCACTTTTAGAGTGTATGCAAGAATATACTGTTTCTTTAGACGGCAAAACCTTTGCCTTGCCCAACCCTTTTATAGTAGTTGCTACTCAGAATCCCATAGAATATCAGGGGACTTATCCTCTGCCTGAGGCTCAGATAGATAGATTCTCAATGAAGATAAATATGGGTTATTTACGCACCGAAGAAGAAGTAAGGGTCATATCAGAGCAGAAAATACAGCATCCCATTGAAAATCTTAAGCCAGCCCTGGATTTAGAAAAGGTCTTAGAATTGCAGGAAGAAGTCAAAAAAATAAAAGTCTCCCCCCATATTTTAGATTATATTGTAAAACTGGTTTCTGCTACCCGTAAAAAAGAAGAGGTAAAATTAGGCGCCAGCCCCAGGGCCTCTATTGCGCTTATGAAGACAAGCTGCGCCTGGGCTCTCCTGGAAGGCAGGGACTATGTTATTCCTGAAGACGTAGTTAATCTCCTGCCCTGGGTATTAAAACACAGGCTCATATTACAGCCCAAAGCCTTAATTGCGGGCAAAACTCCCGAACACATAATTTCTGACTTGTTAAGAAGCACACCCATCCCTTAAAAACAAAACATGCTTAAGATATTCCTCAAGAAGTGGGTATTCCTTTTCATTATTATTATATTTGACCTTATTATTGCACTTAGGACATCCATAGAATTTTTCTATTTCTTTTTCTGGTTTTTGATATCTTTCGTAGTCATAAGTTTAATATGGATTGCCATAGAATACTTTGGAATAAGGTTGTCTCTGGTCAGGAGAACCATAACCAAAATAGAGGAGGACGATATTTTGGAAATAGAAACCGTGATTGGCAATAATAGCTTTCTGCCAATCCTTAATTTTGTTTTAGAAGATTATCTTGCCTGCGCGATTCCTCAGGAAAGAGAAAAAAGATTTTTATTAGAATATCTCGGTCCTCGATCAACATTGAGTTTAAAATACCGCTGCCTTTGCCCGCGAAGGGGAAGATATGAAATAGGCCCGTTTTCTATTTATCTTTTTGACCCCTGGGGCTTGTTTTTCTTTAAAAAATCCTTTTTCTTATATTCAGAGCTTTATGTTTATCCGCGTACATTTAATATCCCAAAGTTTCCTCCTTTAGTGAAAGGAACTGTCCCTTGGTTTGGTATAGAGACCAGCCGTGTTAGCGGTGATGAGGATGAATTTTATGGGATCAGGGAGTATAAACCCGGGGACCCCATAAAGAGAATCCACTGGCTTTCTACTGCCAGAAAAAATAAATTAATCGTTAAGCAATTTCAACACCAGGCGTTCTTTAGGATGACCATTATATTTAATTTAGATAAAGATAAAAACTTCGGCAAAGGTAAAGAGAGCGTAGCAGAATACATTATAAAGATAGCCGCCTCTGTAGCTAAGTATTTTATCGAGAGAAATGTCTCTTTGGAACTTATTGCCCATATAGGAGAGATAGCGCATATCCCTTTTAATAAAGGCGCAGAGCATTTAGAAGATATATTCAGGCTTCTCACTATAGCTCAGGCAGAAAGCAGGATTAGTTTGGATGAGCTCTTTCAGGAATTTGCTCCTTACATCCCTAATGATTCCAGTTTGATTGTGATAATGCTGGATCAGGATTGGGAGTTTTTGCCTGCGATGTTATCTCTGAAGGCAAAGAATATCTCTTTAATTCCCTTGATATTGATTGCTTCTTCATTTTTGCATCCATCCGAAAAACAAAAGATTATAAAACTTCCGGAAATGAAATCGTCACAGGCATTTGATTTCGCTCCTATATTTTTTTCCTGCGGAGATAATTTAGAACAGGATTTTCTTAAATAAGTGAGGACATAAGTCCGAACTTAATTCGTCCTTCGCTTTACTCAGGACTCGATGGACGATTCTGAACAAAGTGAAGAATCTCGCCCGAACAGCTTACGTTTACTTGCTATTGCGTAAGTTGTGGGCTCATTTAAGATGGAAGAAAAAAATCGGTATTTATTTTTAGAGCTTTTATTTACATTTTTTCTTCTTGAGCCGGTAATCTTTCTGTTTGGGGATATTCTATCGCCATACCGGCTATATTTTACTCTCGGCCTAATCGGCGGTTTTTCTTTAAGCTGGTTTAACCGGAATAAACAAAGCTCCTTAATAAGAATTTTTATAAACATCGGTGCCGTAGGAGTTTTTATCTGGATAATATATTCGTTACTAAATTCCTCTTTACTCTATAGAGAAGTTATCCTTATATTTATAAAAGGAGGTATTATTTTAGAGGTCATCTTTAGTTTTAATAGTTATTATCCTCCTTATCTAACTTATATCCAGGCCTTGAGTCTTCCCTTACTTATGTGTTTTCCCGTATTCGTAAAAGATTATAATGAAGTGCATGCTATGTTAGTTTTGATTTATATTATTTGTTGGATTGTAATCCTTAGGATTAAGTTTTATGAATTCTTTAAACCACTGAAAGAAAAAAAGGTTAAGCAGCATTTATCCATTTTTATTTCGGTAATCCTTTTTTTGATAATTATATTTGTCTCCTGGTTACTCTTTAATTGTCTATCATTGGGCAAGATCGAAAAAGGAGGGTTCCTGCTTGAAGAAAATAAGGAATCAGAGATTGAAAGCGGGACCTTAGAAAAAGAGTATTATGACCTGCAAGATAAGGTCCAAAAAGAAGTATCACAGTTGATTCCCGGATTTGACTCTCAGGAGGAGAGGTATGATATGCTCATCCTGCTTAGTTCGCTAATAAAGGAATTACCTTCTCTTATGGAGACTGAAAAAGCCCAGCTCGGCCTTATCAGCCGTATAAAGACGGCCGGGCCTGGATTAGGGAAAGCAGAGACAGAGGGGATAACAATACATATTAAAAATTATTTAGATAAAAAGGTTCTATTTAACTTAAGGAATCTCAGAGAAGATATAATGAATAGCTTAAAAAAGAATAGATTTAACATAATGGAAAGAATTTCTATTTCGAATCTGATAAATAAAATGCAGAGTGCCGATTCAAACCAGAAAATTAAAAAATATGAAAGAGAACTTAAGCAGATTATTAATAATTCTTCGACAGGAGGCAATGCAAAGAGAGATTTGCGTGAGCTCACAGGCCAGCTTAAAGAATGGAAAACGTTTGACGTTTATCGCTGGAAGTCAGATTCTTTAAATAAAAAACTCGATTCTGTGGACAAGCAATTAAAGAAAGAATTTTCAGATTTACTTTCTAGTATTAATAGCATAGAGAAACTACCCGATCTTAAAGAGACAGAGAAGAGAATGGAGAAGCTGAAAGAAACTATGCCTTCGGCATATAAGGATATGATAAAGGAGATAGAGGAAATATTAGATTTAAAGTCAGAGATGCTTCTTTCAGAAAAAGCCAGAGAGTTGAAAGAAAAAATAGATAGTTTTCAGTTGCCCGAAAATTACTCACAGGAATTAAAAGAAAAAATAGATGATATTAAAGACACCCAGGATTATCAGAAGTTTTTAAAAAGCTTATCAGAATACCAAGAAAAAATCGAAGAAAATAGGATAAATGCTGCTAAGGAAACAAAAGAATTATTAGAGATAAAGACCCATCTTCTTTTTAATGAAAAAAAAGAAAAGATTAAGAACAGATTAGAAGAAAGCAATTTGCCTGATAAAGGGGCGAAGCTTTTGAAGGATTTAGAAAAATTAGAATCAGAAAAAAACAGGGAGAAGTTAATTTCTAATACCAAAAAATTAAAAGAGAATATAGAGAAGCTTTCAAATCAGGGCTTTATTTCTAATGCCTCCAAAGATAATCTGATAAAAGAGTCAGAGGAAATTAAAAATCTTTTTCTATCTGAACTGGAGGCAGAAAAAGAAGCCGGAGAAAGGGAAACGCATGAGGAGAAAGGCGGGTCTGATTACCAGAAGCAATGGGAAGAACTGCTCGAACAATCCCCCTTAAAAGAAGAGAAAAAAGAGATACTCAAGCAACTCAGCAAGCAGTTATCCATGGCGCAGACAACCACCCAGCTTGAGAGCATAAAAGAGGCAGCCGCAAGAGAAATCACAGCCTTGGCTAAAGAAGGCCTTAAGAAAGAAGAGATAGAAAAACTAAAAGAGAGTTTTGAAAAGACAGCTGAAGTCAAAAGAATGTTTATCATAGAGAAAGACCTCGCTGACCTGCGAAGGAAGATAGAGGAATTGAGGAAAACGAGCCCTCAGGAGGCAAGGAGACTCGAGGAGTTTTTGGAGAAGATAAGAGAGAGCTCTACAAACGAAGAGTTACAAAAAGGACTCGATAATCTTAAGGAGTACCTTAAGTCTAATGCGCAGGAGCAAAAGACAAGGCAAAAACCCGAACAAATTGAAGGCGAAGAGGAGGCTTCTTGGCAGATATTTATTCTTCCTTTTTATCTTGTTATGCCGACAAACGCCAATGTTTCTTTAAAGACCGTTGCTATTTACAATAAAATATTTATTAAGGAACTCGGGTCTGAGTTAGAATGGTTTTCTTCCGAGCCTTATATAGCCTGGGTAGATGAAAAAGGTATAGTTCATTCTTTAGCTAAAGGTAAGACGCAAATATATGCTAATTACCGCGGGAGAGATAGTCAGGAAGTAGAAGTTACAGTTGTAGATAAGATAGAGGAGCAACTTGATAGGGCGGTAGAAAGAGAATTAATAAGATAAATCATGGTATAGGAAAGTATAAAACACTTTCCTAACCACCCTGGCCTGCCAGAATACTAAGCCAGGGCAGGCTGAAAATTACATTGAAGTTATCGTGAAGCGATTTTCTTGATAAATGAAAGCAAAAATTTTTCTTTTTTGTTATTTTATGTTTTTATTTCTGTATCCTGTCTGTAATTATGCAAATTCTGAATATCGAGAAATAAATACCTCTGTTGGCAAGGTTATTGTTGGTTTGGGTAGAGAAGACGCATTAGAAAAATTCGGTGTTCCTACTCAGGCAGCTGAAGATCTCTGGTATTATTCTGCTACCCCTGAGAAGTTCTTTGTTCTTTTTTCTGGCCAGTCACTTTTGAATATTTACCTTTATCCCCGGCATTCCCATACCTCTGTAGGTACTCCTTTGGAATTTAAGGCCTTTGGATATTTTTCCGACTTAAAAATAAAAGATATTACTCAAGATGCCCAATTGTTAATAAGCGAACCAGAAGATTTTATTTTAGAGAAACCGGGGATTGTTATTCCTAAGAAAGCAGGAGAATATCAAATATTAGCGAAATATAAAGGTATTTTCAGTAACTCCGCTTATCTTACAATAAAAGAATCACAGGAAAAAGAAATAGAAAAAGAGATAGAGAAATTAATAAGTATAAATATTCTACCTTATAAACCCATTGTTCCTTACAAAAGCCAATTGGGATTTGTGGCTCTGGGGACATTTTTAGATTCTTCGGGGACATATTTTATAAGGGATATAAGTAATCAGGCGAATTGGTACATTAAGCAAGATAAAGAGGTAATTGAGAATAGGGATAATACAATATTTTTCACATCAACAGGAAAAACCGTTGTGTTTTGTCGATACCGAAAGCTAGAAAGTTTTCCTCAAGAAATTTATGTGCAGGATAAACCTTTTATATTAAATGAAACCTTAAAGCATATTACGCTTCTGCCGGAGTTCATGTTAGTTACTTCTGGCAAAAATATAAATCTTAGGGCATTTGGCACGTATCATAGTAACAGGGTGGAAGATATAACCAATAAGGCAAAATGGGAGATTGGCGATAAAGATATGCTAACCCTAAAAGGAAACGGCAAGTTTTTGACAAAAGCCATAGGAATCACTGAAGTAACGGCCGTATTAAATGATTTAAAGGGTCTTGCGACAAAAATAATCGTTACGGATAAGACAAAGAGTGCGTTTTTTACGCCGATAGAGCCACAAGAAAGAAAAATTCATCCTGAGAGTTTAGTTAAAGATATTAGAAGTGAAGTAGAAAAATTAAAACAGGGTTTTACTACGGAAGAAAAAAAGCTAAATCTTATAAAAATAACCCCTGATACTTTAGAGATTCCAGTCGGTGAAACCAGACAGGTTACTGCTTTAGGAATTTATAGTGATAATTCGCAAGAAGATTTGACGCATCTTGGAGATTGGTTAAGTTCTAATGATAAAATTGCTATGGTATCAGGGGGCAAAATTGATACCTTTTCTGCCGGCGAGGCTAAGATTTATGTAAAATTCAAAGGTATAAATAGCCTGCCTGCTAAGGTATTGGTAGAAGGGCCTAAATTGGTTTCGATAATCCTCTCGCCCCAAAAGTTACAAATGTCAATGAAGGATAAATTAGTTTTGAGTGCGGAAGGATATTTTAGTGATTCTTCGCGTAAAGATATCACTCCGTTAGTTACTTGGAAACTTACTAATCCGCGTATCATAAAAATAGAAAAAGGCAAAATCTTTCCGTTGAAATTTGGAGAAACCAACGTGTATGCTGAATATCTAGGGATAAAAAGCCTTCCTGCAAATATCAGAATTATATTCACGGTGGATTGGTTGATATATATGATTATTAAAGGGGTATTTTTCTTGTTTTTAGGTGTAGTTGCTATGTTTATTGTTTTATATGTTTTAACCGAAAAGAAAAAAAATAATTTAAAGAACTCTTTGGATAAGAATCCCAGAGAGTTCATAGTTAATCTTTATGAGAATACAAAGAAAATATTAGCCATCTTTAATTTAAGTTATAAAGAGAGCCTTCCTCCGCTTTCTTATGCCGAAATAGTCCAGAAAAATTATTCCATAGAAAATAATCTTTTTTTAAGGTTTACTGCTAAATTTGAAGAAGCCAGGTACAGCCATCATACCTTGTCAAGCCGTGATGCGTCTTTAGCCTTAAACGATTATAATGATTTCCTAAAAATAATGTTTAGCCGCTACAATAAGTTTTCGTTATTTCTAAAATATTGCCTGACCCTTTTACAGAGCAGGCCGCTTTTTATATCCAGCCCATAACTCTTACCCAAAATATCTTGCAATTGAATTATATTTGTGATAATTTATAATTCTATTCTTTTATACATTCGCGGCCTAAAACTTTGCCCTTTAGGGTAAAAATAATCATAAGGCCGCGAAGTATCAACCGTGACGGCTCCAGCCTTTAGGCCGAGTAGCCGTAGGTTGATTAATCCCTTATAATAAGACATAACATGGCCTTATTACATTTTACGGATAGCAATTTTAAAAAAGAAGTCCTGGAATCGGAGTTGCCGGTCTTGGTAGATTTCTGGGCAAGCTGGTGTTCGCCGTGCAAAATGATTGCGCCGCTCATTGAGGAGCTGGCCAAGGAATACGATAAGAAAATAAAAATCGGCAAAATCAATATCGATGAAAATCCCAAAACTCCCACGCACTATGGCGTGATGTCCATACCCATGCTTATGTTTTTCAAAAAAGGCCGGGTCAGCGAGCAAGTTGTTGGTGCTTTAAGCAAAGCTGAATTAAAGAAAAAAATCGAAGAGAGTCTTTTATGAACCCCACACCTTCTTAGTATTCAAAAATTTAAATAACGAAGGTAGGGGAAAAAGAAGATAAATTTATTTATTATAAATAAATAGAAGGTGCGGGGTGAAAAGGATATTTATTGCGGCTACGAAACAGAATGACGGTAAGACTACAGTAGCCTTGGGGCTGATATCTAATTTCAAAAAAGCCTTTAAAAGGATTGGATTTATTAAACCCGTAGGGCAGAGATACTTAGAGGAAGATGGTTTTAAGATAGATGAGGATTCTGTATTAATTGAGGATTCTTTAAAATTATGCGGGATAAAATGTAAGCTAAAGGATATGAGCCCGGTAGCAGTAGAAAAAGGTTTTACGGAAGATTATATTGCTGGGCCTTTTCGAAAAACAATTACGCAGCAGATTAAGGAATCATTTAAGCGGGTATCGCGAAAGCAAAATTTAGTCATCATTGAAGGTACCGGCCATGCGGGCGTGGGGTCGGTATTCGACCACTCTAATGCCGTGGTAGCGAAACTACTCGGCTCAAAAGTGATTCTGATTTCCTCCGGCGGCATCGGCAGGCCCATTGATGAGATTGTTTTAAATAAAGCGCTCTTTGATAAAGAAGGAGTTAGGTTATTAGGCGTAATTATTAATAAAGTTATGCCGGGAAAGTTTAATAAGATAAATGAACTGGTAAGGAAAGGATTGCGCCGCAAAGGCATTGAGGTATTAGGCGTTATCCCCTATAACCCCATGCTTTCTTACCCTACGATTAGGCAGATATTAGAAGAAACCGATTATAAAACATTGTTCAGTTGTAGTGATGCCTCTTTGGATAATCATGTAGCCAAGATTGTCATAGGAGCAATGCATCCGAAAGAAGCGGTAAAATATATTGTGGACCATAGCCTGGTTATCACACCCGGTGATCGAGAAGATATTATTAAGCTTACTTTGGATCTTCATGTTCAAGGATGTAAAATCGCGGGTATAATTTTAACCGGAGATTTAATACCAAGCCAGGAGTTTGTAAACCAGACAAAGAGCGCCTCTATTCCTGTATTATTAGCTAAATCCGATACATACACAACTGCCTCGGCAGTACATGATTTGACTGTCAAAATCAGGCCAACGGACAAAGAGAAGATTGAGACAGTGAAGAATTTAATCCATGATTATGTAAATCTGGATATGATTGTGAAGAGGATGTGAAATGGACCCCGCCCTTCCTAAAAGAATATTGGAACAAAGAAAATAGGAAGAGCGTCGGGCGCGGTATTACTTATATAAGGAAGGAAGGGCGGGGTGGATATTCTGGCTAAAATCAGAGCAAGAGCAAAAGCAAAACTAAAAACTATCGCCTTACCTGAGATTGAAGATACTCGCGTCAGAGAAGCAGCGAAAATTATTGAAAAAGAAGGTATTGCCAAAGTTTTACTCTTTGGACGGGGAATGCTGGATAAAGTAAAACAGGAGGAATATGCCCAGAAGTATTATGAGTTGCGTAAATTAAAAGGAATCAGTTTAGATGATGCCAGAGAAACCTTAAACGACCCCCTTTATTATGCAGCTATGATGACGCAGAGCGGCGAGATTGATGGATTTGTGGCCGGCGCCAGTCACACTACTCCCGATGTAGCCAGGGCAGCGATACAGTGTCTGGGTGTAGAAGAGAAAATAAGTATTGCTTCCAGCTGTTTTATCATGAGCGTTCCGGATTGTCCTTACGGAGAAGAGGGAGGATTTATATTTGCGGATTGTGGTATTGTCCCTGACCCTAATCCACGCCAATTAGCCTATATTGCTATATCAAATGCTGAATTAGCTAAGAAAGTTTTGGGTATTACACCTAAGGTTGCGCTATTGAGTTATTCCACCAAAGGCTCGGCAAAAGGCAGGGTGATTGATAAGGCGCTTGAGGCATTGGCCTTGGCAAGACAGATGCAGCCGGATCTTTTGGTTGACGGCGAATTGCAGGTAGATGCAGCAATCGTGCCTGAAGTAGCAGAGATTAAATATCCGAATAGTTTACTTGCGGGTGAGGCAAATGTTTTAATTTTCCCCAATTTAGAGGCAGGCAATATCGGATACAAACTTGTGCAGAGGTTAGCCAAGGCGCGGGCAATCGGGCCTATAATTGTAGGTTTGAAAAAACCCTGTAGCGATCTGTCGCGGGGATGCTCTGTTGAGGATATTGTGGATTGTGTAGCAGTAATTGCGATAAGAGCACAATAGAAATTCAAAAATTAAAATGCAAAAATCAAAATTACATATCAAAATCTAAAATACTTTTAAAAAATTTTAAATTTTGCATTGTCATTTTGATATTTAATTTTTGATATTTGAATATACATATGAAGATATTAGTTATAAATAGCGGTAGCTCCTCCATAAAATATAAACTTTTTGCTCTGCCTGAAGAGCAAGATATAGCAAAAGGTATAATCGAACATATCGGTGAAAAAGGCTCTCAGATAAAAGACCATTATACGGGGTTAAAGATAGTTTTAGGAAGAGTCAAACGCGTGGATTTAGTGGGTCATCGGGTGGTGCATGGCGCAGAGAAATTTAAAAAGCCGACGTTAATCAATGCGCCAGTGATTCGCGAAATAAGGCAGTGTTGCGAACTCGCGCCTTTACATAACCCGGCAAATTTGGCTGGCATCTTGGCCTGTAAAAAATTACTGCCGGGTATCAGGCAAGTAGCAGTATTTGATACTGCCTTTCATCAGACATTACCTGATTATGCTTACATCTACGGACTGCCTTATGAATTTTATAAAAGATTCGGCATCAGAAAATATGGTTTCCACGGCACAAGTCATCAATATGTAGCTCATGAAGCGGCCCGGCGTCTCAATAAGCCAATGAGTAAATTAAAAATTATTACCTGCCATCTGGGCAATGGTTGTAGCATTACAGCTGTAGATAAAGGCAGGTCTATTGATACGAGTATGGGCTTTACTCCTTTAGAAGGTTTGATTATGGGAACGCGTTGCGGAGACATCGATCCCGCTCTGGTTACTTATATTATGCATAAGAAAAAACTTAGTATTTTTCAGGTAGATAATATCTTGAATAAAGCCAGCGGCCTGAAAGGAATTTCCGGGATAAGCAATGATATGCGGATATTGGAAAGCAAAGCAAGGTCTGGAGATAAACGCGCAAAATTGGCTATTGATATTTTTATCTACCGGATAAAAAAATATATCGGCGCCTACGCCGCTATTATGGCAGGTTGCGATGCCTTAGTATTTACAGGCGGTATTGGTGAAAACCAGAGAAGAATCAGGGAAGAAATTTGTAAAGGCATATTTTCGCATCTTAAGAAAAAGCCTAAAATTTTGGTTATTCCTACGGATGAAGAACTCATGATTGCCCGGCAGGCATATCAGATCATAAAGGGAAACAAAAATGTTTAAATCCCAAATCCCAAATCCCAAATCCCAAACAAATTCCAAATTCCAATTTCCAAAACCCAAACTGACAGTTTGTAATTTATGGTTTGTAATTTGTGGTTTGTTTGTAATTTGTAATTTGGTGCTTGGATATTGTAATTTATTAGCCCAAGAGGAGGGGATGAATATGAAAAAAGCAGTGATGGTTATTGCCTCCGGTGACTTTAGAGATGAAGAGCTTTTAGAGCCCAAGGAGGTCTTACAGAGAAACGGCGTAGAAGTGAAGATTGCTTCCACCACCCTTAATCAGGTAAAAGGTATGCTCGGCGCAAAAGTCAAACCCGATCTTTTAATCAGTGATATAAAGATAAAAGATTTTGACGCGATAGTATTTGTAGGTGGAATAGGTGCCAGTCAATACTGGAATGATCCGGTGGCGCATAAATTAGTCCAGGAAGCTGTCAAGACAAATCGGATTGTGGGTGCAATCTGTATTGCGCCAGTTACTTTAGCCAATGCAGGAATTCTGGTGGGAAAACGGGCCACGGTTTTTTCTTCTGAAGCAGGTCAACTTAAGGCTAAGGGCGTAAATTATACTGGCAAGGCAGTAGAAAAAGATGGAAATATTATTACTGCAAATGGGCCTTCTGCTGCCAGAGAATTTGGAGAAGAGTTAGCAAGGGCATTAAAATAAGTAAGGGCATAAGTTATGGAACTTGCTATTATGAATATGTAGGCGACATAACTTATAAGCCCGAACTTATCCCACACCTTTGTTATATTCATTTTTATTGTTTTTTTGAATATGTCCAAAGGTGCGGGGTTAATTCGTCCTTCGCTTCGCTCTAGGATTCGATGGACGATTCTGAACAAAGTGAAGAATCTCGCACAGATAACTTATGTCGGAGAAAATTAAAGTAATTGCTCCATAAGTTATGCGCTCATTAAAGGAGAAAAAATGTTAAGGACTATTTTAAAATCTAAGATACACCGCGCACGTGTTACTGAAACGAACCTTTATTATGAGGGTAGCGTTACTATTGATACGATGCTGATGGAGGAAGCAGATATTATTGTTAATGAGAAGGTAGAGGTATTGAATCTGAATAATGGGCTGCGTCTGGAAACATATGCTATTAGTGGCAAGAGAAATTCCGGAGCAATCTGTCTTAATGGACCAGCAGCGCGCGGCGCCTGTGTAGGCGATGAGGTGATTATTGTTTCTTATGCTCTCGTTGATGATATGGATGCAAAGAAGATAAAACCCAAGGTCATTACTGTTAATGAAAGAAACCGCATTAACCCCGCCCTTTCTAAGAGAGGGAAATAATATGGAAGAAAGGGCGGGGTTAAGGATTAGGTTATTTGGTGATCCTGGATTAAGAAAGAAGGCCAAACCTGTTAAAGGGATTTCTTCTGTCCATAGCGATATTTTGAGTCAGATGGTTCAACACATGTATGCGGCTTCAGGTATCGGTCTGGCTGCGCCGCAGGTAGGCATTAATGAGGCCATGATTGTCGCTGATATCGGTAGTGGTCTTTATAAGTTAATCAATCCTAAAATAGTAAAAAGGCAAGGCCATCAGACTATGGAGGAGAGCTGCCTTAGTATCCCTGGTATTTGTATAAAAGTTAAGCGGGCTAAAAAAGTCTTAATTGAGGCGCAGGATGAATTTGCTAAACCCATTACCATAGAAGCAGAGGATTTGTTAGCCTGTGTTTTTCAGCATGAGATAGACCATTTAAAAGGAAAACTCATTATGGATTACGCTTCTTTGTTTGAGAAATTAAAGATAAAAAAGAAATTAAGAGAGCTGAAAAAGAAGGTGAAGGATGAAAGACTGTCTGAATCAGAAACAAAATCTTGCAAATTGCAATTGTAGTTATGAGTCCTGTTCTCGAAAGGGTATGTGTTGCGCCTGTATTCTTTATCATCGCAAAAACGGTCAAATCCCTGCTTGTTTTTTTCCTGCCGATGTAGAAAAAACCTATGACCGCTCCATCAGCAATTTTATCAGAATGAAAAGATGAATCCCGCACCTTTGTTAAATTCATTCTTTTATTGTTTTTTGAATATGTCCAAAGGTGCGGGATGAAAAATAGGTTGCCTGTCTGGTTTAAACAGGATATTCCCGATGCCGCAGTGCGGGGTAGAATGCAGTTACTTTCTGAATTTAAGGTTAATACTGTATGTTGCCAGGCAAAATGCCCTAATTTAAGTTCATGTTTCAAGAATCTAAAATTTACCTTTATGATTTTAGGAAATATCTGCACAAGAAATTGCAGATTTTGCGGTGTGGCTCAATCAGAGAAAAAAACTTTAAGTCTCGATGAAAATGAACCGTATAGAATTAGTCAAATAGCCAAGATTCTTAACCTCAAATTTGTGGTCATCACCTCAGTCACCCGGGATGACCTCAGTGACGGTGGTGCAACGCAGTTTGTTAAAACTATAGAATTAATCCATGGTATAGATAAAAATATCAAGATAGAAGTACTGATACCTGATTTTTCAGGTAATATCGCAAGTCTGAAGGCTGTAATTGACGCCAAACCTTCTATATTGGCCCATAATATGGAAACAGTTAAGCGACTATATAAAACCTTAAGGCACAAAGCTAATTACCAGACATCATTAGATATATTAAACAAGTCAAAACAAATCAATCCTCTTTTAATTACCAAGTCTTCTCTTATTTTGGGTTTGGGAGAATCGGAAGAGGAAATCATTTATACTATGGAAGATTTAAGATATAATCAGTGTGATATACTGACATTGGGACAGTATCTGGCACCCTCACAAAGGCATTATCCGGTTAAAGAATTTATCAGTATTGAACAATTCCAGCGATATCGGCGCATAGGGCTTGGGTTAGGATTTAAAGCAGTATTATCCGGGCCTAAGGTCCGTAGTTCCTATCAGGCAGAAGAGGTAAGTGAAGCCATAACTTATGGAGCATGAAGTGCGACATAAGTTATATGGCTGAACTTATCCCCCACCACTTTTTGTAGATGCGCTGGATTTATATCTATGGGGTGGCGAGGGAAATTTGCCTTTGAATTTTAATTAAAACGTTTTTCAAAAAGTGGTGGGGGATTAATTCGTCCTTCGCTTCGCTCTAGGACTCGATTGGACGATTCTGAAACGAAGTGAAGGATCTCGCACAAAGAGAATAAGTAACTCAAGGGAGAACGACTTATGTCGTCCTTCGGACTCCATAAGTCGTGTGCTCATTAAATGTACGATTTAATTATCATTGGAGCAGGGCCGGCAGGTTTAACTGCCGCACTTTATGCAGGCCGTTCCCGTTTAAAAACACTGATTTTAGAGAAAATAGGAGCGGGTGGCAGGATATTAATGACTGAGGTTATTGAGAATTTCCCCGGTTTTGTAGACGGTATACATACTGCGGATTTAATTAAACGTATGCAGGAGCAAGTTACAAATTTAGGCCTAAACATTGTATTAGAAGAAGCATTGGAGATTGACTGTAAGTTGAAATCAACGAAGACTAATGCAGGGACATATTCGGCTGACGCTATAATTATTGCCACAGGAGCACATCCGCGAAAACTAGGGATTCTGGGAGAAGATAAATTAACCGGCAGGGGGGTTTCTTATTGCGCTACCTGCGACGGGCCTTTATACAGGGATAAATTTGTAGCAATAGTAGGCGGAGGAAATGCAATGGCAGAAGAGGCGCTTTATTTAACCCGCTTTGCCAAATCCGTAAATATAATTCACCGGAGAGGCCAGTTGCGCGCATCGGCGATTCTGCAGGAGGAGCTAAAAGAAAACAAAAAGATAAATTTTATTCTAAGCAGTGTGATTACGGAAATAATCGGCTCGGGTAAAGTCGAGGCCATGAAAATAAAAGATTTAAATACTTCTCAGGAGAAAGTTATTCAATGCGATGGTATTTTTATTTATGTTGGTTATATTCCGGATACAGCTTTCCTGAAACATAAATTAAAGCTGGATGAAACAGGTTTTATAATTACTGGTGAGGATATGTCTACTTCCCAGGAAGGTATTTTTGCCTGCGGTGACTGCCGGAAGAAGACTCTATACCAGGTTATCACTGCCTGCGGCGACGGTGCAGTGGCAGCAGATTCTGCGTATAAATATTTAGTAAGGACATAAGTTATGGAGCCTTATTATTAAGGATAATCTAAGCGACATAACTTATCAGTCCGAACTTATCCCCCACCACTTTCAAGATAGCATAAGCTAAACGCGAAAGTGGTGGGGGATTAAATTCGCCCAAACAACTTACGTTCACTAACGTTCCGTAAGTTGTGGGCTCATTTAAATGAGCAAACTCCCCACAAATAATAAGAAATTGATAGCCTGGGTTAATAAGATGGCCCGGATGTGCGAGCCGGATGAAATAGTCTGGATAGATGGCTCAAAAGAGCAGAAAAAGAAGTTAGAAGAAGAGTCCATAACCGAGGGTGAACTTATCCCTTTAAACCAAGAGAAGCTTCCGGATTGTTTCTTACATCGCACCAGCATTGATGACGTAGCTCGCACAGAACACCTTACCTTTATTTGCACTAAGAGAAAACATGACGCAGGGCCAACTAATAATTGGATGTCTCCCGGCCTGGCCTATAGAAAGGCAGGAGCGATTTTTAAAGGTGCGATGCGGGCAAAGACAATGTATGTCATTCCTTTTTCTATGGGGCCGGTGGGCTCTCCATTCAGTAAAATCGGAGTAGAATTAACCGATTCCCGCTATGTTGTATTGAACATGTTAATTATGACCAGGGCAGGTGAGTCGGTTCTTAGGCGATTAGGAGAAGACGGTGAGTTTACCAAATGTCTTCATTCCAAAGCCGAGCTCGATATAAACAAGAGACTGATATTGCATTTCCCTCAAGACAATACCATCTGGAGCGTGGGTTCCGGCTATGGCGGTAACGTGCTTTTGGGAAAAAAATGCCTGTCACTACGCATTGCCAGTTTCTTAGCCAGAAGAGAACATTGGCTCGCAGAACATATGCTTATTATGGGGATAGAGGAGCCAAACGGACACATTAAATATATTGCAGCGGCATTTCCCAGTGCCTGCGGTAAAACCAATCTTGCGATGTTAGTTCCTCCTGAGGGTTTAAAGAAGAAAGGCTATCGTATCTGGACAGTAGGCGATGATATTGTCTGGATGCGCATTGATTCTGACGGCGCTCTTTGGGCAATTAATCCTGAGTCAGGTTTCTTTGGGGTTGCGCCGGGAACAAATTCTAAAACCAACCCCGATATGGTTGAGACCATTAAGAAGGATACCATATACACTAATGTTCTCCTGAAGCCCGATGGCACAGTTTGGTGGGAAGGCGCTGATGGTGAGGTGCCGTCTCGGGGCATTGATTGGCGGGGGCAACCCTGGGTGCCGGGGGCGGTGGATGCTCACGGAAAGCCTATTTTAGGGGCGCATCCTAATAGCCGCTTTACCGCTCCTATTACCAATTGCCCTTCTGCGTCATTCAGGTTAGAGCAACATCACGGCGTGCCTATTTCTGCTATTGTTTTTGGCGGGCGCAGGGCTCATCTTGCACCTTTGGTCTATGAATCCTTTGGTTGGCAACACGGCGTATTTGTCGGTGCTACAATGGGTTCAGAGTTAACAGCTGCGCAGGTAGGTAAGATAGGCCAGCTGCGCAGGGACCCCATGGCAATGCTTCCTTTCTGCGGTTACAATATGGCAGATTATTTCAGGCATTGGTTAGATATGGGCAAAAGAATGACTAAGCGACCTCAAATTTTCCATGTAAATTGGTTCAGGACTGATACGCAAGGTAAATTTCTCTGGCCGGGTTTTGGGGAGAACCTCAGAGTCTTAGAATGGATACTCGACCGTTGCAACAATAAAGTAGAAGCAGTAGTCAAGACTCCAATTGGCTATATTCCCCGGCCCTCTGATATAGATATGACTGGCCTGGAATTACCATCAGGTACTTTAGGGAAGCTCCTGGTCATAGATAAAAAAGAATGGCTTGAGGAATTAAAAGGCATAAAGGCATTCTTTAAGCAATTCAAAAAAGATTTACCGCAGGAATTATGGCAGGAATACGAAGACTTAAAAAATCGCCTGGAGTAGAATGAGGGACAGGTCCCACTCCAATCGGGGGACGTTTCTCCGGGTAATCGGAGAAGTGTCCCCATCCAGAAACACTTATTGTCGTGAACCGGGGACAGTTCTTGCTTTGGGCGGGGGACAGTTCTTGCTTTGGCTGAAGAAGTGTCCCTGAAGAGTTAAGATAACTATGGGTAATAGTGTTTTGATATCCACAGATTTTAAAGATTTAAAACTCCACAAACGCGGAAAAGTAAGAGATGTTTATGACTTAGGCGATAAGTTACTTATTGTTTCCACGGATAGGATTTCCTGTTTTGATGTAGTATTGCCTTCGGGCATACCTTATAAAGGCTTGGTCCTTACGAAATTATCCTGTTTCTGGTTTGACTTTATTAAAGATATCACCCCGCATCACCTTATTACTTGCGATATAAACAATTACCCCGAAGAATTACAAAAATATAAAACCGAACTTTTAGGCCGTTCAATGCTGGTAAAAAAAACTAGGCCGCTTGCCTTGGAGTGTGTAGTAAGAGGATATCTTTCGGGCTCGGGATGGAAGGAATATCATAAAAAACAATCGGTCTGCGGGATAAGATTGCCTAGCGGGCTTTTGGAATCGGATAAGTTACCTGAAATTCTGTTTACTCCTTCAACCAAGGCGGATACAGGCCATGACTTAAACGTCAACCAGAAATATGCAGAAGGAGTAGCGGGGAAAGATACCGCCCAGAAACTTAAGCAAATAAGCATAGATATTTATAAAAAAACCAGTGACTACGCGCTTACGCATGGAATTATTATCGCAGATACAAAATTTGAATTTGGTGTATATGATAATGAAATTATCTTGATTGATGAGGTGCTTACCCCTGATTCGTCACGTTTCTGGCCAGCTGACCAATACAGGCGTGGTGAGCCTCAGCCCAGTTTTGATAAACAGTTTGTCCGCGATTATCTGGAGAGTTTAGGCTGGAATAAGACACCGCCGGCGCCAAAACTACCGGAAGAAATTATTGAAAAGACCACCCGGAAATATATGGAAGCATACAGGAAACTTACCGGGAAAGAGATAAACGATACATAACGGCAATGTTTAAGAAAATAATACCCTTAGTATTAAGAATCGGCATAAGCATTATTTTATTATTCTTTTTATTTAAATTTCAGCACGTAGATACGCGGGAAGTGTTAAAAAGCATAAAGAATGCAGATAAAGGCCTTTTACTTCTTGCCCTAGTTATTTATTTCTCTGCCTATATTCTCTGTCTTTTTCGCTGGGATATGTTATTAAAAGGCGCTAAGATTCATCTTAGTTTAAAGAGAGTAATTATTTCATTTTCTGGAGGCGTGTTTTTTAATGCTTTACTGCCTTCTACTATCGGAGGAGACCTGGTGCGGAGCATTGATTTAGCCACGCATACCCAAAGACCGAGAGAAGTTGTGGCTACGGTGTTGCTGGATAGGTTAAGCGGATATGTGGGCTTAGTAATTGTAGCATTATTGGCATTGTTGTTCGGCTGGAAATTGGTAGAGGATAAAAGTGTTCTTTTGTCTGTAGCCATCATCACGGGGATACTGGTCGTTGCTCTATTAGTATTATTCAATAGATTTTTGTATTCTAAAATAAATCAAATCCTGCATTCACCTCGGGCAGGTAAAATCAGGGAAGCCATAAAGAACCTGCACCAGGAGATTCATATTTTTCGGCACCATAAAAAGATAATTGTGAATAACCTGATATTGTCTGTGCTTATACAGATTGTTTCTCCTGTAACTTTCTATATCATCGCTCTTTCTTTAGGCATAAAGATAGATATCACTTACTTTTTTGTCTATCTACCTATCATAAGCGCTATTACACTATTGCCCATATCTATAGGCGGCCTGGGTCTGAGAGATGCCACCACCGTATTCTTTTTTTCTAAGGCAGGCGTAAGCAAGGACCTGGCCTTTGCCATGTCACTGATAAATTTTTCCTTTATCTTAGTGTATGCCAGCATAGGAGGTCTTATCTATGTCCTTACAGTACGTCATCGACGCATACAATACCATACACCACATCACGTTCAGCCCCATTCGTAAAAAAATAAAAGACCCCCAGAGAGCCCTTCTGGAATTTATAAAGAACCGAAGATTAGGGAAAAACTCCAAGAGCAAAATCACTGTAGTTTTTGACGGTTATCCTAAAGTATCAGCGCAAAATTTAGAAGAAACCGATATTGATGTTGTCTTTTCTAGGGAAGAAACAGCTGACGCAAGGATAAAGAGGATAGTTGAAACTTCAAAGAATCCCAAAAACATTGTGGTAGTTTCTGATGATAGAGAGATAATATTCTTCGTAAAGTCTATCGGTAGCCGTTCAATCGGCGTAGAGGAATTTATCAATCCCGAAGAGAAGCCGCAAAGAAAAGAAGAAGACCTGATAAAACCAGAGTTAAATTTCAGCCAGATTAGTAAGATAAATCAGGAATTAAAAGCTTTGTGGCTAAAAGACTGAAGAAAGTAAGGGACTGTCCTGAATCCCCGGCGTTATCTTCAGGGGATTCATCCTGAGCGACCGAAGGGAGTCCCCGTAGGGGACGAAGCGAAGGACCTTCAAATCTAGGAACTGTCCCTGATCGCATGACAAAAAAAGACAGACAGGGAGATTTTATAAAATTCTTAGGCACAGCCGGCGCCCGTTTTGTAATGATAAAGCAACTGCGCTCTTCAGGCGGACTTTGGGTTTCGCATAGAGGTACAAACGTATTGATTGATCCCGGGCCGGGCAGCCTCCTGCGTTGCGCAGCCAGTAGGCCTAAATTGGACCCTACCAAATTAGATGCTTGTTTACTTACCCACCGCCATCTCGACCACGCTAATGATATTAATGTGATGATTGAGGCAATGACCGACGGCGGTTTTAAAAAAAGAGGTATATTATTCTGTCCGGAGGATGCCATAAACGAAGACCCCGTGGTATTAAAACATACAAGGGGCTTAGTGAAAAAAATAGAGATATTAGAAGCTGATAAAACATACAGCGTAGATAATTTTGAATTCCAGACTTCTATGAGGCACATTCATCCTGTATTAACTTTTGGTTTAAAGTTTAATATCAAGAATACAAGCGTATCTCTGCTCACTGATACCAAATATTTTAAGGAACTGACAAATTTTTATAAAACAGATATATTAATTATATATGTGGTTTTCTTTGAGCCTCGACCGGAAGTAGACCATCTCTGTCTTTTGGATGCTGAAAGCTTGATAAGAGATATTAAGCCCAAAAAGGCAATATTGACTCACTTTGGCATGACCATGTTAAGGGCAAAACCCCAGATTCAGGCATTTGAATTATCAAATAAGTTAGGCATTGAGGTCTCGGCTGCTTATGATGGTATGACCATCAACTTTTAGCATTTTTGTATTGTGGTACAGGAAAGTATGCTCCTGCGCAGCACAGGTAAAACACTTTCCCATACCACTGCGAAAATCGCCTAAAGTCATTGCCGAAGGCAATTTTCTTGATAGCATAGAAATTATATTAGATTTGGACTGTACCCCCTAAAACTGTAATTTTGTATTGCAGACAGAGGGGTTCAGTCCAATTCTTCGGCACATTGCCTTAGAATCAAGCGAAAGTTTCATTGATGAAACTATATAATATTAGATTCTTCGGCACATTGCCTTAGAATCAAGCGAAAGTTTCATTGATGAAACTTTCGCTTGACATAACTCAATAGTTATGATAAAGTTATAAAGAATTAACCAGAAACCAAAGGAGGTGAAAGATGAGTAATTGGCAGGTAGTTTTATTAGAGCCAGCCAAGACAGTTATCTCTCAGATTAGCCAGTTCTTAATCAATGTGCTTTTGGTGGTTATTATTCTTATCATCGGCTGGATTATTGCCAAAATCATCAAAACACTGGTCACAAAACTTTTGAGGACAATAAAACTTGACCAACTGTCCGACCGCATTGATTTGGACAGTATATTGGCAAAAGGGGGTATTAGCTATTCTCTTTCTGAGCTAATCGGCGTAATATGTTATTGGTTAGCGCTTTTAATTACTTTTGTGGTTGCTATCAATGCCATAGGCCTTACAGTTGCTGCTAACCTCCTGAACAGGGTAGTCCTTTATGTGCCTAATATCATTGCCGCGGTATTCATTTTGATATTGGGTATGTTTGTGGCCACACTATTAAGTAATATTGTTAAGACAGCAGCTAATAATGCGGGTATCTCTCAAGCCAAGCTTTTAGGCAAGATTGTCGAGGTTGTGGTAATTATTTTTGCCGTAGCCATAACCCTGGAACAACTCGGCATCGCTGCTAAGATAATCGAGTTGACTATAACCGTAGTATTGGCTTCTTTGGGTTTAGGCATGGCTTTAGCATTTGGCCTGGGATGTAAAGATATAGCTGCAAGATTTATCTCTGACCTGATTGATAATTTAAAGTCAAAGAAGTAATATCGGTGGTAGTAATCTAAATTAACCCCCTATTATATTTAATAAGATAGGGGGTTAATTTTTAGCCAATGGAGCCCCACGCCTTTACAGGCGTGGTCTTCCCTGCCTGCCGGCAGGCAGGTGTGCGAAGGCGGATAAAATGTACACACAATACTGGGGTTTGCAAAGAAAACCTTTTGATAATACGCCTGACCCTGAATTTCTCTATTACTCTAGCCAGCACGAAGAGGCTTTGGCCAGGCTATCGTATGCAATTAAAGAAAGAAAGGGCCTTGCTGTTTTAACCGGCGTATTTGGTTGCGGTAAAACAGTCTTAGGGCAGGTGCTTTTAAGGGAACTCAGTGAAGATAGGTATAGAATCGGCTTTATAAACTATCCCTTACTTTCCCATGTTGAATTTCTTTTGGCAATAGTAAGGTCTTTAGGTAGTTACGACTTGCCCACAAAAAAGACAGAGGTATTGGCAAATTTTGTCCTGGATAATTTAAATAATGTCCTGCTTAACAACGCCCGTGACGGCAAAGATTCTGTAATAATTATTGATGAAGCACACGCTATTGAGGAAAGCCAGATATTTGAATCTTTAAGACTCCTCTTAAACTTTCAGCTTCCCGACAGATTCCTGCTTACCTTGATTTTATCTGGCCAGCCGGAATTAAGGGAAAAGTTAGAACTCAATAAACAACTGGCACAGAGGATTGCTATAATATGCCATCTGACAAATCTGGATTTAAAAGATACCATGGGTTATATTCTTCATAGGGTTAAAGTTGCAGGAAGAGATGAGCCTATCTTCACTCAAGAGGCAATGGAAGCTATCTATGAACACACCGGCGGCATACCGCGCCGGATAAACAGACTTTGCGATATGTGCCTTTTGTCAGGTTTTGCTAAGAATCTAAGCCAAATTAATGAATCAATTGTTTTAGAGGAGGCAAGGGAGTTAGAGCTAAAGGTATAAGTAAACGTTTTTTCTTGATAGCATAGGAAATTATATTAGATTTTGACTGCACCCCCTAAAACTGTAATTTTGTATTGCAGACAGAGGGGTTCAGTCCAATTCTTCGGCACATTGCCTTAGAATCAAGGAAAAGTTGCATTATTGATGGAAGTAACCATATTAGATTCTTCGGCACATTGCCGAAGAATCAATAAAAAGTTTCATTGATGAAACTTTTTATTGACAATAAAGGTATAAAGGAGTAAATTAAAATAAATAATATAAGGAGGCGATATTGAAAGACGGTATTACAAAAATAACGGTTCTTATAATATTTGTAGTTGTAACTGTAATTCTGATTATAGGTTATGAAACTTTTCGTTTAGTTTCTACTTTAAAGGAAAAGAAAGAACTGACAGCGCAAATTGGGGAGCTAACAAAACAGAAAACGTCTTTAGAGAATGGCCTTTCCGAAAAAATTTCGGAGCTTAAGACAGCTAAAGAAAAGCTAAAGCCATTAGAAGAAGCATTATTGCATTTGCAGGACTCTTTGGGAGAGAAGACGCTGCAGGAGATAAAACTACAAAAACAATTTAGCAGCGTCCAATCAGATGCCCGGTATTTTAAAGATAAAATTACTAAATACAAAAATAAGATAAAAGATTTAAATAATACGCTAAAAGTTGCCCGGACAGATAAGGCCTCCCTTGAAATAGCAAATGATAAATTAGAAGATGAGCTTTCTAACGCTACCAAGAGATATAATCGCACTCAAGAAAGTATCCAGGCATTAAAAGAAAAACTCTCTCAGATAAAAAGTTCAAATATCCCGCTCAAGAAAAAAGCCACGGAACTCTCCAGGACTATTAGCGCCAAAGAAGAAGAGCTGGCAAAATTAGAGCAAGAAAGGGCATCTTTAAAAGAGGAATTAGATAAGATTAAATCTCTTAATGAACAAATAGTTATAGATTTTAATGCACAGGTTAAGGAGTTGCAGGCTCAAATACCGCAGAAGGAGACTCAGATTACAGAATTAAATAACTCTAGGGAAGTTTTAGCAAAACAATTACAGGAAGCGAATATTAAATTAGCTGCTTTAAGCCGGGCCAATAATTTCCTGGAAAAACAGATTGAAGACTTAGGGTTATCCAGAAAGTCGCTGGAAGATGAATTAAATAAAATTAAGGAACAATCGCTTGCGCAAGATAAAACGAATGCTTCTTTAAAAGAAAATATAGATTCTTTTAAAAAGGCATTAGATGATAAAGAGAAGGCAGGCCTGGCTTTAAAAGAGGAATTAAATAAAGTTGGCGCGCAGGAAAAATCCCTGGAATCAGAATTGTTAAACGTAAAGACAGCTTTAGCCTCTAAAGAACAGGAATTAAAACAGAAGATACAGGATTTGGAGAGCGTAAATATGCTCTACAATAATTTAAAAATCCAGCTGCCGCAAATTTCCAATTTGCTTACACAGAAAGAATTAGAATTGGATAGTAACCAAAGGGAGATAATCGCTCTTAGCGAGGAACTGGCGACGAGGAACCAAGAGAAAGAAACACTGCAATCTCAAGTACAAATTATGGATAAAAATATCTTTAATCTGCAATCAAAATACCAGGAATTGCAGACAGAATTAACCTTAGTTAGGCAGCAGCATAGAAAGATGGTGGAAGAACTAAATAAGGCTGCCACTTTAAATGCTTCTTTACAACAGAGTTTAGTTGGCCTCTCGCAATCAGTGGCTCAGGAAGAAGAGAGTAGAGAGAAAGCCAGGGACCTGAAAAATAAAGTTGAGGTAATCTTAACGCCTCAGGGAGAGAAGCAATAATATGCAAAAACGCATTATTGGTAGATTAGTAATAAGTTTATTTATATTTTTATTATACGGCAGTTTGTCTTATTTATATGTATATGCACAGGAAAGAGTGGATGCGAGAGTGGAGGCAGGACAGCATTATCAAGAAGGAAAATCACTTTATTCGCAAGGCCGTTATCAAGAAGCCACGACTGAATTTGAAAAAGCAGTTGCATTAATAACTCCGCCAACAATACAATTTGAAGAGAGAATACAGAAAGAACAGGAGAGAGTCCTGGCGCCTGGCTCATTCCAAGAGGCGGTCACCGAATTTAAGACGGCAACACCATTAATAATTCCGTCAGAAGTAGAATTTCAGGAAAAAGTGCAGGGACAACAAGAGGAAGTGCTCGCACCACCATTACCTAAATTACCGTCAACCAGAGAAAAATTGATTGAAAAGAGAAAAAAAGAAGAGAAGAAAGAGATGGGGGTTACTAAAACAATAACGACAGAAGCACCTGCACCTGAAACAGAAGAGAGAGAATACTATATAGATGTCGGTGATGTTTTGGATATATCTGTCTGGCAGATACCGGATTTATCCAAGTCAGAGGTTATTGTACGGCCGGATGGTAAGATCTCCTTTCCCTTGATCGGCGATATAAAAGCTGTGGGCTTTACCCTTACCCTATTAGATAATATTATAACGGAAAGATTAAAGACATACGTGAAGGCTCCGGAAGTTTCTATTATGATTAGGCGCTTTGGAGAGCAGGCAAACAAGGTGATTATATTAGGAGAAATCCCAGGTCCAGGCGTTTATAAGTTTAGCAGTCCCCCTACTATTACCGAGGTTATTGCTGCCGCAGGCGGATATAGCAGATACGCAGTCTTAAACAGCATAATGGTAATCAGCGGAGAAGTGAGAACTAAACCCGAGGTTACAAGAGTCAACTTCGCCCAGATTATAAAAAGCGGCAGACTCTCAGAAAATATATTCCTTAAACCCAATGACATAGTCTATGTCCCGCGTTCCTTTATCGGTAACATTAATACATTCTTAGAAATATTCCAGCCTGCCATCAGCGAATATATGCAGTACATGAATGCACGCCAATTCCACAATATTATGCATAGAAATCAATAGGAAAACTAAAATAACGATTCAAGGATTATCTTTAGAATATAATTTTATTTGGCTCCCTGCAGAGCTGGCGGGGAGTTTTTTATTTTATGGATGAGAATATTTCTGTGGTCATACCAACTTATAACGAGAGAGATAATATAGAAGATATCATCGGTATTATCTCTAAAGAAGTTCGTCTTTTGGAAGAAATCATTATAGTTGACGATAATTCCGCTGATATGACGTGGCAGTTAGTGGATAAGATGGCAAGGGATAATCCTAAGATAAAGTTGATACGCCGGATAAACAAAAAGGGGTTACCTGAGGCTATATGGGAAGGCATACTCGCCTCCAAAGGGAAAAGAGTCTTATGGCTGGATGCTGATTTCTTTGCTTTGCCTTTTACCTTGACTAAACTGTTAGAGCGTTCGAGCGATTATGATATTACTGTGGCTTCCCGGTATGCCGATGGAGGAGGGGATGAAAGAAAAGAGAGAATAAGAGTTATGGCAAGCAGGTTATTCAACAAATTAGCAAAGTTTATCTTACGGACCGAGGTAAGAGACCTTACAAGCGGTTATATAGTAGCAAAGAGAGAAATATTTGATAGAATTAATATCAGCGGCATATACGGCGAATATTGTGTAAGGTTTTTATACGAAGCTGAAAGGAAGAATTTTAAGATAAAAGAAGTGCCTTATGTGTGCTTATCAAAACAAAAAGGCAATAGTAAAACCGCAGGCAATATTTTTCTTTTTATAAAGTATTGCCTAATCTACATATTAACGGTTTTTAAATTAAAGTTATTCAAAAATGCGCCGGAACATTATTAAGGATATCTTACCCGCCAAGGAACCCCTCTTAAATACCAGATACAGAACAATTTCCGTAAGCAATCCTTTATTTAAAGGCAATGAGTTAAAATACGTTACAAAATGTATAAAGACAGGTTGGGTATCTTCTCTCGGTGGATATGTAGAAGAATTTGAGAATAAATTTAGCAGATATTGCGAAGCAAGATACGGCATATCCTGCAGTAGCGGCACAACTGCTCTGCATCTTGCTTTAGCCAGCCTCGGCATAGGCAAGGATGATGAGGTAATAATACCGACCTTTACTATGATCTCTACTGCCAATGCCGTAACCTATCAGGGTGCAGTCCCCGTATTGATAGATTCCGAAGAAAACACTTTTAATATCGACCCTGAGAAGATTGAAGAGAAGATAACAAAAAAAACGAAGGCAATAATCGCTGTCCATATTTATGGCCATCCTGCGGATATGGATAAGATTTTAAAGATATCTAAAAAATATAATCTTTATGTTATCGAAGATGCGGCAGAGGCGCATGGCGCAGAGTATAAAGGAAAAAGAGCCGGCGGCCTGGGCGATGTGGGTTGTTTTAGTTTCTATGGAAATAAGATAATTACCACCGGCGAAGGAGGGATGCTTGTTACAAATAACAGGAGGATAAAAGAAAAAGCAGGATACTTAAGGGACCTGGCTTTTTCCAAAGAGAGGCACTTCTGGCACAAAGAGTTGGGTTTTAACTACCGTATGTCTAATCTGCAGGCAGCCGTAGGCCTTGCGCAGTTAGAGAGGATAGATGTGCTGATAAGAATTAAACGCAATAACGCCAAGCTTTACGATACGCTTTTAAGAGATATCAGGGGCATCATTTTGCCTAAAGAAGAAAATTATGCCAAGAATGTTTACTGGATGTATGCGATTTTGGTAGAAGATTCATTTGGCATATCGAAAGATGAATTACGCAAAAGACTCGCCCGCAGAGGCATTGAAACGCGCAATTTTTTTATCCCCATACACCTTCAGCCCATTTATTTCAAAATATGTAAAGGGCAATTCCCTGTTGCCGAAGAACTCTGTAAGAAAGGCCTGTATCTACCTTCTGGTTTTAATTTAAAAAAGAATGAAATCAAGTTTATCGCTAAAACTATCAGGGAAGCAGCAAGGTGAATTATTTGCTGATATTCTGCTTGTATGCATAGTTATCTTGGGGTCTTTCCTTCGTTTTTATCATATAGATAAACGCTGCCTTTCCGGGGACGGCATAGTAACTATAGAGATAGCATCTCAACCTTCGGCTAAGGCAGTATGGCAGAAAGTTGTTCAGGATTATCCCAGCGATTTGCCATTTTTTTATGCACTCTTACACTATTGGCTGTTATTAGGCAAGAGTGTTTTCTGGCTCAGGTTTTTATCGGCACTATCAGGGATATTGGTAATTTTGCTATCATATAAATTATCAAAATACCTCTTTGATAGAAAAACGGCGTTACTTGTTTCCTTCCTTGTCGCTACTTCGTCGTTCCGTGTACTTTATAACCAGACCGTCCGTTATTATTCCCTTAACGGCTTATTAAATTTACTTTCGCTGTATTTTTTCATAACCGCCCTGCAAAATAATCGTATCTCTAAATGGCTTTCTTATCTCATAACGAGAACCACCAGCCTTTATATAAATTATTCGTCTTTTTTATTTTTTATACCAGAGATTTTTTTTATTATTTTTTACCGCATTAAATATGCTAAAAGTTTCAAAAGATGGCTGTTTTGCTTTATTGCCATCTTTATTCTCTGGCTTCCTATGAGAGGGCTCTTTATTAGAGACCTTGCCCTGCTTTTGAGCGGAGACGGCTTTGAGCGGGTGCCTCTTTACCTGGGGCCTTTGGGCAACCTCATCTACTTCTTTTTTACTTTTAGCGTCGGCAAGACCATCTCGCCGTTTAATTATCCGGTTATTGCGGTTGCGGTTATAACCTACCTTATTATTCTGGTAAGTTTCTTCAGGGCCTTTTCGCTTGGGAAGTTCCCGCGCGAGCCGGTTATTTTTATAATGTCATCTTTAATTATCACCACCGCATTATGCGCCTTTTCTAATTACAACTCTCCGCGTTACATAATGGCCTCGGGTGTTTTGTATTCTATTATTATATCTTTGGGTATCTTAAGTATTCCCAGAAAGAAAATAGTTTTGTTTTTGATAATTGTTATAAGCATGCTAAGGTTTTACGCCTTGTATAATCTTTATAATGAGAGGCAGTACCGTACGATGGAATTAGTTGATGATTGGGATGAAATCGCCTCTTTTGCAGACAGCAAAGCAGGGCCCTACGATATTATCATTTACAATAGCAATGCCTTCGCGTATTACCTGAATAAAATAAACAGCCAGAACAATGCTTATAAATTGCCTGATAACGAAGAGGATATGCGGGTATTTTTGAGAGAGAGAGAGAGTTACAAAACCCTTCAAATTATTCTGGTAGATTCGCCATTAAGCGGGAATAACCTCGAGATTTATCAGGAAGAGCTTGCCCTGTTACGCGATTGGCTCAAGAGGAATAATTTTAAATTAGTAAACACACAACCGTTCGACAAGGACCCGGAAGCCGAGATAAAAAGGAAATATCTAAAAAGGTATTTTCCGGAATACCGGACTACGGTCTACATGTATTCGAGAAATTAATATGAAAATACTCTTTTTCTACCGGGGGGCGGAAAGTTTCGGCATAGAGCAGATTTCCGCTGTTTTGAAGGAAGCAGGCCATAAAACAGAACTTGTTTTTGACCCCGGTTTTGATGATACCCTTTATTTTAAATCCCCGCTTTTTAAACTCTTAAACGTAAAAGATAAGATATTAAGTCAGGCCAGAAGTTTTTCTCCGGACCTTATTGCCTTTTCTTCAACCACCAATCTTTATCCTTACGTCAAGGAAATCGCCTATTTATTAAAGAAAGAATTAAAGGTTCCCACGATTATCGGTGGAATCCATGCTACCGTCCTGCCCGATTACGTCCTCAAAGAAAACTCCTTTGATATAGTTTGTGTTGGCGAGGGAGAATATGCAATGTTAGAATTGGCTGACCGGATGCAGAATGGCAGAGACTTTTTGGACATTGAGAACCTATGGTTTAAACATAATGGAAAGTTCATACGTAATCCAGAAAGGCCGCTTATTGAGGATTTGGACAACTTGCCTTTTCCCGATAAAGATATGTTTTATAATAAAGGCGCTTTTTATAAGAGTGTGCAGCTCATGATCTCCAGGGGGTGCCTTTACCGTTGTTCCTTCTGTGTTAACAGTTTTTATTTTAATAGGTACGGCGTAAATACCTTAAGGCGTAGAAGCCCGGATAACATAATGAAAGAATTAAAAATATACAAGGAAAAATATGGGCCTAAATTTATCAATTTTCAGGACGATGTGTTTAACACTTCTATTCCCTGGTTGCAGGATTTCGGGGATAAATATGAGAAGGAAATAGGCGTAAAGTATCTGATCAATATTTACCCAACTATGGTTAATAAGGCTGTAGCACGGCTGCTTAAAGAATCCGGTTGCTGGGGGGTATGTATGGGTATTCAGTCCGGCAACGAAGCAATCCGTAGGAGTATATTAAAGAGAAATGAGACCAATACGCAAATAATTCAAGCAACGCGCATATTAAAGGAATTTGACATCCGCCTGGTGACGGAATTTATCTTTTCTTTGCCCAACGAAACTCCCGAGGAGGCGTGGGAGTCTGTCATACTTAACGATAAAATCGGGCCGGATAGTACCTCTACGTTTGTATTTTATCCTTTTCCCGGGGCCGAACTATCAGAATACTCATATCGGGCCGGCCTCATTGATGATGAAACAAGGAAAATGATAAATGAAGGCATTGGGTCGTATCATACTGCTACATACTTAAAAAATAGCAATAATGCGTACTTTCTGAACATAGCTTATCTCCTGCCGCTATTTGCAAAATTCCCATGGTTTATAAGAAAAGGTTATTTCAAAAAAATATGCGCAAGAAAAACTAATTTTATGCATAGGATGTTGGGCGTATTAGGCATTCCGTTTTCCAACCCGTTCCTATTTAAAGAAAAACTGTTAAATTATATGCGTATGTTTTGGGTATATTTTGGTACGGGAAAGTATAAAACACTTTCCTAATACCACTGCGAAAATCGCTAAAAGTTATCGTCGAAGGCGATTTTCTTGATCTCAATAAGATGAAGCTACTCTTAATAATACCAAATTCAAAGAATATTATCAGAACTATACGGCTCGGTCTTTTATATATCGCCTCTTCCCTAAGAAAGGAAGGCTCTCATCATATAAAGATTATCGATGCTAAGCACGAAGGGTTAAGCGATAAGGAGGTTTGCCAACGAATCAAAGACCTTTCTCCCGAAGTGGTAGGTATCTCTGGCTTAAGCACGGAGGCGACTGAGGTTCATAAACTTGCCAGCTTAGCCAAACAGATAGATACAAAATGCAAAGTCGTTATCGGTGGACCCTATGCTTCTTCCAGTCCGGAGTTTATTATTAAAGATCCAAATGTTGACTTTGTGGTTATAGGTGAAGGCGAAAGAACGGTATGTGAGCTAATCAATGCTTTAGAGAATGATGGGGATGCCTCCAGAATCGATGGGATTGCTTTTAAAAATGGTGATAAATCCGTTATTAAACCACCTAAAGCCCTGATTGAAGATCTTGATTCTATCGCTTTTCCTGCCTGGGACCTGATTGATATGGAGAGATATTTTAATGATCTACATCGACACTCACAATGCCCAATTCCCACATCCAATAAGATAGTTCCCATATTTACTTCCCGAGGTTGTCCATTCGGATGCATTTACTGCCATGATATCTTTGGAAAGAAAACAAGATTAAGGAGCGTTCAGAATGTCATCGAAGAGATTGAACTCCTGGTTAAGAAATACGATGTTGGTGAAATTGAGATTGTCGATGATCACTTTAGTTTTGACCTAACCCGAGCTAAACAAATTTGCGATGAGATAATCAGGCGCGGCATCAGGATCCATCTTTGCTTTCCGAATGGTCTTAGGGCCGACCGAATGGATGAGGAGCTTATCGACAAATTAAAGAAGGCTGGCACGCATCTGATTAATTATGGTATAGAGTCTGCCTCAGACAATGTACAAAAACGAATCAGAAAAAACTCCAATTTAGCAAAATCTAAACAGATTATAAATTATACCTTTAGGCAAGGGATAATTACTGGCGGGTTTTTTATGATAGGATTTCCAGGCGAGACAAAAGAGGAAATGCTTCAAACAATCAGGTTCGCTATAGAGAAGCCATTTTACCTCATGTCTCTTACCTTTGTAACTCCTTTTCCGAATACAGAATTATTTGAGGAACTTGAAAGGAAGAATATTGAGTTGGAAAAGATTAAGCTTCATAATTTAGATATGCTTTCTATTAATTTGTCATCAGTTTCAGACCTTGAATTAAAAAAGATGTGGGCAAAGGCATATAGAGAATTTTACTTCCGGCCATCTCAAATGTGGCGCTTATACAAGGTAATACCAAATAAGAGGGCGCTTTTGCAGAACGCCCTTGTTATGCTAAGGCGTTCTATTACAAGGTAGCATTTATAATCTAAATGGGCTCAGGAAACAGACAAAAGATAGTCTTAATCAATCCACCATTTGAGGAGCAATACTCTGTGGGTGGTTCAAAAAGTATAAAATATGTTTTAAATATCATACCTCCATTGGGGTTAGCCTATTTAGCCGCGGTCTTAGAAAAGAATGGTTTTGAAGTAAAGATTATTGATTGCACTATAGAAATATCCTTTAAGGAAATTTCTAAAACAATTGTCTATGAGAAGCCCCACATCATTGGTATAACTTCAACCACAGCTAGTTTTGAATCTGCAAAATTTGTGGTAAAGAGGATAAAAGAGTTTTTGCCTAGAATAATAATTGTTATTGGTGGTGCCCATGTCAGTGCTATGCCTTATGAGACTATGGAATCAAACTATTTTGATATTGGAGTTTTAGGAGAAGGGGAAGAAACCTTCTTGGAGTTGGTGCAACATATTGCGAGAGATGGAATTTCAGATTTAGGTGCTATCAAAGGTCTAATATTTAAAGAGAATGGCAAATTTGCAATTACACCTAAAAGAGAATTCATTAAAAATCTTGATGGAATTCCCTATCCGGCAAGACATCTCCTGCCACCATTATCTAGATATAAACCCACACCTGCTTCATATAGAAGACTTCCTTTAGGCATAATGATAACTTCAAGAGGTTGTCCTCACCAATGTACTTTCTGCGACCGTGCAGTATTTGGAAATATTTACCGCCAAAGGAGTACGGATAATGTTTTAAATGAGACCGAAGAACTCATCCATAAATATGGTGCAAAAGAGATTAGATTCTTTGACGATTGTTTCACATTGGACAAAGACCGTGCCTATAAGATATGTGAAGGTTTTAAAGAAAGAAGGTTAAAGGTTCCCTGGACATGTCTGACCACCGTAAGTAGCATAACCAAAGATTTATTAAAAGAAATGAAATCCGCAGGATGTTGGCAGGTATTATTCGGCTTAGAATCGGCTGATAAAGGAATGCTTACGTTGCTTAGAAAGGGCAATACCTTAGAACAAAACATAAATGCAGTTACTTGGGCAAAGCAGGCAGGTTTAAGCGTGCGCGCGGACTTTATTGTCGGAACGCCGGGTGAAACCGAAGAAAGCCTTAAGAAGACACTGGGATTCGCTATGCGCATGAAACTGGATTACGCCCATTTTAATAAATTCGTTCCTTATCCCGGCACAGAACTCTATAGGAGCTTAATAGGAGAAGGATATAATTTTGCTTTCGGCAAGGGCTGTAGCATAACCGATAACACAGCTTTTTTATATACTCCTTTGACTTTGAATAAGAGTTATTATATGAATTTTATTAACTATGCACATAAAAAGTTTTATTTGAGGCCTGAATATATATTAAAAAGGTTATTCTCTATAAGAAGCTGGAATGAATTACAAGGCCAAATTAGAGGTTTCCTCTCAATCGCCTTATTAAAGAAAAAAGAATTATATAAGCCAAATTTATCTGAATTGTAGATTTTATGCACAAAACGGCCCTTAAGCAAAAGATAATCTTAGTGATATTTGGTTTGGTTTTGTCTATGGTTATTATTGAGATAGGCCTGCGCGTAGCTGGTTTTGTCTATTTATCTCTTATAGAGCAGCGGAATAAAATATCCCTTAAAAAAGGAGTTTATCGGATAATGTGTTTGGGGGACTCTACTACTGCTTTGGGAGGAAAAGATTCTTATCCTTCCCAATTAGAAAAGTTTTTAAATAACAGCATCCCTAGTAGACATTTCGTGGTAATAAACAAAGGAATACCGGGTACGGATACCTCGACCATTGTTTCAGAATTGCGCTATAATCTTGACATCTATAAGCCGGATATGGTGATTACGATGATGGGGATTAATAGTGATGCCTGCAAGTCTCCTTTTAAGACTGACACAGTGTTTTTTATTAAAAAGTTTATCAAATCCCTGCGTATGTATAAACTGGGAGAATTATTGCTTGCCAGGATGCGAGAAAGACAAGTTCTTAGCGAAAAATATCTTGAATGTGCAAGAGGCTATTTGGATCTTGAGCATTATCCGGAGGCAAAAAAGATGTTGGAGAAGGCGGGCTCCTTAAGCCCTAAGAATGCCTTGGCCTATGTTAGGTGGGGCTACTATTACTATAAACAAAATGACAATACGCAGTCCCTCGCGATGCTTCAAAGGGCTGAAGAGCTTGCTGGCGATAGTAAAAAAGTGTACGGTGAATTGGGATGGTGTTATTCTGAAATGAAGAAGTATGCAGAGGCTGAAGCAATGTTTAAAAAGGCGATAGCACTTGCCCCAAAAGATCAGGATGTATATTGCGACGCAGCTCAATTTTACCTATGCATCTCGCGTTATGCAGAGGCTGAAGCAATGTTTAAGAAGGTAATAACTATTGCTCCTCAAAACGAACAAGGTTACGTAGAGTTGGGCTGGTATTATTTCGAGCGAAATATGTTTGCTCAGGCAGGAGAGATGTTAAAAAAGGCATTACGGATAACTGGAGAGCGGCTTGATATATATAGAGACTTAGGTTATTTTAAACAGGTGCAGGGTATGCATGAAGAGGCAAAAGAATATTTTAATAAAGCAAGGCCCTTTATTGATTATGCGCGTACTATAATCGCCAGAAACTATAGGATATTAAAAGATATCGTTCTGGGGAGGGGGATAAAGCTAGTGTGTGTGCAATATCCCATGCGGCCTCTGGTAGAATTAAAGAATCTCTTTGTTTCAAGTGAGGGCATCACGTTTGTGGATAACGAAAAGATATTTAAAGATGCTTTGAGAGCTTGCCGGTATGAGGACTATTTCGAGGACAGATTCGGAGGAGATTTTGGCCACTGCACCCCGAAAGGAAACAGTCTCCTGGCAAATAATATCGCAGAAGTTATATTGAAAAAGCATTTCAGGGATCAAGGCAAAAATGATATCAATCAATAAGATAAGAGGAGTAGAGCTGATTATTTCAGGAATAATTTGGGTTGTTTTTGGCTATTGCGAGGTTGTAAGACATGCTTTCAATCATTATCCCTGTTTTTAACGGAGAAAAAACATTAGGCGATTTATTAGATTCTATCCTGAAGTCTGATTTTAATGATTATGAAATTATCGTGGTAGATGATTGCTCAAAAGATAACACCGTCTCTATTATAAGAGAATCCGGAGCTAAAAACATACGTCTGCCTGCCCGTAGCGGCCCGGCAATAGCGAGAAATACGGGCGCGCGGGAGGCAGGAGGTGAAATTTTGGTTTTCTTTGACGCGGACATTGAGATCTTCCCGGATACCCTGGGTAAAATTGCCTGTAAGTTCAGGGATAATCCCCAGGTCAAGGTTCTAGTTGGGACCTATGATGAGGAGCCTGTTAATAAGGGCTTTTTTCCCAGATTCAAGGCGCTTTGGTTTAATAGTTTATTTAATGATAATGCCCGTCAGACAGATTCCCTGGAGGGTTTTTGCGTAGCGATAGACAAAGCAATTTTTATTTCATCAGGAGGATTCAACCCCGAATTTACAGATAGCAGTGCTGAAGATTACGAATTAGGCTGCAGGCTGCGCCAGAAACATACGCTTTATTTTGACAGCCGTATTAAAGTAAGGCACAATTTTCCCGGATTTCGGGAGAATGCCAGGAGGTTCTTCCGGCGCACATGTGATTTTATCCCTCTTTTCTTAAAACAGGAGAAATCCTCAAGGGGTAAGGCCTTAAGCAGGGATGGTTTCGTTTCTCTGTTTGCTACTTTAAGTTTTTTGTTATTGCCGCTTGTCTTTATGCATTATAGACTAGCGGAAATTCTATTTATATTTTTTATTATCAATTTTATTTTTTTTGGCATGAAATTTGTAAGGCTGGCTTTTTATAAAGAAGGAATAATTTTTGGGCTTGCCTCTATTTTGACCTACTATGTCAATGGCCTAATCGTAGGTTTGGCGATAATCATCGGTATTTTTCGCTATTTCTTGATTTTAAAATGATATTACTTATCTATCCCAAACACAGCCCGTTTCCGCACAGTATCTCTGCGCCGCTTTCTATTTTCTGTCTGGGCAGTTACATAGAAGAGAAGGGCGGGGAGGCAGAGTATTTCGATGAACGGGTTCAGGGATGGGATCATCTCATGCAAATGCTGGATAAAAAGCCATTGTTGGTCGGTATTTCTACCATGACCTCTTATCAGATTAGAAGGGCCGTTGCTATTGCTTCTTTTATCAGGCGCTATTATCCGGAATTGCCTTTGGTCTGGGGAGGAGTGCATCCTACTATGTGTTCTATCCAAACTGCAGAGTCTGAATTAGTAGATTTTATCATTAAAGGCGAAGGTGAGGCAGCGCTTTATGACTTGGCGAATGTTTTAAGCTCTTCGCATCCCTCGGCATTTTTCTCAATAGATAATCTGGTTTGGAAAAAAAATGGCAGTATTAAGGAGAATAAAAATAGAAAATTCTTAGATTTAAACAGCTTGCCATTTGCTTATAGCGGGAGGGCAGCTGGGATGCTTAAAATTTATTTTAAGATAAACCGGGGCAGGGAGGGCGTTGCTATGGAGACTTCCCGCGGCTGTAATTTTTCCTGTCGTTTTTGTTATAATCAATTTTTCAATCAATCCATTTGCAGGGCAAAGAACAAAGATAAATTAGAGAAAGAATTATGCCAGTTGCATAAGATGGGCATTAAGGACATTTTATTTGTTGATGATAACCTGGGGGTAAGCCGTCAGCATATCAAGGACCTTTGCGATATTACCCGCAGGTATAATATGAAGTGGTCAGGGGGCCTGCGCGCGGATATGATAGATAAGGAGTTAGTAAACATATTAGAAAATGGAGTATGTAAGTCTTTATTTTTTGGGATTGAATCCATTAATCCTGCCGCGATGAAATATATTAATAAAAGTATCTCTGTTGAAAAGATAAGGGAAGTAATAAAATACATGGCTGGCTCATCCATAGTCCCGGTTTATTCATTTATGACCGGTTTTCCGCAAGAGGATAGCAGCGATCTAAATGAGCAGCTGGACTTTATTGATAGAATAAATATAGCTGATCCCCGTGCCGAGATAGCGGTCCAGCCCTATAACCCTCTTCCGGGTACGCTTTTATACGAAGATGCCCTTAGGCAGGGGTTTAGCCCGCCCAAGAAGTTGGAGGGCTGGTGGAGGATGACTACCGGGGAAATATTAGGCCCGTGGGTAAAAAATAGAGCCGTTTTAAAGAATCTTTATCTAATTTCATTTCTGGCTTTCCGCGGCAGCCGTTTTTTAAATAATATTATATTCTTTCCATTTTGTATTCTGGCAGGCTTGCGATGGAAATTTAAGTTCTTTAAATTATACACAGAACGCATTTTTTATATTTTGCTGATTAGAATATGGATTCTAAGGGATGAGTTGTTTATTAACTGGTTTTTGCTTAAGAGAGGATTCCGGATTTGTCATCGCCTCGCCCCATAATAACATTCAGACAAAAGATAGCGCTTGCAATATTTGGGCTTTTCTTATTCTCTCTTGTTATTGAAATAGGCCTGCGCATAGCTGGATTTATTTACTTGTCTTTACAGGAACGAAAGAATAAGGCCGCCTACGTCAGGAAAGGCGCATATCGCATATTATGCCTGGGGGATTCTAATACTGCCTTGGGAGGCAGCAACTCCTACCCCCAGCCAGCTGGAGAGAATCTTAAGTCAAAAGGTCCCCGATATAGAATTTGTAGTTATAAATAAGGGGGTCCCTGGTGCAAGCTCAAACTTCATTCTCTCGCAGTTAAAAATGAACCTGGACACATACGCCCCTGATATGGTTATAACAATGATGGGAGAAAGCGATATAGAAACCTTCGTATCTGCCCAAGAGAGGATACTGATGAGAATAAAAGATTTTCTTAAGCCCCTGCGGCTTTACAAGCTTGCAAGATTATTGCAGATGAGGGTATTGGAAAATAAGATCCTCCACACAAAAATATCTTGATTTGGGAGAATATTATCAGAGGCAACAGGATTATCATCATTCCGAGGAGATGCTTAAATTGGCAATAAAAATCTATCCGGATAACTGGAGGGATTATATCAGGCTAGGAGGCTGCTACAGCGACCAGGGCAAGTATAGCGAGGCCGAAGAGATGTTTAATAAGGGCATATAGCCATTGAACCCCAAGAAGACAATACCGTTTATCTTGAGCTTGCCCAGCATTATCAGGAACGCAAGATGTATCCTCAGGCCGAAGAGATGTTCAAGAAAGGGATAGAAATTAATCCAAATAACGAATGTGCCTATAGGTTATTGGAATTACTGCACCAGCTTAGAGGTAGGCATAAAGAGGCAGAATTATATCTTAAAAGAGCAGAATTTGTAACAGATTACTGCAACAAAATAACCCGGCGTAATTACCAGAGGTTAAAAGAAATCGTTCTTAAAAGAAGAATAAAATTGGTATGCGCTACGTATCCTATTTGTAGCCTTAAAGTTTTAAAGTTGATGTTTGATACCCCTGAAGGCATTACCTTTGTAGATAATGAAATGGTTTTTCGGGAGGCATTGAAAAATGCAAAATATTAAGATTATTTTGTAGATAGATTTGGCGGAGACTTTGGCCATTGCACCCCCGAAGGTAATAGGCTTTTGGCAGAGAATATCGCCGAAACGCTTATAAGAGAATATTTTAGCAAGAAGAAATGAACGATAGACTAAAGGGCGCTTTAATTATATTGGCAGGCGTATGTGGTATAATATTCGTGTTTAATTTTGACCGTTTAATGGGGAAAAGTGCGGATTTTGGATGGCGTGCAGCGGTTGCCTACCTGGCAGGTATAACCGCAATAGTAAACGGTGTGCGTATATTCAGAAGAAAATGAAGAACGTCCTTAAAAATTTGTATAGCAAGGATTCTTTGGTCCTAATTATCCTGGTTTGCCTTTTTCTCTTAGTCAGACTTACGGTCCTATTGTCTTATATGGATAAACTCTTTGATGTGGAGGAGCTATATCACGGCACCATTGCCCATGAAATTATAAGCGGCCCGGCGATTCCTCTATGGGAATACCTTGATTATAAAGTGGAATATTTTCCCGGAGGGTCTCTTACCGCAGGCATTCTGGCAGTGCCGTTTTTCCTTATTTTCGGACATACCTACACTGCCCTGAAATTAGTCGGCCTTACCTTTGCCCTGGGGACATTTATTCTTTGGTTTATCTTCTTAAAAGAGTTCTTTAATAAAAAAACAGCTGTTATCGCCGGACTGTTGTTTATCTTCTGTATGCCTTTTTATGCCAAAACCTCTTTAGTTACCTGGGGCTCGCATCCTGAGGCAAACTTTTTTACCGCCCTGGCTATCATTCTGTTTTATAGAATATTTTTTAAGCAGGATAGAGCCAAGCCCGAAGACATAAGGGATATCTATAAACATAAAAAATTGCATTTTTTCTTGCTTGGTTTGGTGTTTGGCTTCGGCCTATGGTTTGTGCAATCCTATTTTCTTACTGTAATATTTTTGTTTTTATGCTGGTTTATCTTTGACAAGGGAATCTTATTGACGAAGGCCTTCTTTATATTAGTTGCCGGATTCTTAATTGGTTTTAGCCCATTGCTGTATTATGCGGTTTTATATGGTACACGGATTTTTGATGTAAATGGCAGGTTATTCCTGGCAGATTTTATTTTTCTGCCTTCTTATTGTCTGCCCAAGCTGGCAGCGGTTCTTACTAAATCACTGCCGCAGTCTTTTCTTTTTACCGGCTTCTTATCCATTCCCGGAAAATTATATTCTTATCTCTATTATTGTATTTTTCTTACGGCCTTTTTGTTTCTTCTCTGGATAAACCGTAAGAGCCTGCGGCCTGTATTTAACAGCCTTATATATCCGGTTACCTTAAGAGGAAAAGCCATAATGCCAAAGGATATTTCACCGGAAACGCCTTTGTTAATATATCCGCTGTTATTCTTTATAGGTTATTCTTTTAGCAGGTATGCAGTTAATCCGCCCCATCCGGATGCCTGGCTTGATTTCATTGCTTATCGTTATATGGTTCCGGTGATTCCATTTATTTTGGCGATACTGGCTGTATTTTTAGGAAAAATAAAGAACATATTAGCGGCGATATTGTTGTCTGTCTTGTTAGGCTTAGGCATAATCGGAAATCTTAGCATGGTCTCTTTTTATAACTTCGGAAGGTTCCTTAGCGACAAGGGGTATTCCTATAATGTGCTTGCTGACAAGATAGCTTTCCGCGGCCCGGATAACCTTAAGGAATACATAAGGCCATTTCTTGTTAAGCTTGATGACTATGGGAAGTCCCAATTTTATGATGGTATAGGCTCTGGTATTGCCTGGAGGTTAAAAGATAAGAAGCCGCGTGAAATAATGGAGGCTTTTGAGGCTACGGCACAGAAAAAAGATTTGCCTTATCTATATAGAGGATGGGGGAGCCTTTTTTCACTTGAAATCCCAGAGGAGTTTAAAATGGCCGTGGAGGTCGCAAGGTATATTCCGCAGGAATACAAAATGTTTTTTTACGAAGGACTGGGGTTAGGGATCGGCTTTACCGGAGATATAGAGGAGGCCATAGGATTGCTTGAAAAAATAGATAGCCGATACCGCGATTTTTGCTATATTGGCTTAGGTAGAAAGCTCGGTTTTGAATATAAAAATGACCCTCGGGCCTTGCGCGGGATGCTTAGCAATATCGACAGCCGTTATCACCAATACGTTTTGGATGGCATAGTGGAGGGGAGAAGGGAGCGTTAAACGCGCCTTATATTGATAATGAGTAAATACAAAATCCTTTTTATAATGGTATTTGTTCTTCTTCTTACGCGAGTGGGGGCTTTACTCTTTTTTATAGATGACCTCTTTGATGCTGAGGAACTCCTGCATGGCACAATTGCCAAGGAAATTATGGAAGGGCCGGACCTGCCTTTACTTGAATATCCTCCCACTAACTATGGGCATGGAGGTTTTTTGTCAGGAATTCTAACCATTCCTTTCTTTGCGCTCTTTGGCAAAAATCTCTTTGCCCTGCATTTGACCCCGGTTGCATTTTCTGTTGCTATTTTGATAGTTCTATTTTTATTTGCATATAAGTTTTTTAACCGCAGAGTTGCTATTATTACCGGATTGCTTTATTTGTTTTCATCCCGCAATTGGATTATTTTTAATCTTCATGCCGGGGGGCTGCACTTCGAGAATGTTCTCTTTACAGTTGCGGCGCTATATGTGTTTTATGAAATAATCTTTAACGGCAAAGATAAGCCCGTCTATTATCTTTCTCTCGGATTGATATCTGGATTCGGTACCTATTGGATATATACATTCCTGGTAACACTAGCCACGATATTTTTACTCTGGTTTTTACGGGATAAAAAAATGTTTTTGAAGAAAGGCTTTTATATCTTTTTAACAGGATTCTTGATAGGAATAATCCCTTGGCTCATTTATAATCTACAGACTCAGTTTAAAAGCATAACTGATATCATCTTAGACGCGCTTTTTGTAGATAAAAGCTATTTCGGCCTTAAAACTTGGTTAGAGACTATCGGGCGTTTGTTAAGAATTGTCTGTTTCTCCGGGATGTTAAGCGTTATTGGGAAAGATTATATCTTTGGTACACTATACCTTCTAATTTACTGGCTAAGTTTCTTATACATTTTACGGTCTTACAAATTCTCATTAACAAAGGTTATTTCTTCCAAGGAATCTTTTCTGCTTGTTTTTCCTGTATTACTTCTTATAAGCAACGCATTTTATGGTTTTTATGTTGATTCCATCAGGGATAGCATGTATTATTTGGATTGGAGATATATAGTCAGCCTTTTCCCTTTCATATTTTTGACTGTAGCCATAGTCCTGGATAGATTAATTTCAAAGTTCAGGATGCTGAAAGCCATCTCTATAGCCTTACTTTTTCTCCCAATTATGTTAGGAGGAATTATATATTCACGGAGAATAGATTTTAAGAATTTCGGAAGCGGATTCAATCAGTTAGGTTATACGTATTTATTATTAAACGAGTCTTTTTGTTCCAAATATCCGCACGATTTCTATAAAATATTAGACGATATCACAAAACTCTCTGCCCCCCAGAAGTATGAGGTCCTTACCTTGCCTTTGGCTATATATCAGGAAGGAAAGATTCACCCGGTTGATTTTAAAGAATACTTAAAATTATCCTTGAGGCTAGATGAGAAATACAAACCCATCTTCTATAAGATTTTAATCAAGGGCCTATATTTTACTTCAGATTTGCCTTTGAAAGATTTAGTCAGCCAGGTAGATATCCTTTCTAAGCAAGCGGATGATATATATAAACCTTATCTATATCAGGGTATAGGTGCTATTGTGGTTGCGCGAAACCAAAATGATAACTCTGACTATAAAGATGGCGCAAGCCTCATAGATGAAAAATACAGAGCTTATTATTACCGGGGTTTGAGCGAACCCGTTTATTTAGAAGATATTGTTAATTATGTAAAAAGATTTAAAAGCTGTATGGGTTGGCTGGATAAACAATACCAGCCATTTTATCTTAAGGGCGTCGGTGAGGCCTTAGCTAAGATAGGCGTCTCCTTTGTTATAGAGCGAGTGCCTTGGGATAGTGACGGAGAACTGATATCCTGTCATGTTCTTAAGGACTTAGAACCGGATCAAAGAAAGTATGTATTAGAAGGAATGGGAAAGATCCTCTCTTATTTTTATAGCCCTAATACTGAAAAAGATATACAGCAGTTTATCGATTATTTTAAAGGACAAGATAGAGAAATAATCCTTAAGACGATGATTAATAACCTGGGATAGAGAGAAGATGAGTAAATATAAAATCCTTTTTATACTTGTATTTATCCTTCTTCTGACGCGGGTGGTGGTTTTGCTTTTCTTTATAGATAAATTTTTTCTGTACGAAGAGCTCCATCACGGTATGATCGCCAAAGAGGTAATGGAAGGGTCGGATTTGTCTATATTCGAGTATCCTCTTACTAACTACGAACACGGAGGCTCTTGGTCGGCAATTTTAACCATACCTTTCTTTGCGCTCTTTGGCAAAAATCGTTTTGCCTTGCTTTTGACCCCGGTTGCATTTTCTGCCGCTATCTTGATAATACTATTTTTATTTGCTTATAAATTTTTTAACCGCCGAGTTGCTATTATTACCGCCTTACTCTATATATTTTCTTCCCGCATATGGTTTACCTTTAATCTCCATAATGGAGTAATGCATTTTGACAACATAATTTTTACGGTTGCGGCAATGTATTTATTTTATGAAATTATTTTTAATAGCAAGAATAATCCTGGCTATTATTTTTTCTTAGGGCTTGTATCAGGGTTCGGGACATATTGGGTCTATACATATCTGGTTACGGCAGCCGCGATATTGCTGCTTTGGTTTTTACGGGATAAAAAGATGTTTTTAAAGAAGGGGTTTTACATCTTTTTAGCCGGATTCTTAGTGGGGATGCTGCCGTGGTTTTATTATAATTTAGGGACTCATTTTGAAAGCATAAAGGATGTTTTCTATTACGGGTTTTTGAATGACAAGAACTATTTGGGTTTTAACAGTCTTAAAACCTGGTTAGATACAATTCAGCGTTTTTTAGAGGTTGTTTGCTTTTCTAAAATGCTAAGTCTTACCAATTATGAAACCATTTTCGGCAGGGTATACCTTGTAATTTATTGGTTGAGTTTTTTCTACATCCTGCGGTGTTATAAATTTTCAGTGCCAAAGATTGTTTCTTCCAGAGAATCTTTTGTGCTCATTTTCCCTATATTACTTCTTATAATTAACGCATTTTATGGCTTTTATGTTGATGAACTCAGCGGCAGCACGTGTTATTCGAATTGGAGATATATAGTTGGCCTTTTCCCCTTTGTATTTCTCACTGTAGCTATAGTTTTGGATAAGCTATTTGCTAAGGTTAATATCCTCAAGGTTATTTCTATAGTTATATTTTCTGTTTTTATTATGTCAGAGGCTATTATATATTCAAAGAAAATAAATTTTAAAGATTTTGGAAATGGGTTTAATCAGTTGGGCTACTCATATCTGTATTTAATTGAGTCTTTTTATTCTAAATATCCGGACAACTTGTATAAGATATTAGATAATACTACAAAACTATCCGCTCCCGAGAGATACGAGGTTCTTGCGCAGGCTTTGACGATAAATCTTTCAGGAAAACTTTACCCAGTTGATTTTAAAGAATACTTAAAACTGTCCCTTAGATTAGATGAGAGATACAGGCCAATTTTCTATAAGATTTTAATCAAAGGTTTATATTATACTTCAGATTTGCCGTTAAGGGATTTAGTCCGCGAAGTAGATATTCTTTCTAAACAAGTGGATGATAAATATAAACCTTATCTTTATCAGGGCATAGGCGCTCTTATGGTTAAGCGTGATTCCTATGATACCGCCAAATATAAAGACGGCGCCGGGCTCATAGATGAAAAATATATAGTTTATTATTACCGCGGCTTAAGCGAGCCCGTTTTTATGGAAGGGCTCGTGGATTACTTAAGCAGGTTCAAAAATTGCATGGGTTGGCTGGATAAACAATATCAGCCCGCTTATCTTGAGGGCGTCGGCGAGGCTTTAGCCAAGATAGGCGTCTCCTATATTATAGAAATATTTTCTCCCGATGGCGTTCCGGATGCAAAAATATTCTACGATTTCTTTAATAATTTAGAATCGGGTTATAAAAGATATGTATTAGAGGGAGCAGGCAAGAGTTTGTCTTATTTTTATACCGTCAATACCGAAAAAGATATAAATCAGTTTATCAACAATTTTAAAGAAGAGGATAAAAAAACTATTCGCGAGGCAATGGCGAATAATTTAAAAGCAGGACCGGACGATGAGTAAATATAAAATCCTTTTTATAATGGTGTCTATTCTTCTTCTTACACGAGTGGGAGCTTTACTCTTCTTTATAGATAAGCTCTTTAATGGTGAGGAACTCCACCATGGTGTGATTGCCAAAGAGATAATGGAAGGGCCGGATTTGTCTATATTCGAGTATCCTCTTACTAACTACGGGCACGGAGGCCTTTGGTCGGGAATCTTAACTATTCCTTTTTTTGCGCTTTTTGGCAAAAATCTCTTTGCGCTGCTTTTGACTCCGGTTGCATTTTCTACCGGTATTTTGATAATACTATTTTTATTTGCTTATAAATTTTTTAACCGCAGAGTAGCTATTATTACCGGATTACTTTATATATTTTCTTCCCGCATATGGTTTGCCTTTAATTTCCATACCGGAGGGTTGCACTTTGAGAATGTAATTTTTACGGTTGGAGCAATGTATCTATTTTATGAAATCATCTTTAACGGCAAGAGTAAGCCAATCTATTATTTCTCCTTAGGATTGGTATCAGGGTTCGGGACATACTGGGTATATACATATCTGGTTACGGCAGCCGCGATATTGCTGCTTTGGCTTTTACGGGATAAAAGAATGTTTTTAAGGAAAGCGTTTTATGTCTTTTTAGCCGGATTTCTAGTGGGGATGCTGCCGTGGTTTTATTATAACTTAGGGACTCATTTTGAAAGCATAAAGGATGTCATCTTGGACGGATTTTTTGGGCCAAAGAACTATTTGGGTCTTAAAACCTGGTTAGATACAATTCAGCGTTTTTTAGAGGTTATTTGTTTTTCCAGAATGTTAAGTCTTGGTATTCAAGATAATATTTTTGGTAAATTATACCTTGTAATTTATTGGCTAAGCTTCCTATATATTTTACGACTCTATAAATTTTCATTCGCAAAGATTATTTCTTCCAAGGAGTCTTTTGTGCTTACTTTTCCTGTATTGCTTCTTATAATTGCCGCATTTTATGGTCTTTATGTTGAGGAACTCAAAGATAGCACGTATTATTTGGATTGGCGACATGTAGTTGGCCTTTTTCCATTTGTATTCCTGACTGTAGCCATAGCCCTGGATAGATTATTTTTAAAGTTTAAGGCCCTGAAAGCAGTTTCCCTGGCTGCGTTATCTATTCCGGTTATTGCGGGGACAATTATAGGTTCAACAAAAATAAATCTTAAAGATTTTGGCAGCGGCTTTAATCAGTTAGGATACTCATATATATTTTTATTTGATGCCTTTCATTCTAAATATACGGACAATCTTTATAAAATATTGGATAATATCACCAAACTCTCTGCTCCGGAAAAGTATGAGGTGCTTTCTCTGATTTATGCTATAGACCCCATAGGAGAAAGCAAGCCGGTTGATTTTAAGGAATACTTAAAACTCTCCCTAAGAGTGGATGAAAAACATAAGCCGATATTCTACAAAATTTTAATCAAAGGCTTATTTTGCAATTTAGATATGCCGTTAAAAGATATAGTCCATCAGGTGGATGTTCTTTCTCGGCAGGTGGAGGATAGATATAAGCCATATTTTTACGAAGGTATAGGCGCTCTTGTAACTACCTACGACATCATTGATACTATTAAATATAAAGAGTATGCCAGTTTCATAGATAAAAAATATCGTGCCTATTATTACCGCGGGTTAAGCGAACCAAACTATTCGGGTATTCCGGAATATTTCGATAGATTCAAGAATTGCTTAGCTTGGCTCGATAAACAATATCAGCCTTTGTATTTAGAGGGCGTTGGCGAGGTTTTAGCCAAGCAGGGCGTATGGTATGCTGTTATAAAAGCATGCTGCAATCAAGGAGATGCACCAGAATTTTATAATTTATTTAGAAATTTAGAATCGGGTAATAAAATATATGTATTAAAAGGAGTGGGAAAAAGTTTGTCTTATTTTTACAGCGTTAATACCGAAAAAGCCATACATGAGTTTATCAACAATTTTAACGAAGACGATAAGAAAACGATTCTTGAAGCAATGGCGAGTAATTTAAGGCAGGAATAGCGCTCCCTTTAGTTAGGAAAATATTATGTTAGAAACCATAGCGAAATTAGAAAAAAAGGCTAACTATATTCGCAATTTAATTTTAGATATGTGCGTTCAAGCCGGCACAGGTCATGTTACTTCATCGTTTTCCAGTGTAGAAGTACTTGTTGCCCTCTATTACGGAGGAATACTGCGTTATGATGCATCCCATCCAGGATGGGATAAGCGTGATAGATTTATTTTAAGCAAAGGTCAGGCTAGCCCCTTATTATATGCGATATTAGCAGACCTGGGATTTTTCCCTACAGATGAGTTAAATAAGTTCTGTCAGGCTGACGGAATGTTTGGTGTCCATTTGCAAAATGACGTACCCGGAGTAGAGGTTAGCACAGGTTCATTAGGGCACGGATTAGGAATCGCTGCAGGCTTGGCTTTAGCAGCCAAGATGGATAGGAAATCATATATGACGTTTGTCCTTTTGGGAGATGGTGAATGCCATGAGGGTTTGATTTGGGAGTCGGCTATGTTTATTGGCCACCATAAACTTAATAATTTAGTTGCCATAGTAGATAGAAACAGACTTTGTGTAACAGGTTTTATCGAAAAGATTGTGCGGTTAAGTCCTTTAGAGAAAAAATGGGAATCATTTGGCTGGGATGCCATTACTATTAAAAATGGGCACTCTTTTAAGGAAATATTATCGGCTTTTGAAAGATGCCGCTTGAGACGGACAAACAAACCATTAGTGATAATTGCTAATACAATAAAGGGCAAAGGAGTCTCCTTCATGGAGAATCAACCTCTTTGGCATGGTGTGGCTCCGCAAGGAAAACAGGCTAAGATAGCAAAGCGCCAGTTAAGGATGGAGAAATAAATACGATGCAAAATATTACAATGAGAGATGCCTTTTTTAATAAATTATACGAAATTGCCAAAAAAGATAGAAATGTTATTGTTATTAGTGCAGATATGGGGGCTCCTGCCCTTGATAAATTTAAAGCTAATTTAAGCAGTCAATTTATTAATGTGGGAATTGCTGAAGGAAATATGGTGACTGTTGCCGCAGGATTAGCTTTGAGCGGTAAAAAAGTCTTTATATATGCCATTATGCCTTTTGTTACCTCTCGTTGTTATGAGATGATAAAAGTAGATTTAAGCCTTATGAATATTCCGGTAACAGTGGTAGGGGTGGGGGCAGGATTTAGTTATGATGATTCAGGCCCCACGCATCATTCTACTGAGGATATAGCGATAATGCGGTCTCTTCCTAATATGATGGTATTAAGTCCATCCGATAATATTATGGTGGCAAAATTTGCCCAGATGTCTTGTAAAATATCCGTTCCTAGTTATATTCGGTTAGATAGAGAGATATTGCCACTGATTTATAGTCAAGATGACGAATTTCTAGATGGATTATCTTGTCTTGAGGCTGGCAGAGATTTAGTTATTATTTCCACAGGTAATATGGTCCATAAAGCGCTTGAACTTACAAAGCGACTCAAAAAGCATTCTATTAGCGCAGGGGCCATTGATTTATATAGAATAAAACCCATTAATTCAGAATTACTTTTGAAGGAAATTGGACCGGTAAAAAGAATAATAACTTTAGAAGAGCATTTAATTACCGGCGGTTTAGGTAGTGCTGTCTCTGAGGTTATCCACGATGCCGGCAAGATGTTATACCTTAAGCGTTTTGCTATTCCAGATAAATATTATTTTGCATATGGAGGCAGGCAAAATTTACAATCTATATGCGGATTAGACATAAATAGCGTTATTAAGATAATTTTAGATTGGATTGATAAAAAGAGTTATTAAGATGAAAAGAATATGCATTGTAAAGTTAAGAAGCGCCGGGGACGTATTCAGGACTACGCCCATTTTAAGGGCATTTTCCGATTGTGAGATTTCCTGGATTACTGATGAAAAATCATACCCTTTTATTGAAGATAACCCTTTGATTCAAAATATCTTTCTTATTGAAAACCTACCAACATTAAAAAGATTTGATGCGCTTTATAATTTTGACGAAGATAAAATGGCCTGTAAAATAGCAGAAAGCATACCTAGTGACATTAAAAAAGGATATGGATGGAGAAATAATGGCTTTTATCCTTTTGATAAGGATTCGGATTACGCCTATAGGCTCACTAAGGATGACGAGTTGAAATTTAAATCAAATAAAAAGACATATCAGCAGATAATATTCGAAATGGCTGGAATGAAGTGGAGGAGAGAAGATTATGTCTTAAGTTATCGGCCTACTAATAGGATTGCCCATCAGGTGGGTTTAAACTATATGGTGGGAGAAAAATTCCTAAATAAACTTTGGGCCAACTGGAAAGATTTGGCCAAACTAATTCCAGACATCTCTATCCAAATAAAATTTAAAACTCCGCAAGAATATATAAACTGGATAAATAGCTGTAGTATAATTGTTACAAGCGACTCCTTAGGAATGCATATAGCTTTAGCTCTAAAAAAGAGGGTAGTTGCCCTTTTTGGAGAAACAAGTATGAATGAAATTGAGATGTATGGAAGGGGAATAAAGTTATCCGCCAATTTTCCTTGCTCACCTTGCTATAGAAAAGAAAAATGTAATATAAAACCTTCCTGTATGGAGATGATTAGCGCTGAAGCAGTGTGCGCCATAATAAAGAGATGGTTAAGCAATGAAGGCAATAACAAAAAGTAGATTGATTGAGTTTGAGAAAGATATAGTAAATTTGTATCTTAATAAGAAAATAAGGTCCCCTATCCATTTATCAGGTGGTAATGAAGATGCGCTTATTAAGATATTTAAAAATATAAACAAAAACGATTGGGTATTCTCAGCACATAGGAGTCATTATCACGCACTACTCAAAGGGATAAGTAAAAAGTGGTTAAAGAGAGAGATACTTAAAAATAGAAGCATACATATAAATAATAAAAAGCATAGATTCTTTACCTCTGCCATAGTGGGAGGAGGTTTACCTATTGCCTTGGGCGTTGGCCTGGCTTTAAAATTAAAAAAATCATCGAATAAAGTATGCGTCTTTACAGGAGATATGGCCGCTGAGACAGGTATATTCCGGGAATGCGCTAAATATGCAAGAAGAAATAATTTGCCTATTACATTTGTAGTTGAAGATAACGGGCTAAGTGTTAATGCCCCTACTCAGAAGACATGGGGAAAAAATAAATCTAAACCAAATATTATAAGGTATAAATATAAAAGAATTTACCCGCATCAGGGTTGCGGAGTTTGGATAAATTTTTAAAATGATATACAAAGATAAGATAATTAAAGCTATGGAGTTACTTTCTAAGGACAACAAGGTTTTGTTTCTCGGGCAGACAGTAGCTTACCAGGGGAGTTTAGTATATGAAACTCTCCAGAAGGTTCCAGAGTCAAAAAGAATAGAGCTTCCTGTAATGGAAGATACCCAGATGGGAATGTCAATTGGTTTAAGCTTAGAAGGGTTTATACCGGTTTCTATTTATCCCCGAATGGATTTTCTTATACTGGCGATGAATCAATTAGTAAATCATCTGGATAAGATAGAAAAGATATCCCATGGGCAATTTAAACCGAAAATTATCATAAGGACAATGATAGGAAGCAGAAAACCATTTTATCCGGGAATTCAACATTGCTCAGATTATACAGACGCGCTCAAGTTAATTTTAAAAGATATAAAAGTAATAAAGTTGATAAATAGCAAAGATATAATTCCTGCATATAAGAAAGCCTTAGAAAGCAATAAATCCACTTTACTAATAGAGATGGCGGATTTGTATGGGGAAGAGTAAAAATAGTTTAGACTTGTTACTAGTCAATATAGGCGGCATAGGAAAGAAGGTTTATCAAGAGTTAGCGAGAGATTTTTCAGCTATAGAGCCGCCTTTTTGGGCTGCCTTAACCGCAGGGTTTATTAGGAATAAAGGTTATAGCGTGAGAATATTAGATGCGCATGCCCGGGATTTAGATATAGAGGAAACAACCAAAGCAATACTAAGCAGCCAACCCTATTTAACAAATATTGTTGTCTACGGACAACAGCCCGCTTCTTCTACGCAACTTATGTATGGAGCAGGTTTATTATGTAAGGAAATAAAAAAGGAAGATAAAGAAGCCAAGATAATTTTAACCGGATTGCATCCTTCTGTCCTGCCGGAGAGGACAATAAGAGAAGAGGAGTGTGATTTTGTGGGAGTAGGAGAAGGTTTTTATACCTTGTTAGGGCTTTTACAGAAAAAAGATTTATCTAAGATACCCGGATTGTGGTATAGAAAAGGCAAAAATATCTTTTCTAATAGAAGGGCAGAAAATATTCAAGACCTTGAATCTGAACTATCTGATGTTGCCTGGGATTTATTACCTATGGATAAATATAGCGCGCATAATTGGCATTGTTTAGCTGATTTAGATTTTAGAAATGGATATGCTTCTATTTTAACTAGTTTAGGTTGTCCATTTGAGTGTAAATTCTGTGCAATTCATGCAACTTTTGGAGAAAGAAGCGTTAGATATTGGAGTCCAGAATGGGTTCTGGGGCAAATAGATATCTTAGTAAAAAAATATAATGTGAAGAATCTTAAGATTATCGATGAATTATTTATCCTAAACCCAAAACATTTTATACCCATATGCGATGGCTTAATCAAAAGAAATTATGGGCTAAATATCTGGGTATATGCAAGGGTCGATACTATTAAAGAAGAATATTTAGATAGATTAAGGCAAGCAGGATTCAAATGGCTTTGTTTGGGAATAGAGTCTGGGAGCGATGAGATAAGAAAAAGTATCTGCAAAGGTAAATTCGAAAAAGCGGATATAAAGAATGTGGTAAGAAAAATAAAGAGCGCTGGTATAAATGTAATGGGTAATTATATGTTTGGGCTTCCCGGAGATGATTTAGAGGGTATGCAGAAGACCCTGGATTTGGCAATGAAACTTAACTGCGAATTTGTTAATTTTTATTCAACCATGGCTTACCCCGGCTCAGAACTATATGAGGAGGCTATAAGAAAACAGATTAAACTCCCCGGTTCCTGGTTAGGATTTTCTCAGCATTCTTATGAGTGCCTGCCTCAACCCACAGACAAATTATCCGCAGGAGAGGTTTTAAGATTCAGGGATAATGCTTTTAATGTATATTTTACAAATCCAAAATATTTGAATATGGTAGAGCAAAAATTTGGGGTAAGGGCAAGAAGGCATATAGAGAAGATGGCAAAAATTAAATTAAAAAGGAAATTACTGGGTGATTAATGAAAGAAAGGCCTGAAAAAAGATTGGAATGGATAGATGAAAACAAATACAATTCTTTTAATTCATATAAAGGATTAACCTATATCAATGAGTATCGCGCTATAGTTAAGTGGATTAAAGGAGAAGGAAAATTATCACCTCCTATTGAATGTTCATTGGACCCCACGCATCTATGTAATTTTAGATGTGGTCATTGTAATGCCCAGAAATATCTGGTAATAGACAAAGACAGGATACCCATCAAAGATAGAGTAATGAGTAAAGCTCATATGCGTAATTTAGTGGATTTTCTTGCGGATTGGGGTGTTAGAGGGATTTGTATTGGAGGAGGAGGGGAGCCTCTTCTGAACAAAGGGGTTTGGAGCCTTCCTTCATATATAGCAGGAAAGGGTATGGAGTCTTCTTTTGCGACCAATGGTTATTTAATTGATGAGAAGTTGGCGCAAGAGTTGATGTATTGTAGATGGGTAGGGGTTTCGGTTGATTCCGGGGATAGAGAAACGTTCAGGCGTGTTCACGGAATGGATAGATTCGATAGAGTAATTAATAATTTAAAACTTCTGGTTAAAAAGAAAAAAAAGACCGGCTCAAAAGTTGATATCGCTTATAAAGTATTGGTTAGGCCGGATAATATTGATTCAATATTGCCTGCTTGTATATTAGCTAAAGAGATAGGTGTAAGAGACTTTCATGTCAGGCCCGTTGATTTAGAGAGAAAAGATTTTAAAGTAGCCATAGAACTTAATTATAATATTCCGAAGATATTGGATATATTTAATACCTGCCACAGACTCGAAGACACCAGTTTCAGGGTCTTTACGGTAATACATAAATATGACCCAAATTTCAGGGTGATACATACCTTTAAAAAATGTATATCAGCCCCGCTGATGATTCAGTGCTGCGCAGACGGTAATGTTTATGCCTGTGCCGACCATAGGATAGAAAAAAGATTTAAGTTAGGCCCCCATTATCCTGAGCCAACCGATATATTGAAGTTTTGGGGGAGTGATAAACACCGTCGTCTTCTTGATTCCATAGATGTGAATAAGAAATGCGGAAGGTGCACCTTTGGAGAGTATGCCAGACAAATAGAAGAAGCGATAATGAAAGATGAGATGTGCCTCAATTTTCCATAATGACTGAAAAATAACTTAAACGGTCAGGTTAATGACAAAATAGGAAGTAGGATTTTCTATAAGAGTTATATTATTTTAAGATGAAAATCATATTATTATATCCTAAATGGACAAGTGAATACGGGATATTTGGGCATTTTGCCAAGAAAGGATCAACTTGGCCCCCCCTAAATTTGGCATATATAGCTGCGATAGCCGAAAGAAAAGGGCATATTGTAAAAATTATAGATGGCCAAGCTGAGGGTCTCTCATTAAAAGCTATTATCGATCAAACAGAAGAATTTGGTCCCGATCTTATCGGTATAACCGCAACTACACCTTTTTTTAATGTTGTAAATACTCTTGCTAAGGGGCTTAAAAACAGAATGGGGGAAAAAGCAATAATCATAGGAGGACATCATATAACTGTATTGAAAGAAAAGGCCTTTTTTCCCTGGTTTGATTATGCTTTTATTGGTGAAGCAGAAAACTCTTGGAATGAGTTTTTAGAACAATATGAAAATGATAAGGATATATCTGAGGTAAAAGGTATTCTTTATAGAAAAAAAGAAAACATCGTGTTTACTGGTAACGTGGACTCCATTCAAGATATTGATTCTATCCCTTATCCTGCAAGGCACTTATTAAACTCAAGCTTATATAAAATGGGAACATTGAGAGGGACTAAGCAATTCACTACTATTATGACAGCTAGGGGTTGTCCTTTTAGATGTATTTTTTGTAGTACAGAAGTTTTTGGAAGGAGAGTCAGAAAGAGAAAACCAAGCTCAGTTATAGATGAAATGAAATATATTATAAATAAACAGGGCACAAAACATTTCATTTTTTTAGATGATACTCTTACCTTAGACAGGAAACATATATTGGACATTTGTAAACTTATTGAAGAAAAAAACTTAAATATTACTTTCGAAGGGAACACTAGAGCAGATTTTGTTGATGAAGAAATTATTTTACATATGAGCAGAGCTGGTTTAATAAGAATTTCATTTGGTCTTGAAACAGTTGATGAAAATATAAAAACAATTATAAAGAAGGACGTTCCTCTTGAAAGTTATAAAATAGCTAATAAATTAACTAATAAATACGGTATAGAAACATTAAATTCCTGTATGATAGGTCTTCCTGGAGAAACCATAAGTACTGTAAAGAAGACCTTAGATTTTTTGAAAAATTCTCGAGAAATCAAACAGGCTAATATGAGTATCGCCATCCCGTATCCTGGCACCGAACTCTATGAGATGGCTAAAAAAGGAGAATATGGTTTGAAATTAATAACAGATGATTTTTCAAAATATCGACGCTATAATTCCGCAGTTATGTTTGTAGGTAAATTATCACCAAAAGACCTTATTAAATTACAAAATAAGGCATATATTGATATCTATTCTATGCCATGGCGAATTGTGCCTATGTTGAAAAAATCAGGAATATTCGGGGGAGTTTTAACTTTAAGTCGGGCAGTTAAGCATGTAATAAATAATTTGTCACTAATAAACAGAATAAAAATAGGAGCTTAGTAGAAAAAATAAAAAATATTGTATCTTTTAAAGGTAGAATCATATATGAAAAAATAAACCCGATGGAATTTGGATACAGGATTAAAATTAACCTATACATGGTATAAAAAGATGAGCAATGGTTTATGAAAGTGACATTGCTAGTTTTAACCTTAAATGAAATAGAAGGTATGAAACAAATTATGCCTCGCATAAAAAGGGATTGGTACGATCAGCTAATAATTATTGATGGTGGTTCTACCGATGGAACTGTAAAATATGCAAAAGAAAATAATTATTTTTTAATATCTCAAAGAAAGAAAGGTATGAGGGATGCTTATATGGCAACCTTAGAATATATTACAGGGGATATCGTAATTACTTTTAGCCCAGATGGAAATTCCATTCCTGAATTGATTCCAGATTTAATCAATAAAATACAAGAAGGCTATGATATGGTTATTGTTTCACGCTATCTAGGCAATGCCCAGAGTTACGATGACGACATAATTACAGCTTTTGGAAATTGGTTTTTTACAAAAACGATTAATTTTTTTTATCATGGACATTATACAGATGCACTAGTTTTATTCAGAGCTTATAGAACCCAGTTGATTTATGATTTAGATTTAGATAAAGATGAAAGTTACCTAATGGTAGAAAAATTATTTCAAACAAATATAAGTTGGGAACCTTTACTTTCTATAAGAGCAGCTAAAAGAAGATTGAAGATAGCCGAAATACCGGGAGACGAACCTCCTCGCATAAGTGGAAATAAAAAACTTAAGATCTTAAAATGGGGCGCAGCTTATTATTTTCAATTTATCAGAGAATTATTTTTTTGGCAATAAATTTTAAAAACATCAGTTCAGCAGTAAATTTACTTTTTCATGTTTATTATACAGATGTGATGGGGATTTATCGGGCTTACAAAAAAGAGCTTATCTATGATTTGGATTTAGATAAAGATGAGGGTTATACAATGCCAGAGAAGATATTCAGGACGAATATTGGTTGGGAGTTGCTTCTTTCAGCGCGGGCTGCAAAAAGAAAATTAAAAGTTTTGGATATCCCAGCTGATGAGCCAAAGAGGATAGGTGGGGAGAGAAAACTACAAGTATTTAAATGGGGGACGGCTTATTTTTTCCAGATTATAAGGGAAGCATTTACAGCGTGATAAGTTTCCTTAACATTTTTCAAATAAAAAATAGTTAAATATGTTACAGCGAAAATTTGGCGAGTTATTCTACAAAGGAAAACAATGCTAGCTTCTTTGCGCCGCTTTGTAAGAAATTTATTTTTAAGTTTCAGATATGATCCATTTTTAATAGGGTTGTTATGCGCAGTCGTAATAGCAATAATTTATTTTATTGCAAACTATCAAAAGTGCTTTCAGGATTTTGAATGCGTTGTATATTTTTCGCCCGCGGCCCTGCGCAACGGCCAAAATTTTTCCTTACGCGACATTTTTAATGCATTTAACGCCTGGGGCTTTGACGTAGATAGCCGCCCCAGGTTTCTCTCTTATTTTTTCTACATCATAATTATTAAGACGCGTCTTCTTTTGTGGAAGTTGATGCTACCTCATCCGTCGCTTTCTCCCATCTGGCTGTTTACTCTTGTAGTTTCTCCCGTTGTATTTTATAAGTTTCTCAAACGCGCGCTTAATGATAGGAATGCTGCGCTTGCCGGAGTTTTAGTTTATATCTCTTCCTGTGGTTACCTTTTTAATGCAACGATGTTGTTTCACCCGGGCAAGCCTTTAGTCAATACGGTTATTATTATTATGTTTTACCTTCTGGCTAAAAAACACCCATTACCGACAATTATAAATCATAGCGACACAAATTGCAAAATAGACTGGCAGCATGTGAAAACTTTTTTCCCATGGGTAATTATTGCCCTTTTTCTTGATGAAACAGGCTTATTCTGTTTGGGGATACTGGGCATATGGAATTACAGGTATTTTATACCCTATCGTTTTTCTTCGGGCAACCTTAAGATATGTGTACGCAATTGTTTAATTTACCTCATTCCGTTATTAGTATTTTTTATTATTATAACGGCGATCGTCCCTGCTATTACTCAGGCAGAGTTTGGCCAAAAATTTGATTTTTTAGCATATCTGCGTCAAAACCTGAGCTACGAAAAGCTCCACGTTCCGTATTTATTCCGCCACGCAGCAACCATGTTTTCTGCAAGTTTGCTACCTTGGCGGATTCTTGATCTGCAGGTTCCCGTAGTTATAGGCCATTTCAAACATCCTGCACTCGCCGTATCAACCTGCTTGATAGTGTTTATCTTAACGGCCTATTTGTCATGGCGCTACCGCGAGTATTCACAGATATATAAAAGAATTATTACGCTGGTAATCGCATTTATTTTATTCCAAACCCTGGTAGCATCATTTCACCCGTTGATTCTTGGTATTACTGGGTACCACTATGGCCCCATATTTTCAGTAATGTTCTCGTTTTTATGTAGTGTTATTTTTTTAAATTTATCCCAAAAAATTCCCCGGGGTATATGGATTGTTCGAGCGGCGTTATGTTACATCATCATTATACAATTAATAAATTTTGACCTTATTAATTCGATGTGGATATCACACAGCGATTGGAAGGGGGCCACTTTTGTTAACGACCCAGAAGAAATTATTTTGGGTCTTTTGGGTCAGGATAAGAATGTGAATACCGAGGCATTGCGACAAAGGATAATAAGAAATGTCAATTTTGATGCTGAGCCATATTACCTCAAGGATACCGTAATACCGGATTCAAAGGAGAAAATATCGGTCGTGCGTGAAGTTTGGAATAATTGGAAACACGGAAAATGCAATCTTGTTTTATCTGGTGAAGGATTAATGTTTATACAAAATCTATGGTTATACGGCGAACTGTGCCCTCGCTTGGTAATCCCTGATGTGGAAGATGCACCTTTGGAGAGTATGCCAGACAAATAGAAGAAGCGATAATGAAAGATGAAATGTGCCTTAATTTTCCATAATGACTGAAAAACAACAGACTATGGTCTCAGCGGATATCGTATTGCTTTATCCGAAGACGGGGTTGGATGTCGGCGGACACACGGTTGCGCCGCCTCATTCATTGTTGGCAATCGCCGCACCGGTTCATAAGGCAGGATATAAAGTAAAAATTATTGATATGAGACGTGATTTGCAATGGCGCATAACGCTTAAAAACTGTGTATCAAAAGATACCATTTGTATTGGTATCTCAACCATGACAGGAACACAGATATATTTTGCTTTGCTTATGGCTAAAGAAGCAAGGATGCTTACTCAGCAGTGGCAGACGTCTATAGTCTGGGGCGGAGCGCATCCTTCGATATTGCCTGAACAGACACTCAAGCATGAGCTTGTGGATATTGTCGTCATAGAAGAGGGAGATGAGACATTTCTTGAATTAGTAAATGCCTTACAAACTAAACAACCTTTGGAGAGCGTTAAGGGCATCGCCTTTAAAAATAATGGCAAGATTATACGAACCCCACCTCGCCCATTAATAGATGTGAATAATCTTCTGCCTGTTCCTTGGGAACTTCTAAATATTGAAGATTATATTACGAGAGATAAGTACTTTCTTAAAGATAGCCCGCGCACCTTAGATATAGGCCAGACAAGCAGGGGTTGTCCTTTTAGATGTGGTTTTTGTTCCAGTTCAAGTATTTTGCAAAAAAAATGGCGGGCGATGACAGTCGATCGTGCCCTGCAGGCTATCCTGGAGTCCGTTGAAAGATTTAATCTTACTGGTGTTTGGATTCGGGATGATGAATTTTATGTAGATAACTCAAGAGCTTTTGAAATTTGCGAGAGGATTGTTAAAAGCAAATATAAAATTTCCTGGTATGCAACTGGCTCTCGTGTTGATACTTTTAATCGAGCCTCGGAAAGTCAGCTGGAATTATTAAGACTCAGTGGAGGTAAAATAATGAAGTTTGGCGCTGAATCAGGAACTAATAGAATTCTGGATTTAATTCAAAAGGGATTCCATGTTGAAGATATAGTCAAAGCGAATTTGCGAGCAAAAAAACATGGCATAGTTCCAGCTTTTTCTTTTATTGTAGGATTTCCTACTGAAACCTTTAAAGAGATCGATCAGACCATTACCTTTGCTTATAAATTACAGGAGGATAACCCAGGCGCACAACTGGAGACATTTCCAACATACACAGCTTTTCCAGGTACTGCGATGTGGGAAATGGCAGTAGCCTACGGGCTTAATCCGCCAGAAAGGTTAGAAGACTGGGTTGACTGGATAATGGATGATTATGATATCGAAGGGGGAAAAATCCCCTGGTTTAATAAAAAAGAGCGGATATGGATAGGTAACATAAGTTACCTGAGTATTCTCGGTAATGCAGTTAAAAACGTTGCGGGTGGAATTGAAAGCTTTTTGATGCGTTCTGTGTTTTCTGTAGGTCTGACTGCAGCGCAAAGATATTACCGCTATCGTTTAAAAAATAAAATTTATAAAAGTGTTCCGGAATTAGCCATAGCGCGATATCTACGTAGAAAACTATTTTACCGAAATGAGAAAAATTTCCGGTGAACATCCAGAATCAAAACGGAGGAAAATATATGGATGATAATAAGTATGGAGCGAAACCAGTCTGCCCAAGACTTTCAGTTATAATTTCATTTTTTAATGAGGAAGAAGTATTGCCTGTATTAATACAACGGTTGCGCGATGTTCTGCGTGAAGAATGTGATAAAGGAATGTTATCTGGATACGAATTAATATTTGTCAATGATTCTTCGACTGACCATTCGGAAGATATTCTAATTGCGGCAGCAAAAGAACAAGATGATATAAAAATAATCACGATGTCGCGCAATTTTGGAGTTTCACCATGTGTTTTAGCTGGTATGGAATATTCTACCGGCGATCTGGTTGTGTATATGGATGCAGACCTTCAAGACCCGCCGGAAGCGATTCACGAAATGTTAAAAGCCTGGAGAGAGGGAAAAGATATTGATGTTGTGAATACGGTGCGCTTAAGCCGCAAGGGCGAGCCGTTATTGAAGTTATTGCTTACAAGAATAGGGTATCGCATGCTCAAATATGTAACAAACATTAATTTTTTAGTTGAAGCCGGTGATTTTAAGTTGCTGTCGCGGCGCGCGGTTAAACAGCTGATACGCTTGAAGGAAAAACAACCGTTTCTTAGAGGCTTGACTTATTGGATTGGTTTTAACCAGGCAGTTGTATATTACCATAGGCAGGCGCGCTATTCGGGGAAGCCAAAGTTTCCGTTAAACGATTATAGAATCATTCATAATTTTTTATTTTCTGCATTGATTTCTTTTTCTGACTTGCCTCTACAATTTTCGCTTTTTATGGGAGCAATAACGACTTTCTTTGCATTTTGCTTTTTGATTTATGTGTTTGTCCAAAAATTTATCTTAGTTCATACTACGCCGGGGTGGACAGCGATGATGGCAGTTATATTATTCCTGGGTGGCATGCAACTATTAATTATGGGGATAATCGGACTTTATATTAATACTATTTTTTTGGAAACAAAAGGAAGGCCAAACTATATAGTATCCAGAATGTTTGGCTTTGATAGAAAAACAGCCTAACTCAATAAAGAATATTAAAGGGGATATGATTAAAGCAATAAAAAATCTGATTAAATTTCGGGGTTTACTTTTTGCTTTGTTGATAAGGGGCTTTAAGTCTAAATATAAGAACTCTTATTTAGGAATTTTCTGGTCACTCTTAAATCCTCTATTAAATGTCCTAATTTTTGCTTTTATCTTTACCGTAATTATAAAAATAGATATTAAGAATTATCCACTTTATCTATTATGTGCCATCTTTCCTTGGAATTTTTTTCATTCTGCTCTTACAAATAGTGTGCTTTCTATTGTAGAAGATACTCATTTTGTTAAAAATACCTCTTTTCCTACGGAATTAATACCTTTATCAGTGGTAATTGTAAATCTTATGAACTTTTTGATTGATTTATTTATTCTAATCTTGGTTTTATTTTTGTTTGGAAAAGGCTTTAGTGCAGTTTGGTTATACATACCATTTTTGGTTATTATGGAATTTTTTATGATTAGTGGGTTATCTATTCTTTCTGCAGGCGCTTTTGTTGTATTTAGAGATTTGAATTTTATCTTGAATTTGTTTTTAAGACTATTTTTCTATTTTGTTCCAGTAATCTATACTATTGAATTCGTGCCTAAAAATTTACTTTTTATCTATTTATTAAACCCTCTGGCAGTAGTAATTGATAGTTTCGCCAAGATTCTTTTTTATGGAATTGCGCCTGATCTTAGATGGCTTTTGTTTGCCACTTTAGAGACCTTAGTAATTTTTATTTTATGTCTCGCTATTTTTCAGAAAATAAGAAGGATTATACCTGAACGACTTTAAAATGGATAGGATAGCAATTCGGATTGAAGATTTAAACAAAAAATTCAAAGTCTTTCACGAGCCACCTTTAACTTTCCAGAAGGCAGTATATAACTTTTTAAAGGGAAAGAAGCATTATCAAGACCTCTGGGCACTAAAGAAGATAAATTTTTCTATAAATAAATCTGAAGCAATAGGTCTGATTGGACCAAATGCTTCTGGCAAAACCACGCTATTAAGAATAATTGCCAATATATATGCTCCAACCAGTGGTTCGGTTTACGTTTCTGGTAGAATTGCTCCATCTTTAGAGTTGGGTTCGGGTTTCTGCATGGAGTTTACAGGTATAGAGAATTTATATCTTTATGGAGCAGTTTTTGGTTTATCCCGCAGGCAAATAAGACAAAAGATAGGGACAATAAGAGAATTTTCAGAACTGAATGATTTTCTGGATGTTCCTTTAAGACAATATTCTTTTGGTATGAGGATGAGATTGGCATTTTCATTAGCGGTTAATATCGACCCTGATATATTACTCATTGATGAGATGCTGGCAGTGGGTGATTTATCATTTAAGGAGAAATGTTATAAAAAAATCGAAGAGCTAAAAGAAAGAGGCAAGACATTAATTTTAGTCTCGCAGCATATGGATGAGATTGAGAGGCTTTGCGATAAGGCCATTTTATTAGATAGGGGTAAAGTTAAGGCCATCGGCTCGGTTGGCTCTATCATTAGCGAATATAATAAGATGAGCATACAAAATAGATGAAGATATGCGCATAGGAATCGATGTAATTTCGCTGCAGAATGATAGTCGGAATCGCGGCATAGGTACGTACACCCGCTGTCTTCTAAAAAATATATTTTCTATAGACAGGGATAATGAATATGTGTTTTTTGTCTTTGGCAATAGACCACCGCCCTCTTTGTTAAAAGAAAACACCTTTAAAGACACAAAGATAATAAAGATAACTCAACAAAGAAAGCGTTTTAACTGGTTGTCAGGACAGCTTCTTTTCCCTCGCGCGATAGCAAAGGAAAGATTGGACATCTTCCATTCCACGGAATATATCCTTCCGGCATTTTCAAAAACTAAAAAGATAATAACTGTCCACGATTCCATCAGTAGCGATTATAAGATATACTGGGAGAGGAGTCATTTTATCAGAAGAATATACTTTTATCTGAAGAATGAAACGCTTAAACGCGCAGATAAGATTATCGCGGTTTCCGATTATACTAAGAAAAAGATAATGGAATTGCTCAGGATAGAAGAAGAGAGGATAAAGGTTATATATGAAGCGGCAGAAGATGTTTTTAGGCCCATTGATAATAGCGAGATACTTTTAAACCTAAAAAAGAAATACAACATCGACAGGGAGTTTCTGCTTTATGTGGGCGTCTTGGATCACCACAAAAATATCTGCGGACTTATAAAGGCATTTAGCCAAGTAAGATTCAAGGAAATAGATTTGTTTCTGGTCGGCCCAGAAATAAAAGATGACTGGGGTTATTTTGAGTCTATGAGCATCCTTATTGAGAAATTTAAACTTAAAAATCGAGTCCATATTTTAGGCTACATCCCGCAGGATGATTTAGCGGGCCTTTATAATATGGCAAAGATTGTGATTTCCGTCTCTTTTTACGATGGGTTTGGCCTGCCTATCTTAGAAGCAATGGCTTGCGGCAGGCCAGTAATTGCCTCAGGCAATACCTCAATGAGAGAAATTGTAGATTCAGCTGGCATCTTGGTTGATCCTTATAGCCTTGAAGAGATTACCTATGCCATTGAGAACTTACTGTCCGACGAAGACTTAAGAAATCTTCTCTCCCAGAAGGCACTCGTGCGTGCAAAAGAATTCAGCTGGGAAAAGACCGCGAGAGAAACGCTTTTGTTATATGAGGATTTATTAAGATAAACAGATGCGTATAGGAATTGATATAATTTCGCTACAGAATAACAGTCAAAATCGAGGCATAGGTACGTTCACTCGCTGTCTTATAAAAAGCATCTTAACTATAGATAGGGAAAACGAGTATGTATTTTTTGTTTTTGGCAACAGGCCGCTTCCGCCTCTTGTAAAGGAAGAACTTTTTAAAGATATAAGGATAAGAAAGGTAATTCCTCTAAGGAAACGTTTTTCCTGGTTATCAGGGCAATTCCTCTTTCCTCTGGCAATAAAGGAAGAAAAAGTAGATATTTTCCATTCACCTGAATATATCCTTCCCGCATTTTCAAAATGCAAGAAAATAATAACCATCCATGACTTCATCAATAGCGACTATAAAATATACAGGAAGAGGAGTAATTTTATCAGAAAAACATATTTTTATTTAAAGAACGAAACGCTCAAACGCGCCGATAAGATAATAGCGGTTTCAGAGTATACAAAAAAGAAGATAATGGAATTCTTAGGGATAGAAGAGGAGAGGATAAAAGTAATATACGAAGCGGCGGATGAAATATTCATACCTTTAAATGACAATGCGCTGTTTTCTAAATTAAGGAATAAATACGGAATTGAGAGGGATTTTTTACTTTTTCCGGGAGTAATCGATCACCACAAAAACATAGATGGCCTGATCAGGGCATTCAGCCAGGCAAGATTCAAAGACATCGGCCTTGTTCTGGCAGGGGCAAAGTCAGATGATGTAAGATATTTCAGGTTTATAAAGGCACTAATTGAACGCTTGGGAATTAAAGATAGAGTGTATATCTTGGGTTATATTCCACCAGGGGAAGACTTGGTTGGTCTTTATAATATGGCAAAGATAGTGATTTCAGTTTCTTTCTACGAGGGTTTCGGGCTTCCGATATTGGAGGCGATGGCTTGTGGTAGACCAGTAATTGCCTCTGGAAATACATCAATGAGAGAGATTGTAGGCTCCTGCGGCGTTCTGGTCGACCCTCATAATAACGAAGAAATCGCCAGCGCTATTGATAACTTATTATCTGATGAAAACTTAAGAAAACTTTTGTCAAAAAGAGGGCTTGCACGTGCAAAAGAATTTAGTTGGGAAAAAACAGCAAAAGAGACACTCTCTTTATATGAGAATTTATTAGAATGAGTATGATGAATTTAAGTATTGTCGTCTTAAACTGGAATGGAAAGGGATTCTTAGAAAGGGGTATTCCTTCATTAATCAGGGCTGCTGATATCTATGGCAATAATTGTGAGATTATAGTTGTGGATAATGGTAGTTCCGATGAAAGTGTAGATTATCTTAAGATAAACTTTGCCCAGATAAGAATAATTGCCCTAAAAGAAAATTTAGGGTCTGCTAAGGCAATGAATATTGGTATTAAAGCGGCAAGGGCTGATATCGTTATCGGTTTAAACAATGATGTGATAGTAGAGAAGGATTTTATTGCCCCTTTAGTAGACCATTTTTGTAACGACGGGAACCTTTTTGCGGTAGCGGCAAAGATGCTTTTGTGGGATAGAAAGACCTTAAATTTTGGAAGGGCAATTGGCAGATTTAGATTTGGAATCTTTACAAGGACATTTCAAGAGCCAGCTAAAACTGCCAATACCTTATATGCTTGTAGCGGAGCGTTTGCTGTGGATAGAAATAAATTTTTGGAATTAGATGGATTTGATGAGGATATGATTGTTTATTGGGAGGATTTGGATTTATGTTATCGTGCCTGGAAGCAAGGATGGAAGACGATCTATGAACCTAAAAGTATAATCTTTCATAAATTTCACGGAACAAATTTAAAAAAATATGGGAAAAAGGGCATTGACGCATTAAGTGGAGAAAATTATTTCCTGTTTATAATTAAGAATCTTCACGACAAGAGTATTTTTTATCAGCAATTGTTCTCTTTGCCGCTTTTAATGTTGGTAACGCCATTGTTAGGTAAATCCCATTTTGCTAAGGGGCTTTTGCGCTCTATTAGGAGATGGCCCTTGTTTTTGAAGAAACGGAAAGCCGAAAAACAAAAGGCGATTTTTTCAGACAGAGAAGTTCTGTATATGTCACATCAATGAACAGAATAAGAGTCCTCGAGATTAGTAAATATTACCATCCCTATAATGGAGGGACAGAGAGCCATTTGTTTACTTTAGTTCAAGAATTAAAAAAAAGAGTCAATATTAGGGTCTTGGCTTCGAATACGAGATTTAAAACCTCTGTCGAAAAGTACGATGGAGTAGATATTTTTAGACTCGCCTCTTTGGGAAGTTTTTTCTCTGTCCCTCTGGCATTAAATATGCCTTTTTGGCTGAAGAAAATTAATGCTGAAATTCTCCACTTTCATCTGCCCAATCCTTTAAGTGTTATTTCTTATTTTCTCAGCCGGCCCAAAGGAAAGATTGTTGTTTCTTACCATAGCGATATTGTAAAACAGAGATTTTTTACTTTTTGGTTTAATCCTTTTTTGATAAAATTTTTGAAAAAAGCCGAGGCGATTATTGTAACTTCGGATAATCTCATTAAAAATTCTCTTATCCTTAAGAGGTTCAGGTATAAATGTCAGGTTATTCCTCACGGTATTGACATAGACCGATTCCGGCCAGACAGAGATGTTTTAGAAGAGGCAGAGGAGATTAAAAAAAGATACGGCAGTCCACTCATCCTTTTTGTAGGAAGATTGGTCTATTATAAAGGAGTGGAATATTTACTTAAGGCAATGAGTCAGATAAAGGCAAGGCTTTTGATTGTGGGCGACGGTCCATTAAAAAATAGATTAAAGCGCTTAGCCCTGCGTTTAGGGGTGTCTGATAAAGTTATCTGGATAGGACAGATTACAGACAGAGAAATTGTTGCTTATTATTATGCTTGCGATGTATTTGTTTTACCCTCAAGCGTAAGGGCAGAGAGTTTTGGTATCGTGCAACTGGAGGCATTTGCCTGTAGAAAGCCAGTAGTAAGCACAGACCTTCCTACGGGCGTACCTTTTGTTAATCAAGATGGAAAAACAGGTTTAATTGTCCCTCCAGGTGATTATTTAACCTTAGTTGTAGCGATTAACAAGCTTTTAGCATCACCGCAACTGTGTAATATTTACGGCCAAAACGGTAAAGAGAGGGTGGAGAAAGAATTTAGAAAAGAACAGATGGCAGATAAGGTATTTAAAGTATATAAGGAAATAGTATAAAAATATGATATTTTGCACTTGATAAATACAAAAAATCAGATAAAATGTATTTAGGTGAACTTCAAGACCGTAGGTGAACTTCAAGACCGGGGCTTGTAACTTATTGGTTGGCATTAGGTTATGTATGAAGCATACTGGAATTTAAAAGAGATGCCTTTTGAGAATACGCCTGACCCGCGCTTTCTTTACTATTCTTCCCAGCATGAAGAAGGTTTGTCCAGGCTACTTTATGTGGTAGAGCAACACAAAGGCGCAGGGATGTTAACGGGTGTATTTGGATGCGGCAAAACAGTCTTGGCGCGCGCCCTTTTTAATACCTTAAATAAGAATGTGTATCAGACAGCATTTATAAATAATCCCCATCTTAAATCAGTAGAGTTACTCAGGGCTATCGCGCGTCAATTGGGCGCAGAAAATTTGCCGGAGAAGCTAAACGAGATGTCCACAGACCATTTTGTAGAGGTAATCAATAATATATTGCTCGATAATGCCAAAGACGGCAAGGAGACATTGGTTATTGTAGATGAAGCCCATGTTATAGATGATGCTGAGGTTTTTGAAGAGTTAAGGCTACTTTTGAACTTTCAAATTAAAAATAGGTTTCTTTTAACCCTTTTGCTTATGGGGCAACCTGAATTAAAGGAGAGGATTCATAAGAATAAACAATTACTCCAGCGTATAGCTATGGGATACCATTTAGAACCCATAAGTAAAGACGAAGTATCAAAATATATAACTCATCGGTTAGAGGTCGCCGGTGGTAATAGAAATATCTTTACCGATGATGCCTTTGAATTAATTTTTGCCAATTCCGGAGGCATCCCTAGAAGAATAAATCAAATTTGCGATATGAGTTTAATTACCGGTTTTAGCAAGAAGCAAGACAGAATCAATGGAGAGATTATTAATGAAGCAGTGGATAGCTTGGGAGTGTAAAGAGGTCTCTGAAAAACCCTTAAAAACTATGTCAGAGACCTCTGATTTTTAATCTGTGTAATCATACTTTTATTTATTTGACAAGGCAATATAAGCATTTGGCTTGCAATAAGATAGGTATTGACAGTCTCTTAGTTTTGATATAAACTAAATAAAGATAAAAAGACATCCTAAAAAGCTCATTTTTTATAATTACACAGATTCTAAAAAAAGATTACACAGATTATCTACGATTCAGAAATCTGTGTAATCGGCAGTTAAATCCGTGTAATCTTTTTAAATGTAATCAGGTATAATCCATAGTTATACCTGAAGATTATACCAGGAGGCGCAATGCCGCAATATGAATTAAATTTAAGGGATTATTGGCAGATTATTCAGAATAGGCGTTTTGTTTTCTTGACTGTCTTTTTTGCAGTTTTCATTTTTACTGTCATTTATACCAATATGCAAGAGCCGATTTATCAGGCAACTGCTTCAGTGCAATTCGTAGAACGTAGGGCCCTGGGGGAGCTATTATCCGAGTTAGTTATTACTCGTAGCGGCGACCCTTTAGCAACTCAATCGAGAATTATGACCAGCCTTCCGGTCTCGGAGAAGGTGGTTGTAGAATTGGGATTGGTGAGTAAAGATGCCAGCCCTACAGAGATTCTTGAAAAGGCAGCGGAAGTACAAGGAATGATTTCGACAAATATAGTTAGTGATACTAGTATCGTTGAGATAACCGTTACTAACAGAGATCCGCAGTTGGCAGCGAATATTGCCAATAAAGTTGCTCAGGCTTATATTGTTGAGAACCTAAAAGAGAAAACCAAAGAAAGCCGCAGCGCCCGGGAGTTTATTGAGAGGTCGTTAGAAGAGGTGAGTGCCAAGTTGAAAAATTCAGAAGAGGCATTGGCAAGGTTTAAAGAGGAAAAGATGCCTTCGGGCGTAGTCGTGTCTTTAGAGAATAAGTTGGCAGAGTTAGAGATGCGGGGGCAGGACCTTCTTAAGATGTATACGCTGGCACATCCTGATGTAAAGAATAATGATGAACAGATAAGACAGTTAAAAGAGCAGATGAAGACTTTACCTGCGAAAGAATTAGAGTATGGCCGTCTTATTCGTGAATTGGAAATTGATACCAATCTATATAGAGCGCTTAAAGATAAACTTGCAGCAGCGCGCATTAGCGAAGCAGAAAAAGTCGAAGATGCAAGCCTGGTGGATACCGCTGTCCCTTCTGACTCACCAGTCGGTCCAAATAAACCTTTAAATTATGTTATAGGTTTAGTGATAGGCCTGGTATTGGGCATGGCAGCCACAACTCTGGTGGAGCAATTAGATACTTCCATTGGCACTATCGAGCAGGTTGAAAGTTTTATAAAACTTCCCGCTTTGGGTGTAATCCCTTATCTAAAGACCAAGGATGAAAAAAATAAGAATCTCATTCAAAGATTATGGCCAAAGGAATTCAAGGGCAAAGAGAAAATTTTGCGTTTAAGAAATCAATTAGTTGTGCATTATTCCAGTGCTTCACCTGTTTTTGAGGCCTATAGAATCCTAAGGGCAAATATCCAAACCGAAGTATTTAAAAAGGAAGAAATAAAAGGAAAGATACTCATGGTTAGTGGTTCTGGTCCCGAAGAAGGTAAATCTATTACTGTTTGTAACTTAGCCATGACTATGGCGCAAGGTAACTTACATACACTTTTGATTGATGGGGATATGCGCCGCTCTGCAGTTCATAATATATATGGACTAAAAGACAGAGATCCCGGGTTATCAAATGTATTAAGGGGAGAGGTTAAACCCGAAAGTGCTATCCGGACATTTACAGATATTCTGATGGGCGATTTAGGGTTTGATGAGGCATTAAAATCACCCGGTTTGGATAATTTAAATATTTTAACCAGTGGTTCTTTACCAACGCTTCCCGCAGAATTACTTTCAAGCCCGGAGATGGCGAATTTATTGAATAATTTAAGAGAAAGATTCGACATTATTTTAATAGATTCCCCGCCAGTCCTGGCAGTAGCCGATGCAAGCATATTGGCCCCCAAGGTAGACGGGATAATCCTGGTTTATCGAGTAGGTAAAACCGCCCGTTCGGTATTAGCTCGAACAAAGACACAACTTACAGATTCCGGCGGGTTGGTAAAAGGCGTAATTCTAAATAATATTTCACCCGAAATAGAGATGCGATATGGTTATTACTACCAATATAAATATTACGGCAAATATTACACAGAGAAAAAAGAGACCTCTGAAAAAGTATAATTTTAAAAGGTCTCTGACCTATTTTTAGAGGTTTTTCAGAGACCTCAAAAAACATAGGCAAAATCATAATAGTAAAAATAATAGATAAAGATACGAGGTAATCCCGCAAAACAATTGCGGGGTTATTTTTATGAGCATAACCCACCTCTACCACAAAATAAGATTTGCAATTTTAAGAAAAAGGATAAAGAAGAATCCTTATATTGGCCAGGAGGAGAGTCATGGAATTTATTTATATAAAAAAGATGGTTATAGTATAAATTACCGCATTATCAAACTGCCTGGGGGGGAAGTCCAGATTGAATGGGTTTCTCATAGACGCCGTCTCAATGCCTACGAGGAAAGAATAAGGAGGATAAAACAGGGGCTTCTTGATTTTTGGCATTATCAGAAATGGCTATTTTTTTTCCGGCCATCGATATTTTTTCTTTTGTTGGTCAGTATCCTTTTTTTCTATTCTGAAGTAATGGAGAAGCAAGAAACAAAAATAGCCAGACTTAAATGGATGATTGCCTCTATACTTACCATAAATCCCCGAGATGTTCAATATATCGGCGATGGATGGTTAGAAATCTCTGGTCAGAGAACGACAGCTGTAGATAAGATAGGTGAGCCCATAAGATACACCTTCAATCCCTTTAGGTGGTTCTTTTTTTCAGAAGGAGGCTTTCTTACGCGTTGGCGCGGTCGGCCTTATGGATATGTAACACACCCTATTGTCTATAATGATAAAGGAGAAGTCTGGATAAATAAGGAAGGCACCTGGCGACACGGAAGGATTGACGGTAAGACCATAGGGTGGGAAGCGCCTCAAGGTACAGGCATCCGTGCAGGAAAAGTGGCTGGGCATGAGATATCCACTCCAGAAAAGAGATTGTTTCTCCCTGATATCGAAAAAAAATAGGACGTCACAAAAGTGCCGCCCTTGATTACACTGATTAAAAAGCAGATTACACAGATTAAAATTCTGACGAGAAAATCTGTGTAATCTTTCTAAAATCTGTGTAATCATTAGGCTGGAACGATTTTCGTGACAGCCTAATCGAAAAAAATAAAAAGATGCAAGTGGTAATTATTGGTGCCGGCCCTATAGGCTGTTACACCGCACAATTATTGAATAAACTTATTCCAGGAGTAGATGTAATAAATATCGAAGAGCATCCTCAGGTAGGTAAACCCGTGCATTGCGCAGGCCTGGTGAGTAAGGGCATATTTGAGGAGCCTAAGGTTAGGCTTGATACAGGATGCATCATCAATATTATCGACGGGGCAAGATTCTTTTTCAATTCCGATAGTTTTCTCATACACAGGAAAGATGTCGCCGTGGTAATAGACCGTTGCAAATTTGATACGGACCTGAGTAAAGGACTAAAGATTGTCTCTAATACGAGATTTGTGGGAACTGAGAAAGAGGGCAGGGGTTACCTTATAGAAACAGATAAAAGCGAATATTATGCGGACATAGTAATTGGTGCGGATGGCGCAAATTCTCTTTTGAGAAGAGTTACTGGCGGCGCAGAGAACATAAATTATTTTCGCAGCGTGCAATTCCGTATAAAAAGCAAGTGTAAAAAAAATATAGTCAATGTATATATTAAAAGTCCATTTTTTGCCTGGGCTATACCTGAAGATGATAAAGTAATGCGTGTGGGAATAATTTCTGATAATCCCTATCATGACTTGCTGGATTTATTAAAAAAAGAAGATATAAAAGGAGAAGTATTGGAAAAATTTGCGGGCGTTGTTCCTTTAGGGCGTTGCCATACGCAAAAGGATAGGATTTTCTTGGTAGGAGATGCTGCCTGTCAGGTTAAGCCGCTTACTCACGGCGGTTTATATTATGGGATGCGCTGCGCTGAAATTTTAGTTGATTGCATATCGCAAAATAAGCCTGATGATTACCAAAAGAGGTGGCAGGAGAGGTTTGGCAGAGAAATTAACATCGGTTTAAAAATAAGGCAGATGTATACAAAATTAAGCCAGGATAATGTAGATAAGGTGTTTGCTATCTTTAAAGAAAATGTAAATATAATAGAAAAATTTGCTGATTTCGAAAACCATTCAAAGGTCATATCTGAAATTATCAAGAACCCTAAATTACAGATTTTATTAGGAAAATTGCTTTTTACAGTCATTAAAGATATCAATACTTAATATAGTATGAAGATAAGTTTTTTAGTACGTTGGCTGCCTCCGAAAATAGACGGCGTAGGGGATTATACGTGGAACTTGGCTTGCGCATTGCGTGAGTTCGGGATAGATGTACAGCTATTTACTTCTGGAGAACAGGCAAACAAAAGTTTAGCAAAAAATGAATGGGTTTTTCCGGTTATTCAACAATGGCAACCCAAAGCAATAATAGAGGCATTAAAGACTGTTACAGGCCATAGCCCGGATTGGTTTTGTTTTCAGTTTGTACCTCAATTGTATGGACGTGGGTGTATTGCTTGGCAGGTGGCAGAAATTCTCAAGGAATTAAAGAAGCGGTTTAACTGCAAGATAGCAGTAACCTTTCATGAATTTACTTCGGGTTGGAGCCTAAATCCAAAATATTTATTTTTGGCTATCTTCACGCGTTTACAAACAAGACGCATGCTTTCAGTAATTGATTCGGCTATTACTACTTGCACTTGTTATAAAGAAATCCTCCGATACCTATCAGGCCATCTTTTACCAATAGATGTTATTCCAGTAGGTTCCAATATTGAACCTATTTTCATCAATTCAGAAGAATTAACAGTGCATCGCAGGGAAATTTTTCCTGAACAGGCAAAGGTATTCGGTTTGTTTAGTACGCTTTCTACCTTTAAGAACTTCCCTATTGCTATAAAAGCTTTACAGAGGGCGCGTCAGCAGGGATTGAATGCTTGGTTATATCTTATAGGAAACGTAGAATCATCCGAGCCTAAGCTTTTTAAGGAGTTGATGTATTTAGCAGATAAACTTAGCCTTAAATCGTATATAGTTACAAGCGGTGAATTATCCAGCGAGAATATATCTATTCAGTTGCAGATGGTGGATGTATTTCTTTTTACACAGATCAATGGTATTTCTACACGTAACACTGCGTTAATGGCTGCATTAGCGCATGGCCTGCCTGTGGTAAGTTTTGTACCCCAATCGGGTTTGTTTGACCATTTTAATATCCCCTGCGGAACATTGGTAGATAGGTATAATGAAGAGAATTTCATCAAGGCAGCAGTAGATTGTCTTAAGAAGAGTGATGATTTATCTAAAAATGCTTTGTCCAATCGCGATTACTTTTACAGTCATTTTTCTTGGCCTATTATCGCTAAAAGATACCTTGAGGCCTTAGGAGCCTAATAATATGAATTGGCGTAGATTATTCCCTATAATATTTTTATTTACTTGTGTGGATGGATTTATTGGCAATTGGCTTTATCCTGCAAAGTTACCATTTCTTTATAAGGATATCTTCATTTTAATAGTATATGCCTTCTTTTCTCTTCAGGAATATGGTCAGCAGTGGCTACCTAAGTTTAAAAAAAGTATCGGTTTTAACATATGGCATTTGGCAATACTGCTAATGCTTTTGGGCGGATTTCAAATATTTAATCCCGGAGTTCCCCGCATAGAAGTGGGTATCTTGGGATTCAAGGTTATGTTTTTTTATTGGCCATTAGCGATTCTGGCTTATGCTTATGTGGATAGCTTCGAGCGCCTGAGAGGCCTTATAAAAAAAATTGTTTATTTTTCCATACCCATCTGCCTGTTTGGCCTTTATCAATTTTGGCGGGGACCGGATTATATGGTTAAGACGTTCGGTCGGGGTTTTGAAAGGGCTATAATTATGGCATCTATAGGCGGAAGAGAAAGAACCTTCTTGCGCGTATTTGGAACCTTTGCCTCTACCGGCCAATTTAGCTGCTTCTTAACTATTAATGCTATGTTTATATTTGCTTTGTTATTTACGGCTAAAAATATATTTGAAAGACGACTGCTGAACGGTTGCGCTTTATTAAATTTTATAACCTTGCTTGCCACAGGTTCACGCGGGTCACTCGCAGTTGTGTTAATAACGGGTTTTGTGTTTTTAGTTTTGTGCCGCAGGTTTTGGCGCAGAATTGTTTTTGCGTTTGTTCTGGCCACTAGCCTTTATTTAGGTTTTAGTTATTTGGGTAGAGCTGTTGTCTTACGCTTTGAGACATTAAAAGACAGAGAAATGGTTAAATTGCGTACTATAGGAATTACCCGTGCAACATTTCTGGATTATTTAGAGCGATATCCATTCGGCCACGGATTGGGCACTGGTACCACAGCCTCTCGTCATCTTTTAGGCAAAGGCAGGGGCGGATGGCAAGTCAAAGGCAGGGGCCTTGGATGGCAACTCATAGAGAATTATCCCGCTAAATTGCAATACGAAATGGGTATCCTGGGTGTAATTATTTTTTATCTTCTTTTAATTAACTTAACTATCCGTTGGATAAAATATTGGGTGAAGCTAATTGACCCTACAATCTTTATTTTCAGCGCTGCCTTGAGTTCTTCGTTTCTGATAATATTTTGGACTAGCTTAATCAGCGTAATAGATACCCCTCCCTTTGGAATATTTCTCTGGGCTGGAGTTGGTATGGTAGCTAAGCTCGCCACTCTCCAATCAAATGCTGAACCTCTTATCCAAGAAGAAACTTATGCGTTGCGATGATAAAGTTTGGGACAAATGCTGGAGGAAATGGAGTAGCAAGAACCAGTATGAACAGGATATTCAGCAGCACCTTCAAGAGCGCGGCCCGCTCTATAAGTTTCTTCGGCAAGCCTTAGATAATAAGGTGGGTAGTCCATTAAAAGTGTTGGAAGCAGGATGCGGAACAGCTATCGATGCGTATGTGCTTATGAAAGACTCACGGGTGCGTGTGGTTGGATTAGACCGTGCTAAGGCAGCCATTGATATAGCCAGAGAAATTTCACCCTCTTTCGAGCAGCATCCGAAATTTGTTGTAGGAGATACTCTGAGTTTGCCATTTCAAGATGAAACCTTTGATGTAGTATTTAGTCAGGGGCTTCTTGAACATTTTCATGACCCGATGCCAGCGCTCTATGAGCAAGTACGCGTGTTAAAGCCATCTGGAGATCTGATTGTGGATGTGCCGCAGAAATATGCCGGGCTTGGTTTATATTCGCTTCGTAAGCAGCTCAAGATTAGAAAAGGCACTTGGGAGTGGGGCTGGGAGACGCAATATTCATATACCCAGTTAAAAAAGATGGCAGCGGCTGTGGGTTTATTTCCTGTGGGAATTGCAGGTTACGGTTTTGATGGCTTATTCAACTTTTTAGCTAATCCCCACATTATGATAGAGAAAAAAGCTTATTTACAACGTTCTTCTTTAGCACAGGCATTTAAAAGGTTCTATCTGAGATATCTAAAAACAGAGAATGAGCGCCTCTGGAATTGGCTCTGCCGACGCTATGGTCATTGGTTCTTGATTTCCATTGTTGTGTGGTTGCGAAGGAGATGACCGTGAGGATAATGTTTATCACTGGCAAGTATCCGCCAGAGGAATGCGGCATAGGTGATTACACACAGAGACTTGCTCAGAAACTCAGTAGATCCGGATACCAGGTAGTTATTCTTACCTCAGTTCCCCAAAAGAGACAAAGTGCAATCAATGAAAGGCAAAACAATGGCATAGAGATTATCCGGGCAATACCGCAATGGGATTTTAAAGATTATCAAGTTGTCCTGAATGAGATATTAAAAAACAAGATTGATTTAGTTAATATTCAGTTTCAAATTTCTTTCTTTAATTACCATCCGATGGTTACTTTATTGCCTTTTTTCTTAAAATTAAGAAGGCATACAAATAGGATTAGGGTGGTAGTGACCTTACATGAGTTAGCGGGCCCGGTTACGTGGTTTTTCCCGGGGCAGCTGCGTCGGCTCTGGCTCTTACCGTTGATATTCTGGGCTGATGCGGTAATTGTTACCAACGAACGCGACTTTTTTCTGCTACACAATCTTCCTTTTCTTAAGAGAAGAATACATTACATTCCTTTAGTTTCAAATATCGATGTAGAAGAGAATATAGATAAACAGGCTGTGCGCAGAAGGTTTGGGATAAATGACGATGAGATTCTCCTATTGAGATTTGGGTTTATCAACAATATACATGTCAATTTCGTTTTGGAGTTAATCCAAGCTATAAATAAACTTTGGAAGAAAGGGCATAAGGTAAGGTTAATTCTTGTGGGTGGTGTGGACTCAAAAGATAGCAGTATTGTTTTATCCCTTGCTAATTCGCTAGGTATTGCCGAACAGGTCATCTTGACAGGTTATTGCTCAGGCCAAGAGGTATCCCAATATCTGGGAAGCGCTGATATCGCAGTGCAATTGTATCCTGATGGTATGTGTGGGAGTAGAACTACACTTTTAGCTACAATGGCACACGGCCTTCCCACCATCGGGCTTAAAAGAGGATACGTGCCTGCGCTATTCGTTAACCGTGAAAATATTTTATTTGTCTTGAGGAGTACTCCTGAACATATTGCAAAAGGGATAGAGGAAATCATTTTGGATGAGGCGCTTCGGGAAAGATTAAGAAGAAAGTCTATCCAGGCAGTTAGAGGATTTAACTGGGAGATGGTCTCTAAACAGACAAACCAGGTTTATGCAGAACTCCTAAAATAATCCTTATTAATTTTAATAAAATCATGACAGACGAAAAGATTTATTCTCAAGGATGGAATTTTGGAGAGGATATTTTTAAGGAGAAATCGCGCTTTAAGCCTTATTGGTATGCATTAAGGCTGCCCATAACCGCTATTTTGGGATATTGCAAGAAAAGGGATATAAAGTTAAATAAGATTCTAGAAGTCGGCTGCGGAGGAGGCAGATTTGGCATAAAGTTTATGATCCATAATCTGGATGTTTATTTCGTTGATGCCGCAATGGATATGCTAAATGGATGCAGGTACAATATAAATAAAATCTTATTTCTAAAGAAGAGCCATAAGGCAGAAGGCAGAATTTTTTGCCAGGATATGTTCAATTTGGGATTTAAGGACGGACAATTTGACCTCGTGATGAGCGATGGCGTATATGAACATTTGCACGAGAAAAATGTGAGGGTAGCATTCTTGAAAGAATCCAAGCGGGTATTGAAAAAAGGGGGCTGTCTTTTGGTGACAATACCTAATAATAAACATCCATTGACTGCCTATTGGAGGAAAAGTGGCTTTATATGGTTAGATGAAGTAAATAATCCTTTATATTATGAGATAACACTTTCTGTGGATGAATTTAAAAGCGAATTGGAAGAAACAGGTTTTTATGACGTATACTGCGACGGTTATCATTTATGGGATTCTATCGCCCACTTTCCTTATAATAAATTTAAAAGGCTCATAACGTTTTTCTTAAAGGCATTTATCCCTGAAATGAACAGGAATATCAGATTAAAATACGGGACATGGTTAATGGCGATAGGAAGAAAAATATGAGAATTCTCATAGCCTGTAATGTCCCCAATACGCAAACCCAAGGCGCAGCCAGGCATATACATTATCTAAAAAAAGAGCTGAGTGAGTTAGGCCATGAGGTTGATTTACTCTTTGCTGAGGATGTGCCAGCTCCTCTGGGCAGTGGAATGACGGGTTTAACCTTCCCATTCCTTATACTCTTACCCATTATTCGCCTTACTCAAACTAAAGGAAGATACGACATTATCGAGATCCATTCTTTGAGCGCAGCGGTATACGTATTTCTCCGCCGTATTTTCAGGCAGCTTCCTCCGTGCGTTATTTTATCCGAAGGTTCTGATGAGCTTCGGTGGGAGGTGGAAAAAGAAGAGGAGAAGCTGGGGTACAGGCATCTTGGATGGAAGACGAAACTATTATATTACAATCTCATCGTAAGACAAACCAGATACGCCACCCGTTATGCTGACCATGTTATTGCCCCAAACAATTCTGAAAAAGAATTTTACGTTAGAGCCTATAATATTAATGAAAATAAAATTTCCATGATTTCCCATGGCGTGGCGCAAGAATTCTTTCAGAGCCGTAACTACAATTGTAAACCAAAAAGTTTATTATTTGTCGGAGGATGGCAGTGGATAAAAGGTATTAGGTACTTGATTGAGGCATTCATTCGAGTGGCGGAATCCATTGAAGAAGTTACCCTTTCGCTTGTAGGCGTGGGTCAAAGCGAATCCGATGTATTACAGGCCTTCCCAAATCATCTTAGAAAGCGGATTCAGGTTATACCGCATGTTTCAGCAGAAGAGATGCCTAAAGTCTATGCATCTTGCGATATCTTTGTGTTTCCATCGCTTTTTGAGGCTGGGCCGCTCGTGCTTCCTGAAGCCATGGCTTCAGGAATGGCAATAGTAACAACCAAGGCTTACGGAATGCAGGATAAGATCGAAGATGGAGTTTCGGGATTTCTGGTCTCACCCCGAGATACAGAAACTTTAGCAAAACGTATCATAACTTTACTCAATGATTCAGCCCTTTGCGCAAGGCTTGGGCAAGAAGCGCAAAGAAAAGCAAGAGAACTCACCTGGCATAATATTATCAGCCAAACTCTCCAGGCCTATGAAAGACTGCTCAATAACCAAAACAGAGCAAGGTAGTTCTATGAAACAAGCTGCGCTACTGACCCACGGCCCGATTAATATTGTTGGCGGGACCGAACGTTCTATTCAGTATTTATTAGATTTCTTGAAAAAAGAATGAATATATATTCCAAACTCATAAACCAGAATTAGCTATAATGGGATTAAAATATTTATGGACATAGACTTTATAAACCCGCCTCTTTTATCACAAATTCTAAAAAAAGCTAAACACATCCTTGATTTGGGTTGCGGAGACGGCAGGATGGGCAAAAAAATTAAAGAATTACAGGAATGTAGCGTGGTGGGAGTTAATATCTCTGAATTCGAAGCTCAATTGGCTTCCAAATCGCTAGATAAAGTAATTGTGCACGACCTGAATAACCTTGATACTTCTAACCTGGGAAAATTTGATTGCATTATCTGTAGCCATATTTTAGAACATCTTTATCAACCCCAGCAGTTACTTATACAACTTCATCGTAATTTGAGCCCGGATGGAATATTGATAGTTGGTTTACCAAATATTTTATTCTGGAGGCACCGCTTGAGATTTCTGTTGGGAGATTTTAAATATTTAAAAGGTACGGCTACGGCCCACGATCATATTCATTTTTTTGACTGGGAGACTTCGCGACAACTCATTGAAGAAGCAGGTTATGAAATTCTATCCCGCTGCGCCGATGGAAATTTTCCACTTCCTTTTATCCGTAAGTTAATACCTGTGTTTGCGCAAAAAATAGATAGAATTGCCCTTAAGCTTAGGCCCGGGGTATTTGGCGTCCAGTTCATTATTACTGCAAGAGCTAGGTGTGGGGTATGAATAAAGGAGAAGGTGCGTCCCGATAGGCGTTACCTCAGTGTTGATTGCCGTTATACGCAATACGGATGTGATGATGCTTACCAAGATAAACACTTGGAGTCTATGAGAAGTTGCTTACGTAAAGTCTCTGTGGTGATAGTAAATTGTAATGGAGAGAAAGTTTTGCCTGATTGCTTAAATTCTATAGAAAATCAAGATTATCCATTAAAAGAAATTGTAGTTGTAGATAACAAGAGTACCGATCATAGTAAAGATATCTGTAAGGACTTTAAACTATTATGGTTAGAACAACCAGATAATCTGGGTTTAGCCGCAGGTTATAATAGAGGAGCGCAAGAGACAAACGGTGATTTGATTTTTTGTATAAATAACGACATGCGTTTTGAAAAAGACTGTATATCTAGACTTGTTGATGCAATAGATTCGGATGATATCTTTGCCGCCGATGCACTACATTATAATTGGGAAGGTGATAAGGTGATCCATAGCGCTATGCGTTTCCATCGGGATCTTTTTTATGTAAGTTTTCCTATCCCTTTTATCAAACCCGACCTTAGTTGGCTACCAGACCGTATGATAGAGGTACCCTGGGGCTGTGCCGGAGCATTAATGATGGACAGAGTGAAATTCGAAGGTCTCGGTGGTTTTGATTCCAGTTTTTTTCTATATTTTGAAGATGCCGATATATGCTCAAGGGCATGGATGCACGGATGGAAGACAATATTTGTTCCTTCAGCAATAGTCTATCATATGGTAGGGTATGATACTGAGTATTTTCAAAGAAAATACGGAAGTTTTAAGATACGGTTTAGTATTGAGAAAAATGCTCAGCGTTTTGTTTTAAAAACTATGGGTATAAGAGAGATATTTTTGAATCTCTGCAATAGGATAACTCACATTATTGTCGCGATTTTTAAAAGAAAGCTATCTTTGGCTTGGGCTATCATTTATTCTTCATGGGCAAATATAATGGAGATGAGAGAAATCTTGAGCCAGAGAAAAGCAATCTTTAAAAAGGCAAAATTAGATGGTTATCAATTATTAAAGAGGTTCATTGTAAATGATAAATAGTATTTTTAAAAGAATTTTGTTAAAAATATATAATTTTGGTTATTTTTTATATCCTTCTCATCTGGGGGTTCCTGAGCCCAATATTCCTCTTATCGTTAAGACATTGGAAGGTCAATTTTCGGGTGGGATATTATTAGATATAGGTAGTTGTAGCGCTCCTTATAAAAGATATTTTGACAAGTTTAAACTACACTATCTCTGTATGGACATAATAGCTAATCCAGAATATAAAATTGATATAATCGCAGATATATGCCACACTTCAGTCAAAGAATCCTCTGTTATTTTAGTAACTTTATTCCAGGTATTAGAACATCTGCATTCTCCAAAGGAAGCCCTTAAAGAATGTTATAGGATTTTAAAGCCACAAGGGTTTTTGATAATTACTGCACCACAGTATTGGCATATCCATAGATGGCCTGGCGACTATTACCGTTATACCGATGAAGGGATAAGATATTTATGCCAGGAAGCCGGATTCCAAGTATATAAGATATGGCCAATGGGCGGTCCAGGTATATTAATATCTTTGGTTATTGTAAATAACTTCGATTTGAATGGCGATCCCCTAAGGAGGGTTTTTCTGGCTGTTCCATTAACTTGGTTTTGTCTTTTTTTAGATAAAATTTTCTTTAAAAATAATATAAAAAGAAAAAACCCGGATACGACGGGTTGGGTAATTATTGCTAGAAAAAATGAAGATATTAATGATTAATGATTTATACCAGCGTTCCGGAGGCACGGAGACATATCTTTTTAATTTGTTTAATGGACTGGAAGAACGTGGCCATGTAGTAGTAGTTATATACGGTATTAAGACAATGTTTGATAATGGTATAAAAAATAGATTAAGTTATTTTGTAGACTTTAATCAGCCCATTCAGCTCATCAGGGAAAATATAACAGATGTAATTAAACGAGAATCACCAGATATACTCCATACCCATAATTTAGGTCAAAGAGGGGCGATATTATATAGTTATATTAATGAGTGGTGTAGTTCGATACCAGTGGTGGTAAGCATCCACGTTCATAGTTTATACTGCCCCAGTGGACTGAAATATTTTTATAATGGCCCACACATATGCCAAAGGAGATATGGAGTTTACTGTCTATTAAGCATGTTATTAAATAGATGTTTCGATAGTAAAAGACCCTGGATTAGCCTCAATTTTTATAATCGTTCAAGGCAATTTTTAAGCCATTGTTATGTATTCAAGAAGATAATAGTAAGTTCGGAATTTATGAAGAGTTGTCTTGTTGATAAACGGGGATTAAAAAAAGAAGACATAGAAGTGCTTCCATTTTTTACTGAGCTACCAGAATTAAATGAATATCAAGACGAAAATACAGTACTCTTTGCAGGACGGATATATAAAGAAAAAGGTCTAGACTATTTGATTAAGGCAATGCAATATATAAATGTGTCATTTAAATTGTTGGTAGTAGGTAAAGGTAGAGAGCTAAATAATTGCAAGAAGCTTGCCTGTAAAATGGGTTTGGAAGATAAAATAAAATTTGTAGGTTGGGAATTTGACTGCGGTGAATATTATAGAAAGGCATCTGTGGTAGTTATCCCTTCTATATGGCCAGAGCCATATGGTATTGTGGGAATTGAGGCAATGAGCTATGCCAAGCCCGTGGTTGCCTTTAATGTGGGAGGCATCCCCGAGTGGCTCCAAGATAAGCAAACTGGTTTTTTGGTTAGACCTTACGATATAAAAGAAATGGCTGCTAAAATTGAGCTCTTACTCAGAGATAAAACATTGGCAATGCGTATGGGTCAACAAGGTCGTATTATGGCCGAAGAAAGATTTAATAAGAACAGACACGTAAAAAGGCTTCTTGAGATATATGGAGAACTAAAGAGGAGATTTAAAGTGTGAATACCAGACAGATAGTAGCTAAAAATATGATATTGTCGATTTTCTTGCAATTTTTTAATTTATTTGCGGGTGTATATTCAATATCTCTCATTGCCAGATACCTGGGTAAGGCAACCTTTGGTAAATATGGTTTTATCTGGTCCTTCTACATTTTCTTTATTACTTTTTTGGATTTTGGTATATCGGTTCTAGGGATAAGAGAGGTTGCTCGAGACCGGAAAAACGCGGGATTGTTTCTGAGTAACCTTGTAACATTTAAATTCTTCCTCAGTGTTCTTTTGGCCCTTTTTGCTATATCTATAGCTTATATATTTCCTTTTCCGCATGACCTTAAAATCGCCCTTTCACTTTATGCGCCAGTCCTAATATTTTTTGCGCTGGAATCCATTCAAATTATATTCGAAGCGGATTTACGCTATGAGTATATCGCACTATCCTCGGTTTCTTGGAGAGTATCTTCGCTTTTATTTTTAATATTAGCCGTAAGACTAAATTTGGGCCTTTCTTTTATAGTTATATCCTTTTTGTTAGCCGAGATTGCCAGGTATCTTGTTCTTTATGTTTTTTCAAGAAAATTTGTAAAGATAAAACTACCTGCCCTGGATATTGAGTTATGGCTAAAATTAGTTAAATCTGCGCTCCCTATAGGTATTACATCTTTACTGGGTACTATTATTCGTAATGTAGATGTGATGATGCTCACCAAGATGAAGGGTTTTGCAGAGGTAGGCCTATACACGGCTTCCACGAGGTTATGTGATGTCAGTTTTAGCTTGCCTTTGGCGCTTATGGGTTCGATGTTCCCCCTTATGTCAAAATATTATAAACAGGATTTAAATACCTTGAGAAGAATATATCAGAAAACTTTTGATATTTTATCTGCGTGCGGGGTCCTTCTTACAGTTTTAGTTCTGGCGTTAGCCGATAAGATAATTATTTTACTATTTGGGGCTGATTTTGTAACGTCTGCCATTGTTTTTAAAATACTTATTTTTTCTGTATTGTCAGTGTATCTTGCCATAGGCGCAGGCAGCCTCATAATAGTTGCAGATAGACAGAAAGCCAATATGCGCATTTATCTGTTAGCTGCGCCATTGAGCGTTGCCTTAAATCTGATTTTAATCCCGCACTTTGGAATTATCGGAGCAGCTATTTCTAATGTTGCGGCAATGTTTTTAGCCGTATCCTTAACATTTTATTTTGTCAATACCAAACTTAAGATACCGCTTGAAATCACAAAGTTCAAAAAGACAATTATAGCCGGCTTAATTACCCTGACTATCCTGTTTTGTTTAAGGGGCTTTAATGTATTCATTTCTCTTTTTATAGGAATATGTTTATACGGCTTTTTAGTGATATTTCTGAAGGCAGTAGATAGAGACGATATAATATTATTAGTGGATAAGCCAAACCCATAACTTAATATGGTGTCTTGAGGCAAACACTAAAAAAAACGGGAATGCCCCTTTAACCAGTTCAATGTCTTATGGAACGGAGATTTAACTTTGTGTTGCATAGATTATAATGGAGATTTAGTTTACGATAAAAATAGCAAATAGATACAGCAATTTTATGAAAGATGCAGGACAGAACCAGAATCTATAAGACGAAGTGATATATTTAATCGGGTTATGGTTATCATTGGTACTCCCTTCCCTTAGTCAAGTCCAGAAATACCTGGGCAATATCGGAGTTTTTTTATACATCCCAATAGTTTTTCTAATTCTTTTGAAAATACGCAGATATTACTTTAGAAGGTTTTTGAATAAGGTTACAGAAGGACAAGCATCTCGGCTAACAGCAATAACTTTAATCGGACTCATCGTTATTTTCTTTATTGTATATCCTATTGCTAATTCGGGAATAATCGGAGGTGGGACTGACCGTGAAGAAGATCTTAATATCGCTACGATTGAATTACTGCATGGAAGATACCCGTATTATCCTAAGACATCCCTAAACCATCCTCTAAGTCACCTTCCGGGTTCGTTATTATTGTCTATTCCATTTGTTTTATTGGGCAACAGCGCATATCAGAATTTCTTTTGGTTTTTTTTATTCGTTATCACTGCCGGTTTTTATCTCAAAGACAGGGCTTCAGCCATATTCTTATTTTGGATAACAATTATCTTATCTCCGGTTGTAATGCAGGAGTTTGTAACCGGCGGAGATTTGGTGGCAAATAGTATTTACGTCTGTCTTTTTATTTTCCTTTTGATTAATTCGGTAGCTAATTCTAACATAGGTAAAGGGAAAAAGGTATTATCCTCGGTTTTATTGGGAATCGGGCTCTCTTCCCGAGTCAACTATATTTTACTTTTACCATTAGTATTTTCCACTCTGGCTCAAAATGCTGGCTGGAAGCCCGCGGTTAAATATACCTTGCTTACATGCCTGACATTTTTTATAGTTACAATTCCTTTTTTTCTGTATGATCCCAAAGGATTTTCTCCTGTGAATGTGCAATTTTCAAAAATAAATCAATTAAATTCAATTTCACCTTTTATCGGTATCTTTGTAGTTATTGCAGGAGGTATTATTGCCGTGTTGCTTTCTTTTCAGCGTATGGATGGTAACTGTATAATCCTATTCAGAAATTGCGCATTCGTTGAGGCATTCTTGATTTTATGTGCAATTATTCTAGATATAATAAATGAGGCAAAATTAAATTTAGGTTCGTCAGGATATGGTTTCAGTTTTTTATTTTTTGGAACACTTACCTTTTGGCATGAACTTACGGCAAGAGCTAAGATTGATAAGCCATTCGCCAATATTGACACAGTAGCATCAAAAGATAATATCTGAAAGGATGAAACATGAAGTACCTAATTGTTGCGATGCGGCCGCGGGATTGTTAATTAAGAGGAAGATTTAATAAGATGCCACGCTATGATAAAGAAGGCCTGACGCCGGTTGAATTAAGGCTGCTTCATTTTCAGAGTAATTGGCATTATAACAGTTATACAGCCCATTATTTCTGGTGGAAGAAACGGTTCTTGGTTCAGCGGATATTCTCGGGATTTCTGCATAAATGCTCTAAAACATCTATTCGTATTCTGGATTTAGGTTGTGGAGACGGTTACGATTTATTCTTAATGGCTAAAGAGGCTAGTTATTTGAGAAAGCCAACAGCGCAAGATATCAGATTCTTTGGTATTGATATTGACTCAGAGAAGATAGATTATATAAGAAAACGGATAGCTTATGAGGGTTACTCAGATATTATTGAAGTTTGCCAGGGAGATATCCAGGAGTCTTTAGACAAATTCTTGCCGGCTCCCTTTGATTTTATCTTATGCAGCGAGGTAATTGAACATCTGCCGGAATCCGGGAAGGCTATTTTGAATATCTCTAAATTATTGATTCCCGGCGGATGGGCTGTGATTACAACTCCGAATTCAAGCAATATAATATCGAAACTTGCTGGTTGGTTTAGGCAGAGGAATAGACAATGCAAAGTCTCTAATGGACACATTTCTTTGAGAAACTATCGCGATTGGGTAAAATTGTTTCATAGCGCAGGGTTTCGAATCATTAATATTCGCCGAGGCCCATTAGTATATGGTTATTGTTGGTTGGATGAAAAACCGATTATTGCAGGACTCCTGATCACTCTCGATGGATTAATTGATAGATTCTTTCCTTTGCCTGATTTGGCGTGTAGTACCTTATTCTTACTTGAGAAGTTACCAGGCGGAGTGTAGAAACTGAATCTTGTATTTAAAAATGAATTTATTTATAAAACGGTATACCGATATAATTTTGTAAAATGATTAAAGTGCTTGGAAATTGGCAGGAGATCGGAGAGGCTAACGAGTTTCTCAGCAGGAATGCCTTACCTAAACACGGCCATAACGCTGAGAAGAATTGGGGTCTCTGGGAAATACCTTTTTTAACACGGATGCACACGGATAAAAGAACGGATGCACACGGATTCCCGACGAGCATATCCGTGTAAATCCGTAATAAATCCGTGCCAATCCGTATTTAAAGACTTTTTCAGAGGTCTCTAAAAATAAATGTTACTCAAGAACCTCTATAGGAAGATTGTACCTCTAACGATAAGAAAGAAGATATTGTTATGCGTATATGCATATATAAGGCATGAGGTACAAAGGAAAGCAAATGGACAGGTTTTATATGGTCCCTTTAGAGGCATGAAAATAGACTTGGAAGGTACACCTTTATGCATATTTCTAGGGACAATAGAGAAGGAGATTCACCCTGTATTTGCTAAATTATCCGCTTTTCGTTTTGACCAAATCATTAATGTGGGAGCTACCGAAGGATATTATGCAGTAGGGATGGCGTTAAAGTGGCCGGATGCAACTGTATATGCTTTTGAAACCCAAGAGGATATCTACAGCGCAAAGATTGCTAAATTAGCCAGCGATAACTTGGTATCTGATAGAGTGAATATACGGGGGTATTGTAGCGCCGGCGACCTGGTTAATTTACTTACTCCGGATAAGTCAACATTGCTTATGCTTGATGTAGAAGGCGATGAAGTCAAACTTTTAGACCCCGCGGCTATTAATGAGTTGTACCGGACTACCATACTTGTTGAACTTCATGATATGCTTGTTCCCGGATGCTCAAGGATTATTGAAGAAAGGTTTCAGAACACCCATAATATTAGTAAATATATTACACGCCCCAGGACGTTAAAAGATTGTCCGTTGCGCGGATGGAATATTATCAATCCTTTTGTAGGGCCGTATGTTGTAGTGGCTATGATGGAACGCCCTGCTGTGCAGGGATATTTCTTAATGATTCCTAAAAACTGCAGTGTGACACCAGAGGCTATAAAGTGAAAGTTATTCATATTTCGCCTACTTATTTTAGTAACGAATCTTTGTTGGGAGGGGGAGAGAGGTTTCCTATTGAGCTTGCCAAGGCAATGTCAAAATATGCTGATGTAGAGCTTATTAGTTTTGGTAAATATAATAAAATATTACCGTTATCCAGAAATGTTAATTTATACATCTTCAAAAGATGGAATAACAATATACTTAATCCATTTAATCCCCTTTTCTTACAAAAACTAAAAGACGCCGATATTATCCACTGCCACCAATATATGAATTTTCCTACTAAGCTGGCTATTATTTTTGACAAACTGTTTAAAAAAAGGATATTTGTCACAGATTTAGGAATGGCTCAAGCAGTGCCTCCGTGGTATTTCGACTGGAGCAGGTGGATAGATAAGTTTTTGGTCATCTCCGAATTCTCTAGGGGCCATTTAAAGAGACACCGTGCTCCAAAAGAAGTCATTTATGGGGGCGTAGATATAGATAAATTTAGACCTTTACCGCAGAAAGAAAATAAGGTTTTATCTGTAGGCAGGTTAACGCCGCACAAAGGAATAAATTATCTGATAGAGGCAATTCCGCCAGACATAGAACTGGATATAGTTGGGCCTGTCTTTGACCAGAAATATTATGAGTGTTTAAGGAAGCTGGCTTTTGGTAAAAAGATAAACTTCCTGCACGGCCTTACAGACGAAGAAATGGCTCATAGATTTGCTACTGCTAGCGTATTTGTTTTTCCCGGCGTTTTTGAGAATGAGCTGTTTGCTTTAGTTATTTTGGAAGCCATGGCTAGTGGGTGCGCAGTTATTGGTACTAATGTAGGAGGTATTCCTGAGATTATCATTGACGGCAAAACTGGGTTCCTTGTGCCTCCTCGAGATCCAATTGCGCTCCGGGAAAAAATAGAATATCTCATAGGCAATCCGGAGACAACTCTTCAGATGGGCGAGGCTGGCCGCAGGCGGACAGAAGAGATGTTTACTTGGGATTCAGTAGCAAAAAGATGCATTGAGGCTTATGCCAAATAATTCTTGAATATTGCAATGAACAATATATTATTGCTTAATTTAAATTGGAACAAATGCCATGAATTTGGAGCAATGACACATAATGCCGTAGGCCTGCCTCTTGAATATGTTTATATATTATCTGACCTGAAAAACAAGAATTACAATGTTTCATTTATTGATTTATGGGCCCTACATAAGAATTTAGAGGATGTCCATACCGAGATACAGAAAAGCGAATTTATCGTAGTATGTTCTTCTCCTTCGTATCTTTTTTGGCGGGATGGAGTATGGGGAATAGAATTTTTGCAGCAAAACTTAGATTGTATTAAAAAAATCAACCCTTCTGCTATTTTAATCTTGATAGGCCCTCACGGGACAGTTTTACCCGAGACTTTATTTTCAAAAAACCTTGATTTTATTATCCGGGGGGAACCGGAACTGATAATCGCAGACTTAATAAGAACAATACAAAATAACCTTTCTTATCCTTCAGGTGTATGCTATAGGAAAAATGGCAGTTGGTTTATCAGTGATGAGACAATTGAAATCCCGGATTTGAATATGTTACCAAGTATAAGGTTTGACCTGGTAAATATTGATTTATATCCTTACCCCTTACCGCCTGAAGGTGTAGGAGAAGGCATAACAGCTCTCTATGAGGCCAGCAGGGGTTGCATATTTCGCTGTATTTTTTGTTGGCGTAAGGGTTTCAGGGATAAATACAGGCGAAAGAGCTTAAACAGAATTAAGGAAGAGTTGTTAGCACTTAAAAATGTAAAATATATTTATTTAATAGATGAAATATTCCCCATAGATACCGAGTGGTGTTTTCAGGTTTGTAGCCTTCTGAAAGAATGCGGTATTAGATGGGGTTGTCAGGTTAGGCCGGAATTCATTGTGAATGATGCTATAATTGATATGATAATTTCTAAAGGGTGCAAGCTTATCCAGATAGGGCTAGAAACAACAGACCCGTTAAGTTATGCCTTGGCAAAGAAAACCAAGATTGCAGACCTCGAACATTTGAATATAAATATACAAAAGTTGATATCTAATAATATAACGATAGACTTATTTTTAATATTCGGATTACCCAAAGATTCAGGAAAATCGCAATTGAATATGGTAAAGCAATTGAGAAGTTTTTCGCTTGATAAAATTAATATTATTGCTCATAGCGCGATTCCTTTTCCTGGCACTGAGCTTTGGGATATGGGCATAAAAGAGGGCAGGGCATTAAAAACTTGGGCAGATATAAAACCATTTATTGGCTTAATATCCAATCAGTTTAAAGATAAAAATCATCTTCAAAAAAATACAAGAAAAGCAATAGCATATTTAAACTTATTTAAAACAATTAAGATTATAAAAAATCGTCTTAATAAATCACATAGAATATTTCTAAGAGATATCTTCAAGCTTAGTTTTTATATGGTTTGTTTTATCTTTCCTAACATAAACAACATCAAGGGCCTTATATATAAAGATAAGAAAAATGAAAAATAGAATGAAGGTTTGCATTATAGGATGCGGTTCTTGGGCAGCTTATTATTCTAAAATTTTAGGTGAGTTTTTAAATAAGGTAGACTTATATTTTTGTAGCCGCGATATTCAAAAAGCCAAACTATACTGCAATATGTTTAAAGGAAAGGGTTATTTTAATGATATAAATAAAGCCGCGCAAGACAATAGTATAGCTGCTTTTATGATATTTACGCCGCATAACGTGCATTTGGAAAACGTCAGAACACTTGCTAATAACCAGAAATACATTTTACTGCAAAAACCGATTGCAGGGAGCTTAAGTGATGCTAAAGAAATATTAAGTTTATGTAATGAAAAAAAGTTAGAACTAATGATTGCCGAGAATTTCAGGTTTATGCCTGCTGTAAAAATAGCCAAAAAAATACTGGATAGTAAAATATTAGGTAACCCAAACTTTGTTTATATTCAAGAAGTCTCTTCTTATGTTCCTAGAGGCTGGCGGACTAATATAGAACAAATGGGAGGAGGCGTATTAATTGACATAGGTATACATTATTTAAGCATGCTACGTTATCTTTTAGGTGAACCTGTTGAAGTTTTTGCCTCATTGCCGGGATTACAATCTTGTAAAACGGAGGGTGAAAGTGAAATAAGTCTTCTTGCGAAGATGGAAGGGGGTATTTGCTGTAGTATGAATTTAGCGTGGGGATTACCTTTTTATACCAAAACAGCCCAAATTGTAAATATAACATGCGAGAAAGGCAGTATTGATATAAAACCTCAAAGCCGCTTTTTGAATTTAAACGTAGGGGGGGAACATAAAAAAGTTTTTCTTGGTTTCGGTGAAACCCTGGGGCACAGGGCCTTGTTGAAAGAATTCATATATAGAGCGGAAAATAAGCTCCCCGTAATTTTAAATTCTCAAATGGGACTGGCAGATTTAGCTTTTGTAAAAATTGCTTATGAATCTTTGCGGGTAGGGAAGAATATTAACACAAGGGAGTTTTTTCTAAAAAATGAACTCTTCTTTCCATAGAATCAGATGGATTATTGAATAAATATAGGCTAATAATTATTGAATAACCTGTTCAATAATTTAGGCTTAAATTAAGGCTTAATCTATGATTAACGTAACCTTATTCTGCAGGCCCGAATCTTACAAGGTAGCAAGTATGGATGTGTATGCAAATAATCTTTTTGGAAAGGTGCGTAATCTACCAAATCTTTGCATTAAATCATTTAAGCCGCAAGATTCGCGCATTCCTTTAGTTGGGAAATATCTTACGCTATGGCTATATTATCCCGCCTTAGCCAAGAGGCAAAAAGCTGATATAAATCATATCTTAGACCACAGTATCTCTCACTTAATAGGTAGCTTGGATTCAAAAAAGACGATTATTAGCTGTCATGACTTAATCGGGTTAACATTTCCAGCGTCTACACCTTTTTGGAAAAGAAAGATATTCTGGGGCAAGATAATTAAAAATATGTCAAAGGCGCGTAAGATTATCGCAATATCACAATGCACCAAAAATGATATCTTAAAATACTCTTCTTATAAAAGCGCTGATATAGTGGTTATATATGCAGGCGTCAGCACAAAATTCAGGCAGGTCGAAAAAGATAAAATTGAGGAAAGATTTAAATTTGGGAAACCGGCAATTCTGCATGTAGGCCACGATAACTTCTATAAAAATGTTGAAGGATTGATAAAAGCAGTTGCTTTATTAAGGAAAGAAGTCTTATTAGTTAAGGTAGGTTCTATTTCAAAAAGACAACTTAAGTTACTAAGAAAATTAAAAGTAGATTTTGTCCAATTCTTGGATTTGTCTGAAGAAAAACTTGTGCAGGTTTACAATGCAGTGGATTTATTGGCTTATCCCTCGTGGCATGAGGGTTTTGGTTTTCCGGTCCTTGAAGCTATGGCATGCGGTTGTCCTGTGGTATGTTCTAATGCCGGCGCGCTTCTGGAAGTCGCCTCTGACGCTGCCATAATGGTTTCGCCGGATGATATAGCGGGTATTGCAGGAACAATTGAGAGAATACTGGAGAATCAAGACCTAAGGCAGCAGTTATATGAAAAAGGCCTTAAACAGGCAAAGAAGTTTTCCTGGGAAAAAACAGCAATGGAAACAGCGGATGTTTATAGAAAGGTTGCATAAAAGGTAATATGGATATTAGTGTAGTTATTGTAACTTACAATTGCGAAGCATTTATAAAACGGTGTATAGATTCACTTTTGTTTTCAGGTTCTCGTTTAGATTTGGAAATAATAGTAGTAGATAATGCCTCTTGCGATACAACTGTCAAATTATTAAGAACAGAGTTTCCTAAGATAAAAGTTATCCAAAATACAAAAAATCTTGGTTTTACAAAAGCGAATAACCAGGGGATTAAAGAGGCAAAGGGAAGATATGTATTTATTCTTAATCCCGATACAGAGCTTTTGGGTGGTTCGTTAGAGGAGATGATAAGATTCTTAGATAGAAATCCAAAGTCTGGCATCCTCGGCCCAAAATTATTGGATAGGGATGGCAAAATACAATTGTCCTGCCGGGCATTCCCTTCCTATAGCACAGCGTTTTTTAATCGCTATTCTTTGTTGACTAGGATTTTCCCCCGCAGTAAATATGTAGATAGGTATCTTAAGACCAGTTGGTCACACAGTGATATCCAAGAGGTAGATTGGGTTTCGGGAGCAGCTATAGTGATAAGAAAAGAGTGCCTTGAAGATATAGGTGGCTTTGATGAGGGATTTTTCATATACTGCGAAGATACTGATATATGTAAGCGCGCCAAAGATAAAGGATGGAAGGTATTTTATTATCCCCAACTATATTTTACCCACTTTATCGGCGGCACGTTAAAGCATACCTCTCTTTTGGCAATCTTCTGGCATCACCGAAGCATGTGGCATTATTATAAGAAGCATCTTAAAGTAAATATTTTGTGGGATGCGCTTGTTTTTGCGATTATTGCTATGAGGGCTATTTTATTAAGTTGTGCAAGCCTGATAAGAAACCTTTGTGTTCTGAATAAGAATAAAAAATGAAAAAAATAAGGCTTTTAACTATATCTCCTACCTGTGAAATAGGAGGCTCTGATATAAACCTGCTTAGGCTCCTGAAGAACTTAGATAGGAATGAGTATGATATTTTGCATCTTATTCCTTATTCAGGGCCCTTGTTAGATGAATTTAGAAACGCTGGTGTGCGGGTTAAGATACTGGATATGCCTCGAATCCGTCTCTTCAAGAATCCACTAAGATATATAATAGTTCTTTTAAAGTTCTTCCCGACGGTATTTAAAATAAAAAAAATCATTGAGGATTACGAGATAGATATAGTTTGTACTTCTTCCATGGTCAATTTATATGGTGCCTTAGCCGCAAGGTTTGCACATAGGCCCCATATATTGATGGTAGGTGAATATCTATTTATTTTGAGGTTGGTGTCTCCTTATTTTTATCATCTTTCAGAGAAGATTATTTGCTGTAACAGTATGACAAGTCAAATGTTTAAAAAGAGCGATAAGGTTTTAGTAAGGTATTTTAGTGTAGATTTAGATGAGTTCAGGCCAAACATAGATACCAAAACCGTTAGAGAAAAATTAGGTATTCGTGGCAAGTTAGTCTGTATGGTCACCAGACTTGCTACATGGAAAGGCATAGAAGTCTTTATAAGGGCAGCAAATTATATCAAGGATGATGTCAAGTTTATTATATTTGGAGAGGCAGTAAAAGACAGGGAAAGATATGTAGTGAAATTAAAAAAAATGATAGAGCTGCTTGGACTTAAAGATAAGGTTTTGATTATAACCGGGGAATATAAAAACATTCCACAGTTTATTGCAGCCTCTGATATTGTTGTCCATGCTTCTTTACGGCCTGAACCATTTGGCCTGGTAATTATTGAGGCAATGGCAATGAAAAAGCCGGTTATTGCCTCGAGGCTGGGCGGACCCCAAGAAATAATCACTGAGGGGGTAGACGGCATATTGTTAGATCCGGGAAATCCAAAAGCCTTAGCGATGGCAATTTCTCGCCTGCTGCAAGAACCCGAATTTGCTAAAGATATGGCAGCAAAGGCAAGAGAAAAGGTCAGGCAAAAATTTGATATTAAAAAATATGCAAAAGACTTTGATGCAATTCTTAAAAGTATGTTTTGATTTCTTTCTAAAAGAGATAAAGATATCTAAGGGGGAGGAATCTTGAGAATAGCGATTATTTCGCAATATCTTCCCACCGCGATTCAGGGAGGTGTTCCCCGGCAGGTGCACCTTTTAGCAAATAAGCTGGTTGAACGAGGCCACAGCATAACTGTTTTTTCTCTTTATGAGAAACCATTTGATGCAAAGTATAACGTAGTTGTGGTTAAATTGCCCTCATTATTGCAGAAGTTAGTCAGATATAAAAAGGCATTGGGCGGAATCTTTTTCCCGCTGTATGTAGCTAGAAAAAGTTTTTCAGATTTTGACATTATACATGCGCATGGAGATTCGCATTTTATATTTAGCTCTACGCCCGTTATTAGAACTTTTCACGGCTCAGGTTTAGAGGAGGCATTATACGCCACATCTGTGCTTACCGCGTTATTTATGCTATTTATATATCCTTTTGAGTTCTTTTCAGGACTAATAGCCGACAGGGCTATAGCTAGTTCTAAATCAACCACCCGATTCTTTCCATTCATAAAAGATGTTGTTTATGGCGGGATTGATTTAAGTAAATTTAAAACCGGCGAACATAAATCAGAAAATCCCTCAATTCTTTTTGTAGGTCAGTTAGATAACCGTAAGAGGGGTAAATTACTACTTAACATTTTTAGATATAGAATAAAGCGAGAAATCCCTAATATTGAACTTTGGTTTGTTTGCAACGCTCGCATTGTAGAAGAGAGGATAAAGACGTTTATCAATATTAGCGATGATGAACTTATAGATTTATATCAAAAGGCACACATATTTTGTATGCCGAGTAAGTATGAAGGTTTTGGAATTCCTTATGTGGAAGCAATGGCTTGCGGTACGCCCGTTGTGACTACGCCCAATCCCGGCTCTAAAGAAATTTTAGACAATGGCAAATATGGAATTATTTCTAATAAGGATTCTATTGCAGATGAACTAATAGGGTTACTCAATGACAAGGCAAAGAGAGAAGGCCTCATCAGTAAAGGATTAATACGCGCGCAAGATTTTGATTTAGAAAAGACCGTAGATAGATATGAAAAGATGTACGAGGAATTAATAAAAAGAAAATATGATTTTCAAAAGGATACTCGATTATAGCTTAGCGCTCCTGTTATAACTACGGAAACTCTACTTTTAACCTGTACAGTATAAGGGGTAAGGTCAGGGCTGACGCCTGAGCAGTTTGCGATGGCTTGGGGAAAAGAGAACATTACTCAAAAGATACCTTATTGTGTTACAACTTATTGAATTACAATGAAAAATCAAAATGTGTGTATACGCACCTTCGGTTGACCGTTGGTGCAGATGGCGAGGGATGATATTGGGGATATTAAAGAAACTGAGCGCTGAATAGAGGGAACCGAACGCAAGTAAAAGCAGGAAGGGTAAAGAATGAAAACTTTTCTAGAGAAGTTAAGACGTTTTATTGATTTTTGTCTTTGTGCCTATTTTTTACCTGAGGTCATTAGCGCGGTACGTTTTCTAGGAATCAAGGCCCTTACTTCCATTGCAGAAAAATCATTTCTTTATGTTATTTCGAAGAATGTTTCTTCAGAAGGAGATATTCTTGAAATAGGTTCTTTTATGGGATCTAGTTCAATACTCTTAGCAGCAGGAAACGAATTATCAATCAATAGAGGTATTGTTTGGCTGATAGAACCATATCCCAAGCCTAATAAAGACCAATTTTTTAATGTTTTTAGAAAGCGTAGACTTGATAAATATATCAAACTGGTAGATAAAACGAGCGAAGAAGCAAGGAATGTAGTGGATTCGAAATTTAGATTTATATTTATTGATGGAAACCATGAATATGAATATGTCAAAAAAGATATTTTGTTATGGCAAGAGTGTCTTAATGAAGAAGGTATTATTGCGTTTCATGATCGTACATGGGATGGTGTTTCAAAGGCCATTGATGAACTTATAAGGAAATCGGATAATTTCACGATTCTTGGAAATATCTCTGGGATTTTATATGCCGTAAAAGGTAAACTTATTAACGATGATTTAGTGTCGCGGCTAAATAAACTTAATGAGCTTAGGGAAAAGTGCATAGGTATTGGAATTAATTTTGGGCTGAAAGAATGATGGATTGCTTGATATGGCCTATGAACGTATGAGACATTTCGAGATGAATATTATGAAAAAATAGGGATGCATAAATTCGTACAACTCATGAAAGATAAAACAGTTACAAAAAAGACAGTGTTTCTGAGGATTTTCGGTTGGCCGTATATGGTGTTATAAACCCAACAAACACCGGAAACTCTACTTTTAACCTGTACAGTATAAGGGGTAAGGTCAAGTGTGCTATAATAAAGCTATAAGTTAAATTCCCTATGAAGAAGAGGAATAGAAATTTAGCTGTTGCTGCTATATTATTATTAGCTTTGTCGGTGAGGATTTGCGTCTCTTTCTTTTCCGGCTTACAATGGCATGCTGCGGATACCTTTGCTTATCTGCTTAGCTGTTTATCCTTTAAGACAAATACTTAACAAATTGTTCAAAGGGGAGGTTGTTCTAGTCTAAAATGTTAAAGCGCATATTTGATTATAGCTTAGCAGTCCCGGGTTTATTTATATTCTCGCCACTTTGGTTAATCTTCAGTCTGGCAATTTGGCTTGAAGACAGAGGACCGATATACTATATTCAGGAGAGAGTCGGTAAAAATGGCAGGTTATTTAAAGGTATTAAATTTCGTTCAATGATACCCAACGCAGAGGTTGGCCTGGGGCCTGTCCAGGCAAAGGAGAATGACCCGCGAGTAACCAAGATGGGCAGGTTTCTGCGCAAAACCGCAATGGATGAACTGCCGCAGCTTTTAAATATAGCAAAAGGTGATATGTCTTTTGTGGGGCCGCGGGCATTACGGCCGATGGAAATAGAATCAACTGATTCTTCTTGCGCAAAGACTATATTTCAGATTCCCGGATTCAAAATGCGGTCAAGTATACGGCCCGGGCTTACAGGCGTGGCTCAGGTTTTTGCCTCACGCCATCTAGCGCGGCAGGAGAAGTTTAAATACGATTTATGGTATGTAAGAAATCATAATATCGGGTTAGATATTATGATTATTTTGAGGTCCCTTACGATTACTTTAAGCAGGAGATGGGATACGCAGGCGAAGAAATCTAGTTTCTTTATGCCGCTAATTCTTATCGCTGTAATTATATTTCATCTGGGCAAAATAAGCGCCTTTGCCCAGGAATATAAGGTTGTGCGGGGAATTATTGATATTCATTCCAAGATTAGCGACGGCATATATTCTCAAGGCAAGATTGCAGCAACAGCTAAAGAAAAAAGGGTTAAGGTTTTAATCTTCTCTGAATCAGCCCTCAGGAAGTGGGAATACGGCCTGTGGCCGTTAAGGAATATTATCAAGAAGACCTATCAGGAGAATTCGGTATTGCGTATGGGAATAGAAAAGTATCTAAAGAAGTTTACAGCTCTACAGAAACAATTTCCGGATTTGGTGCTCATTCCCGGATTAGAGGCCAGCCCGTTTTTTTATTGGGAAGGCAGCCCTTTCTCTAGAAATTTTGCTCTGGTTGATTATTATAAGCAGTTTTTGATTATTGGGTTAAACAGAGATTATCAAAATATACCTATTGTGGGTAACCGCCAATTTTTGTATCTTTCAAAAAACGCACTCTTTAATCTTTGGCCGATAATATTGATTATCTTTGGCTTAAGGTTATTAAGGAAGAAAGCCTGGGGAATTTCTTTTATCCTGGTAGGTTTTTTATTCTTGATTAATAACCTTCCTTTTGCTACCTCCAGATTCAACGTATATCAGGGTTATCAAGGGGTAAAACCATACCAGGACCTGATTGATTATGTCAACCAAAGGGGAGGCCTTATCTTCTGGGGGCACCCGGAACTATTTAGTCAAAAAAGATACTTTGGTATTGAAGTCTGCACCCTGACGCATCCTGAAGAGTTACTTTTGACTTCCGGTTATGCGGGATTTGGCCTTATACTTAAGGATAAATGCGAGATAACCGAACCGGGTGATGTATGGGATAAGTTACTTCTCGAGTATCTGGGAGGCAAGAGGAAAAAGCCGGTTTGGATAATCGGAACTGAGCATTTCACCGGAGAGTCAGGCGGGATGGATTATGTCGAGACTATCTTTTTTATAAGAGAAGCAAAGACAAAAGAAGTTTTAGATGCCTTAAGAGAAGGCAGGATGTATGTGCGCTTTAACTTAGGAGGAGAGCCTGTAATTTTAAATGAGTTTAGCGCCAAGAATATCGGCTATGGTTCAATTCAGATTATTATCAAAGGAACCCAAGTTCCTACTGCCGAACCCCTGAAGATAGAACTTATCCGTAACGGACAGGTCTTTAAAAAGTTTGAGGAAGCCAAGAATGAATGGATGATTGCAGTAGAAGATAAACTCTCAAGCCAAGAATCAAAGGCATATTATCGCTTAAGGATTAATAGTCATTCAAGTATGATTTTATCCAATCCTCTGTTTGTGGAAGTTAAAAAATAATCTCTTTACTATAATAAAATTTGGGATAGAATAAAAATAAAAGACACCCTTAACTTAAATTGAATTAACCTAAATTCCACCTCGTAGGTGGCTAACCGTGTTTGCCTGCGCGGTGGACAAGGGTAATATTTAAAATGTACGAAGTATACTGGGGGTTGAACGAAAAGCCATTTGAGAATACTGCAGACCCGAGATTTTTGTATTATTCTAAGCAACACGAAGAAGCATTTACGCGGCTTATTTATGCGATTCAGGAGCAGAAAGGTGCAGCAGTCTTAAGCGGTGTGTTTGGTTGCGGTAAGACTGTAGTTGCCCAGGCAGTGCTTTCCTCATTGAGCAAAGGTAAATACGAAACTGCATTTGTGATTAATCCCCAGCTTTCTCACGTTGAACTTTTGCGCGAGATTCTCTACGATTTAGGCGTAAAAGATAACCTTCCTACACAAAAGACCGACATTTTACATTCCCTTAATGAAATATTGCATCACAATATGGATAATGGTAAACAGACAGTAGTAATAATTGACGAAGCACATCTGATTGAAGACCGGCTCATCTTTGAGGAATTGCGGCTCTTATTAAATTTCCAGTATAAAAATCAATTTCTACTTACACTTATACTTTTAGGCCAGCCGGAATTAAAAGAAAAGATAAATAATATCAAACAATTAGCCCAGAGGATTGCCATAAAGTATCACCTGAGCGGTTTAAATGAAGCCGAGACATTAGAATATATACATCATCGTTTAAAGATTGCCAGTGCAACTAAGAAAATCTTTGACGATAGCGCCTTAAAGATAATCTATGAGCAATCAGGCGGTATCCCCCGAAGAATTAATCAGATTTGCGATATGGCGCTTTTAACCGGATTCGGAAGACAAGACGGGATGATTAATGAAGATATAATCATGGAAGTAGTAAAGGACCTGGAAAGTTAATCATTCCCTATGGAAGTAACACCCCGCGCTTATAAGGAATTGCGCGGGTGTGCCCTTGTGGGCAAGGAGAATCGGATGAAAAACAATAATCATGATTTGGGAAAAAGAAAACATACGCGGGTAGCAGTCGATGCCTATGTATCGGCTACTTTAACCACAGACGGGGCCCACGCGGAAAGAATATTTACCACTAAAGATATAAGCCCGGAAGGCATATTTTTAGTATGCAATGAATCGTTTCCTGTGGGGACAATTTTAAATCTTAGTATACACACTCCGTCTACCATAGAGCCCATCAATGTTGAAGCTAAGGTCAACAGAGTTGCTAAGGATGAAAACTTGCACGTTATTGGTATGGGTTTAGTTTTGATTAAAATGAGCGAAGAGGTAAAAAAGGAGTTGCTTAAACACCTATATCTGGCTTATCATTATACAGAAATAGATAAAAAGGCACATTAATCCATTACCTTGTCAAATAAATAACGCTTCAATGTAAAAATCTCCCGACGAAAAAGTCGGGATCCCGACATCTCGTCGGGAAAAGTGCAAAAATTAAAATTTCATATTAAAATGCAAAATGTTTTTAAAAATTTTGAATTTTGCATTGTCATTTTGATATTTGATTTTTTCCGCTTTCGCCTTTTGATGGCTACGGCGGACCCGCCGAAGCTATTTAGAGGCGGAGGCGGGGATATTTAAATTTAAAATGGTAGTATTATTTAGTTGACAGAGCAATATAACCTATATAAGACGATAGAAGGAAGGAAGGGATGATGGAGATGAGCAGCAAAGAAAGCAAAGTCTTAATTGTTGATGATGATAAGGGCATAGGTAATTTTTTAGAGAGGTTTTTAAAGCAAAAGGGGTTTCTATGGGTTCACTCGGTTAAGACTGGTAAGGAAGCCCTCGATATTATAAAAAATGAAGATATAAAATTGGTGCTTTTGGATATAAAATTACCCGATATTGGTGGAATAGAAGTCTTACGTAAAATTAAAGAGATAAAAAAGATATAGATGTAATTATGATTACAGGTTTCCCCGAAGAGACTACCGCAAAAGAGGCGCTTAAGCTGGGAGCCTACGATTATATTATGAAGCCTTTTGATTTAGCGTATTTAGAACTATGTGTGTTTACTAAGATTGCAGCAAAGGAGCCTCCCCAACAAAAATAGAATATCTTTAATTGATAAGGGGTAAAAACACTTGATTTTTATGGGATTCTGAGGTATAAAAATATTAACAATCTTTAGAGTGGTGCGTTTCAAAAGGAACCCCTTGTTTAAAAAAATAAAACCTTTACGAGCTGCAAGGCTCACGCGTCATAGCGCAAGTAAAGGTTTTTTATTTTAAAAATATTGAGGATGAGAAAATGGAAAGAAGCATGACACAGATAGGTCAAAAAGATATGCTCGGGAAAATTTTAAATCTAATATTAATTCCTCTGTTAGTTTTGATATTCAGCACGTCTTCTGCGAGGGCCGAGGCGCCTGATGATGAGATTGCTGCTTTAAAGACTCAGGTACAGCAGTTATTAAAGCGCATCGAGGCATTAGAACAGGAACAGGCTAAGACAAAAGAAGCGGCGGCACAGCAAAAAGAAGAAGTCGCCAAAAAAGCCGAACCGAGCGTGACCATGGCTAATCTTGCCTCAAAACTAAAGTTAAAAGGACGATGGGCAGCAGGATATTTTGATTCTGGTAAGGCAGGTTCGTATCCTTCGGGTTCCTTTGAAGTACCGGATGCAAAACTTCAATTTACTTTTGAACCCGACGAAATCAATAAAATTGTGATGCGCATGAACTTAAATAATGCCACATTTAATAGCGTGGATTATTCCTATATAGATACAAACTTAACCAAGTTACTCAATCTCACCTTGCCTTTGAGTTCCCGGATAGGAAGAATGAAGCTTGAATTTGGTGAAGAGACCCTCTGGAATAACCCTATAGAAGGAGTTGTCCCTTCTAATTCCGCAATTAATGTGGATGGAAAGGATGAAGGATTACAACTTTGCGGAAAATTAGGCAAAGCCAAAGCGTTAAACTACGCAGTCTCTGTGACTAATGGGACATCAGGTACTGGCTCAGATACTTCCACTGCCAAGGCATTTACGGGGAAACTTTCCTATAATATTCTTAATCCATTATATATAAGCGCTAGTTACTATAACTCAGCTTCAATGAAATCTTCAAGCGCAGAAATGTCTATTGCTGGCTTAACCAGCCGTCCGAGTAATGCTGCCCGGTGGAGAAGAGAAATCTGGGAAGTGGATTTGCGCTATGACTTTAAAAGGGGGAAAATCTTCAATCCGCCTGCCTTTTCCGACTCAAAAGCCATAGTTCAACTTGCTTACGGCGGTTTTAGCGATGATGTCTCAGCGGGTACTTTGGTAAGTACAAAAAGAAGCGGGAAATATGGATTTGTGGAAGGCACCTACAATTTTACCAAGAAATTTTATGCAGCCGGCAGGGCCAGTATCATTGATTTGGATGGAGATGCCAGCGCCTCTTTGAATAATATTACTTGCAATGAATATCAGCGTTATTCCCTGGGCGGGGGTTATCGCCTTACCGGCAATACTATTTTAAAGTTAGGTTACGACTGGAACAAGGAATCAGGTCCAGGCGTTGACGAGGCGGATAATAATCTGTTATCTGCCGTGGTAGCTTCGCAGTTCTGATATGTAACAAAGTTTTTAATTAAAGGGAGGGTAGTTAAGATGAACAAAGGGGTAATATTGTATGTAAGTTTACTGATTTGCTTAACTATGGCTACAACCTGCTCTGCTGACCAGGCCATTGTGGTTAAGAAGGTAGCACATGCACCTGTCATTGATGGAAGTGGCGCGGATGAGGTTTGGGCTCAGGCACCAGAGTATACTACCTATGATAAGGTGGCAAAGATAAATCTGACCTTGAAGGCGGTCTATACAGATACCGAGATATTCTTTCTGGTCAGTTACCCGGATGCGGATAAATCCGATACCCATAAGACCTGGGAATGGGAAGAGACTACACAGATGATAAAACAGGGCCTGACCGAGAAGACGTATTTGTTTTCAAATGGAATATGGAGCCTCACCCTGTAGATTTGTCTTTGCAATCAGACGATAATTATAAAATATCCATTTGATCAACTTGTTTATTTAGGGGTTTTAGCACTGTTGCACGAAATGGGTTACTCGGAAGACGAAAACCGAGATTTACAAGGGTTAGAGAAACAGGAGCTTATTCAACAGTTTATCCAGAGTGCGCAAATCAAAGAAAGTTTTATCAAAGAAACCCTAAGTATTATTGCTGTACTCGATGTCTATGAATCATTTACTCATGAACGTTACTATCGAGAAAAATTTGCGCCTTATGAAGTTTTAAAGGCAATTACCTTAGCAGGTGAAACAGTCTTTAATGTTAAAGCGGTAAAGGAAATTATTGAGATATTTTCGATTTATCCTTTAGGTAGTTTTGTGCGTTTAAATACCGAAGAAACAGCACAGGTAGTAAGAATAAATCAGGATTTTCCCTTACGACCCGAGGTAGTTATTCTTACTGATAGTCAAGGCAAAAAATTGAAAGAAAAGAAGGTAATCGACTTAAGCCATAATTTTAATATCTTCATTAAAGAGCCGTTCTTTAATGAAGAGTCGCCCCAACAAAAATAAAATATTTTTAATGGATAATAATTACCGTTGACAGTTAGTTATAAGTAGTATAGAATAAAATGGGTTTATTGTGAGATGTATATATTTAAAATTATAGCAAAAGTTAACCTAGAAGAGAGGAAAAATTATAGATGGTAAGGATCTCCGATATATTTAAGAGACTATCTGACCGCCAGACATCTGGTGTTTCTGAACCAAAACCCAAAGAAGAACCTCCCAAAGAGAAGTCTATCCAAGAACCGGAGCCTCGGATTCCACCTTCCCAGCCAGATACCCAATTGCCTAAGGCAATGACCCAAAAAGAACAAGCCGAAACCGAAGATTATAGCTCAATGCGTATTGCCAAGGCAATGAAAGCGACGCCTTTAGATAAAGCCGGTTCTCAAAATTTTTATCTTACGGGAATTCAATTAATCAAGGAAGTATTAACAAACGCTGACGATTTAAAACCCATAAATTTAGTTCAGGTAGAGCATTGGATAGGCGATATAGTTGATTGTCTTATATCAGCGGATACAGAATTATTGCGTCTTTTTTATGAATATACTTCAGAGAATTATCTCTATAGCCATATGGTAAATACAACAATTATATCTGGAGAAGTAGGTTTAGGGCTGGGCTATAATAAATCTCAACTTAATGAATTGGGTTTAGCCAGCTTTTTACACGATATCGGAATGATTAAAGTAGGAAAGCTTGGAATGCAGGCGAGGAGACTATCCGAAGGAGAATACAACGAGATTAAGAAGCATCCGGTTTACGGAGCAGACATATTATCAAAGATAAAGGATATCTCTGAGCCGATAATTTATGTAGCTAAAGAGGAACATGAGCGGATGGACGGAACAGGTTACCCCAGTGGACTTAAGGACGGAGAAATATCCGAATACGCCCGGATTCTTGCTATTGTAGATGTCTATGAAGCATTAACCCATAACCGGCCCTATCGTAAGAAAATTTCGCCTCACCAGGCAATAAAAGAATTGATTGCCTGCAATTCTTTCTTTGATTCAGCAGTCCTGAAGGTTTTGATTGATAAGGTCGGCGTATATCCGGTTAGTTCCTGGGTAGAATTAAACTCTAACGAGATCGGTAAGGTAATGATAAATAACAATGATTTTCCTCTTAGGCCGGTTGTCAATATTTTATTTGATGGAACGGGATACAAGTTGAAGGATCCTCGTCTAATTAACTTAGCAAAGCAATTTAATCTGTTTATTAAAAAATCTCTTACGGATGATGAGCTCGCAAGGGAGATAAAAGAACCGATAGAAAGTTAAAAGGAGGTGAGGGATGAAGATTGCTAAAGTTTTAATTATTGTTGCTGCGCTACTGGCTGTAGTAACAGTTATTTCACGATTTACCCTTACACCGGTAGCTGGCGTAACCGTGCGTGGTCTTATGGGTTTTACGGGTTTGCTCTTACTTTTTGCTATTGCTTTGGAAGGCCTGAAATAAATTTGATCTTCCCCCGAAAAAGTGGACACAACGAAGAGTTGGTGGTAGCATAAGCACCAAGTCATTACTATCAAGGAGATTAGGTTTAATTAAATTAACCTTACAGGGCTGGGCTTAACCGTTCAGCCCTTTTTGTTTATACCAACTATCAGGATGTTGTGAACGCAATACAACATTTGAGTATGAATTAATAGCTACCCTGCCCTAAATCCCTTACCATTTTGAAATGGAAGTGGTATAATTAATCAAAAAGAGGTGATATATATGAGAAAGACAATTTTATTGTTGTCGGGATTTGCCTTAATCGGCACCGTTTTAATACAAGGATGTGCAACACCCACTTTGCCTACTTTGACGCAACCGTTCAGGGCATGGGTAAAAACATGGGAAATAGAAGTGATTTCTGAGCCAAGCGGCGCGGATGCTTACGTTAATGGTGCTTTTATCGGCAAAACACCGGCAGTCACACAATTGAGAGTTTATTACAACACCTTGGGCGTTCCAGAAGAACAGCCGCCAAAAGTATTGGTAGCCAAGCAGGGATACCAGACAGAAGGAACGACGCCTGAATTGCTCAATCCAAGAGGAGGAAGCAATGAAAACTATCTTTAGTGATAAAGCTACCATAGTTATCCGCGCTATGCTGTCTCAGCCTGAGAGAAAGTGGGTGGCGAGAGACTTTGAAAAGGAATTTAATGTAGGGCGATCGAGAGCCGCAGCGGTATTATCCATATTGCGTAAAAAAGGTTTTGTTGGAGGAATTCGCTCCGGAAGATTGGCACACAGTATATTACTTAATAAAAAAGCCTTATTAGATGAATGGCTTAAATTCTACAGCTTTGAGCTCAATAAAATATATCTTTATTACTCGTCTTATGGAGACGCGTTGCCACGGTTAAAAGATTATTTTGATACAAAAAAACTTACTCACGGATACGCCTTAACTCTTCATACAGGCGCGAATTTTATTACTAATTACGTGAACACACAAGCTGTGTACTGTTACTTGAGAAGCGAGGGTTTCAATGAAGTATCGTTGGATTTAAGACAAGCGTTGAATTTAAAAGAACTAAGGAGGGGAGGAAATTTTTATCTGATCAGGCCGTATTATAAGAATGACGTTTTTTTTAATAATAAAAAGATAAATGGATATAATATTGCTTCATGTCTTCAGTTGTATTTAGATTTATATAATTTTCCGCAGCGTGGCAGAGAACACGCCCGATATTTATTAAAAATTCTAAAAGAAGAAGGAAAAAATTTTGTCTAATACATATCCTGGTGAGAAGCTTCTTGTCAAAGTAATTAATGACCTTGCTGATTTTCTTCCGTATTTGGTCTTAGTAGGCGGATGGGTGCCTTACATTTACGCTAAATATGTCTGGAAAAACGTGCCTAATTTAACGGTTACTACAACAGATATTGATTTTGGAGTTTACTCCTGAGCAATGAGCAAGACATCTTACGTAACCGTATGTAAATTAAAGGATTACAAAACAAATACTTCCTTACGAGAAGTTTTATTTGTTTCATAACATTTTGAATCTTAGTAGGTTGCATAAAGCGTCTTGTTTATTGTTTACAACTTAAGAAGACGCTGATGAATTTATTTAAGAGAGCGTGGAAATGAAAGTGAACCTTTCTGATACAAAAAAAATAATTCAACGCTATCGTAAGAAAAAAGGTGTATTAATTCCCCTATTACAGGATATTCAATCTGCTTACGGTTATGTACCTAAGGAATCCGTGGAGTTAATTGCCAGAGAATTATCGATTTACCCTGTGGAAATTTATGGGATATTAACGTTTTATGCCCAATTCTATCTTACGCCGCGGGGTGAGCATACCATAAAGGTTTGTCAAGGCACCGCCTGTCATGTTATGGGCGGTGAGGAAATCCTGCATTATCTATCAAATAAATTAGGGATAACTAAAGGCGAAACTACTAAGGATGGCATGGTTTCTTTGGAAAGAGTCGCCTGCCTGGGATGCTGCGGGATGGCGCCCGTGGTGGTAGTTAACCACGATGTTTATGGGAAGTGCACGATTCAGAAGATAGATAGGCTACTGAATGAATACCGCTTGAGATGAGAAAGATTGGCGAAGAAAAAAGGAGAAGCAAGGTGGTAAATGATAAAAAGACAGTTTTTATTTGTCAAGGTACAGCTTGTGTATCCTCCAAGTCGCCTAAGATAAAGGAAACAATCGAAAAGAAAATAAAGAATTTGGGACTCGGTGGAATTAGAGTAAAGCTTACGGGATGCCACGGTTTTTGTCAGCGGGGACCGATAGTAGTAGTTGAGCCCGAAGGCATTTTCTACTGTGACGTAAGTATAGAGGATACCCATGAGATCGTTTATTCTCATCTGAAGAACAACACGATAGTTGAACGACTGCTTTATAAAGATCTACTAAACAATAAACCGATTGAGCATTACCGTGATATAACTTTCTATAATAAACAACAACGTATTGTTTTGTCTAATTGTGGACATATTGATCCTGAGAATATTGAAGATTATATTACTGTTGGTGGTTATCAGGCCTTGAAGAAGGTTCTCTCGGGTATGAAACAGGAGCAAGTAATCGAGGTAATTAAAGAATCAGGTCTTAGGGGCAGGGGCGGCGCTGGATTTCCTACGGGGTTGAAGTGGCAATATGCTAAGTCTGCAAAGGCTGATGTAAAGTATGTCATATGTAATGCTGATGAAGGGGATCCAGGCGCATTTATGGACCGTAGTATTTTAGAAGCTGATCCGCAAGCAGTAATTGAAGGTATGATAATTGCTGGTTTCGCTATTGGTGCGAGAGAAGGTTTTATTTATTGCCGCGCAGAATACCCATTGGCGATAAAGAGAATAGATAAAGCCATATCTGAAGCGAAAAAAAAAGGATTCTTAGGCAAACGCATACTGAATAGTGACTTTTCATTCGATGTGAGTATAAAACAGGGTGCCGGGGCATTTGTCTGCGGTGAAGAAACTGCTCTTATTGCATCAATTGAAGGACACCGGGGTATGCCGGTACCCAGACCGCCCTTTCCCGCGCAGGAGGGATTATGGGGCAAGCCCACACTCATTAACAATGTGGAAACTTTGGCCAATGTCAGGCATATCATCTTAAAAGGGGCACAATGGTTTTCCTCTATAGGAACTGAAAGGAGTAAGGGGACAAAGGTCTTTGCCCTGGCAGGAAAAGTAAAAAATACCGGCCTGGTAGAGGTTCCTATGGGAACTACCATCCGTCAGCTCATATATGGCCCCGGGGGTGGAATGGCAAATAAAAATATAGGTTTCAAAGGTGTACAGATAGGCGGTCCCTCAGGCGGATGCCTTCCTGAAAGCCTTTTAGACACACCTATTGATTATGAATCTATTACTGGAACAGGCGCAATTATGGGTTCTGGCGGTATGATTGTAATGGATGAGCACACCTGTATGGTAGATATGGCCAAGTTCTTCTTGGACTTTACCGCGGCTGAATCCTGCGGTAAGTGCGTATCCTGCAGGGTGGGCTTAAAAAGAATGTTAGAAGTCCTGGAAGAAATTACCGCAGGCAACGGCAAAGAAGAGCACCTTGATTTTTTACAGGAGATGAGTACTATTATAAAAGATACTGCGCTATGCGGGCTCGGGAATACCGCTCCTAATCCGGTATTGACCACCTTAAGGTATTTTTTAGATGAATACCAGGCTCATATTAAAGATAAAAATTGCCCTTCTCATGTCTGCCTGAAACTTTTAGAATTTGAGGTTATGCAAGATGTTTGCGTAAAATGCGGAAAGTGCTTTGAGGTTTGCCCGGTAGGTGCTATTGATTGGAAGAAAAAAGAATTTGCAAAAATTAATCAGGACAAATGCATTAAGTGTAAGGCATGTATAAATGCATGTCCTTTTATGGCGATAAAATGATTAAATTAATTGTAAACGCTAGAGAAATAGAGGCAGAGGCAGGAAACACAGTCTTAGAGGCAGCGCTTGGGGCCGGTATTTATATACCCAACTTATGTTACCACCCTGACCTTCCGCCTATAGGCGCTTGCCGCCTATGTATTGTGGAGATCGAAGGTATGGAAGATATTCCTACTGCTTGCACTACGCCGATTAAGGACGGAATGATTGTCCATACCGATACGCCGAGGATTCAAGAGCTGAGAAAGAATATTATGTGGCTTATTTTAAGCGAACACCCGCTAGATTTAGATAAATCATCTCAATTAAAGAAGGTTGCTGAATATATAGGTGTAAAACAGATACTTGCAGGATATACTCCCCGTACTAAAAATATCCCGGTGATTTCAGATGATCCTTTGTTTATCAGGGACATTGAACGGTGCATTTTGTGCGGTCGCTGCGTAAGGATGTGTCAGGAAGTAAGAAAGATCGGTGTCCTCGGGTTTATAAATCGCGGTATAAATACCATCGTAGGGACTAATTATGGTTTACCTTTGAAAGATTCAGCTTGTAAATTCTGCGAGGCTTGTGTTGAAGTGTGTCCTTCAGGGGCATTGGTTGACAAAAAGGAATTCCAGGAGAAGGACCGGGAGAAAGTGCTCCTTCCGTGCACAAATACCTGTCCTGCAAGAATAGATGCTGCGCGATACGTCCAATTGATTGCTCAAGGCAGATACCAAGACGCCCTGGAGGTAATACGGGAAAAAGTCCCCTTTCCAAAAGTGTTAGGTTATGTGTGTGACCACCCCTGTGAAGAGGAATGTCGCAGGAGTCAAGTAAATGAGCCGATAGCCATTAGAGCCTTAAAAAGGTTTGCTGCCGAACAGGATTCGGGCAGATGGCGGTCTAAACTCACGATTGCGCCCGATACCGGTAAAAAGGTTGCTATTGTAGGTTCAGGACCTGCGGGACTAACTGCCGCATGGTTTCTTAAAAAATTAGGCCATTCAGTAACTGTTTTCGAGGCCCTGCCTGAGCCGGGCGGAATGATGAGAATCGGCATACCCGAATATCGGCTACCCTGGGATGTTTTAAACCAGGAAATTAAGGATATAGAGAGTATAGGCGTGAAGATAAAAACCAATACAAAAATAGAATCACTCGATGAATTATTCAACCAGGGATTCCAGGCGGTATTTTTGGCTGTAGGCGCCACTGAGGGCATCAAGATGGAGATTCCTGGTGAAAATGACCCTCGGGTATTAGACGGAATATCTGTATTAAAGGCGATAGCTTTTAAAAATAAGGTGGATATTGCCGGAGAAGTGGCGGTTGTAGGAGGGGGTAATGTAGCCATAGATGTAGCCAGGAGCGCATTGAGGGCCGGGGTAAAAAAGGTTACGATATTGTATCGGCGAACTCAGGAAGAAATGCCTGCATCTAAGGAAGAAGTGGAAGAGGCATTAAAAGAAGGGGTAAACATTAGTTTTCTGGTTGCACCTCAAAGAGTCCTACCCGCAACCACTAAGTTGAAAATAGAATGCATCCGTATGCAACTGGGCGAACCCGACTCTAGCGGTAGAAGGCGGCCCGTTCCAATTGAAGGCAGTGAATCTATAGTGAAAGCGGACAGATTAATAGTGGCTATAGGCCAGAAGTCTGCAGTGCCAAAAGAATTCGCACCTTTGATGAACAAAAAAGGAGGGATTGAGGCAGACATAGAGACTATGTCCTGCTCTAGGAAAGGCGTATTTGCAGGAGGGGATGTGGTAAGCGGGCCTGCTTCTGTAATTGAAGCGATTCAGGCTGCAAGATATGCCGCGATTTCTATAGATAAGTATTTGGGAGGGAAAGGCCAAATCGACCAAAAATTTATTCCAGAAGAGGAAGAAGATCCTTGCCTGGGAAGGGAGGAAAGATTTGCTTATAGAGAAAGGGCTGAGATACCCGCCCTCCCTCTAGATAAAAGGCTCCATGGTTTTTCCCAGGTCGAATGCAGTTTTGATGAAAAAACAGCAGTGGAAGAGGCAAAAAGATGCTTAAGATGTCAATTAAGACTAGAAATTTCTAAAGCCCCTTTACCCGTTTCCGCCAGAGGCGGATCTCAGCCGTAGGCTGACCAGCCTCGGGCTGGAGCCTCTGGCTAACAACAAATAGGGACACATCCTATTTGTTTATTGAATTTTTTCTTTTTTTTGTTATATTGTTCTCATGCCCCGCATAGCAAGGATAGTAGCTATAGATTACCCCCACCATATAATTCAGAGAGGGAACAACCGTCAGCCAGTATTTTTTGATACCACAGATAGGGAATTGTATTTAGGATTATTAAGAAAATATGCCAAAGGAAGCGGCTGTAAAATAAAAGCCTATTGCTTGATGGATAACCATATACATCTACTTTTGGTTCCACAACATACAAATTCTCTGGCAAAGACAATGCAAAAGTTAAGCCTTAGCTATACCCAATATATCAATAAAAAGTATGAGCGAACAGGCAGGCTATGGGAATGCCGTTTTTTTTCAAGTTTGGTAGATGTGGATACTTATCTTTGGTCTGTTTGCAGATATATTGAAAGAAATCCTGTGCGCGCAAGATTGGTTGATGGGCCAATTAAATATAAATGGTCAAGCGCAAAATTTAATACATCTTTGGGCCACAAGGATAATTTTATAGAACCGATTTGGAATGATTATTTAAACAGAGAAGATTACGTAGAATTTTTAAATAGGCCAGAAACAGAATCTGAGATAAGCAGAATAAGGCAATCAACTTTAAAAGGAATACCTATCGGCAGAGAAGAATTTATTAGAGAGATAACCCGGAAGTTAGGATTTTCAATTAACACGCGTCCAAAAGGCAGGCCAAGAAAAGAAAAATAGGATGTGTCCCTATTTTAATTAATAGATGAATAAACGGATAATCAGAACATTCATTATTTTAGGGTGCATTATCAGCTTTGTTATGGTATTAACTGATGTTCAAGCCAATATTCATAAACAGCAAAACACAGAAGGGGTTGTTTACTGGCACGGTGATTCTGTGCAGAAGAAAATCGCCCTGACTTTTGATGATGGGCCCCAGGATGTTTATACGCCGCAAATATTAGATATACTCAAAAAATATCATATAAAGGCTACTTTCTTTTTGATTGGAAAAAATGTAGAAGCCTTTCCAGGGGTGGCAAAAAGAATTGCTCAGGAAGGTCATTGTATCGGAAATCATACCTACAGCCATCCAGACCTTATATTAAAAAATAAAGAGCAGATAAGATTAGAGTTGAAGAATGCGGAAGAGATAATTTATCGCGCAACAGGTGTAAGGCCGCACCTCTTTAGGCCCCCTTACGGTGCAGACAATCACTGGGTGTCATTGGAGGCAGAGAATTTAGGTTACGTGATAATCCAGTGGTCGGTGAGCGGCTTAAATGGCAGGAAAGATTCGCAATTTGATAAAATTGTACGTAGGGTAATCACCAATACCCAAAACGGCTCAATTATACTACTTCATGACGGCAACAGGCTATCTAACAGAACAGACCGAAGCCAAATAGTAAAAGCACTTCCTATAATTATTGAAAGTTTACAACAAAAAGGGTTCCAATTTGTTACAATCGACGAACTTTTGGATTTAAACTGAAGCGATGCATCTAAGTTGGTAATATGTGCTAGCGAAAAAGTCTATAATTAAAAAGAGGATAAATGAAAAAGAGAATTAAAATTCAAGACGCACTTATTTTTATTGCTGTAATTTTACTTATTTTGTTAACCAAATTTGTAATCCCAGATTGGAAAAAAGAGCCATTAGAAGAATTACTAGACACTTTAGGGATAGTTTTTGTTTTATTTGGCTTTCTTTTACGTATTGTCGCAAGGGGTTATAAAGAAGAAATGTCCCAAGGAGGTAATAGGCTAGTTACAAATGGGCCTTACTGTTTAATGAGGAATCCGATGTATTTTGGTACCTTATTGATAGGAATCGGGATTACATCTGTTTTACTAAAATTGTGGTCAGTACCTATATTTTTGATTATTTGTCTTTTTATTTATCTTCCTCAGATTAATAGAGAGGAGAAAATATTGTTAAAGCGATTTGGTGAAGATTATAAGAATTATTGCAAGTTCAGCCCAAAATATTTTCCCAATATCCGTCGCTTATTGAATCTTAAAGCATACGTACCTTCGTTAAAATTTTCATGGATTAAAAAAGAGTTTTTTTCATTAATTTTAACTGTAATAGCTATTTTTATAATAGAGATTTGGCAGGACGTAGCACTATTTGGTTTTAGAGAACTTTTTGATGAGTTTTTAGAACTTTCATTAGTTATTATGGTCTTTATTGTAACAATCATCATCTTTGTTTATGGAAAGCATGATAATTAATATCCCCAAGAGAGATTGTAGTCCATTATGAAAAGGGCAATTGGAACCAAAAAAGTTTTCTTGAAAACGTGGGGATGTCCGATGGCTGCGCTATAGGGAGACTACGGAGAGGATAGCAGAGGTGTTGCCTGCTTTAAAATAAAGGGAGAAAATATGTCGGTTTACATGATCGTAGAAGCTAAAGAGATTACAGATAAACAGAAGTATGGCGAGTATATCCAGAAAGTGACGCAGACTATTGAGAGATTTGGAGGTAAATATTTAGCTCGTGGTGGTCAAATAGAAGTGGTTTCAGGCGACTGGAACCCCCAGCCGGCTTATCATTGTTGAATTTGATTCGATGTATAAATTCAAGGCTTGGTGGAATTCTTCGCAGTATATGGCAATTGCGCCGCTACGTGAGCACTTTAGCTAAAACGAATGCTGTTGTGGTGGAAGGCCATTAAGATATGAATGAAATAGCGATAAGTGTCAAGAATTTATCAAAACATTTCGGTCCTGTTCGAGCGGTGGACGGCATTTCATTTGAAATTAAGAAAGCCGAATTGTTTGGTTTTTTAGGACCTAACGGTGCAGGTAAAACTACGACCATAAATATTCTTTGTACTCTGCTTATTCCCACCTGCGGAGAGGCGATGGTGAATGGATTTAATGTCGTAACAAATCCGACTGAAGTAAGGAAATCAATCGGGATTATTTTTCAGGACCCAAGTCTTGATGAACGGCTCACTGCTTACGAGAATTTAAATTTTCACGGGATGATTTACCATCTACCTTCCAAGACTAGAAAGAAGCGCATAGAAGAGGTATTGAATATGGTGGGATTGCATCCAAAGAAAGATTATATCGTGCGCACATTTTCAGGAGGCATGAAGCGAAGATTGGAAATCGCCAGGGGACTGATGCATAGTCCTAAAATTCTATTTTTAGATGAACCAACTATAGGATTAGATCCGCAGACAAGACAGTATATCTGGGATTACATATTAAACCTTGCGCAAAGGGAAAGGATAACTGTATTCCTAACAACGCATTATATGGATGAAGCTGAGATATGCCAGCGTGTAGGGATTATTGATCACGGTAAAATCGTTGACTTAGATACACCGGGTGTATTAAAGAATAAATATAACGTAGCTTCTATTAACGAAGTATTTTTACAAGTCACAGGCCGAGATATTCGGGAAGAGGGATCGGATGAGAAAGAACGCTTAGGCCAGTTCTTGCGCGCAAGAAACAAATTGAGGTAACCCATGGATTTCGATGCTATATGGATGATTTGGTTAAGGGATCTTATCCGTCATTTTCGCGATAAGATAAGACTCTTGGGTTCCATTACCCGGCCGGTGCTGTGGCTTTTAATTATGGGCACGGGTTTAAGGGCCGCTTTTAACGTACATGGGATATCGTATACTCACTTTATCTTTCCGGGGATTATTGCCATGAATCTTATCTTTGCGGCAATGATATCAACCATCAGTATTATTTGGGATAGGGAATTTGGTTTTCTTCGCGAAATTCTGGTTGCACCTATACCGCGTAGCTCGATAGTTCTCGGAAAGGCCTTAAGTGGTTCGACGGTTGCGTTTATTGAAGGACTATTTGTTTTAGCCTTTGCGCCATTTATAAAAATAAACATTCCCTTGGTCCATCTATTATTACTTTTACCATTGATGTTTCTTATTGCCTTTGTTTGTACCAGCCTTGGGATTGTGATTGCGGCGCGGATGACTTCTTTTGAAGGTTTCGGCGTAATCTCCAACTTTGTGATTATGCCGATGTTTTTCTTAAGCGGCGCAATGTTTCCCATAGACAATCTCCCTCATTGGATAAATTTTATTATCAGGCTTAATCCTTTGACTTACGGCGTAGACCTTTTAAGATGGAATACCCTGGGCATAAGAACATTCGCTCTTTATATAGATTTTTTGTTTCTGATAATTTTTTCCTTTATAATGTTAGGTATAGGGGTTTTAGAATTTAGTAAAAGAAGTTAAATTATTATGAATTTAAGTAGCAGTCTATGGGTGAAAAAGTCTACCTGAAAAATTTTGGGTGTCAAATGAACGTTCGGGATTCGGAGGTAATTTGTGGCATCCTAAAGAAAGAAGGCTATGAAATTACTGATGAACCGGACGGCGCTGATATTGTCATTTTCAATACCTGTTCAGTACGCCAGCATGCCGAGGATAAGGTATGGAGTGAGATAGGGAGAATTGCGAAAATAGGGAAAATGGGGACAGTCCCCAAAAGGCGGGGACAGTCCCCATTTTCTCCGCAGAACCGTCCCCTTATTGGACTTGTCGGTTGTATGGCGCAGAATTATAAAGAAAAGATTTTTGAAAGGGCTCCTAATGTAAGTTTTGTGGTAGGGCCAAGCGATATTGCAAAGATCCCCCGGATTCTAAATGACATCATACGGCAGGGAAAAAGGGGACAGTCCCCAAAAGGCGGGGACAGTCCCCTTTTTCAATTAAAAATCTGGGAGACGGATGGTGACATCCGGCCTGAGGAGATCTACCATACAGGTTTTTATGAAGACAAAGAGCATGCCTATGTAGTTATTTCTGAAGGCTGTTCCAATTATTGTTCTTATTGTGTGGTGCCTTATGTAAGGGGTGAACTGCGCAACCGTAATTATAAAGAAATATTAAAAGAGATTGAAGAGGCAGTTGATAAAGGCATAACCAGTATCACGCTATTGGGACAGAATGTAAATGCATATAAATACGGAGATACAGATTTCGTTGAGCTCGTTAAGCTCGTTGAGCTCGTTAGAGGATTAAAGGAATTTAGTTTTATTACTTCGCATCCCAAAGATACCTCTCTGGATTTATTTGAGGCAATGGCGGACTCAGAGAAACTTAAAAAATACTTGCACTTGCCTATGCAATCGGGCTCAGACAGAATCTTAAAACTTATGAACCGCGGCTATACAAGAAAATTCTATTTGGATTTGGCGGATAATTATCGTAAAATTGTAAAAGATGCAACTTTGACTACAGATATAATTGTGGGGTTTCCTACAGAGGCAGAGTCAGATTTTAATGATACTTATAATTTAGTAAAAGATATAGAATTTGACGCTGCATATATTTTTAAATATTCTCCCCGGCCCAATACTAAGGCCTTAAATTTAGATGATAATGTAACCAAAGAAGAAAAGGAAAAAAGGCACAAAATTATCTTAGATTTACAGAGAGAGATATCCAGAAATTCAAATATCAAAAATCAAATATCAAAATGACAAACCAAAATGCAAAATTTTTAAAAAGATTTTGGATTTTAATATGTAATTTTGATTTTTACATTTTGATTTTTGCATTTTTAGGTAATGCTTATGCCTTAAATATAGATAAGGTCAAAGTTTATTTTTTTAACGGTGATTATAAATCCGCCATATCAGAGGGGGAGAAGGTTTTAACAAAATATAGTGCCCACTCGCCTAATTTAGATGAGTTATATTATTTTTTAGGTTTAAGTTATTTAAGAGATGGCAATTATTTGCGCGCCTCTGATATATTCGAAATAATACTGAGAGAATTTAAAGATAGTTCTTTTAAAGATGAAGCAAAATTAGGTTCGGGAGATACTTATTTTTTAAAAGGGGATTATGATAAAGCTCAAGGGCGCTATTCCGAATTAATAAACAGTAATCCCCGCACAGAACTGAAGGCTGTGCTTTATTACCGGCTTAGCCAAATCGCATTAAAAAAAGGAGACACGCAAGCCGCAAAAGAATATTTAGATAAACTAAAAACTGATTTTCCTTCCAGCCTCGAACTAAAATTGAATAAAGATTTGTACGCTCTTACCGATATCTACTATACAGTGCAGGTGGGTTCTTTTGTCAACTTTACTAATGCCCGTAACCTATGCGATAAATTAATCAGTAAAGGATACGATGCATACCTGCAAGAAGCAGATACAAACAGCACGAAGACGTATAGAGTAAGGGTCGGCAGGCTGAAATCGCGGTCAGAAGCAGCCCAATTAGAGAATAAATTATCTTCCGAAGGTTATCCTACAAAGATAATCCCCTAAAATAAATAACCAAATTCCAAACCCGCATTGGAATAGGTCAGGTTAGGTGATGAAGGAAAAGATTATATTTCTTGTCGGACCAACTGCAGTGGGTAAATCTGAAACAGCGGTTTGTCTGGCCAAAAGGATTAATGCTGAAATTATCTCTTGTGATTCCATGCAGGTTTATAAAGGCATGGATATAATTACCTCAAAACCGCCGCTCGCTTTAAGAAAAATAGTGCCTCATCATTTAATCAATACAAATTCTGTAGATAAAGAATATAGCGTCTGGCGATACTATAAAGACGTAACCCGAAAGATTAAAGAAATCTTAAGACGCGGCAAGACGCCAATTATTGCAGGCGGCACGGGGCTTTATATGTCAATACTGATTGATGGGATATTTAAAAGTATTTCACCTGGTAAGGCTATCCGTAACCGCCTTTACAAGCAGGCAGAAGAGTTAGGTAGTGAATATTTATATAAGAGGCTCCAGGATATAGACCCTGAAGCAGCCGCAAAAATTCATCCGCACGATACTAAACGAATTATACGGGCTTTGGAGGTTTTTGAAGCCACGGGTCAGACGATTTCTAATCTTCAAAAACAGAGGAAGGGATTGGGGCAAGAATACGATATAAAAGTTTTCGGCCTGAATATGCCGCGGGAAAGACTTTGTAAAATAATCGATGAGCGGGTTGAGAAAATGTTTAGTGAGGGGCTGGTTGCCGAAGTTAAACGCCTTCTAAAATCGAAATTAAGCAAAACCGCTGCTTACGCAATAGGCATAAAGGAATTAAAGGGTTATCTTGATGGTTTATATGACTTGGAAGAAGCGAAGTGCCTGATAAAAAGAAACACGCGCCTATACGCCAAACGCCAACTGACCTGGTTTAGAAAAGATAGACGCATAAATTGGATTAATATTGGCGATAAAGAAAAACCAGCAGCTATTGCGAATAGGATAATAAAAGAGTTGAAAAAAACGTTGCCAGTAGGGACTGTCCCCGCCATGTTTTAGGGTCAGTCCCCTTCGGGGACAGACCCTTCTATGTTAAGGGGACTGTCCCACGACAAGATTAGCGTTTATTGGGAGATGCGCAAAATAAAATGGAACGAGCGCTATTAGTCACAATCAAATTAAAATCAGAGAAAGATAACTGGCGGCTTGAGGATGTGGCTGAGGAATTAGAGGAGTTGACTCATACCAGTGGAGCAGAAATTGTGGATAATATTACCTGCGTTTGCGATAAGCCTACTCCCAATTTTTTTATCGGCAGAGGCAAGACAGAAGAGATAGCTTTATTATCGCAAGAGCAAGGAGCGGATACTGTTATTTTTAGCCATGATTTATCAGGGACACAGCAGCGAAATTTAGAAGAGGTGATCGGTAAGAAGACAATTGACCGCACACAATTGATTTTAGACATATTCGCCCGGCACGCCAGGAGTCCGGAAGGGAAAACGCAGGTAGAACTGGCACAATTACAGTATCTTACGCCCAGGCTCGTAGGGAAAGGGATAATGCTTTCACGTTTAGGAGGCGGCATCGGGACAAGGGGTCCCGGAGAACAGAAACTGGAAGTTGACCGCAGGCGCATAAGTAAACGGATTGATAAATTAAAAGATGATTTAAAGCACCTAAAGGCACATCGTCTGACGATGAGAAAGAAAAGGAAGGAGAATGCTATACCCACCGCGGCTTTAATAGGTTATACTAATGCGGGTAAATCCACCCTCTTAAACGCCCTTACCGACGCAGGCCAAATCGTATCTGATAGCCTGTTTACTACCTTAGACCCCTTGCATAAAAGTTTTGTCTTAGCTAACGGAGAACATATTGTTATCTCGGATACGGTAGGATTTTTGCATAATCTTCCTCACCACCTTATTGAAGCTTTTAAAGCTACGCTTGAAGAAGTTGTAGAAGCGGATTTATTAATTCATGTCTTGGATATAAGTCACCCGCGTGTATACGAACATAATCAAGCTGTGTTCAGTGTTCTGAAAGAATTACAAGCTGATAAAAAACCCATGGTTACTGCTTTGAATAAAATTGATTTATTGGAGGATAAGTCCTGGCTTGAGAAATTAAAAGCAGATTTTCATAATTCTCTAACTATTTCTGCAAAATTCAGAGAGAACCTGGATTCTTTGCTAGAAAAAATCCAGGAGAATTTCGCCAGCAGAATGATACACCTTGAGCTTTTGATTCCGCATTCCCGCATGGATTTAGTGGATTTATGCTATCGCGAAGGTAAGGTGGAAGAGATAAGATACCTTCAGAAAGGCATAAAGGTCAGACTAAGCCTACCAAGAGTCCTCTCGGAGAAACTATTGCATATCAAGGGGATAAAAGAATTCAATTGGAATATCTAATGCAAAGAGATTGACAAAGTAATAATTTATGTTAAAATTATTTTTTAGCATTCTTGGTCTGAATTTGTCCCCCCTGCATTCTTGCAGAATGCAAGAAGGGGGGATCAATTCGTCCTTCGCTTCGCTCTAGGACTCGATTGGACGATCCTGAAACGAAGTGAAGGATCTCGCACCTATAACTTATGTCGCACTCCGTGCTCCATAAGTTATGTGTTCATTGAAGGAGAGAGACTATGGTAAGAACAGTTGATTACGAAGCCAGAAAAAGAACAATTCTTGCCGCAACCATAAATAAATATATTCAAGATGCAATGCCCGTGGCCTCAGAAGATATTGCCCAGGATTTTTCCTTGAGTTCCGCTACCGTAAGAAATATATTAGCTGAATTAGAAGAAGCTGACTATCTTAGGCATCCATATACGTCTGGCGGTAGGATCCCCACAAACAAAGGATACCGCTACTATGTAGATTTCCTGCTATCACAAATGGAACTCTTGGAAGAAGAGAAAGAAAGTATTACTAGAGAATATAAGAGAAAAATTAATCGCTTAGAGGATATATTAGATAAAACATCGGAAATTATATCTACCATTACGCATTATGCGGGGATAACTTCATTTCCCGAGTGGCAGGATAAATTTTTTTATAAGGGGATAAGCCTTGTTTTAAACCAACCGGAATTTCAAGATTACCAGAAAATACGCCTTTTAATTAAGGTTATTGAAGATAAACAATATTTGCTCAATATTATCAATAGAGATTTTACGGATAAAGTAAAAGTGTATATCGGCGAGGAATTAGGTTGTCCTGAGATGGAGGGCTGTTCATTGGTGGTTTCGAGTTATCGCTTGAAAGATAAATCTTTGGGCCGGCTCGCAGTCTTAGGCCCAATGCGCATGGAATATACGCATACTATTCCTGCGTTAGAATATATATCGGATGTATTAACCGAAGTTATAAACAATATTATTTGAGGCTTAGGCTATGCAGAACCAGAAAGAGAATCAAGAAGAAAATAAAAAACAGCCAGAGGTCGGAAATAAAGAAGAGAAGGTTGTTTCCTTAAAAGAATCCGAATATTTGAAATTAAAAGAGGAGGCGGACAAGGTAGGAGAATATTGGGACAGGTTACTTCGGCTTCAGGCAGATTTTGACAATACGCGAAAGCGCCTGGAAAGGGAAAAACAGGATTTTGTGAAATTTGCTAACGAAGGTATTATATTAGAATTATTAAATATATTGGATGATTTAGAGCGCACTGTGGATCTGGCTCAATCTAAACATCAGGACCTGTCGGCATTTTTAAAGGGCGTAGAAATGATACTGGCGCATCTGTATGAAATGCTGAAGGAGTACGGAGTCAAACCTATTGAGGCGCAAGGTAAATTATTCGACCCCAATTATCATGAAGCGCTTATGCAGGCGGAGAATAAAGATGTTCCGGAACACACAATTCTGGAGGAGTTACAAAAAGGTTATTTATTAAATGATAGAGTAATCAGGACGGCAAAAGTAAAAGTTTCTAAAAAATAACACCCCGCGCTTATCGGAATTGCGCGGGTGCGCCCTTTCTGGGCAGGGAGGTTAACTATGGCAAAAGTTATCGGTATAGATTTAGGTACTTCTAATTCAGCAGCAGCAGTAATGGAAGGCGGAAGGCCTGTAATAATTCCATCTGCTGAAGGCGCAGGCGTGGCTTCGGGTAAGGCATTCCCTTCCTACGTTGCCTTTACCAAAGACGGCCAGCGCTTGGTCGGTGAACCGGCAAGGCGTCAGGCAGCCATCAATCCCGAAGGGACAATTCAGGCAGCCAAGCGTAAGATGGGCACAGATTTTAAATTCAAAGTTTTTGGCAAAGAATATACACCCCAGCAGATTTCTGCTTTTATCCTGCAGAAGATAAAGCAGGATGCAGAGGCGTATCTGGGCGATAAGATTGAAGAAGCAGTGATTACCTGTCCTGCGTATTTTGATGATAATCAAAGGACAGCCACGAAAGATGCGGGAGAAATAGCGGGCTTGAAGGTTCTGCGCATAATTAACGAACCTACGGCAGCCTGCCTTGCATATGGCCTGGAAAAGGCGGGTAAGGAATTAAAAATTTTAGTTTTTGATTTCGGCGGCGGTACGCTTGACGTAACAATTATGGAGATGTGGAAAGAGGGCGGTTTTAAAGTCATGGCTACCAGCGGTGATACGCAACTCGGCGGTACTGATATGGATAACGTGCTGATAGAATATATCGCCAGCCAATTCAAGCGCGAGACGGGTATTGATTTACGCAACGATAAGATGGCAGTACAGCGATTGCGCGAGGCAGTAGAGAAGGCAAAGGTTGAGCTTTCAAGCACCTTGACTACAGATATCAATTTGCCTTTCATTACCGCGGATGCAACCGGACCAAAACATCTGACTATGTCAATTAACCGCGCAAAACTTGAAGAATTGGTGAATCCGATTATCGAAAGATGCCGCGGCCCCTTAGAGAGGGCATTAAAGGATGCCGGGGATGCATTTGCAAAAGAGAGCGTCACTTTCGGCGATAGAGATGTTGATAAAATCATCATGGTCGGCGGCCCCACAAGGATGCCTATCGTGCAAAAATTTGTTGAGGATTATTTCGGCAAGAAGATCGAACGCGGGGTTGACCCGATGGAATGCGTGGCAATGGGCGCTGCAATTCAGGCAGCAATTATTAAGGGTGAGGTAAAGGATGTCCTGTTGCTCGATGTTACGCCTTTATCTTTAGGTATTGAGACTTTAGGCGGCGTAAATACAAAGCTCATTGAAAGGAATACCACTATACCTACAAGAAAAAGCCAGATTTTCTCGACGGCTGCGGATAATCAAACTGCAGTAACTATCCGCGTGCTTCAGGGAGAGCGGGCGATGGCAGACGATAACGTGGAATTAGGCAGATTTGATTTGGTAGGTATTCCAGCTGCACCGCGCGGCGTGCCCCAGATAGAAGTCTCTTTTGATATTGATGCTAATGGTATTGTACATGTTACTGCTAAGGATTTGGGTACAGGAAAAGAGCAATCCATACGTATCACTGCACCTAAAAAACTCTCTAAAGAAGAAATCGATAAGATGGTTAAGGATGCAGATAAATTTGCCGCTGAAGACGCAAAGAGAAAAGAAGAGGTAGAAGTTATCAATCAGGCAGACAATCTGGTTTATGCCACGGAAAAATCACTTAAGGATTTCGGCGATAAAGTAAGCCAGGCTGAGCGTGCTGATATAGAAGCAAGGCTTAATGACCTTAAAGGAGCCATAAAAGATAAGAATGTAGATAGGATTAAGAGGGCCTCGGAAGATTTAACCAAAGCTTCACACAAATTAGCCGAAGAGATTTATAAACAGGCTGCACAAAAACAACAGCAACAGCAGGGGCAAGCAGCAGGCGGAAGGGCTCAAGAGACAAGCGAAGAACCAAAGGCTGAGAAGAAAAAAGACGAAGACATCATTGATGCGGAATATAAAGAGGAAGATGATAAAAAGTAGGTAGTAGTTGGTAGGTAGTAGGTAGGGTGGCACCCATCTACTACATACTACATGCTATCTACTATTTACTATTATGGCTACCAAACGCGATTATTATGAAATATTGGGAGTAAAAAAGAGTGCGACCCTGGATGAGATAAAAAAAACTTACCGGGAGATGGCTCTGCGTTATCATCCCGATAGAGTGCCTCACGAACAGAAAAAAGAAGCAGAAGAGAAATTTAAAGAGATTTCTGAGGCCTACGCAGTGCTTTCCGATTCCCAGAAACGCGCCCTTTATGACCAATACGGACATGCCGGAATAGACCAAAAGTATGCTTACGAGGATATCTTTAAAGGAGCAGATTTTGGCAGCGTATTCCAGGATTTAGGCGACTTCGGTTTTGGCGGAGGCCTCTTTGATGAGATATTCAGCGATTTGGGATTTGATATTTTCGGCGGAAAGGGAAGAGCTGGCACGCGTTCCCGCCGAGGAAGAGATTTAGAGATTACTATAGGTATAACCTTGGAAGAGGCAGCAGAAGGCGTTGAAAAAACAATTACCGTCCCGCGCTATGAAGTATGTTCGAATTGTTCAGGTAGCGGCGCAAAACCAGGTTCTAAGAAGGTTACCTGTGCCCAATGCAGAGGTTCGGGCCGTGTAGTAGTTTCTAGTGGTTACTTTCAACTTGCTCAGACCTGTCCTCGCTGTAGAGGAGAAGGTTCGACCATACAAACCCCTTGTCCTGAGTGTCGCGGTGAAGGCCGCACAAAAGTAAGCCGTAAGATTAAAGTAAGAGTGCCTCCCGGAGTAGATATAGGTTCACATTTAAGGATACGAGGAGAGGGTGAGGCAGGCACAGCAGGCCACGGCGATTTATACGTTATTATTGAAGTAATGCCGCATAATATTTTTCAGAGGCATAATAATGATATATTAACCGAGATAACTATCAGCCTAACCAAGGCGATATTGGGGGCTGAGGTAGAGGTGCCTACGCTTAATGGTAAGGTTGAGATGAAAATACCGCCCGGCACGCAGAGCGGCAGGGTCTTTCGCCTTAAAGAGAAAGGCATACCGGATGTACATGGCAGGGGTATCGGGGATGAATTAGTGAGAGTTAATGTGGAAATCCCCACGCATCTAACCCCCCAGCAGCGCAGGCTCATAGAAGAATTTGCCAGGTTATCAGGCGAAGACATAAATAAAGAAAGTTTGACGGATAAGATAAAGAAAGCCTTTAAATAAAGTTATGAGTTATGGGTTATGAGTTATGGGTTAAACTAATAACTTATAACTAGTAACTAATAACTCCGAGCGAGCGAAGGGAGCGAGGGAAAGTGCCCACATATGAATACGAATGCACGCATTGCGGACATAAATTTGAAGCATTTCAAAAGATGACTGATAAAACTTTGGATAATTGCCCCAAATGTAATAATAAATTAAGACGGCTTATTGGTTCAGGTTCAGGCATAATCTTTAAGGGGACAGGATTCTATGCGACGGATTATCGCAAGAAAACGCCTACCAAAGCAGATAATAAACAAGACAAAACCTGCCCTAAAATTAAAGACGGCTGTCAAGGTTGCCAGTCTCAATAAAAGGTCCCCGAAAGCAGATGGCAAAAATAGAACCATTCAGAGCGGTTATTTATAACCAGGGAGAAATCAGAAGCCTTTCCTCCGTGGTTTGCCCTCCTTATGATATAATTTCACCTGCGCAACAGCAATATTACCATGACCTCCATCCTTATAATTTTATACATATACTTCTGGGCAAAGATATTCCCGGAGAAGATAAGTATCTCCGGGCAGCGCAACTTTTTAGGGATTGGCAGAAAGATAAGATACTCGTCCCTGACAGGAGCCCGGCTATATATTTTTATAGCCAACAATATACTTTAAAAGGGGAAAAAAGGACCCGCCTGGGATTTATAGCGCGTTTACATTTGGAAGACAAAAATTCAACTATATACACCCATGAGCATACGCGCTTTGAACCAAAAGAAGATAGGCTGAAGCTCCTTAAAGCGGTTAAAGCAAATTTAAGCCCTATATTTGTCATCTTTCCTGATAAGAAACGGGTCATTCAGCATGTTTACCAAAAATATATTCAGGAAGAAAAGCCTTTTATGGATATAGTGGATCACGAGAAAGTTTCCCATAAATTATGGAGGCTGGATTATCAGCCCCTCTTAAATAAATTGCAGGCTGATATGCAAAATGAAAATATTTTCATTGCCGACGGCCATCATCGCTATGAGGTGGCCTGCGCTTATAGAGATGAGATGGAGGAAAAAATAGGCACTTCTCAACCTGAGGCGGGATTTAATTATATCTTAGCTTATTTTACAAATACAAATTCTAGCGGCCTTACTATATTGCCCATTCATCGCCTGATTAAATTCGCCTCAAAACCTGACATAAGCAAGTTTATATCGAGCATGAAGGATTATTTTGATATAGAAGAGGTTAAAGACAAGATACGCTTTTTCTTTCTTATGGAGAAGGGAGGGCGCAGTGAGCACGTCCTGGGAATGTATTACGATAAGAAGTACCGGCTCCTGCGTTTAAAAAATATTAAGATTCTGGATAGAATGATTAACGATAAGCCCGCAGAGTTTCGGTCGTTAGATGTTTCTATTTTAAACTATATAGTTTTAAAAAAGATTTTGGGGATTGATTTAGAAGATAAAGACGCTCTCATATTCAGTCCTAATGCTAATGAACTGATCGAGAAGGCAGATAATGACAATTCATATATCGCCTTCTTTTTAAATCCGGCGAGGGTCCAACAGATAATTTCTGTTGCTTTGACCGGCCAGAATATGCCGGTTAAATCAACGTATTTTTACCCGAAGGTTTTATCGGGGCTGGTAATAAATAAGTTAGATTAATAGGTGATAGGTGATAGGTGATAGGTTAAACCTATAACCTACGACCTATAACCTACGACCTAGCGAGCGACGAAGGAGCGAGTAATGGCTCTATTCGGCAAACCCAAATACACGATAGTAAGGCTTAAGAAAAAAGAGATTCCCGACGGACTCTGGACAAAATGCGAAGGTTGTTCTGAGGCCCTATATAATAAAATACTCGAGGAGAATCTCAAAGTTTGCCCAAAATGTAATTACCATTTTGTCTTGGGAGCTTATGAAAGAATAAATACGCTTTTAGATAAAGATGCATTTCAGGAATACGATAAAGATATGCTACCCGCGGACCCTCTGGAGTTTAAGGGGCCCAAGACTTACATGGAAAAAATATCCCAAGACCAGCTTGCCACAGGCTTAAAAGAAGCGGCAGTAACCGGTGAAGGGCCTCTGGATAATAAGAAAATAATTATTGCGGTTACGGATTCGCGTTTTATTATGGGCTCAATGGGTTCAGTGGTAGGAGAGAAAATAACCCGCGCTATTGAAACCGCAACAAGGGAAAAACTGCCTTTGATTATTGTTTCAGGTTCAGGCGGCGGGGCGAGAATGTATGAAGGTATGTTTAGCCTTATGCAGATGGCCAAGACCTCAGCTGCGCTTTATTATCATCATAAAGCAAAACTTCCTTATATCTCTCTACTTACCAATCCTACTATGGCCGGAGTTATGGCTTCATTTGCGGGGTTAGGCGATATAATTATTGCTGAACCGAAGGCGCTAATCGGTTTTACCGGCCCTCGAGTTATCGAGCAGACCATAAGACAGAAGTTGCCTGCCGGATTTCAACGCTCAGAGTTTCTGCTGGAGCACGGCCTGATTGATATGATAGTGCATCGAAAGAATCTAAAAGCAACATTGGGTCAATTGCTTGACTATCTTAGTTGATATAGATATAATAAGGAACTGGAGTTATAGGTTATGAGTTATAGATTATGAGTTAAAAGATGTCCAATCTACCCGTAACTAATAACTAATAACTAATAACTAATAACTCCGAGCGACCGAAGGGAGCGAGGGTGGCACAAGTAAGTCTGAAAAATGTCTCTAAGGTTTTTGCTAACGGCATGAAGGCAGTTGATAATGTAGCGTTGGGAGTTGAGAATAAGGAATTTATGGTTCTGGTTGGGCCATCCGGATGCGGCAAATCCACAACTTTAAGGATGATTGCCGGCTTAGAGGAAATAACGCAAGGTGAAATTTATATAGGCGATAAACTCGTTAATGACGTACCTGCGAAAGACCGCGATATTGCCATGGTATTTCAAAATTATGCAATTTATCCGCATTTCAGTGTATTCGAAAATATGGCGTTCGGTTTAAAATTAAGACATTATCCTAAGAGCGAGATTGTCCGGCGGGTTAATGAAGCTGCTGACATTTTAGGCATAAAGCACCTGCTTGACCGTAAGCCCCGTGAACTATCCGGCGGTGAGCGGCAACGCGTTGCCGTAGGAAGGGCGATTGTCAGGAAACCATTGGTTTTTTTGTTCGATGAACCTTTGAGTAATCTTGATGCAAAATTAAGAGTCCAGATGCGCACCGAAATGCACAAGCTCCATATAAGGCTTCAATCAACGATAATATATGTTACCCATGATCAGGTCGAGGCTATGACCATGGGCGATAGGATCGCTGTAATGAAGGATGGGGTTTTACAACAGGTAGCAGATTCTATGGAGATTTATGACCACCCGAAGAATAAGTTTGTTGCCGGATTTATTGGTTCGCCGCCCATGAATTTCATGGAGGGTGAAATTGTCAAAAAAGACGCTAGAATATATTTTGATGAAGGCAAGAGCATGGTAAAAATTGTAGAAGATATGTATGAGAAAATTTCGCCTTATATTGGCCAAAATATTATCTTCGGTATCCGTTCCGAAGATATCTATGATAAATTATTTGTTTCCGAAGCGCCTCCGGAGAATATCATAAGGGTAAACTGCGAAGTGGTTGAGCCTATGGGTTCAGAAGTTTACCTTTATTTAAATACAGGAAGCCACACTTTTATTGCCCGTACCGGAGCGCACGATAGGCCGCGCGTCAACCAGAATATGGACGTAGTCTTTGATATGAGCAAGGTGCACTTTTTTGATAAGAAGACAGAAGAGACAATCATATAAGTTTCTTACCTGTCTAGCCCAAGATACACTTTCCAGCAAAAATGTGCAATAGACATAACCCCTCCCTTAACCCTCCCGTAAGACTCCCGCTGTTAGGAACAAATATAGGCATATTTTTTTCTGCTCTTTTTAACTCCGCGATAATTCATATAAATATACCCCTGTCTAAATTATTAGTTATTTTTTCTTTAATTAATATCCTCCTCGTATATTATCTGCTTAATAGATATTATAAGAAAAAACAAAGTCTTGAAATTGAAATTCAGGGCCTTCGGGAGAAAATAAATATTTTAAATACAGAAAACAGGCAGGAAAACAAAAATAAAATTGCCCTGGGAGAAAAAATTAAACGTTACAATAGCCTTAAAGAGATCGTTGAAGAAATAGCCCAGAACCTGGATTCGGAATATATAGGAGATGATCTTGCTGCAATTGCCTTTTCTTTAATTGCCAATAATAAAGGCACGTGTAGCTTGTATCTGATAGATAACCAGACTCAGAAGTTAAGTCTTTTTAAAACAAAAAAAGAGGACAAAGAATTAATTATTAAGGCAAAGGAAGGCGATATTTTTGATTTCTGGGTGTTAAGGCACGCAAGCCCATTGCTGATACAGGATATCAGGAAAGATTTCCGTTTTGATTTAGAGAAGATAGAGACTCAACATATAAGACCCATTTCGTCATTAATTAGTTCGCCTCTCATAAGTAACCATAACTTTTTAGGTATATTAAGAATCGATAATTCCATTCCTGGTTTTTATTCGCAAGACGATTTAAGATTCCTGACAACTATCTGTGATTTGGGAGCAGTGGCTTTAGAAAACGGCGAACTCTTTCAAAGGACTAGAGATTTAGCTATACATGATGAGCTAACCCGTCTTTATACGAAGGGTTATTTTCTAGAGCATCTAAAAGAAGGATGTAAACGCGGCCTTCGTCAGGATATAACTTTCTCGTTATTGATGCTCGATATTGATTATTTCAAAAACTACAATGATAAATTTGGACATACCAGCGGCGACATTGTATTAAAAAGCTTAAGCCGCACCATAACTGACTTCTTGAAAGATTCAAACTCCATAATAAGCCGTTTCGGCGGAGAAGAATTTTGTATAATTTTACCATCTTATGATAAAACCAGCGCTTATAAGATTGCTGATAAACTTAGAGTAAGAATAGAAAAAACAAAAATAGTTTTACGCAAAAAGGAGACACATGTTACAGTATCCATCGGTGTGGCATCTTTGCCTCAAGATACATCCGATGCGGATGAACTCATCTTGAAATCAGATAAAGCAATGTATGAAGCAAAACAGAAGGGAAGGAACCGGGTATGCTAAATTTAGTCGCACCAGTTTTATTTACTGTACTTTTATTCATCTGGCTTAAGAAAAGGTTATATAGAAGTATTAAAACTCGGCCAAATTTTACCCGCATTAAGGACGAATACGATAACCTGTTTGCTGAGAATACAAAACTTAAAGCGGCCAATCGCAATTTACAGAATACGCTCGACAGTACCATAGCTCTTTATGATATAACCAAACAGATATGTAAATCTTTAGATGCGGATAAGGTGTTTAGTTATTTTAAGGATGAGGTAAATAAATACATTCGGGTAAATGATTGTAAATTTCTTAAAGGGCAGGCAGATTTATCGCTATATAAAGATTGCACAATCATCCCATTAAATATACAAGAGGAACTCATCGGTTATTTAGTGGCGGAGGGTCTTGGGGTAGAGGACAAAGAAAAATTTTATATCTTATCACAGCAATTTATTTTAGGAATTGAAAGAGCTGTCCTTTATCGGGGTGTTCAGGAATTAGCTATTATAGATAGTCTCACCAATGTCTTTAATCGCCGACATTATCTGGAGAGATTCAAGGAGGAGATAGAACGCTCAACAAAATTTAACTACAAATTTTCCTGTCTAATGGTCGACATAGACTATTTTAAGGACTTTAATGACCGCTATGGTCATATTGTAGGAGATGCTATATTAAGAGAACTATCCAGGACTATCCAAGAAAATATAAGACAGATAGATTTGATAGGCAGGTACGGCGGAGAAGAGTTTTCCATTATTTTAATTGAAACAGATAAAGATGCAGTTGGATTCGCAGCAGAGCGTATCCGCAGGGCAATAGAAGAAAAGCGCCTGCGGGTTTATGATGAAGAATTAAAAATCACGGTAAGCATTGGCATTTCTACCTATCCTTATGATGGCAAAGAAATAGGAAGACTTATCGATAAGGCAGATTCGGCTTTATATGAGGCAAAACAGGCAGGAAGGAACAAGGTCTGCGCTTACGGAGCCAAGCAATAAATATACATAAATCTTTTAGCGGGTTTTGTCTTGGGTAGTTTTTCGCAGCACCGCTCGATTTTCCCCACCGAGGAAAATCTCGCTTGAAGTTTCTGTTCGCTCGCCCTCGTTTTCGCTCGGGCACCCTGGCCGCTCACATAAACTACATGCTGCTGGAAACCACCCAAGCCACTTAAATTTCTCGCTAAATTATTCATTTAGAAATTTAACCCTGAGCGTAGCGAAGGGCCTTGCTAACGATATCTGTCTATGAACTTTACACAGGTAAATTTTATTTATTGCAATTAAGATATCTTTCAGATAAAATAAGCGCCTATGGTAAAAAAATTTATTGTCGGTATTGATTTAGGCGGTACAAATTTAAAAGTTGCATTGTTAGATTTAAGATATCAGATTAAAGACAGAGAAGTTTTAAATACGCAAAAATTTATTAAAAAAGAAAATCTCATTTGCGCAATCATAGATTCTATAAATAAGATTATAGAGAACAATAATTTAAGCAGAGCAGATATCTTAGGTATCGGTTTGGGTTTACCCGGGCCAATAGATTACGAGAGGGGAGTAGTCCATTTCTTCCCTAATATTCCGGGATGGAAAGGGGTAAACCTTAAAACCATTCTTGAGAGAAGATTAAGATTGCCAGTATTCGTGGATAATGACGCTAAACTTATGAGTTTGGCAGAATATAAATTAGGCGCAGCAAAGGGGTCGAGAAATGCGGTATGTATTACCTTGGGCACGGGTGTAGGTGGAGGAATTATCATTAACGGTCATCTTTATCGTGGCTTTTGTAATGCAAGTGGCGAAATAGGCCATATGCCCATTAATGAAAAAGGCCCTCGCTGTAATTGCGGCGGCCGTGCCTGCCTTGAGACTTATATCGGCAATAACCGGATTTTAAAAGAGGCAAGGAGAATGTTCAGACGAGACATAACTTTGGAGGAGTTGAGTTGCTTAGCAAGAAAACAAAATCGGCAAGCTCAAACTATATGGTTGAAAATAGCCCGGAGATTGGCAGTTGCACTTGTGGGTGCAGTAAACTTACTTAATCCTGATTGTATTGTTATCGGTGGTGGCGTAGCAGGAGCAGGAAAGATATTATTTGATAATATAAGAAAAATTATCGCAAGGCACGCAATGAGCGTGCAGGCAAGGCATGTAAAAGTGTTTAAGGCGAAATTGGGTAATAATGCGGGTTTAATCGGTGCAGCCATATTGGTGAAAGAGGGGATAAAGCAATGAAACTCTTTATTGATACTGCTAATATAAAAGAGATAAAAGAAGCAGTGGCTCAAGGAATAATAGATGGCGTAACTACTAATCCGACTTTAATTGCGAAAGAGAATCGCCAAGCTGCCGATTTGTTAAAAGAGATTTGTTCTTTAGTAGACGGGCCGGTGAGCGCAGAAGTTATGGGCCTGAAGGAAGAGGTTATGGTTAATGAGGCCATGGAGCTTTCCAAAATCGCGAAGAATATCGTAGTTAAGATTCCTTTAGTTAAGGAAGGGCTTAAGGCAGTAAAGATTCTGCGCGGTAAGGGGATAAAAACCAATGTTACTTTGTGTTTTTCCCCCTCGCAGGCTTTATTAGCGGCTAAAGCAGGCGCAGATTATATATCGCCATTTATCGGCAGGCTTGATGATATAAGTCAGGTGGGAATGGATTTAATTCGCGATATAAAACAAATCTATTCAAATTATAATTTTAAAACCGAGATTATCGTGGCTTCGGTGCGTAATCCCCTGCACGTTGTGGATGCGGCAAAGATAGGAGCGGATATTGCTACGGTCCCGTTTGCAGTAATTGAGCAACTCATAAAACATCCTTTGACAGATATAGGTATCCAGAGATTCTTAGGGGATTATAAAAAAATACCTAAATAAATTTACAATCGGAATGAGTAGAAAAGTTATAAGTTACGAGTTATGGGTTATGAGTTTTGTTATTTTTTTATTTTTAACTCATCACTCATCACTCATCACTCATCACTATTGCTATGCCCAGGGTCAAAAAGAAGAAGCCATTATTGTTAACGGCGATACAGTTGAATATTCTACCGAAGGTAAGGAGGTTACTGCTACGGGTAATGTTTCAGTAACTTATAAAGGCGCAAAATTAACTTGCCATAAATTGACTGTTAATACCCAGACCAAAGATGCCGAAGCCATCGGTGATGCCAGGCTGGACGATGCAAAAGGTGTAATAGAAGGTAAAAAAATAAAATATAATTTTCAAACCAAAAGAGGCACGATTATAGACTCGGAATTTAGGGCGAACCCTTATTTTGGTAAAGCAGAAAAGGTTGACAAAGTAAGCGATAGCGAATTTATTGCCAGGCGGGGGTTTATGACCACCTGTAATTACGATAATCCCCATTATCGCATAAAATCAAAGAAGATGGATATTTTTCCGGATGATAAAATACAAACCAAGGATGACAGATTTTATTTAGGCCGTGTTCCTCTACTATACGTTCCTCAATACAATCATAGTTTAAAAGACCCTCTGATGCACGTTCAATTAATGCCGGGCAAGAGCAAGGACTGGGGAACTTATATGCTTAGTGCCTGGAGATATAATATTACCGAGGACGTCAAGGGGAGGATTTATCTTGATTATCGGCAAAAATTAGGAGTAGCTGAAGGTTTCGGCACAAATTACTCAACCTCTGACTTTGGCAAGGGTGACTTTAAATATTATTATACTCAAGAAAGATCCAGATTTTTTGATGAAGGCACGCCTGCTGAGTTCCAAAGATATCTTATACGTTGGCGCCATAAAGCGGATATAGATGAGCAGACAAATTTCACCGGAGAATATTATAAGATAACGGATTCTAAAATGGCGTTACATGGTTCCCAATACAAGTTTCTAAAAGATTATTTCTTTCGTGAATACGAAAAGAATACCCAGCCCTTGTCTTACGCCTTATTCCATCATAGTTTCAATTATTCTAGTTTAGATTTTCTTATGCAGAAACGCACCAATCGCTGGTATAGTCGCGGCTATTTAGAAAGCCTCCCCGAGATAAAATATAGTTTACCTTCCTTTCAGGTCGCAGATACCCCCTTTTATATTGATAACGCCTCTTCTTTAGGAAATTATAATAAGAAAAATACAAGTACGATGACGCCAGCCGAAAATAATACCACTACCGCTCCTGATACTGAGACGCATGATGTACATGTAAATAGATTCGATACAAGCAATAAACTATCATTGCCTATGAAAGTAGCCTTTGTGCAATTTACGCCTTTTGTCATGAACCGCATGACTTTTTATGATAAAAGAGCCATTACTTCAACTATTGCGCCGCGCACTGTTTTTTATAGCGGCGCGGATATGAGCACCAAATTTTATCGCCTACTTAATCTTAGGACTAATTTCTTAAAGCTGGATATAAACGGTTTAAGGCATATAATTACACCTACTATAGGCTATGCATATAATCACGAACCCACCATCTCAAATAGCAAATTGAGACAGATAGATGATGTAGATTCGCTCAGCCGTAACAATTCTGCCTCTTTAGGGTTATCTAACAAACTTCAGACAAAACGAAATAATCAAAGTGTAGATTTTCTCGATTTTAATGTAAGTAGTAGTTATGCTTTTAAACCCAAAACCGGTGCCAAGAGGGGGAGCAGCCTTTCGGATTTCCTTTTTGATTTGAAGCTTGTACCGTATTCCTGGATGAGGATAGATGCCGATGCTACCTATAAACATTCAGGTGGTCGTTCTGAGGCAGGTTACAACCATTTTTCTAATGCCAACTATGATATTAATTTTGTTTTGGGAGAAGAACGCTCATTTGGCGTAGGGCAGCGCTATCAGATAAAAGGCGGCAATGAAATAACCTATAGCTTAGATTGGCGCTTGAATCCAAAATGGAAGTTTTCGGCTTATCAGAGATATTATCGGGGACACGAAACAACTAGAGCAAGAGGTTTAAGAGAACAGGAATACAGTATATCTAGAGACTTGCATTGCTGGATTTGGGATATCACCTATAATATCAAAAGAGGTTACGGCGAAAGCATTTGGTTTGTTTTTACGCTAAAGGCATTTCCTGAGCTAGAGTTTAACTTTAATGAAAGTTATCATGCGCCCAAACCTGGCTCGCAATCAGGAGTAGTCCGATAGAAAAGAAACCCCGCATCCTCTGTGTATCTGTCAACTATAAAAATCAAACGTGGCGGGTATGTATACAAAAGCAGCGTTTATTATTAAAAAGGAGAAGGTAGAGGCGTGAATATTTCTATAATTGGCACAGGCTACGTAGGCTTAGTTACAGGCGCTTGCTTTGCGGAATTAGGAAATAGGGTTATTTGCGCCGATAACAATCATAAAAAAATCTCAGACCTTAAGAGATGTGTTATTCCAATATATGAGCCGGGATTAGAAGAGTTGGTGAAGATTAATGTAAAAAAGAAAAGACTCTCCTTTACTACCAGCGTTAAAGATGCAGTAAATAATTCTGAAGTGATATTTATCGCTGTTAGCACGCCTTCTTTAGATAATGGCGAAGCAGACTTGACGGGTGTAGAGAATGTAGCGCGTAATATAGCGCTAAATTTGACCCGTTACCGCCTTATTGTTGAAAAATCTACTGTGCCGGTTGAGACAGGTATTTGGGTTAAACATACGATCTCCGCCTACGTTAAACATAAGATTAAATTTGATATTGCCTCAAATCCCGAATTTTTAAGGGAAGGACAGGCAATAAATGATTTTATGCACCCGGATAGAATTGTTATCGGCGTAGAATCGAAAAAGACAAGGGACATCCTGGTAAGTTTATATAAACCTTTAAATGCGCCTTTGGTTATTACCGATATTAAATCAGCGGAGTTGATTAAACATGCCTCTAACTCTTTCTTGGCAAATAAAATTTCTTTTATCAATGCTATTTCGCGTATATGCGAGAAAGTAGGAGCGGATGTAGTAGAAGTTGCGCAAGGCATGGGTTTGGATAAAAGAATCGGCTCCGGCTTTCTAAATGCAGGTATAGGATACGGCGGCTCCTGTTTTCCCAAGGATGTAGATGCGTTTATTAATATAGCAGAAAAGTTAGGTTGCAATTTCGATTTACTTAAGGCAGTCAGGGCAGTTAATCAACAACAAAAAGACTTATTTCTAAAGAAGATTAAGGATATCTTATGGATAATTAAAGATAAGACTATAGGAATACTGGGGCTGTCATTTAAGCCGAACACCGATGATATACGCAATGCCCCTTCGATAGATATAATCCAAGCCTTGCAATCAGAGGGCGCCAAAATAAAGGTTTACGACCCCTCTGCAATGGAAAAGGCAGGAGAATTGTTAGATAAAGTCAAATTCTGTAAAGACCCTTATGAAGTCTGTAGAGGAAGCGATTGCTTATTGATTATCACGGAGTGGGATGAATTTAAAAAATTAGATTTGTCTAAGATTAAAAAATTGCTTAGAAGGCCGTTTATTATAGACGGCCGCAATATTTATGAACCGCAAAGAATGAAAAAATTAGGTTTTACTTATGCGGGCATTGGCAGGAGAGGTGTTCTTAAGCGATAGTCAGCTAAGGCTATGGATAATTTTATACATACGCGGCCAAAAACTTCACCCTTCAGAACGAAGATGGACAATGACCGCTTTAGTATCAACCGTGACAAACTTCGGCCTTTAGGCCGAAGTAGCCGCAGGTTGATTAAGGAATTTAAAAAAAGAGTTCATAAGAAAGAAGCCAGGATTGCCGTTGTGGGTTTGGGTTATGTAGGCCTGCCGTTGGCTGTCGAGTTTGCTAAATGTGGTTTTGAGGTTTTAGGTATAGATATAGATAAGGACAGGATAAATCATATTAAAAGAAAAGAATCCTATATCAGCGATGTTCCTACAAAGGAATTAAGGCAGGTGTTAAATTCAAACAGGTTTAGCGCTACCAATAATTTTGAAGCTTTGAGAAAGGCCGATATTGTTATAATCTGCGTGCCCACGCCCCTAAAGAGGAAATATCACCCCGATATTTCATATATCAAACAGGCAGTGAATTCAATAGCAAAGAATATCAAGAAAGGTAGTCTGATTATTCTGGAGAGCACTACCTATCCGGGGACAACCGAAGAGGTGATTCTGCCGCTTTTAGAATCTAAGGGCCTGGAATGCGGTAAAGATTTTTATCTGGCGTTTTCTCCCGAACGTATTGACCCCGGTAACACCAGATATCCCGTGAATAAAATTCCTAAGGTTATTGGCGGCGTTACCGGTGAGGCAACAGAATTAACTGTAACCGTGTATAGAAAAATCATTGATAAAGTTGTGCCGGTCTCCTCAGCCAGAGTTGCTGAGGCAGTGAAGCTACTGGAGAATACCTTCCGTCTGATTAATATCGGTTTAATAGATGAATTAGCAATGATGGCAAATAAAATGAAAATAGATATCTGGGAGGTTATTGAGGCAGCAAAGACCAAGCCATTCGGCTTTATGCCATTTTATCCCGGGCCGGGCGTAGGCGGCTACTGCATCCCCAAGGATCCTTTGTATTTATATTGGAAGGCAAAGAAGTTTGGCTTTAAGTCCCGCTTTATAAAACTGGCCTCAGATATTATTACATATATGCCTGAGTATGTTGTAGACCGCTTAGAGCAGGTTTTAAAAGAAAATAATATGGAACTGAAGAAGGCAGAGATTTTGATTGTAGGAGTTACGTATAAGAAAGATATAAAAGACCTGCGCAAATCTCCGAGTCTTGATATAATCGATGTCCTACAAAAAAGAAATGCAAAGGTTTCTTATTTTGACCCTTTAATCCCCTACTTGAAAATAAACCATATGAATCTTAAATCCATAGATTTAAGTATCAAGAATTTAAATAAGTTCCATTGTATAGTTATTGCTACCGATCATTCCACTCTCGATTACGATTTTATATTAAAGAATTCTAAGCTTATCTTTGATACCCGTAATGTATATAAGGGTTTTAAAAAGGGCAAAGTAATAAAACTATGAGCCCCGCCCTTCTTACAGGCGGGGTACTAAGCAGGAAAGGAAGAGCGGGGTGAGCAGATTCTTAGTAACCGGTGGTGCAGGTTTTATCGGCTCTCATATTGTTGAGGCTCTGGTCAAAAAAGGACACTTTGTGCGGGTCTTAGATAATTTCTCATCGGGTAAAATAGAGAATTTAGACTTTACCTATAACCTAACACCTAAAACCTATGACCTAATTAAAGGCGATATCCGTTCGCAAGGCACCTGTATTGGGGTTACCCGGGGCATTGATTTTGTTTTACATCAGGCAGCGCTAAGGAGCGTGCCGAAATCAATGAAGAATCCAAAGGAATATAATGAAGTAAATATAAACGGAACCTTAAATATGCTGGAGGCGTCCTTAAAAAATAAAGTAAAATGCTTCTGTTTTGCATCTTCAAGTTCCATATACGGTAATATAAATAATTTCCCGGAGAAAGAGGATTTCCCGCCCCAGCCTATTTCGCCCTATGCTTTAACCAAATTAACAGGCGAGCATTACTGCCGGGTATTTAGCCATCACTATGGTTTACCCACGGTCTCTTTACGTTATTTTAACGTATTTGGCCCCAGGCAGGCCCTCGATGATGAATACGCAGTGGTGATACCTAAATTTATTAATTGTATATTAAATGACGAACCACCCCCTATATATGGAACCGGCAGGCAATCCCGGGATTTTACTTATGTTGATAATGTCGTGGCAGCAAATATTTTGGCTTTGCAGAAACTTAAATTTAATGCCCGGGTTTTTAATGTGGGCTGCGGTAAGAATTATAGTATTTTAGGACTGGTTAAGATTTTAAATAAAATAATGCATAAAAATATAAAACCCATTTTTTTAGAGCCGCGGCCCGGAGATGTGTTCAAAACAAAAGCAGATATATCAAACATAACAAAAGAATTGGGTTATGAGCCAAGAACAGATTTTGTTAAGGGCTTAGAGTTAACAATCAAATACTTTAAAGAGGTCTCTGGAAAATTATAGCTTAAGACCTCTGATTACACAGATTAAGTTTAGATTACACAGATTATCTCACTTGACCCCTAATCTGTGTAATCGGCTTTTAAAATCTGTGCAATCATAAAAATAGCTTTTCTTAGTAATTTTAAAAAATGCGTAAGAAAATTGCCGTAATCACAGGTGGAGCTGGCTTTATTGGTTCGCATCTGTGTGATAAATTAATTCAAAATGATTTTAAAGTTATATGTATTGATAATCTTATAACCGGTAATACAGAAAACATAAAACATTTAATTAAGGATAAAAATTTTAGTTTTATAAAACATAATGTTTCCAAATATATTGATATTAAAGGTAAGGTCGATTATGTCTTGCATTTTGCTTCTCCGGCATCACCCGTGGATTATCTGAAGTTTCCTATCCAGACGTTGAAGGTCGGGTCTTTAGGCACGCATAATACATTAGGGTTGGCCAAAGAAAAACACGCAATATTTTTATTAGCTTCAACTTCAGAGGTTTATGGCGATCCGCTTGTACATCCCCAACCAGAGGAATATTGGGGTAATGTTAATTGTGTTGGCCCGCGCGGAGTATATGATGAAAGTAAACGTTTTGCTGAGGCTCTGACTATGGCATATCATCGAGTACATAAGATAGATACTAAGATTGTACGTATATTCAATTCCTACGGAGAAAGGATGAGAATAAACGATGGTCGGGTCATTCCTAATTTCATTTACCAGGCAATAAATAATAAGCCCATAACTGTATATGGAAGAGGAAAGCAGATTCGTTCATTCTGCTATATCAGCGATTTAATAGAAGGCATATATAGACTTATATTATCTCATATAAATAATCCTCTGAATTTGGGTAATTCCCGGGAATTTACTATTATAGAGTTGGCAAATCTTATATTAAAACTGACTAAAAGTAAGAGTAAGATTATATTCAGACCTTTGCCTGAGGATGACCCTAAACAAAGACAGCCGGATATCTCTAAGGCCAAAAAAGTCCTTAAATGGCAACCTAAAATAGAGTTAGAGGAAGGCTTAAGAATGACAATAGAATGGTTTACCCCGCACCTTTGTTAAATTCATTTTTTTATTGTTTTTGAATATGTCCAAAGGTGCGGGGTTTAAAATTGATATACAATCCTAAGATTTCTTTTTTATGCTTGACAGTATTTAGGAAATTATATTAGATTTGGACTGCACCCCTAAAACTGTAATTTTGCATTACAGACAGAGAGGTTCAGTCCAATTCTGTGGCACATTGCCACTTAGATTCTGTGGCACATTGCCACTTAGATTCTGTGGCACATTGCCACAGAATCAAGCAGAAGTTTCATTAATGAAACTTCTGCTTGACAAAACGCAAAGGTGGTGCTATAAAAAATAGTTAGAAAGCAAGGTGACTGGTGCTTTGAGCTTGCCTTGACCAATACGAAATTACGCAGTTATAATTCTTAGAGAATTATATAATGTCAAGAGGCGGGCATAAAAAAAGCACAAAGAGTTAATCTTACCTTAGAGAGGAGGGAGAATTAGATGAAGAAGAGAGGTTTTACGCTCGTGGAAATTATGATTGTAGTAGCCATAATTGCATTATTGGCAGCAATTGCTATACCGAATTTATTAGGTGCAAGAAGGACAGCTAATGACGCAACTGCCAGGGCAAACATAAAGACACTTTGCACAGAAGAAGAGACCTATGCGGCAGGGCCAGGCGACGGTTCATATGCAACCCTAGCCATCTTGGACAGTGTTGCTGCTAATAGGTATTGTGCTGCACCTTGTACTGGTGCTGCTGGTTGCGGTGGGTATATTTATGCTTGCCCCACCATGGCTGCAACTGGTTATACTTTTACTGCTACGCCTGTAAGTGCAAATACAGGGACTATAATTGTTACAGGAACTACAGGTGGCCAAATTACTACAGCGCCTTATACTGCTCCTGTTGCTCCTCCTGCTCCGTAAAATTACTTTAAGTATAAGTTAGCTATGCTTAAGATAAATGGGCGAAGTCAATCTTCGCTCCTTTATCTAAGAGTAAATTCTGTGTGCCGACATTGAAAAGAGCAAGGAGGCTTAAGGGATGAAGAGAGGTTTTACGCTCGTGGAAATTATGATTGTCGTGGCCATAATTGCATTATTGGCATCAATTGCCATACCGAACCTTTTACGGGCTAGAATAATTGCTAACGAGTCAGCTGCCCAGGCAACCCTAAGGACTATTTCTACGGCAATTGAGACTTACGCCGCAGCCAATGATGGTGTATATCCTACAGCGGAAACTGATTTGACTGGAGCGACACCGAAGTATCTTAATAAAGCATATGATGGAGTGACTGAGAGCGGTTATAAGTATGTTTACACTTTGACTGCTACGAGTTACACGGTTACCGCCAGGCCTACCAGTTGTACTACGTCTGGGACTAAAAGTTTTACCGTGAGCACGGGTGGAGTGCTTTCTCCTGATGCACAATGTACAGCTGCTAGCTAACTGAGCAATTTTATTCTTAAAAAAGGGCGAAATTATTTATATTTCGCCCTTTTTATTTTTAATGACGACACAACTTATGGAACATAAGCGAACATAAGTTGTATGTCGGAATTAACCCCCGCCGCTTTGTTTCGCCTTGCTTCACAAAGCGAAACAGCGGGGGTAAGTTCGTGCATACAATTTACGTTCACTACGTTCCATAACTTATACGCTCACTTATTTTCTCTTGATAGCATAGGAAATTATATTAGATTTGGACTGCACCCCCCTAAAACTGTAATTTTGTATTGCAGACAGAGGGGTTCAGTCCAATTCTGCGGCACATTGCCTCAGAATTTTAGATTCTGCGGCACATTGCCTCAGAATTTTAGATTCTGCGGCACATTGCCTCAGAATTTTAGATTCTGCGGCACATTGCCTCAGAATCAAGAAAAAGTTTCATTAATGTAACTTTTTCTTGACTAATCTATTATACTAACTTACAATAACGCTTATGGATATGAAAAAAAGGAGCTGATTAATGAAAATAACAAGCCCAAAAATCAAGAAGGATGGAATAGTTTATAAGCGGGAAAGTTAAGCAATGATGAATCTTTTGCAGAAATTTAAGGATATGTTTAGCAGTGAAAGCTTTTCGTTCGGGCTTGATATCGGTATCTTTGCAATAAAGGTTGTAAAATTAAGATTACTTAAAGATGCGGTGGAACTTTGTGATTTTGTTTTAGAGCCAAGCCAGGCTGATTTAGCTTTAGCTCTCAAAAAGATTACGGATTCTTATGGTATAAAGACAGCAAGCATTTCTGTTTCCGGTTCTGCGACGGTAGTCAGGTATGTGGTTTTCCCGCAAATGAATGTAGAAGAGCTAAAACAATCCCTTAGGTTTGAAGCGCAGCAATATATCCCTTTCCCGGTAAACGAAGCGCATCTCGACAGTTATATTTTGAAGGAAGGCCTGCCGGATAATAAAATGCTGGTTTTGGTAGCCGCGGTAAAAAAAGAACTCATAAATCAGCGTTTGAAATTAATCCAGGACGCAGGCATTAAAGTAAATAGTGTTGATTTTGATTCCTTGGCTTTAGTTAAAGCCTTCAATTTTAATTATTCAAAAGAAGAATACGGGAGCGCGGAAAATAAAACCATCGCTCTTCTTAATATAGGCGCGTCAATGAGCAATCTTAATATATTGGAGAATGGCATCCCGGTCTTAAGCCGGGATATCTATATTGCAGGGAATAATCTTACCCAAAAGATTCAAGAAGCTATTGGGATAGATTTCAAATCTATCGAAGAATTAAAGCCCAATATCGACAAAGAAAAATTGGATAAGGTAGTTGCTGCTGCGGAGTCGGTACTTTCTGATTTATCTAAAGAATTAAGAACATCGTTCGATTATTATGAGAGCCAAAGCGCTTCTTCTGTAATCAAGATTTTCTTAAGCGGAGGAGGCAGTAAATTTACCGGCTTAAAAGATATGCTGGCTAATCTCTTGAGTATAGAAGTAGAATATTGGGACCCCTTAAGAAAAATAAGCATTGTAGATAATATTAATTCAGAGAAGATAAAGGCAATATCTAGCCAATTGGCAGTGGCTGTCGGACTGGCTTTGCCAAAATAAGGTAAAGAATAATGGGAATAAGTCTTTTACCGGAAGACTCAAAAGCTAAAACCGGAGGTATAGGTAAAATAAACATAGGATCTAGATATTTCCTTTACGTTATTCCGCCGGCCTTTGCATTATTAATATTAGCGCACATTTGTTTAGCCGCAGTAGGCATAGCCAAAAACCTTCAATTTAGCCAACTCAATAGTAAATGGAAAAAACTCCAGCCTCAAAGAGAATCGTTAAATAATTTAAAGAAGGAATACGATGTATTAACATCCAATGCCAAATTAATAGAGGAGCTGAATAGCCGAAGGAATAATTGGTCAGAGAAACTCAACCGATTAAGCCAAGATTTACCTTCTGGGATTTGGTTTAATGAGATTCTGGCCTCTCAGAAAGATTTTGTCTTAAAGGCATCGGTGGTATCTTTGCAAAAAGAAGAGATGAGCTTGATTAATAAATTTATAGATAGCCTCAAAAGCGACACGCGCTTCTTAAGGGATTTCAGTAACTTAGAATTGGGTTCGTTACAAAAAAAATCAATTGGCGGATACGATGTAGTTGATTTTATTTTAACAGCTAAACCAAAGGCACGATGATAAATTTATTAGCAAATTTATTAAATAAATTAAATGCATTAAAATTCGATAAATTAGATAATAAGAAAATATTTCTTATTGTGTTAGCCTGTTTATTCATATTTTATTTAGATTTTACGTTTATTATGAAATTACAGTTGCAAGGTATAAGAACCCTGACACCAAAAATAATAAAATTGAAGAAAGACATAGATAATTTAGCTAAAGATTTATCTTGGATGCAGGATTTAGAGCGTAAGGCAGGTAAAGATAAGATGCAAATGGCGGCCCTCAAACCTAAAGAAATTATTTCCGAAGATAAGATTCTGTTGTTATTGCAGGAGATATCTGACCTTGCTAATAAGAATAAAGCAAAGATTATGCAGATAAATACATCCAAGGATGCAAAAGTTCAGGAAGAGGCTATAGCAGGAGAGAAGCTTTTACCTATTATAATTACCTTGGATTTGAATTGCGGTTATCATTCTCTGGGTACTTTTATAAATGCCCTAGAGAATGCCAGGCAATTTATTGATGTGCAAGATATGAAAATTATACGCGACCCCCATAATTATCTTCTTCAGAGCGTCAATTTAATTATTAAGACCTATGCTAAGAAATAAAAATCAAATTTCGTTATCCCGTTATCCCGTTATCCCGTTATCCCGTTCAACAGGCAACAGGCTAACAGGCAACGGGTTAACTATTCTGGTTTTAAGTTTTTTAACCCTATTTTCGCTTTTATTTGCTCAAGACGAATTTAAATATGACGCCAAAGGTAAGCGCGACCCCTTTATTCCCTTGGTTACTCCTGATGGCAGACTTTTAAAATTGGAAAAAGAACAGACTGCTTCGGGATTATTATTAGAGGGTATCATTTACGATGAACACGGCTTATCCTGTGCCATAGTTAATGGTGAAGTTGTCTGGGTTAGCGATAAAATCGGCGATTATCAGGTTTTGAAAATAGAAAAAAGTAAAGTTATTTTTATAAAAAGCGGTCAAACCTTAGAAGTTGAATTAAAGGAGGAGGAACATTGAAAATTCAAAATTTAAAACTAAAGATTTTTAAAATTTCAAATTTTACGTTATGGTTTTATCTTTTTGCTTTTGCCTTTCACCTTTTATGTTATGCACAAACATCCGAACAGGCTCAGCCAGCAGGAGAAATTCCAGAAGAGCAAACTGCTAAAGTAGAAAGTTTAGTGGCATCTGAGAATGTTACGTTAGATTTTAAAGAGGCGGATATCCGGAATGTCCTTAAAATAATTTCTTATAAATCCGGCGCAAATATTGTAACTACTCCTGAAGTCATGGGCAATGTAACAATTAGGCTTGTGGATGTACCGTGGGAGAAGGCCTTGGATGTTATATTGAAGACTTATGGTTTTGGTTATGAGAAGCAGGGCACTATTATTACGGTTGCCCCCATCGAAAAACTTACTGCTCAGAAGAAACAAGAAGAGGAGCTAGCTCAGGTTCAGCCTACTGTTACCGAGGTTTTTAATTTGAAATATATAGATGCCCAGGATGCCAAGAGGGCCTTGGAACTGCAGCTTTCGCCCAGGGGTAAGATTACTGTCTTAGAGATGACTGGTCAGGCAGGTTGGGAATTTGGCGGCGAAGAACTGGGGAAGCGGAAAAGAGCTGTGGGAGAAAAGATAGGGCGCTCTAAGGTCTTAATTGTAAGCGATATCCCACCTGTGCTAGATAAAATAAAAGAAGTTATTGATCGGATTGATGTAATGCCGCAGCAGGTCTTAATTGAAACGAGGATTATGGAGGTAAACCGGGATAAGTTAAGAGATATAGGTTTTGATTGGGGAACTGGTAAGACCGGTGCAGAATCTTCCACTGTAACTGCAACCCCTACAGGCAAAAGACAGGGTGTTAAAGATACCTCTGAAGTAGGTGGTCATATATTAGGTTCTGAGCTTAAACCTTCGGGGTTTGGTTCAAAAGCATCTATTACTGGAACAGAACCATATGAGGCGGGGCTAGAAGTATTATTTAGAAAGTTAACCGGTGCACAATTTGAAGCGATATTACACGCATTAGAGGAGGATGTGCATACCAATACTCTATCTGCGCCCAGAATAATGGCTCTCAATAATCAAGAGGCAACCATATTAATTGGGACCAGATACCCTATACTTAAAACAGAGACTTCAGGTACAGAGACTGCAAAAACTACTGTAACTTTAGACTATTATCAAGATATAGGCATACAGCTTAATGTTGTGCCTCAGATAGGTGTGAATAATTATATTAATATGGTTATACATCCTGCAGTAACTGCTTATACTGAGACATTGGGAGACAATAAATATCCCATCATTAATACTAGAGAAGCAGAGACGCGTGTGTTGATGAAGGATGATGAGACTATAGTAATTGGAGGGTTACTTAAGGATGTCAAGATCAAAAGCACCATGGGTGTTCCTTTCTTGGGCAAGATTCCTTTCTTGGGGTTTCTTTTCAGGCGCGATACAATAGATACCGAAAAGATAGATTTACTGGTTTTTATCAGTGCTCATATAGTAAAAGAAGGTGAGTTTACACCTGAGGAGATTGCTAAGTTAGAGGAAAGATTAGGTATGGGGCCAGCGAAGAAAAAAACAAAAGCAGTTGTTAAGAAAAGAAATAACAGGTAAATTGCGTAACTTTAGGGACACCCTCCCAGGTAATCGGAAGGCTGTCCCTATTATTTGTAAAATCGCCTGCTCATTAAGTGAGGCCACAACTTACGGAACAAGAGTGAACGTAAGTTGTTTGGCCGAACTTATCCCTCACCCAGAAAACCATAGATATCTTTTTATGGTGGCTGGGTGAGGGGTTAATTCGCAGACGGCTTCGCCTACGACTTATGTCACTAGCATTCCATAAGTCGTCTGCTCATTAAATGTATAGAATAAATTTTACATTTGCCAAGAAGGGGACAATGAAATTTATCTCGCATTTAGACCTGATGCGTTTATTTATGCGCGCAGTACGCCGAGCAGGCCTGCCGATTAAGATGACCGAAGGGTTCAGCCCTCATCCTAAGATCAGCCTTAAGCGTGCACTAAAGTTAGGAGTAGAAAGCGATAATGAGGAAGCTACTTTTGTTTTAAGGGAGTCGATTGCCCTTGAGGATTTTAAGCAGAAGTTGCAAAAAGAATTACCCGAGGGAATATATATCCGAGAAGCACAGATATTATAGAAAACATAGTACAGAGTACAGAAAAAATTTTCTGTAATCCGTTCTCTGTAATCTGTAATCTCCCGAGTAAAACGAGGAGAAATGCCTAAAGAAATCTTAATTAATATTGAACCCCAGGAAAAACGAGCTGCTATAGTCAGTGCCGGCCGCCTGGAAGAATTTTATATTGAACGGCCGCAGGATAAAACTATAGTTGGTAATATCTATAAGGGTAAAATTGAAGCAGTCCTTCCTTCGATTGGCGCGGCATTCGTAGATATCGGCTTACCTAAAAATGGATTCCTTTATTTATCCGAAATAGAATCCTCTTTTGAGTCATTGGAGACGCAGAAACCGAGCCTGAATGAGATAAAAAAAGGGCAGGAAGTCCTGGTGCAGGCAGTAAAAGAATCATTTGGCACAAAAGGGCCGCGTCTTTCTTGCCATATAGGTCTGGCTGGTAGGTATTTAGTGCTTATGCCTCAGGAGAGCCAGATCGGTGTTTCCCGAAGAATAGAAGATGAAGAAGAGAGAAAGCGCTTGAGAGGAGCGCTTTCAGAGCTTAGATTACCCAAGGATGTGGGTTTTATTATACGCACTGCGGCTTCTGGCAGGTCAAAACAAGAGTTACAAAGGGATGCCCATTTTCTGCTTAAGTTGTGGAAGAGGCTGGAGAAAATAATGCAGAATAAGAAGGCGCCTTCTCTGGTCTATGAAGAATACGATTTGACTCTTCGCGTCATAAGAGACTCCTTTACCGAGGATGTGTCTAAATTAATCATAGATTCAAAAGCCGAATATTATAGGATACAGCGTTTTATGAGGACGTTCTTAAGCTATTTAACAAATAAGGTAGAATTATATCGCGGTAATGATTTATTTGAAGACAAGGATATCGAAAAGCAGATTAATAAGATTTTTGGGACCAAAATATATTTAAAATCAAAGGGCTATATTATAATTGAGCCTACTGAAGGGTTAGTGGTTATTGATGTTAATAGCGGCGGCTTTAGTAAAAAATTAGACCAGGAAGAAACGGCATTTAAAGTTAATTGTGAAGCAGCTGTTGAGGTTGCCCGCCAGTTAATCCTGCGCGATTTAGGAGGTATAATCGTTATAGATTTTATAGATATGGAGAAAGAATCGCATCGAAGAGAAGTTTTGAATATATTAAAAAAGGCGTTAAGTAACGATAGGGCAAAATATGATATTCTGGGGATTTCAAAGTTTGGAGTGGTGGAGATGACACGGGAGCGCATACACAGAACAGTGCAGACGCTCTCTTACCAGGCCTGCCCATATTGCCAGGGAAGAGGCAAGGTTAAATCACCCGTTACTATGTCTATTTATGCCCTGAGAGAATTAAGAAGATACTTAAAGGGCAAATCCTTAAAGCAAGTCAATATTACTTTAAATCCGGCTGTAATTGATGAGGTCTTAAAAGAAAAAGAGAATCTAAAGTTTATTGAACGTAAATTTAAAACAAAGCTTAATTTTATCTCTGATCCTACCTTACATATAGAGGAGATAAGAATACTCTAAATATATAATATAGCCACACAGATACCAGACAGTTTCTAATCCAATCAGGAAAGTGTGCCCAGTTTAAGATAGACAGTGTACCCTTTGTATTTGAGCTTCTCCAAGTCCCTTATTTTCATTAAATTCTCTTGCCGAAAACTTCTAAAGATAGTATTAAGTCTCGGGCCCATAGCTCAGTGGCAGAGCAGGTGACTCATAAACGGTTCTGAGTAGTTTTCATAACTCATTAAAATTGTTGTAACTATAAACCCCGTAAACAACTTACAGAGATTTTTTGTTTTAACTTGTTTTAATGAAGTTTAACCATTTTTAATATTGTATGGACACTTTTTGGACACTGGTTACTGTTTGAGCTTGCAAAAGCAGTGGAAATATGGTATATTTTAAATGGATGTAGGCAATAAAAAAGTTCTTGACAAAACTAAAGATTATAGTAAGCTAAAGACACTTGCTCCCCGCTTGACTTCCCGAAAGGGCTCAGGCGGGGTTATTCATTTATAGGCCTGTAAATTAAAAATGACTGAACCAAAAGTAAAAAGAACTTTCGTATTTATCGGTGGACAAGACTTATTTCGTGCAGCAAAAGAAGCCTTTGGATATAATTATCCGAATTACGACATTAAATTATTATCTGAAAGGATATGCTCAATAAAAGGATGGACTTTGAGTGAAGTATATTTCTACACTGGTATTCCTGATTCGCAAGATAATAGTTTTTGGCATAATTTTTGGAGTAAAAAACTAAGCTATATGGGGCGAACTGGGATTAAGCTTTTTTCAAGAAGCTTGAGATATCATAATGAAGAAACGAAATGCCTATCGTGCGGGAAAATTTTTACTACTCTTGTGGGTCACGAGAAAGGAGTAGATATTCGTATAGCTCTCGACATTATAAGGTTTGCTCAAGAAAAAGTGTATGATGTTGCGCTCATCTTTAGTCAAGACCAAGACTTAAGCGAAGTGGCAGAAGAGGTTAGAAGAATTGCTATTGAACAAAATCGTTGGATTAAGGTAGCTTCGGCTTTTCCAGCAAGCCCTACCTGCAAAAATAAAAGAGGTATTGACAAAACCGATTGGGTTAAAATTGATAGGCAGACCTACGATTCTTGCATAGACCCAAACGATTATCGCTAATTTCTATTTTCCTCCGAAATAATCCTTACTTTACTAAACCCATTATTTTATTGAAAAATAACTCTACCGGTAGTAATATATACCCATAATTCACAAAGGAATGGTTATGGGGTTAAAATAGGTTAAATTTAAGGCAACTCTCTAATAGGGGGTTGCTTTTTATTATAATAACCGTTAATAATACATAGCGGACATTGAAATAAAGGGGGAATTATGGAGAACGATAAAGAAATTAAAAATTATGATTTGGACACACCGATAACGGAACCCCCGAAAAAGAGTATTTTTAAAAGATTTTTTAAAGGAGTGGGTATCGGTAGTTTAATTACAGGGGGTGGGATATTTTTTATTTTATTTAGCATTTTACAATTTGCGTTTACTGCTATTGCTGGTTTGGGAATGATAGTATGGGCAATAAATGCATTTTCAAAAGGTTCAATAATTGTAGGCTTATTAGTTCTGTTGATAGGAACCCCTTTAGTTATTGGATTTGCTCAATGGGCATTTTTCTTTTTACTAATTTTAGCAATTCTCTCAGTAATAATATGGGGAATTGTCCATATTTTCGGTTTCAGTATTTCTTTTGATAGTGCGTGGGAACTCGTTTGGACTATTATTAAAGTGCTAATTTTAGGGGGTATGGCTTTTGTCGGAATAGTTGGATTTGTAAAAGCGATTAGAGAAAAGAGACTATTATATTTTTTTAAAGAATACTGGTGGGGAATCTTGCTTTTTTGTTTTCTCTTTTGGCTATTTTTTCTTTGCAGACATTAGGACATTGAGGGAGAGATGAATAAAACCCAATTAATAGTTGCCTGGGTGATTGAATCTTTATCCATACTAATTTTAATATGGCAATAATCTGTCCGAAATGCAAAAGTCAATATGATATAACATTATTTGAGTTCGGCAGGACTTTAAAATGCGATTGTGGATATGTTATAAATCCAAATAAAAACCAATCCGAATATAATTTTATAAAAGTATATGCTACTCCAAAACAAGGAGAAATCGCACTTATTAAATCCATTCTTAATAGTAGCAAGATACCATATTATATAAAGGGTGAGAATTTTGGCACTCTTTGTGGTTCTGCAAATGGACTTTCTATGATGGATATAATGATTAGGGAAGACTATTTTGAAGATGTAAAAGAACTGCTAAAAGACTTTATCAAACCAAAATGAATAAAAAACAATTAATAGTTGCTTGGAGGAAATATTTATGCTAAAAAAGATTAAAGAAACTGAGGCTATAAAGATTTATGTATTGAAAGACAAAAGCAGAAAGAATGTATGGATTGTAGAGCCGCCCCACTCAATAAAGTCCAAATTTGATAAAAAACATGCTAAAGGAATATGGTGTTTCGATTGGCCAAAATTGAAGAATACGATTAAAGAAATGACTCGTTTGAAATTATTAAATAATTAAAACCTTCGCTCGCAAGGCGAGGGTTTTTTGTTTATAGGGAGAAAGTTTATTAATATAAAAGAGGATAATAGGCTATGAAAAGCCAAGGACTAACTTTTAAGAAATTTGATTTTGTCCGAGAAAGGCACCATTCATGCCATACCAGAGATGGAATCTGATTTTCGCGATGTAGACATGTCTCACGAAGCAGCAATAGGAAAAATCAATAAGGAAGAGATAGAATATTTATGCAGCCGTGGTTTTACCAAAGAAGAGGCCCAATCGGTAATTGTGCGGGGCTTTATGGATGTGGGTGTTTTGGCATTGCCGGATTTACTGAAAAAAGAGATCGAGGAACTCGAAGATAAAACTCTAAAAAATGCTTTCTAAGAGGCGTTATGGAGATAGTAAAAATTAAACTAATCGAGAGAATTAAAAGGACTCAAGACATAGAGAGTTTTTGCTTCTTGCCGGAGAAAAAAATAGATTTTATCGCCGGGCAGTTTTTACGGATTATTTTCGATGAGGAAAACCGAGAAAACAAAGATTTAAATAAATATCTTTCTTTTTGCTCTTCTCCTTGTCAAGAATATATAGAAGTTACCAAGAGGTTAAGCGAGAGTAATTTTTCGCAACGCCTGAAAAATTTAAAAATTAATGATAAAGTCTTATGCAAAGCACCGATGGGCAATTGTATATTCAAAGACAGTTATCAGAAAATAGGATTTTTAATTGGGGGCATAGGGATAACCCCTGTAATCTCCATAATTGAATATATAGTTGATAAGAAATTATCCACCGATGTCGCCCTGCTTTATTCAAACAGGACCGAATCAGACATAGCATTTAAAAAAGAACTGGATTACTGGCAGGCGATAAATAAGAATATAAAAGTTTTTTATACTGTAACCGAATGCGAGCCCAAAGATAACAGTTGTATATTTGGGCGGATAGACAAAGAATTGTTGCTTACTAAGGTAAAGGATTTTCAGGAACGCACGTTTTTTATTTTTGGCCCTCCCAAAATGGTTGAAGCAATGAATGCTTTATGTATAGAGACAGGCTGCGGTAGTGAAAACATAAAAACGGAGAATTTTATTGGCTACTGATAGCTAAAAAAGGAGGTATATATGGCGTCAATTAAAGATTTATTACAGACAGCGGATTGGAAAGCGGAGAAGCACGTTCCAGTTATTGAGACAGTGGATAAAATCAAGAAAGGAGAGCCTCTGAAGATAACAGTTAGCGTAGGCAAAGAAATACCGCATCCCAATACCACCGAGCATCATATTGTCTGGATTGAAGTTTATTTTCTGCCGCAAGGCGAGAAATTTCCTTATCAGATTGGCAGATTTGAATTCAGCGCTCACGGCGCTTCAACGCAAGGCCCCAATACCAGCACTATCTATACGCAGCCACAGGTAATCTGTAGTTTGAAAACCGATAAATCCGGGATGATTTTTGCCGCTTCCTATTGTAATATACACGGGATTTGGGAAGGGTCTAAAGAATTAAATATGGAATAGTTAAAAAATGATAAGTGAGGATTTGAAAGAGAAAATTTTAAAACCCCAGAGAAATGAAATTACCGAGTACATCATTTATAAAAAGCTTTCCTGTGTGGTAAAAGTTGAAGCACACCGCGAAGTTTTGGAAAGGATTTCTCAGGAAGAACTAAAGCATTATGAATTCTTTAAAGGCATAACTCAGCAAGATGTTTCTCCGGATAAAGTTAAAATTTTTATCTATTCAGTTATCTCTAAAATATTTGGTTTGAATTTTGGGTTAAGATTGATGGAAAACGGAGAGAGTCTTGCGCAAGATGATTATGATAAATTGCAGGAGATAACACCTGGAATAATAAAGATAGTCCAGGAGGAAGAAGAGCACGAGAATAGATTGATAGACCTGATTAATGAAGAACGCCTAAAATACGCCAGCTCCGTGGTTTTAGGATTAAATGATGCGTTAGTAGAATTAAGCGGTGCCTTGGTTGGGTTTACTTTGGCTTTACAGAATACTAGGATTGTGGCCATTGTAGGTCTGATTACCGGTATAGCTGCTTCTATGTCTATGGCTGCCTCAGAATATTTATCCACTAAAGATGAGGATGCAGGCAAGAGCCCGCTCAAAGCGAGTATTTACACCGGGATTGCCTACGTAGCAACGGTTCTTCTCTTGGTAGCCCCCTACTTTATCTTGAAAAATATATTTTTCAGCCTTGCCTTGGTGATTATAAATGCGCTTCTGGTAGTGCTGATTTTTACTTTTTATATATCTGTGGCCAAAGGTTTGTCTTTTAGAAAGAGGTTTTTGGAGATGGCCGGGATTAGTTTGGGAATCGCAGCAATGAATTTTATTGTCGGTATTATTATCAGAAAAATATTTGCTATAGATTAGGAGGTAGGATTATGAAACCAAAAATTATGCTTTTGTATTACAGTATGTTTGGGAACAATTTTTTGATGGCCAAGGCAGTATGCCGAGGTATAGAGGATAATGGTGGTGAGGCGATTTTACGCACTGTGCCGGAGTTGTTACCCCAAACTGTTATTGATAAAAATGAAAGAATAAAAAGAGCTAAAGAGATGCAAAAAGGCGTTGCTATTGCCAAATTGGATGAATTGGATGGTATCGACGGGATAATTCTGGGTTCGCCCACGCGCTTTGGCAATATGTGTGCTCAGTTGCGCAACTTTTTAGATCAAACCGGTTCTCTGTGGGCAAAAGGCGCGCTTATTGGTAAGCCTGCAGGCGTATTTTGTTGTACCGCTTCTTTGCACGGGGGACAAGAGACAACCTTGATTTCTATGATGTTTACTCTTTTGCATCACGGTGCAATAATTGTAGGCGTGCCTTACAGCGTAAAAGAATTAACAGAAACCAAAAGAGGCGGCACGCCTTACGGTCCTACCGCGGTTGTCGGTGATACGGCAGACCAGCCACCCACAGAAACAGATTTAAATATTGCTCAGGAGTTAGGTAAGAGAGTAACTGAAATTGCCCGGAGAATGAAGATAAAAGATTAAAAGGAGGTGACAGATGAGTACGTTTAGATTAACGGGGTTATTGACGATTATTCCGGCAACGCTGCTGTTAACCGTTAGCTTTTTTGTATTGTTCGCCATCCGCAAGATAGAGACAAGAGGTCTTAAGGCTTTCGGTTATGTTATTGTTGCACTTCTATGGACTGCTTCCTTGTTAGTTTTTTCCTTAGGGGTTTATACTGTATCTACAGGCCGTCACCCGATGATAGGCATGATGCAGGAGATGATGTGCGGGAAAATGCATAAGATGGGGGGTACGCAGATGCCGATGATGCAAGGAGAAAGACAGGGTATGATGAAATAAAAATCCTATTTGCAAATTGAACCAGAACGCTGGAGAACCAAAAAATGAGACTAAACCGAAGGCTGTAGTGGTTTATGAGACAATGTGGGGCGCAACCGAGAAGATGGCCAGAAAAATAGTAGAGGGTATCATTGATGCAGACGTAGAGGTTAAATTATTTGATATTGTTCAGTCTGACCGCACAGAAGTAATCAAATAAATGTTAGATGCCAAAGGTTTTGTGATTGGTTCTTCTACTCACGATAATGATATTCTTCCCACAATTGCTGGTTTTTTAGAGTTCTTAAAGGGCTTGAGTCCAAAGAATAGAATTGCTTGCGGATTTGGCTCTTATGGTTGGGCAGGCGGAGCAGTTAAGAATATCGAGAATATGTTGAAAGAAAGCGGCGTAGATTTGGTGCAACCTGGTTTATCCGTCAGGTATGTCCCTGACGAGAATGAAATCAAACGCTGTTATGAATTTGGTCAAGATTTTGCGCGAGAAATAACAGGGAATAATTAAAACAAGGAGGAAAAGATGAGTTGCGGTATGCCCCATAAAAAGAAAAAGGCAAAAAAGAAAAAGAAATAGTTTTAAGGGTAGACGATTGGTCTTTATTATTGCAGCGTCTGCCCGGTTTTATTTAAAATAATTAAAGGCGGGTAAAATAAAATGGTAAAATATCGTTGTACGGTTTGCGGTTATATCTATGACCCTGAAAAGGGCGACCCCGAAAACGGGATAAAATCGGGTACGTCTTTTGAAGACTTACCGGACAGTTGGGTTTGTCCCGAATGCGGCGTAGGCAAGGATATGTTTGAGAAAATTTAGAATGAAGAAGCTTTCGCGTGAGATAATTAATTTTTTCCAACATCAGGGCTTTGTTATTGTTTGTACCATTGATAAGGATGGCAGGCCACATGCTTCCTGCAAGGGTATAGTCAAAATAAAGCCTGACGGTAAAATTTACCTGCTTGACCTTTACAAGAAGAGGACATACAGTAATTTAAAGCGCAACCACCGTATAAACATTACCGCGGTTGACGAACACAGATTTAAAGGCTATTGTTTAAAAGGAAGAGCAAAAATAATTGCTGGCAATAATCTTGCTCTCGAGATTATCACAGCATGGGAATCAAGGATTACGACAAGAATAACGCAAAGGCTCTTAAAGAACCTGCGCGAAGAGAAAGGCCACCCTCGTCATCCGGAGGCACTTTTACCTAAGCCTGAATATATGATTGAGATGGAAGTAGACGAAATAGTTGACCTCGCCCCCCTAGTTTAAAAAGGAGAAAGAGATGGTTGATGAGTATGGCGGCAGGTTAAAGAGCGCCTTTCTCAAGGCAGGGCATCACGGAAGCGAGAGCGCAAGCACGAATGCATTTATTGATGCGGTTTCGCCCGATTACGTTATTATCTGTGCAGGCAACAAGAAATTTGCTGGTACAGTACTTCCTGATAAGTCTGTTATTGATAGATATGAGAAAAGAGGGATAAGAATTTACAGGACAGACAGGGATGATAAAAAAAATCTCCCTCTGAGGCTCCTAGGGATGACACTATTGTTATAACAAGTGATGGGAATTTGAAAGGCAGATGAATGGGCTTGAGGATGAATACCAGCTGCTGAAAAGAAACAAAAGAGAGCTGGAAATAAAGATAGAGCATATAAAGAGAATGACCTCTGGAAGCATAGGAAAAGAGGCGATTTTAAGATACGCTAAATTTCTTGCAAGATCAGGAAAGAGGCTTGACACTGCACAGAAAAGAGAGGTTCTTGAGGCATTTGTCAGCAGGATTGTAATTCAGCCTAACGGCGAATTTGACCTAGTTTTCAGGTTTCCCATTGATTCAGAAATCCCTTCAGTTGAATCCTCGTTTAATCCCCCCTTTCACATCCCCTTACCTTAATGCTTCCTTTGGACATACAAGGGTCATGGCTGTTTGTGCAGCTAGGACCCTTGTATGTCTATATTGGGAGTTTGTGGTATTTCAGAAAATCTTTCTTTACAGCCTTAAGAAAGTCTGATATACTTATAATTTCTGAAAGCACGTCCAATGAATTGTGTTACATATATTCTCTCAACGTATTATAATAGGTTATGTCCGTGCTTAATTACAAAGAAATGATGACTAAAAATCACCTGCTCTATGCTTTTTCCGACGAGATTGAAGAAAAAATGTAGTTACAATTTAGCCACAATTTAGCCACAAAAGCGAAATACAAGAAACAAGCAGAATTTTGATTAATTGTAACTCTCTGATAATAAGCAGGTTGTAAATTTCGGGCCCATAGCTCAGCTGGTCAGAGCAGGTGACTCATAATCACTTGGTCGGAGGTCCGAATCCTTCTGGGCCCAGGTATAGGCTTTAAAAATAATTAATAGGGACAGTTGGCGAGAACCGACGACCAAAAAGGGGTATGGGGAAAAATTTTCCCCATGCTTTCGGGGTAACAGCGACCCCGACGATACGTCGGGGGAGCGCCATAGGGGCGGAGCCCCTTTGGGGAGCGACGAGTGAACGAGGAGCGACTGGTCGGAGGTCCGAATCCTTCTGGGCCCAGACTTTGAGTTTGTTGAGTTATTGAGTTGTAGTGAAGGATGGGGCATTTAGCTTAGTCTGGTTAGAGCGCGTGCCTCACATGCACGAGGTCAGAGGTTCAAATCCTCTAATGCCCACCATAGAAACAAAAAGAGTCATTATTATTGTTGCATCTTATTCCAAAGGAATGGCGTGGTTGACCTAAAGTCACAGATAAGTCAGTTAGTTCATTTACAGACGATAGACAGCGAGATTTATGTATTAAAAAACGAAAAGGAATTAAAGCCCAAAGAGGTAGAGGCTATCGATGCTGCTTTTGAAGAAAAGAAAAAGCATCTTGCTGCCTTAGAGCAAACCCTGTTAAATTTTCAAAAGCAAAGAAAGGATAAAGAATTAGAATTGGCTTCTAAAGAAGAAAGCACCAAGAAATTGGAAACTCAGCTTTACCAGCTTAAGACAAATAAGGAGTATCAAGCAATGTCGCAACAGATACAAGATGCAAAAGCCGATGCCTCCGTAATAGAAGATCAGATTTTAGGGTTATTTGAACAGGTAGATAAGATAAAAAATGACAGCAGTCAGGAAAAACAGAGGCTTCAGGAGGAGGAGAGGGTAGCGCAGGGACAGAAGAAGAATATCCAGGACAGGATAAAAGAGATAGATGAACGCATTGCGCAATTAGAAGCGCAGAGAAAACAAATTACACCCGCTCTTGATAAGAAGATACTTACTCAATACGAAAGGATTTTGCTTAATCGCGATGGTTTAGCAATAGTAAGTGTGAAAGATAATTCATGCGGGGGCTGTAATATGCTTGTGCCTCATCAGGTAATAAATCTGATAAGGATGTATGAACGCATAATTACCTGTGAAGTTTGCAATAGAATACTGTATATAAATGAAGCCACAATTTAAGTTTTACATTGACGGGGCTTCGAAAGGTAACCCGGGTCCAAGCGGTATAGGCGTGGTTATTTGCCGTGACGGCTCAACCATAAAAAATATAGCCAGTTTCATTGGTAACACCACCAACAATGTTGCCGAATATACAGCTTTGATTTATGCATTGCAGGAAGGAGTTATTCTTAAAGCAGAAAATATAGAGATAAATACCGATAGCCAGCTCTTGTATAGGCAGATTAAAAAAATTTATAAGATTAAAAATGCCAATATATTAGGGTTGTATAATCAGGTTCTGCATCTTATGCCGGCTTTTAAAGAAGTTTCTATAAAACATATTCCCCGGGGAGAGAATCGGGGTGCAGATAAATTAGCGAGTAAAGCAGTGAAGGAAGCGGTCTTTGATAAACAGGGCAGGTAGAAGGTGGTCGGGTCCTTGACATTTTCTGTCAAGGATCAGGAAAGTCCGGGCTCCGGAGGATAGCGTAATGGGTAACGCCCATCCTGCGTATGTAATGTATGCAGAGGATTATCCCTCGGCGCCAATGAGAAATCATTGCGCCTCGGGATCCCAAGCGCCAAGTTTCTTAGAAACGAGGCGCGAGGGAGAGCCACAGAGACGAGTAGCAGCCAGAGGCTGTAACATTGAGATCCTTCGGATGCTTCCAGCATCCTCAGGATCATATCGCAGCCTGCGGCTGCGATATGAAACGAGGTAATCTCTACGCGGAGTAAGGTAAAATAGTCCCGCCTATCATTCTGTAAATGAATGATAAAAGTGGTCCGCTTGAAAACCTCAAAAAGATTTTTTTTGGGGGATAGGCGGGAGGGTAAACTGCTTGAGTCCTGACGGTAACGTCGGGATCGAGAGGAATGGCCACGCAAGATGCGGATAATCGCATCAAGACAGAACTCGGCTTATTCTGCCTGCCCATTTTAAAAAAGCGTATAGCGTATAGCGTAGAGCGTATAGCGGTTAGTTTTTCTATCCGCTAAACGCTATCCGCTAAACGCTAAAATCATAATTTAAGGAGGTACAAAAATGTCTGGTCATTCAAAATGGAAAACGAATAAAGGCAAGAAGATGGCGGCAGACGCCAAAAAAGGAGCCGCTTATACAAAACTTATTAAAGAAATCACGGTTGCGGCTCGCGAAGGCGGTGGCAATCCTGATGCTAATATCAGGTTGCGTACAGTTATGGCCAGGGCAAAAGAAGCCAATATGCCTTCCGATAACATTAAGATGGCCATAAAGCGTGGCACAGGAGAATTGCCGGGTGTAATTTATGAAACAGTTATGTATGAGGCATACGGGCCGGCAGGAGTGGCAATCTTTATTGAAGCGCTCACTGACAACAAGAACCGCACAACCGCAGAACTGCGTAATATTATGTCCAAAAAAGGCGGTAATATGGCGGGCGCTGGTTCCGTAAGCTGGATGTTTAATAAGAAAGGTTATATTCTCATTGAAAGGGCTCATGCCCAGGAAGAAGAGTTAATGGCTATTGCTTTAGATTCAGGTGCAGAGGACTTTAAACCAGATGATAAGAATTACGAGATTACTACTTCTGTGCAGGACTTTGAAAAGGTAAAACAGGCTCTTCAGGACAAAGGAATAAAATTGCAGACCGCGGAAATCACTATGATCCCTACCTCAACAATTAAGGTGGCAGGCGGTGAGGCAAAACAAGTATTGGGATTAGTCGAGGCATTAGAAGAGCACGACGATGTTCAGCAGGTTTATGCTAATTTTGATATTCCCGATGAAATCTTAGAACAGATGGCTGCCGGCAGTTAAGTGAAGCCACAACTCGAGCAGAGCAATAGCGGAGCTAAGTTGTTTGGCTGAACTTACCCCTCACCTTTGGACATATTCAAAAAACAATAACAAAATGAATATAACAAAGGTGAGGGATTAATTCGTCCTTCGCTTCGCTCTAGGACTCGATTGGACGATCCTGAAACGAGATTCTTCGTTTCGCTCAGAATCGTCCTGAGGAGTAAAAGCGACGAAGGACGAAGTGAAGGATCTCGCACAATAACTTATGTCGTAATGAAATTAAAATCATTACTCCATAAGTTATGTGCTCATTAAAAATGAGAATTTTAGGGATTGACCCTGCCCTGACAGTTACCGGGTACGGCGTTATTGATTTTAAAAAAAATAAATTGTCTTTATTGGAAGCAGGAATAGTTACGACCGATTCTCGCGAAACAACGCCTAAGCGGCTGGATAAGATATATCGGGCAGTAACAAAATTGATATTTGATACTAAGCCGGATGTAATGGTTCTTGAAAAACTATATGTGCATTATCGTCATCCCACTACAGCATATATTTTAGGCCAGGCACGCGGGGTAATCTGCCTTGCTTGTGCAAGAGAGAATATTCCTCTGGTTGAATATGCTGCTACGCGGATTAAGAAAGCAATTGTAGGCAATGGCCTGGCTTCCAAAAATCAAGTGCAAAGAATGGTAGCAACCACACTTAATTTAAATACCCTGTCTAAATACACTGATGTGACTGACGCCTTGGCACTAGCTATTGCTTACAGTTATATTATTAAGACAGATACAATAAATAAAAGTAACCAGAAACCATACAGTAGTTTGTAAGTTTGTAAGTGTGTAAGTGGAAACTTAAAAACTTTACACTTATACACTTTACACTCCCGAGTGAAACGAGGGAAGATGATAGCGCGCATTTGCGGAAAAGTAACTGAAAAGGGCGCCAATTTTTTGCTTATTGATATTAACGGTATCTCCTACAAGGTATTTATTCCGCTGACAGTTATGCAGCGGTTAGATGAAAGTATGACCGGTGACGGTAGAATTAGTCTCATAACTTACCATTATTTTCAGATGGAACCGTCCAAGAGCACTCCTATGTTAATCGGTTTTCTAAATGAAGTAGAGAAGGAATTCTTTGAGGCGTTTATTACTGTTTCCGGTATCGGGCCGCGGGCAGCGTTGAAGGCATTGAATAAACCCATATCGCAAGTTGTGCGGGCAATAGATGAGGGGGATACGAATTTCTTGCAGTCTTTACCGGGCATAGGCGAGCAGAGGGCAAAAGAGATTGTGGCAAAACTTCAGAACAAACTGGGTAAGTTTGGCTTAATACAGGATGATAGGGTAAAAGAACAAAAAGCAAAAACGATAGATATTGAAGAAGAAGCTCTGGCTGTGCTTATGCAATTGGAGTATAAAAAATCCGAAGCGAGTGCAATGATAAAAAAAGCCTTGGAGAGGTCGTCTGATATCCGGACAACCGAGGAACTGCTCAGCGAAGTCTATAAGCAGAGGAAAGCGAAATAGGCATGTCTGATAATAACGTAAACCCCGTTAGAAATACCAACCTCCCTAATATGGAAAACAAGATTTCTAACGGGGTAAATGCAGTAATTGAAGCATTGCTTTTTGCCAGCGAAAAACCTTTGATGCTTGAACAGATAAGAGATGTCTTAGATAATTTAACCACAGATGAAATCCGCAAATGCATAGAAGGATTGAAAGACGAATACGAAAAAGCTAACCGGGGTATACGCGTTGTTGAGATAGCCGGCGGTTTTCAGATGATTACAGCGCCCGTCTTTGTTTCTTTTTTAAGGAAATTATATAAAGGGCGCCGCGTGGAAAGATTATCCACGCCTGCATTAGAGACTTTAGCTATAATTGCGTATAAACAGCCTGTAACCCGGCTGGAAATAGAATCTATAAGAAATGTCAATGTAGACGGTATGATTAAGACTTTTTTGGAAAAAGGGCTTATCCGTATTACAGGAAGAAAAAAAGCTCCTGGTCGGCCAAAGGTTTATGGGACAACACGGCAGTTCCTGGAACATTTTGGCTTAAAGTCTTTAGATGAGTTGCCTAAGATAGAAGGCTTTTTAATGTCGAAGGCTTTAGGAGAAAAATTAGAGGATGCCAAGAAATCTGCCGAGGGAAAATTACCTGAGGCCAGAGATTCCGCTATGCTTTTAGCTGCAAAGGAGGAAACAGATGGACCTGAAGAATCTGCGAAAGACAGTCGATAATATAGATAAAAAAATAATCCAGCTCCTGAATATGCGTGCCAAGATTACATTAGATATTGCAAAGCTGAAACGTAAGAGCGGAAAGAGTATTTATTCTCCTGACCGCGAAAGAGAAGTTTTAAAGAAATTAGCGATTATAAACAAGGGCCCTTTGTCTTCCGCAGCCCTTGAGGCAATATATCGCGAGATAATGTCTTGTAGCCTTTCTTTGGATAGGCCGCTTAAGGTTGCTTATCTGGGGCCCGAGGCAACTTTTACACATTTAGCTGCCTTAAAAAGGTTCGGCTCGCAGGTTGAATATATTGCCACTAACAGTATTACTGATGTGTTCCTTGAGGTAGAAAGAGATAATGCGGATTATGGCGTAGTGCCCATAGAGAATTCTGTGGAGGGAGCGGTTAGCCACACTTTGGATATGTTTGTGGATTCGGAATTGAAAATTTGCAGCCAGACAATTTTAGATGTGGCGCATCATCTCTTAGCCAACTGTCCCAAGAACAAAATCAGACGTCTCTATTCTAACCCGCAGGTTTTTGGGCAGTGCCGGATTTGGCTTCAGGAGAATCTAGCGGGCGTAGAAAAGATTGAGGTATCCAGCACCACCCGTGCTGCACAAATTGCAGCAAAGGAAAAATACAGTGCTTGCATCGCTTCATTATTAGCAGCCAAGGTTTATAAACTAAGAGTGATTGCCTCTGACATTGAAGATTCGCCGCATAATGTTACGCGCTTCTTAATAATCGGTAAAACTGATGTACCGCCGACAGGCCACGACCGGACTTCGATTATGTTTTCCATTAAAGACAAGGTCGGCGCTTTGCATGATATGCTTCTGCCTTTTAAAAAATGCGGGATTAATCTTACTAAAATTGAATCGAGGCCTTCTAAGAAGAAAGCTTGGGAGTATTATTTCTTTGTGGACTTGAATGGGCATCGGGATAATCCCCGTGTTAAAAGAGCGCTTTTAGAATTAGAGAATAGATGTGCATTCTTAAAAATTTTAGGTTCCTATCCCCTGGGAGAATAAATTGGGGACGGTTCTATTTTTATAAGGCTAGTAACGGTTCTAAAAAATAGAACCGTCCCCTACTAATAGAACCGTCCCTGAAAGTGGACTGAAAGTGGAAATATTATGAAAGAATTAGTAAGAAAGAATATACTCAATATAACGCCGTATGTAGCAGGCAAACCCATAGAAGAAATTAAAAGACAATTGGGCCTGAAAGAAATTATAAAGCTCGCTTCTAATGAGAACCCCCTGGGGCCATCGCCGAAGGCAGTGGAGGCAATAAAAAAGAACTTATCAGGTGTCAATCGCTATCCTGACAGCCAGGGTTATTATCTAAGGAAGAAGCTCGGCCGTTACCTGAATGTTAGACCTGCCAATATCGTTCTGGGCAATGGCTCGGATGAGCTTATTGATATTATTATAAAAACCTTTGTGGAAGACGATGAAAACATTATAACCGCAGATATTACATTTTTAGAATACGAAATTATTTCCAAAGTTAATGGCCGCCGTATCATTACGGTTCCTTTAAGGTATTTTAAATATGATTTAGAAGCAATTAAGAAGAAGATAGACAAAAATACTAAATTAATTTTTATTGCAAACCCTAATAATCCCACGGGCACATATGTCACAAAGTTAGAATTCGAAGATTTTATGCGCGATTTACCCGGTAATGTATTATTGGTTTTAGACGAGGCCTACGATACCTTTATTGATGTCGATGATTTTCCCCGTAGTTTAAATTATATCAATAATAAAAATGTCATAGTTTTGAAGACTTTTTCTAAGGCATACGGCTTGGCAGGCTTAAGAATAGGTTATGCCATAGCCGATTCAGAACTCACCCCTTATATGGAGAACGCCAGACAGCCCTTTAATGTGAATATGCTCGCTCAGGCAGCAGCAACCGCAGCATTGGATGATAAAAAATTCTTACGCAGAACAAGAAAGGTAATTTTAGCAGGTCGAGATTACCTTTATGATGCCTTAGCTCAATTAGGCATTGCCTATGTGCCAACCGTCGCTAATTTCATTCTTATTGATGTAGGCAGGGACGGGGTTAGCGTTTTTAAAGATATGCTTAAATACGGAGTAATTGTAAGAGATATGGGCCAGTATGGCCTGAAGAACTTTATCAGGGTAACGATCGGAACAAAAAAAGAGAACGAGAGGTTTATTAAGGTGCTTAAAAAGGTGATAGGTAATGGGTGATAGGTAATAGGTGAAAACCTAAAACCTATGACCTATAACCTATGACCTACAGGAGAGGTTATTATGATTATAGTACTAAGGCCGGATGCTACTGAAGAACAGATAAATCATATTATTGAGAAAGTACAGAAATTAGGGCTTAAGCCGCTTGTTTCAAAAGGCACACAACGCACTATAATCGGCGTGATTGGGCCTGAAGACGTGCTGGCAGTTACTCCTTTAGAGGTCTTTCCCGGCGTAGAACGGGTTATGCCGGTATTGGCACCTTACAAACTTGTCTCGCGGGAATTTCGCCTTGAGGATTCAGTGATTGATTTAGGCAGAGGTGTGGCAATCGGCAGCAAAAAAATAGTGGTTATGGCCGGACCCTGTGCAGTTGAGGATATAAAAACGCTGCAGGAAATAGCAACCCTGATAAAAAAGGCGGGGGCGACAGTTTTACGCGGCGGCGCATTTAAGCCCCGCACTTCACCTTACAGTTTTCAGGGTTTAGGCGAAGAAGGCCTGAAATACTTAAATAAGGTGGGAAATGATTTGGGGTTAGCCACGGTCAGCGAAGTAATGGATCCCCGCGATGTGGAGTTAGTAGCCAGATACGTAGATATACTGCAGATTGGCGCACGGAATATGCAGAATTTCAATCTTTTGAAAGAAGTAGGACAGACCAAGAAGCCGGTTTTATTAAAGCGCGGTATGTCATCTACGGTTAAAGAATTACTTATGTCTGCAGAATATATATTGTCAGGAGGTAATTTTAATGTCATATTGTGCGAACGCGGCATCAGGACATTTGAGGATTTCACGCGCAGCACCTTAGATATAAGCGCTGTTCCTGCTGTAAAGCAACTTTCGCACTTACCTATAGTCGTTGATCCCAGTCACGCTGCGGGTAAATGGGGCCTGGTGCCTGCGCTTTCTAAAGCCGCTGTTGCTGGCGGAGCGGACGGTTTGATTATTGAAGTGCACAGCCATCCCGAAGATGCAATGTCTGATGGCGTGCAGTCGTTAATACCTTCTAACTTCGCCCAACTTATGGAGGAATTAAAGATATTAGCTAAAGCAGTAGGAAGAGAGATGTGATGAGGAGACCTCTGAAAAAAGCTCTTAAAACGCTAATTTTCGCTAATTAAAAACGCTAATTTCCGCTAATAAATTAGCGGTCATTAGCGAGCAAAAATTAGCGGGGATTAGCGTCAAAAGGTAGTTTTTCAGAAACCACATGAGACTGTTTGACAAAGTTGCAATTATAGGTACGGGTTTAATTGGCGGGTCTATGGCATTAGCCATAAAAAAGAAACGTCTAGCCCGCGAGATTTTCGGTGTGAGTCGCCACAAAAATACTTTATTATTAGCTAAAAAGAGCGGGGCAATAGATAAGGCTTCACAGCACTTAAGTATCATTCGGGATGCAGACTTAGTGGTTTTAGCCACACCCGTTAATACGATATTAAAATTGGCGGACATAATTGTTAAGTTTATCCGCAAGGACAGCATTGTTACTGATGTAGGAAGCACAAAGCAGGAAATCGTTTCTAAATTAAGCAAGATTTTTCCGAATTATGTTGGTAGCCACCCTTTGGCAGGTTCGGAAAAGCGCGGTATTACAAATGCCTCAACGGGTATATTCAAAAACTCTTTCTGTATATTGACTCCCACAAAAAATACGCCCCCTAAAGTTTTAAAAAAAATAAAGAATTTGTGGAATCAGCTTGGCGCAAGAGTGGTTGTTTTGAGTCCTGATACCCACGATAGGATTTTATCCTTTGTCAGCCACCTTCCGCACGCTATTGCCTTCTCATTAATTGATGTTGTACCCGATAAATATCTGAAGTTCGGCGCAACCAGCTTAAAGGATACCACCCGTATCGCCTTTTCAGATAGCAGGCTCTGGGCGGATATTTTCTTGAGCAACAGGAAAAATATGTTCAAGTCCATAGAACATTTTGAGAATAATCTATCCCGGATAAAATCAGCAATTAATACAAGAGACGAAAAAACATTAATTAAAATTTTAAAAAAAGCAAAGGGCAAGAGAGAAATTTTAGGATGATTATCGCCGTTGACGGTCCGGCTGGCGCGGGTAAAAGCACTGTTGCCAGAATAATAGCCCAGAAACTGGGCTTTCTTTATATTGATACCGGAGCAATGTATAGGGCATTGACCTTGAAGGCCTTGGAGAGAAAAATAAATGTAAAGGACATTCCAGCACTTATTGAAATGGCACGTTCTACTAATATTGATTTAACCAATAATCAAGATAGTTCTTTAAAGATACTTTTAGATGGTCGGGATGTCTCAAGCCCTATAAGGCAACCACGTATTACCAGGTTAGTCTCTGATATCGCCAAGATAAAAGGCGTAAGAGAAATAATGTTGGGGTTGCAAAGAAAATTCGGAAAACTTAGAGACAGTGTTTTGGATGGCCGCGATATAGGAACAGTGGTTTTCCCGGACGCAGACAAGAAATTCTATATCGATGCGGAATTCTCGGTGAGGGTCAGGCGTAGATACAAAGAATTAAAAGAATTAAATCAGGACGTTACCTTAAAAGATATTGAGAAAGACTTACGCAACCGGGATAATATTGATTCTACCCGGGAATTTGCGCCTCTTAAGAAAGCCGATGATGCCATTTATATAGATACCACTCATATGAGTATAGAAGAAGTAGTGAATAGATTATTAAAGGAGATAAAAGGTTAAGGCTTAGGTTAAGGTTAAGATAAATACCTCAGCCTCGACCTCAGCCTTAGCCTATATTTATAATATGGATAAATCTTTAATACGCAATTTTTCAATCATTGCCCATATAGACCACGGCAAATCCACTTTAGCTGACAGGATACTGGAGTTAACGGGTGCAGTGGATAGAAAACACAAGCGCGATCAACTTCTTGATGATATGGACCTGGAGAGAGAGCGGGGCATAACCATTAAAGCCTCGATGGTCAGATTATCTTATCGTTCCTTGGATGGGAAGGATTACATATTAAACCTTATCGATACGCCAGGCCACGTAGATTTTACTTACGAAGTTTCTAAATCTTTGGCTGCCTGTGAAGGTGCAGTCTTATTAGTAGACGCCGGCCAGGGCATTGAAGCCCAGACTGTTGCCAATTATTATCTTGCGCGTGAAAATAAATTAACCATCATACCTGTGATAAATAAGATTGACCTTGACTTGGCTGATATACCGCGTGTTAAAGGGCAAATTACCAGTGTTTTAGGTTTCCGGGAAGAGGATATAATCCTGGCTTCTGCCAAAGAAGGCAAAGGTATCCAAGACATATTAGAGAGAATAGTAGAGGTTGTACCTGTCCCAACAGGTGAAATTGCGCATCAGCTCAAGGCCCTTGTTTTTGATTGCCGCTTTGATACATTCAAAGGCGTGGTAGTTTTTGTCAGGGTTATGGATGGTAAGATTGACGCGCATTCGCAGATAAGACTAATGCATTCGGGCAAAACCTATAAAATAGAAGAATTAGGGGTATTCAAGAACTTACAATATTCTAAAGTAGATTCTTTATCCTGCGGAGAAGTCGGCTATTTAAATGCAAATATACGTGACCCCAGAGAGATTATAATCGGAGATACTATTACTGATATCCGGGATCCCTGCCGGGAGCCATTGCCGGGATACCGGACATTAAAACCTTTGGTGTTTTGCGGAATATATCCCGTGAATCCGGGCGATTTCCCGAAACTGCGCGATGCAATGGATAAATTAAAGTTATCCGATGCTTCTTTTTGTTTCGAGCCTGAGAATTCACAATCTTTCGGTTCCGGGTTTAGGTGCGGTTTTTTAGGGCTTTTGCATATGGAGATAGTGCAGGAACGCCTGGAAAGAGAATATGATTTAAATTTGATATTGACTGTGCCTAATGTTGTATATAGAGTAAGAAAAAGAGACGGCGAGAGCATAGAAGTAGATACGCCCGCGAAATTTCCTCCCGTGCAGGATATTCAGGAGTCACAGGAGCCTTTCGTGAGTTTGTTGATGATTATACCTGTAGATACAATAGACCCTGTATGCGAATTGGCTAAATCGAGAAGAGGTGTTTTTAAATCCAGCGAATATTTAGGAGTGGATAGAGTAAAGTTGGTCTTTGATATACCGCTTTCTGAAATAATCGTAGATTTCTATGACCGGATAAAATCGCTTACCAAAGGATACGGCTCTCTGGATTATGAATTTAAAGGGTATCTTCCTGCCAAATTAGTAAAACTCGATATAATGTTAAACGGGGTAATCTGCGATGCGTTTTCATCATTAATTCATAAAGATAAGGTTATGCATAAGGCGCAAGCGCTTGTGGCCAGGCTTAAGGAGTTAATCCCCCGGCAATTATTTGAGGTGAGTATTCAGGCAGCCGTGGGTAATCAGATTCTTGCCTCTGAAAAAATAAGGCCTCTGGGTAAGCATGTTACGGCTAAATGCTACGGCGGTGATATTACCCGTAAACGTAAACTCTGGGAAAGCCAAAAGCAAGGCAAAAAGCGGCTTAAACAATTCGGAAGAGTAGAGATTCCTCAAGAGGCATTCTTAGAAGTATTAAAAATATAAATGAGAGCACAGAGTACAGAGCACAGAGCACAGAAAAGAAAGTCAGCGGTTCGGGAGTGGGTAGAATCGATTGTTGTTGCCTTTATCCTGGCAACGATTATCCGCACTTTTGTAATTCAGGCATTTAAAATTCCCACCGGTTCCATGCGTTCTACGCTTTTAGAAGGAGACTTAATCCTGGTAAATAAATTTATCTACGGCGCAAAAATCCCTTTTACCGATTTAAGTTTACCTGCATTAATGCAACCCAAGAGAGGAGATGTAATTGTTTTTATTTATCCTGATAGCCCGAAGAAGGATTTCATAAAGCGGCTTGCGGGCCTGCCTGGGGAAACGTTAGAGATTAAGAATGGCACAGTATACGTTAATGATAAGCCTCTCATAGATTCTATCTTTAATCAAAGGTACTATTATAATCGCGGTGAATTCGGCCAGGAAGGCAGGAAGATAAAGATACCCGACGACAACTTTTTTGTCTTGGGCGATAATTCTGCAACTTCGCAGGATAGCCGGTATTGGGGATTCGTACCGTATAAGAACCTCTTGGGTCGAGCCATACTTATTTACTGGCCTCTTCAACGTATTAGGATAATACGGTGAATTTCGCAAATAAAATCTCAACCTTCAGAATCTTAAGCGTTCCGTTCTTTATCGCGAGTTTAATCTATTACTCTGCCGACAGGAGCTACCTTAGATTTATTGCCCTGGGTATTTTCCTTCTTGGTGTTATTTCAGATGTAGTTGACGGTTATATTGCCAGAAAATCAAAACAGTATTCCAAGGCGGGCCTGGTTCTGGACCCTTTGGGAGATAAGTTACTTCTTATGAGCGCCTTTATTTTTCTTTCCGTAAAGAGCGAATTTCTTTTGCGGTTTCCTCTTTGGGTTGCCTTGATTGTGATTAGTAGAGATGTAATGATACTTTTAGGCGCACTGGTAATTTACATTGTCAGGCAGGACATCAATATTTCTCCGACAAGATGGGGCAAACTTACCACGACTTTTCAGATGTGCTCGGTTATCGCCGTACTTTTACAATTACGTTTTTCACCTGTTCTTTGGTGGGTAGCGGTATTTTTCACTCTTATATCAGGAATAGATTATGTAAAGAGAGGATTTAAGACGCTCTATGCTTTGGATAATTCCCATAGGAATAGTCATTAGTTATCTTATCGGCTCTATACCCACGGCTTATATATTTGGTCGTGTGCTAAAAGGTATAGACATCCGCAAATTCGGCTCAGGAAATGTCGGCGCAACCAATGCATTAAGAGTATTGGGTAAGCCCGTCGGTATATCTGTATTGGTTTTGGATATTTTAAAGGGGTTTGTAGTGGTATTCTTTTTAGGTAATACCATAGTGGCAAGAATTACGGGTATTTCCGATATAACAGCGCGCGTTCTTTTAGGTTTTTGCTGTATCTGCGGCCACAATTGGACGATATTTTTAAGATTTAAAGGCGGCAAAGGTATGGCCACGACCCTGGGTATATTATTGGGTTTAGCAGTTAAGTCCGTTGGTATAAAAGTAGTATTTGCCCTGGTTATTCTTACGTGGTTAGCTGTATTTATTCTCACCAGGATTGTTTCTCTGGCATCAATATTAAGCGGTATAACTCTACCCGCCTATATGTTTTTATTTAAACAACCCCGTATTTTAATATATTCAAGCGTGCTGTTTGCCATATTCATTATCCTGCGGCATAGGTCCAACCTGAAAAGGATTTTTCAAGGTAAAGAACCGCGTTTCAAATGAGGACATAACTTATGGAGCTCGAAGAGTGACATAAGTTATCTGTCCGAATTTGAAAACGTTTTCTTATAAACACCTAATTGGCTTGAAAATGGACAACCTTGGATGTTATACTTGATGTGAAGGGGTAAGCTATTTTTTTTGAGCTCTTTCTAAAGAGTTTATAAAAGTATTAATAACTATTTCTCAGATAAAATCCCCACCAGCCACAATAGGAAGGGGATAGCCGGGTTGCTGGAAGAAATAGGAGGAATATACTAAGTTACGCAACCCGGCCGGCTTACATTATTTAATAGTATAGGAAAGTATAAAACACTTTCCTAACCACCCTGGCCTGCCAGAATACTAAGCCAGGGCAGGCTGAAAATCGTATTGACGTTATCCTAAAAAGGATAGACCTTCCTAAATCCTTTAAAGGAAGGGTCTAATCGCGAAGCGATTTTCTTGAACGATGCGAGGAGAATATATAATGCGCGACCTGCTTTTTAAGAATCTTACTTCCGACGATAAAAAGAGAAAAATCCTGGTCAGTTCCGAGATTATGGATAAGCAGGGCGTGCGCAGTATTATCCACCGCCATTTTGTTTGTATAGTAAGAGAAATTAAGGATAAACAGGTCTCCAAACCCCAACCATACCTGTATGTTTTGAAAGAACGAAATAACAGAGAACAAAAGGAGAAGTTTTTCTGTAGGATAAAAGGAAGTATATACGCCGTTCATAAAGGCCGGTTATTTCTTATCCTCTTTATGCATTCCTTAAAAATCGCTCTTGCGCCTGTTCCGCAAGATTCATTCAAGTACCAATAAGAGATTACCTTCCGAATTAAAAAGCATTGATAAATTTATAAATTTTGTAACCTGAACCTTGCCATAAAACCACCGATTAACCAACCAATATTTCCACCACCAACCAATATTTCTTTGACTTCTGGGACAAAGAGTGTTATCATAAAAAAACAAACATAACGCAGGAGGGACTATAGCCGCTATAACCCAAGATACGATTAAATATGTGGCGCATTTGGCGCGTATTGACTTAAAACCAAAAGAGTTAGAAAAACTATCCCAACAGCTCCAGGAGATTTTAGGCTTTATTGATAAGTTAAAGGAAGTAGATATAAAAGACACTGCCCCTACAAGCCATATCCTGCCTATTAATAATGTCTTAAGAGATGACTTACCCGGCGAATCCTTATCTTCTGATAAGGCGCTGGAGAATGCTCCAGAAAGGCAAGGCAATTTTTTTGGTGTCCCCAAGGTGATTGAATAATAGGTGTTAGGTTTTGGGTGTTAGGTTATAGGCGAGAAAATGGAACTTTATAAATTAACCGCACACGAATTAATTGAGAGGATAGATAAAAAAGAAACCAATTCTGAAGAAATAATTGGTTTCCTAGAAAAAAGAATCAAAGATGTAGAATTTAAGGTGAAGGCTTATGTTAGGCTTTCCAATTCTTGTTTTTCAAACCTAACACATAACTCTCAAAACCTAACACCCAACACCCAACACCTAAGACCTATTTTAAAAGGTATTCCCATTTCTATAAAGGATAACATTTGCACCGAAGGTTATAATACCGAATGCTGCTCTAAGATTTTAGAAGGATTTAAACCGCCATACGATGCCACGGTAATTCGGAAATTAAAACAAGCAGGGGCGCTGATATTTGCGGCAAAGACTAATATGGATGAGTTTGCCTTTGGCTCATCCACGGAAAATTCTTGCTATGGCCCAACGCATAATCCCTGGGATTTAGATGCTGTTGTAGGAGGCTCATCCGGCGGTTCTGCGGCAGCAGTGGTTTCTGACGAGGCTATTGTGGCTTTGGGTTCGGATACAGGCGGCTCTATCCGTCAACCTGCATCGTTCTGCGGCGTGGTCGGCCTTAAACCTACCTATGGCAGGGTTTCCCGCTATGGCTTAATTGCCTTTGCCTCAAGCTTAGACCAGATTGGGCCTATTACTAAAGATGTTAGAGATAGCGCAATATTAATGAATGTTATTTCCGGTTACGATTCTTTTGATTCCACCTCGGTTAATGTTGATGTGCCGGATTACGCCAAGTCTTTGGGAATGGATATTAAGGGATTAAAGATTTCCGTTCCCAAAGAATATTTTATTGAAGGCCTGGATAAAGAAGTTAAAACAATAGTAGAAGAGGCCATAAATAAACTGAAGGACCTGGGCGCTAATTATAAATCGGTTTCCCTGCCGCATACTCAATATGCAATACCGGTTTATTATATTGTTGCCACGGCAGAGGCCAGCTCCAATTTAGCCAGATTTGACGGGGTGCAATATGGTTTCAGGGCTAGGTGCGCAAAGTCAAATTTAATTGATATGTATAAAAAGACGCGCGGCGAAGGGTTTGGACAGGAGGCAAAGAGAAGGATTATCCTGGGGGCATTCGCTTTATCACACGGTTATTATGATGCATATTATCTAAGGGCCCTCAAAGTCAGAACGCTGATAAAGCAGGATTTCGATAAAGTTTTTAGAGAATTTGATTGCGTAGTTACGCCTACTTCTCCTACAGCCGCATTTAAAATAGGAGAGAAAATAAAAGACCCTTTAAAGATGTACCTTTCGGATATTTATACCATATCTGCTAATTTAGCAGGAATTCCGGCGATATCTATCCCCTGCGGTTTTACTAAAAAAGGCCTTCCGGTGGGATTACAGATTCTGGCTAAGCCTTTTAATGAAGAGTTGTTATTCAAGGTTGCTTATGCTTATGAGCAGAATACTCCCTGGCACTCTATGAAGCCAAAAATTTAACAAGTGTGTAAGTGTATAAGAGGATGTACGAAGCGGTTATAGGATTAGAGGTCCACGTTCACTTAAAGACCAAGACCAAGGCATTTTGCGGCTGTTCTACTGAATTTGGTCAGGAGCCTAATTCACAGGTCTGTCCCGTATGCCTGGGATTTCCGGGATGCCTGCCGGTTTTAAATAAAGTTGCCCTTGATTACGCGATTAAGGTTGCCCTTTCCTTAAATTGCAAGGTGCAGGAATATACTAAATTCGACCGTAAAAATTATTTTTATCCGGATTTGCCTAAAAATTACCAAATCTCTCAATATGATTTGCCTATATCCAGAGATGGATTTTTGAATATAGACCTGGATGATAAAACTAAACGTATCGGCATAACGCGCGTCCATCTGGAAGAGGACGCGGGAAAGCTAATTCATCAGCAGGACAGGAGCCTCGTAGATTTTAACCGCACAGGCATTCCTTTACTTGAAATAGTAAGCGAACCGGATATAAATTCGCCGCAGGAGGCACACGAATACTTAACTACTCTAAAAAGTATTATTGAATACCTGGATGTTTCTGATTGCGATATGGAGAAGGGGTCTTTACGTTGCGATGCCAATATTTCTATCAGAGAGAAGGGCGCCCGAGAACTCGGCGTAAAAACAGAATTGAAGAATATGAATTCTTTCAAGGCGGTGAAAGAGGCATTGGATTTCGAGATAGGCCGCCAAACAGAATTATTAAATAAAGGAAAACCCGTTGTCCAGGAGACAAGGCTGTGGGATGTAAGAGAGCTAAAAACAGTCTCCATGCGCGCTAAAGAAGAGGCGCAGGATTACCGCTATTTTCCCGAGCCGGACCTACCGCCATTTATAATAAACGAAGATAAGATTGAAGAGATAAAAAAAACTATTCCTGAATTGCCGCAAGGCAAGATGTCGCGTTTCATAAAAGATTATGGTTTATCCAGATACGATGCAAAGATTCTTGTTTTCGCAAAGAACAACGCTGATTACGCAGAGGACTGCATTAAGGCGTATCCTAATAAAGATAAAAAACCCATTGTAAACTGGTTGATCGGCCCGTTACTTTCAGAAGCAAAGAATAGGAATTGCAGTATATCCGAATTAAAAATCCCGGGAGGCAAACAGGAATTGCTGAAATTAGTTGAGTTCACGCAAGCAGGCAAGATTTCTCATCTTATGGCAAAATCAGTATTAAATGAATCGATTGATAGCGGTACACCGTCTTTAACCATAATTCAGGATAAAAATTTATTTCAGATTTCCGATTCGGGAAGCCTGGATAATATAGTTGAAGAGGTCATAAAAGAAAATGCTAAATCAATCGCGGATTATAAAGCAGGTAAAAGTAATGCCTTAATGTTTATGGTAGGCCAGGTAATGCGCAAAACTAACGGTCGCGCAAATCCTAAGGTGATTGGCGAAATATTGAAGAGGAGGTTAAATGAAGCCCAAACTTACGGAACAAAGTGAACGTAAGTTTGATGGCTGAATTTGACCCCCACACCAATTGCCAAAAAACGACTATTGTTTAACGAACAATTGGTGTGGGGGTTTAATTCGCAGGCGCTTCGCTATAACTTATGTCGCACTTTGTGCTCCATAAGTTATCTGCTCATTAAAGGAGGTTGACAGATGCGTAGGAGAATTTCCGTAGTGTTAATTTTAGTATTGATAGTTTTCGGGATTTATTCTTTTGTTTCCTCAGCCACAGAAAAAAAGAAAAAAGATGATTTATACCGGCAGGTGGAACTCTTCTCGGATACCCTGGCAATTATACAGACAGAATACGTTGATGATGTCCAACCCCGTGATTTAATTTACGGAGCGCTAAAAGGCATGTTATCTTCGCTAGACCCACATAGCCAATTTCTGGACCCGGATGCCTATAACGAATTGAAGGTAGACACAGAAGGGAAATTCGGCGGCTTAGGCATAGAGATTACCGTCAAGGATGGCTTGTTGACCATAGTGACTCCAATAGAAGATACGCCTGCCTGGAAAGCAGGTTTAAAGACCAATGATAGGATTGTAAAGATTAATAATGAATTAACCCGCGATATGACGATTACAGATGCGGTAAAGAGACTCAGAGGTAAGGCGGGTGAGGCAGTAAATATTACTATTTTAAGGGAATCAGAAAAAAAGATTTTAGAATTTAAAATAGTGCGCGATATCATTAAAATAAAGAATATAAAAGAAGCCAAAATCCTCCAAGATTACATTGGTTATATACGCCTGGTTGAATTCAGGGAAAACACAGCTAAAGATATGGATTCGGCGTTAGAGAATTTAAAAAAACAAGGCATGAATGCGCTTATACTGGATTTGCGTAATAACCCCGGAGGATTGCTTGATGCCGCGGTAAAAACCACGGAAAAATTTATCGATAAAGATAAGCTCATTGTCTATACAAAAGGCCGGCGCCCTAATCAAAATATGGAATTTGTTTCTTTAGGCACCCACCCCATTATTGATGTGCCGATGGTTGTGCTAATAAACGAAGGTTCTGCCTCAGGAAGCGAAATTATGGCAGGAGCCCTTCAGGACCATAAACGAGCCATAATATTAGGCGCAAAGTCTTTTGGTAAAGGTTCGGTGCAAACGGTTATACCATTAAGCGACGGCTCGGCATTGAGGCTTACCACGAGTAGATATTTTACTCCTTCGGGTAAACAGATACACGGCAAAGGTATAATGCCGGATATTGTCGTGGAGGAAGGCAGAATAGAACTTGCAGCAAGCCCTGAGCCTGAGCCCAAGACGCAAAAACCGGAAGAAATATTTGAACAAATTGAAAACAAAGAAAAACCAGAAAAAGAAGAAGAGGCAAAAGAATATAGCGCTGATAATCAGCTTATGCGGGCAGTGGATGCCTTAAAAGCAATCAGGATTTATAAAGAGATTAAACAATAAGTGAAAAGATACTCAATATATCAAATCTTAACTTTAATCTTGTCACTCGTAGTAATTATAGAAACTTTATTGCTAATTCATCTATGGATTAGCCGGCCCAGGAAGATAATTAAAATACCGGCGATTCCAAAAGGAAAGATAGCTATTGTCATTGATGACTGGGGTTATAATCTGGATAATTTATATCTATTAGACCGGATAAAATACCCTTTCACTGCTTCTGTATTACCCAGGCTTGATTATTCAAAGACTGTTGCCGTTCAGCTCCATAGACGCGGAGTTCAAATAATCTTACATTTACCTATGGAGCCGCATGAGAAATATAGATTAGAGAAAAATACTATTTTGACCTCTATGGATGAACAGGCTATAATAAATATCATTGGGCAGGATTTAGCCGATATTTATTATGCCTCAGGCGTGTCCAACCATATGGGTTCCAAAGCGACAGAGGATTTAAGGACAATGAGTATCGTATTGAATGAGTTAAAAAAAAGAAATCTCTTTTTTCTGGATAGCCTCGTATCTCCCGGAACTATTTGTTCTAATCTGGCGGATAAATTGCACGTAGGTTTTGCAAAAAGAGACATTTTTTTGGATAATAAAGAAGAAGCCGAATACATAAAAGGGCAGATTTATAAATTAAAGAGAAAGGCCGAGATGTATGGCCACGCCGTAGGAATCGGCCATGGCCGGAAAATTACTTTGGAAGTCTTGAAAGAAACAATGCCCGAGTTAGAAAGAGAAGGGTATAAGTTCGTTTTTGTATCGGAGCTGGTAAGATAATGTACGTATTAGGAATTGAAACTTCTTGCGATGAAACTGCTGCCTCAATAGTAAAGGACGGTGAGGCTGTTCTTTCTAATGTAGTCAGCTCAAGCCTTAAGGAACATAAAAAATACGGGGGAGTTGTGCCTGAGATAGCTTCCCGGATGCACCTGGAGAGCATTACCGGGGTTGTGAATTGTTCCATAAAAGAAGCAAAGATTAAATTAAAAAATATAAATCTGGTGAGCGTGACTTGCGGTCCGGGGCTGGCGGGTTCTTTATTGGTAGGCATATCCTTTGCTAAGTCCCTTAGCCTTGGCCTGGGAGTTTCTTTATTGGGAGTCAACCATCTCCACAGCCATATTTATGCAAATTTTTTATGGTGTAGGAAAGTAAAAAATACTTTCCTAACCACCCTGGCCTGCCAGAATACTAAGCCAGGGCAGGCTGAAAATCGCACCTTAGAGTTATCGCCGAAGGCGATTTTCTTGAATGCTGAGCATCTTGTGTTTCCTTTTGTAGCTTTGGTTGTTTCCGGGGGGCATACGACTTTATTTTATGTAAAAGATTTCAATAAAATAGATGTTTTGGGTGCAACTTGTGATGATGCCTGCGGCGAGGCATTTGACAAGGTGGCTAAAATTTTAGGATTAGGTTATCCCGGGGGGCCGTTAATTGAGCGTTTGGCTAAATCCGGAAATCCCAAAATGCAATTCAGCTGTTCTAATACCAGACAGCTGCTGGATTTTAGTTTCAGCGGCATAAAGACAGCGGTACTTTATTATGTAAAAGATAATCTCGATACTCGATACTCGATACTCGATACTCGTAAAAAACGAGAATCTAGTATCCAGCATCCAGGAACTACGATTGCTGATATTGCTGCTTCGTTTCAGGAAGCAGTTATAGATACGTTAATTAAAAAATCTTTATTAGCCTGTAAATTAAAAAAGACAAACCGGCTTGTTATAGGCGGCGGCGTGGCAGCAAACAATAGATTAAGGGAAAGATTTTATAGCGAAGCAGAAAAAAAGGGCCTGAATATCTATTTTCCGCACCCAAGACTTTGTATGGATAATGCGGCGATGGTGGCGGGCCTGGGATACCAACTATTTAAGAAGGGGTATAAATCAGGTTTGGATTTGAATATAGATTCTAATTAAAGGAGGGCCGGCGATGTTTAATGATGCAGAGATTATTATACGCTTAGGTTTATCGCTAATCTTAAGCGGTCTTATTGGATTAGAACGCCAGATACACCGCCGCACAGCGGGGCTACGCACCCATATTTTAGTAAGCCTGGGTTCCTGCCTTATCATGTTGACATCACTATATGTTTTTGATATATATAAAAATGAAGTTCCTTTAGATCCGGGGCGTATTGCCGCAGGCGTAATCACCGGTATCGGGTTCTTGGGAGCAGGCGCAATCATTCGGGATAGAACCGGCATAAAAGGTTTAACCACTGCTGCCAGCCTCTGGGTGGTTGCGGGTATTGGCCTGGCGACCGGCTGCGGTTTTTATAAAGCAGCTCTTTTTACTACTATCTTAGCTTTGGTAACTCTTTTCTTTTTAAGGTATATTGAAAGAATAATGTTTGGCAAGGAAGAGCAAGAAAGATGATTAATTCGTCCTTCGCTTTACTCAGGACTCGATGGACGATCCTGAAACGAAGTGAAGGATCTCGCAGACGCTTCGCTACAACTTACGTCGCTATCGGCTTGCGTAAGTTGTCTGCTCATTAAGTGAGGACATAAGTTATGGAGCTTTATTTTAAAAATGTAAGCGACATAACTTATTTGTCCGAACTTATCCCCGCCGCTTTGTTTCGCTTTGCTTCACAAAGCGAAACTGCGGGGATTAATTCGCCCAAACAACTTACGTTCACTTTGTTCCGTAAGTTGTGGGCTCATTAAAAAGGGGGTGCGGTAATGGCATTTAAAAGGAAGGTAGAAGAAAAAATTCTTGATGTAGATGTGGCTATGCAGGGAAACCTGATTTTTAAAGACCTGGTGAATCTGCGCATCAACGGTAGATTTGAAGGAAATCTACAGACCCAGGGTAACTTAACAATCGCATCAACAGCCATAGTTTCTGCAGATATTATGGGCGATAATATTATTATTGACGGTAAAGTTAAAGGAAAAATAGTGGCTAAAGAGAGATTAACCCTTTTACCCTCGGCAGTTGTTGAAGGCGAGATATATCCTGCTAAATTAAATGTTACGGAAGGCGCTGTATTTGAAGGCAGGTGTTGTATGCTCCATGATTTTATGAGTGCTGAAGAACTGGCGCATTATTTAGAGGTAGACTTAAATTCTATTCTGGAATGGGCGAGCTCCGGTAAAATGCCGGGATTAAAAGAGGGAAACAATTGGAAGTTTGAAAGAAAGTCTATTGATTCGTGGGTTGCTTCGGGTAAAGTGGGGAAATAAATAAAACTATGTTTTAAGAATAATACTTTAAGGTATCAGTTTATGGCAGAAAAACTTTTAACCGTAAGGGATGTTTCTTTAATTTTGGGTATCTCTGAAAAAGAGGTAATGGATTTGGTGGAGAATAAGCAGTTAGCTGCTTATAAGGTTGGTGGAGTATATTTAAGATTTAAAAAGGAGCATATAGACGAATTTAAAAAGTCCTTTCTAAAGAAAACCAATGGTTTACATAAGCATTCATTTACCCAGCCCTTGCACGCAAGAGCGGGGTTTAAAGATAGGGTTAACGATTTCTTCTATTTTAATGATTTCTATATATTGTCTGTCCTGATTATATTGCTGATTCTGGTTATTATATTCCAGGAATATTAATTCGGCGTGCAGTCACCCATATAAAACCTTATAAACACAAAATGAACCCCGCACCTTCTATAAATTCAGTTTTAAATAAGAAAGAAGGTGCGGGGTGAATTATAAACGGAATTTTTGTAATCTGGGGTTTGCCAACATTGATATAGATAGGAAAGTGCGTCGAGGGTATTCAGAAGTAATATACTCCCCCGGCAAAAGCAAACTTCAACTTAAAAAAATCGCCCGGCAGTTAATCAGAAATAGACAGGACTTATTATTTACAAGATTAGAGAAAGATAATTTTAATTATCTTAAGAAGTCATTTTCTAAATTAAAATATAATGCATTAGCTAAAATAGGATATCTCGTAAAAAAAAGTAGAGTTCGCAAAAATGGTTTAGTGGCAGTTATTTCGGCAGGCACCTCGGATATACCGGTGGCTGAAGAGGCAGTGGTAACTTTAAAGCTGATGGGTAACCGCGTGGTTAAGTTATATGATGTGGGCGTTGCCGGAGTGCATCGGCTTTTGAATAATATAGATGCGATAAAAAAGGCAAAGGTAATTGTTGTAGTCGCAGGTATGGAAGGCGCATTGGCCAGTATTGTTAGCGGTTTGGTGAGTTGTCCGGTTATTGCTGTGCCTACAAGCTGCGGCTATGGTGCTAATTTTGGCGGTTTGTCAGCGTTATTGACGATGCTCAACTGCTGTTCCGCGGGTGTGGCAGTGGTAAACATTGATAATGGTTTTGGGGCAGGGTATTTCGCCAGCCTGATTAATAAATAGTAGGTAGTATGTAGTAGGTAGTATGTAGGGTTATGAAAAACGATAAAGTTTCTTTGAAAGAGGCGGTAAAGTTTCATGGGCATTTGGGTCCTTATTTAGTATTAGGGATTTTGGCAGGAGAAATGGCTCTTAACAAATTTAGATGTAGAAAATACCTTAGTTTAAAAGTCAGAGTTTGGGGGGCTACTAAAAAACCTAAGTCTTGTCTTATTGATGGTTTGCAGTTATCTACCGGCGCAACCTATGGGAAAGGTAATATCGAAAAATCAATTGGTCCCGCAATAGAAATAGAATTTTGTAATCACTCTAACAATAAAAAAATTATTTTGAAATTTAAACAGAGCTTAATTGAAAAACTTAAGAGAATAAAAACGCATAGAGATTCAGAATTATTGGCAAAGAGATTATATAAGACAGAGTATAATGAACTTTTTAACCTAATACCTAAACACCTATAACCTAAAAAACTGACCCCTCCTGCCTAACCGTTCCAATGCGGGTTTGGAATGCGGGTTTGGCAGAGGCTTGATAACCGGAGAATAGAAGATGGCGCTTTCTGGATTAGATATCTATAGATTACTACCCAAGACTAATTGCCGTGAGTGCGGTTTTGTGACTTGTCTGGCTTTTGCCATGCAACTGGCTAAAAAAGCAGTGAGTATTGATAAATGCCCCTATTTGAGCGAGGAGGCAAAGAAGGTGTTGGAGGCTTCTAGCCTTCCGCCTATAAAATTAGTTACCATAGGTGAAGGTAACAGCAAATTAGAGGTGGGTAATGAGAATGTGCTCTTCCGTCACGAAGAGAAATTTTATCATCCCACGGGGTTAGGGTTTATCATTGAAGATAGCTTACCGTCTGAGGAAATAAAGCAGAGATTAAAGAAAATTAATCAATTAAAATTTGAACGCGTGGGCCAGGAACTGAATGTAAATCTGGTAGCTATTAAGCACAACAGCGATAAAAAGAAATTTATTGAAACGACTCAGACAGTTCTGAGTAATACGCCTCTTGCCCTTGTATTGATGAGCAGTGATCCGGAAGCGTTAAAAGAGGCATTAAAAATTTCTGCTGAGAGAAGGCCTTTAATTTACCATGCTACCGGGGATAACGCGGCGCAGTTTTCTAAATTAGCTCAAGAGTTTAAAGTGCCTGTTGTGGCTTCATCTTCGGATTTAGAAACACTCTCCGGCCTTACCAAGGAATTAAATAATCAAGGAGTAAAGGATATTATTTTAGATACAGGAGTAAAACCGGTTAAAGATAAAATTTGGGATTTAACCCAAATTAGAAGACAAGCGCTTAAAAAATCTAATCGTAGTTTGGGGTATCCGACTTTAGTAATAATAGATTCAGGCGACCCTTATGAAGAGGCGATGGAGGCTGCGACTTATATTTCTAAATATGCCAGTATTGTTTTAATGCCAGGGATAGAGCCATGGCAGGTTTTATCGCTTTTAACTTTAAGGCAGAATATCTACACTGACCCGCAAAAACCTTTGCAGATAGAGCCGAAGATTTATTCTGTAGGTGCTGTCAGCGATAAATCGCCCGTATTAGTCACTACTAATTTTTCGCTTACCTATTATACGGTATTAGGAGAAGTAGAGGCGAGCAAAGTGCCGTCCTATATTGTAAGTGTAGATACTGAAGGTATGTCAGTATTAACTGCCTGGGCAGCAGAAAAGTTTACTCCTGAAAAGATTACTGAATCAATAAATAAATTTGCTGTCAAAGAAACAGTTTCGCATACGTGCCTGATTATCCCGGGCTATGTAGCAGTGATGAGCGGAGATTTGGAAGAGAAATCAGGATGGCAGGTAATGGTGGGGCCAAAAGAGGCAGCCGGAATACCGTCATTTTTGAAGAATCTGTAGAAGCGTTGCAGTAGGGACTGTCCCCAAAGGGGACTGTCCCTACCAAGCGAGATAGGGTCTGATTGCGAAATTAGCCAAAAGGGAACCATGGAAAAATTCAAGGTTACATTTTATCCGGATAATAAGACTATAGAAGTAGAGAAAGGTAAAAACATTCTCTCAGGGGCTATTTCTGCAGGGGTTTATATCAATTCCAGCTGCGGCGGCGATGGTGTTTGCGGCCGGTGTAAGGTAATTTTAAAAAAAGGACAAGTCCTTACTCAGCCAACAGGAAGGATAAGCGTGGAGGAGAGAAAAAAAGGGATTTATCTTGCCTGTTTAACTACTATACAGAGCGACTTAGAGGTAGAGGTTCCTCCTGAGTCAAGGTTAGATTTAGAAAAATTAAGTCCGCAGGATATAGATTTAAGGCTAAAAGGGCTTTATTCAGAATCAGAGGAAGTAGAACCGCCGGAATCCGTCTTAGGTGAAGAGATTTTTGTGCACTCGCCATTAGCTACAAAACTTTATTTAGAGTTACCACCTCCGGATTTGGAAGATAAAATTAGCGACTTAGAAAGGTTATATCGTCAGATACGCCGGATTCAGGATATACCCATTATGCAGGCGGGCTTGGCAAATATCAGGCGCTTGGGAGAATTATTACGGGCTTCAGATTGGAAGATTACTGTGACTTTAGGTAAAAGAAATGGCACAACCGAAATCGTCCTTATTGAACCGGGTAACACTTCCCATAAAAATTTTGGTTTAGCTTTTGATATCGGCACTACCACTATCTCCGGACAATTAGTAGATTTAAATACCAAGAAGGTTTTAGGCACAAAGGCAACCTATAATAAACAGGCAAGTTTTGGCAGTGATATCATCACGCGCATTATTTATGCGCAAGAACAGGATGGTCTGGAGAAATTGCATCATGCAGTCATTGATGGCATGAATCAAATGATTCAGGAATTAATACACGAGCATAATATTGACCTTAATGATGTGAATTGTGTTTTATGCGCGGGTAATACTACTATGGTTCATCTGTTACTACGCGTTGACCCTACATATATCAGGAGAGAACCGTATGTGCCTGTGGCAAATTTTGTTCCTACTATTCGCGCTGCCGAGGCAGGTATAAAGATAAATCCGCGCGGTCTTTTATCCTGTGTTCCGGGAGTATCCAGCTATGTGGGCGGCGATGTTGCCGCAGGTGTCCTTTCCTGTGGCTTGGATAGCACAGAGGATTTAAGTATCCTGATTGATATCGGAACAAACGGAGAGATAGTCTTAGGTAACAGGGATTTTCTGATTTCTGCTTCTGCTTCTGCAGGCCCTGCGTTTGAAGGTTCAGGCTCCAGTTGTGGTATGCGCTCAAGCCGCGGCGCAATCCAGAAATTAAAGATTACGCCAGGCGATTTTCAGGTTACCTATAACACTATCGGCGAAGTTAAGCCGCGCGGTATATGCGGTTCAGGATACATTGATATAATTGCCCGGATGCTGCGCGTAGGGCTGTTAGATAAGGACGGTAAGATAAAGACGATAAAGCATAAACGTATCCGCGACGGGGAATACGGCAGGGAATTTATCGTGGCGTTTAAGAAAGAATCCGATAAGACTTTAGATATTGTGGTCACCGAAGCAGATATTGAGAATCTCAAACGGTCCAAGGCAGCAATTTATTCTGCCACATCTGCTTTAGTAAAACATATGGCTCTGGATTTCTCTAAGATAAAGAAGATTTTTATTGCCGGAGGATTTGGTACTTATATTGATATGGATAATGCTATAAGCATAGGGTTACTGCCGGATTTAGACAGGTCTAGATTTGTTTTTGTAGGTAATAGTTCCTTGGCAGGCGCGCGCCAGATTCTTCTGTCTTATGAGGCAATGAAACAGGCAAATGAGATTGCCAAAAAGATTACTTATTTTGAATTATCCGTTGAGCCGGGATATATGGATGAATATATCGCAGCCTTGTTTTTTCCGCATACAGATTTATCGTTATTTCCGAGCTTAAGAATATAAAATGTAATTCCCCAATTTCCAATGCGGGTTTGGCGAACCATTCCAATGCGGGTTTGGAAGGGGTCAAATTAACCAATATTAAAATGGGATATACAATTGCAATCGCAGGAAAAGGCGGCACAGGCAAGACTACCATTGCCGCACTTATCGTGAGGTTACTTAAAGAGAAGAAACTCGGCTCCATATTGGCCGTAGATGCTGACCCGAATAATAATTTAGCGCAAAGCCTTGGTTTAGAAGTAAAGGGAACGATAGGTTCGATATTAGATGAGGTTTGCCTGCATCCGGAAAAGATTCCTTCCGGTATGTCCAAGGACAGATTTATTGAGTATCAGGTGCAGACTTCAATAACCGAAGGGGATGGCTTTGATGTATTGGCAATGGGCAGGCCCGAAGGCCCTGGTTGTTACTGTTATGTGAACAACCTTTTAAGGAACATAACGGCTAAGCTCATTAAAGATTATGACTATATTGTGATTGATAATGAAGCAGGGTTTGAGCATCTTTCGCGCCGCACAACCCGCGCTTGCGATGCATTGGTAGTAGTTTCGGATGCGACTAAGGCAGGATTACGTTCGGCAAAAAGAATAAATGAGCTGACTAAAGAGTTAAAAATCAAAATAGAAAAGAGATTTCTGATTATTAATAAGCATAATGAAGAGTTGGATAAACAGATTATTGAGGAATTGGATTTAGAATTTATGGGTAATATACCTATAGATGATAATATAATTAAAATAAGCATGAACGGCAATTCGCTATTAGGATTAGATAGCCAGAGCTCTGGTTTAAAGATGCTACGCAAGATGGGAGAGAGGATATTATAAACGAATATCCCGCACCTTCTCTAGTATAGCGTAAAATTAGGGCAAGAAGGTGCGGGATTAAATTCGTCCTTCGCTTCGCTCTAGGACTCGATTGGACGATCCTGAAACGAAGTGAAGGATCTCGCACAGATAACTTATGTCGCTAATCTCAAAATTATAGCTCCATAAGTTATGTGCTCATTTAATATGGCACAAGAACTAATGTTAGAAAAATGGTCAGGTGCTGTATCCGTAGTAAATATCGGCTCGACCAAAGAGGAGGGCGGAACGCGCTCTAAAGTGATTCAGATTGGAGGCGAGGCTACTTTACCATTTTTATTTCCAGAGGGTGCTCTGCCTCACAGACCAGTAATTGCTTTTGAGATTTGGGATATTGCTCCGGCTGATTGGCCACAAGAGTTAAATAAAGCTTATGCTGATGTTTTAGGCGATTCCTTTGCCTGGGCCGAGAAGTGCGTGCAAGAACATAAGGCAGAGTTAGTCTGCGTAAGATTACAGGGAGCGCATCCGGATTTTGGAGATAAGGCAGCCGATAAGGAAGCAAAATTTATCAGCCAGTTATTAAAAAAAGTAGATGTGCCTTTGATTATTTTAGGATGCGGTGATGATACCAAAGATAATCTGGTATTACCTGCTTGTTGTGAGGCAGCCAAAGGAGAACGGTGTCTTGTAGGCAGTGCGGTGCAGGATAATTATAAAACTTTAACTGCAGCGGTCTTAGCAGATGGCCACAATATTATTGCCGAGTCACCCATTGATATAAATATTGCCAAGCAGTTAAATATTCTGATTTCTGATATGGGTTTACCTTTAGAGCGCATTGTGATAAATCCCACTATTGGCGCATTAGGTTATGGCTTAGAATATGCCTATTCTATTATGGAGCGCGCTCGGCTCGCTGCTTTAGCGGGTGATAAAACTGTGGCGTCGCCTTTTATATGTTTAGTAGGACAGGAATCCTGGCGGGCTAAAGAAGCAAAGGCACCTGCTGCAGAATTTCCTGCTTGGGGACCGGAATCAGAACGGGGTGTTGTATGGGAGGCAGTGACTGCCACAGCGCTTATTCAGGCAGGAGCGGATATTTTGGTGATGAGGCATCCACTGGCGATACAGAAAGTAAATAAGTATATAGAAAATTTAGTTAGTAACTAGTAAATCAGTAACTCGTAACTAGTAATTGAATTCATAAATACATTGGCAAATAATAACTGGCAATCTTAGGATTCAGAAATTCTAATTTTCTTAAAAATTACGAGTTACTAGTGTACTAGTTACTAGCCTAGGAGGTAAGAGTTGTTTATAATAGGTGAACTAATCAACGGCATGTACAATAATATAGGTAAGGCAATTAAGGAAAAGGATAAAGGTATTATACAGAAATGTGCTCTAGGCCAGATAAAAGCCGGCGCAGATGCGTTAGATGTGAATTGTGGCCCGGCTTCGCGCAAGCCCCAAGACGATATTCAATGGTTAGTTCAGGCCATACAAGAGGTAACGGATAAACCTTTAGCTTTAGACTCAAGCAAGCCGCAAGTTATCGAATCAGGGCTAAGTGTCTTAAAAAACAAGGCAATTATAAATTCCACCACTGCTGACCCGGAAAAATTAGAAGTATTAGTGCCTCTGGCGAAAAAATATAATGCCAAGCTCATCGGTTTGACCATAAGCACAAAAGGTATCCCCCAAAACAAGGACCAGAGATTAGAGCTGGCAGCAACTATTGTAGCTAGTTGCTCTGAGCAGGGATTTCCCATTGAAGACCTTTATCTTGACCCTATAGTTCTTCCGGTTAATGTTGCCCAGGTGCAGATGAAGGATATCTTAGAGGTTATACATGAATTTAAGATTATTTCCGAGCCCTCTCCTAAAAGTATAGTAGGTTTAAGCAATGTTTCGCAGGGGACTTGCGTGCGTAGTCTTATTAACCGCACATTCCTGACTATGGCAGTTGCCGCTGGTTTAGATGCAGCAATATTAGACCCTACAGATAAAGACTTGTTAGATGCCGCGATTACCGCAGAATTGATTTTAAATAAATATATATATTGCGATTCCTACTTAGAGGCATACAGAAAGAAATAAAATGACACCTAGAAAATTACTCAGGCATATTTTTAGATTTCGGGGTTTGCGAGAAAGTTTCAAACTTGCCATAAACGGTATTGCCTACCTATTTTTATACCACCGCAATATGCGCATCATCTTTACGTTGGGTATTTTTGCTCTTCTTTTAGGCTTATATCTTAAATTAAGCGCTATTGAATTGGTCGCGCTTTGTATCACTATAACTCTGGTATTTGTGGCAGAGATATTCAATACTGCTATCGAGATGATGATGGATATGGTTAAGGTTAAGTACCATACCCTGATAAAACTGATTAAAGATATCGCTGCCGCAGTAGTGCTGCTTGCTTCCTTAAATGCAGTGGCCGTAGGATACATCCTTTTTATAAGAAAAATATTTGTTCATTAAGAAAGTTTGAAATATGATATAATTAATAAATAAACCCCGTTAGAAACTATAGGGCAACCTGTAAAAAGAAAGAGGTTTCTAACGGGATAAGGAAATAATACTCCTGAGATATCTTTCATACCCGCCATAAATGGCGGGTCCCGTTAGATGTTTACTATCTAACGGGACGGGGCTTTCTAACGGGGTAAACTGTCTCCTTAAGAAACTAGCCTTTAGATGACTAAAAATATCTTAGGATAAAATAAGGGAGGTAATCTTATAATGAACAAAAAGAAAATATTGCTTGTTGAGGATGAGAAAGTTTTGATGGAGACCGTAACCCTTCGACTGGAGGCTAATGGTTACGAGGTTATTTCTGCTTACGATGGTTTTAAAGGTTTAGAGAAGGCAAAAAAAGAAAAACCAGACCTTATCATACTGGATTTGATGCTTCCTAAGATGGACGGATATAAAGTCTGTGGGTTACTTAAGGCTGATACAAGGTATAATAAGATTCCCATAATTATGTTTACTGCTCGTGCACAGGAGTCAGACAAAAAAATGGGTAAAGAGATGGGTGCTGATGCATATATTACTAAACCTTTTGAACCCCAGGCGCTATTAGAAAAGATAAGTGAATTACTAAGAAATGAAAAATAAAACAAAAACTAAGATTAGTAAAATAAAATCAATGACCGATTACAAAGGGTTAGAAAATAAATATAAGGATCCGACATATAAGTACAGATTCCTATCTTATCTTATGAATCACATTCCTGATGTTATCTATTTCAAAGATACAGAGGGCCGGTTTGTTATGGTAAATCAAACCCATGCAAAGTGCCAGGGTCTTAAGCCCGAAGATCTTATAGGCAAGACCGATACCGATTTATTCCCAAAGAAAAGGGCTGAAATGATTACTAAAGATGACCTGTATGTTATGAAAACCGGAAAGCCTATAATTGATAAAATCGAAAGCGCTGTACGAGGAGATGGTACGTATAATTATGTATCTACAACTAAGGTGCCTATGTGCGATGATAAAGGCAAAATCATTGGTCTTATGGGCATTACCCGAGATATTACGCGACGTATCAGATTTGAGCATTTAAAAGAAGAAAAAGCGCGCATGGAGAAGAAGTTAGAAACCTTGGAAGAGTTAAATAAAATGAAGTCAGAATTTGTCTCTGCTGTTTCTCATGAGCTTAGAACTCCCCTGGCAATTATTAAAGATGTAATAATGCTGCTTATTGATGGGATTGTGGGTCCGATTAAGGAAAAACAGAAAGACCTGCTTATGAAAGCAAAAGATAATATAGCGCGTTTGAATAATATAATAGATGAGCTACTTGATATCTCTAGAATCGAAAGCGGTAAAATTAAAATGCATTACTCCCTAATTAATTTTAATGATTTATTGATGGATTCTTCTGTGTTCTTTAAGAAATTGGCAGAGGAAAAGGACATAGATTTAGGGTATAATTTGCCTCGGTCGCAAATAAATATATTTATAGACGCAGAAAGAATAAACCAGGTTATCGCAAACTTAATTAATAATGCTATAAAGTTTACTGAACAAAACGGAAAGATTAAGGTTGAAGTAAAAATTTTTGAGACTAAGGTTAGGGTAGGAATTATAGATACAGGCATCGGAATAGCCAAACAAGATTTACCTAAGATTTTTAATAAGTTTGTCCAGCTTTCCACCAGATTCCAAGCAGAAAGAAAGGGTATCGGTTTAGGGCTTTCGATTGCAAAAGAATTGGTAGAAAAAAACGGTGGAGAAATTTGGGTTGAATCTGAATTAGGCGTGGGCACTAAATTTTATTTTACACTACCCCGATTTTATACAGATAAAGTATTGAGTAAGGATATCAGGGATAAGATTAATAATTTATTAGAAAAAAACATACCCGTTTATTTGATTAATTTGCTAATTGTTAATTATACAGAATTCAAAAAAAGATTGAATATTGAGCCCAGAAAGTTATTTGAGGATTTAAGAGCAGTTATTGAGGAAACATTTAAGAGGTTTTGTTATGCCGGCAGGAAAGAACTTCAAATAGTCTTGCAGGATTATGCAGGAGGAGAACTTGGCATTCTTTTTTCTAAAATAAAAGAAGAAGAGGCGACTAAATTCTGCAATTTGGTTAAGGATAGAATAAAGAAGTATTTTACAAAAAACAGACTAGAAAATGTTTTTATAAATTTAGGGGTATTGTCATATCCTTCTAAATTTCATGCTATTACTACTCAACAGTTTCTTGCTAATGTCAGTATTAAGAAAATTTGTATTGGTTCAGAGATAAGACATTTTTCAAGAATTCCTTACAGGATAGATATTGAGATTTTGTTGCCTGGAAATCAGATAGAATCTTCTCAGACTATTGATATTTCTGAAGGTGGAGTTTGTCTTATGACCAAAAGGAAGCTAGCAACAGATGCCCAGATACAGACCAAGTTGAAACTTCCTAAAGAGAAGGAACCCCTCTGTTTTAGGGCGCGCGTAGCTTGGATAAAATATATAGAAGAAGTGTCAGAAATTGGTGCTGATAAATATAGATTAGGTTTAGAATTTATAAACTTAAAAAATAGAGATAAAAAAATTATCTCAAAGTTTATTAAGTCAATTTCTCCTTCAATTCATAAATCCATGGGTTCTTTTGCAAGATGAATAGAGACAAGCGAAAGAACCGAAAGGGGAGTTTGAGGGGAAAGATTTTCCTCTCAACGAATCGCTACTTTAGTTACGCTACGGGGTGACAGGGAGCGAAGCGACCGCCAGAGGGGTAATAAACCCCTTTTGGGGTGTTGAGCGAAGCGAGCGACGGTAAGGAGGAAATAGTTGGCTAGGACAGATAAGAAGTCCCTTGGTGAGAGTTTAGTAGAAGAGGGCATCATAAGCCTTGAGCAACTTAGACAGGCGCAAGAGGAAGAGAAGCGAACCGGTCAACGATTGAGAAATATCCTTGTCAAGATGGGCATTATTGCCGAAGAGGATTTGGTTACTTTTTTAAGTGAAAAGTTAGGCCTACCAAGGATAGAACTTGGCAACTATTTGATAGACCCCAAAATAGTCGAATTAATACCTGAGGCATTGGCCAGAAAATACCAACTTATTCCGGTTTTAAAGATTGGAAATCGCCTTACCTGTGCGATGGTTGACCCTTGGAATATATTTGCTTTGGATGAGTTGAGAATGAAGACAAATTTAACTATTGAACCCGCTGTTGCGGCAGAAATAGAGATAAAAAAGGCTTTGGATCAATATTATGGCGCAAAAGGGACGATAGAAGAGCTTATAAAAACTATTGATGAGGAGAAACTGGGCATAAAAGAAGGAGAAGAAATAGAACTTAAGAAGCTTGAGGGGATTATTGAAGAGCCCGTGGTCATAAAATTAGTGAATCTGACTATTATGAAGGCTGTTCAGGAAGGCTCAAGCGACATACATATAGAACCAGAAGAAGAAGTGCTTAAGACGAGATTCCGGGTTGACGGAATGCTTCACGAGGTATCTTCTCCGCCTAAGTACCTTCAATCTGCTATAATTTCAAGGATTAAAATAATGGCAACTTTAGATATTGCTGAAAGGAGAAAACCCCAGGACGGAAGATTCACTATTAAAATGGAAGGCAGAGAAATAGATGTCCGCGTTTCCTGTATTCCCACAATGTACGGCGAAAATGTTGTCTTGCGCCTTTTAGATGTTGCGACCGCACTCTTAAGCCTCAGAGATATAGGATTTTCTAAAGCGGTACTTGAAAGATACGAGAAGCTCATTAGCCGGCCGCACGGGATAATTTTAGTTACCGGCCCAACCGGAAGCGGAAAGACTACTACTCTCTATGCCTCTTTGGATAAGATAAACACGGTTGAGAAAAACATAATAACAATTGAGGACCCTGTTGAATACAAACTTGCCGGTATCAGGCAGATTCAGATAAATCCAAAGGTTGATTTGACATTTAGCAATGGGCTGCGGTCCATACTAAGACAGGACCCTAATATAATAATGGTTGGCGAGATGAGAGATTTCCAAACCGCTGAGATTGCAATCCAAGCTGCCTTAACCGGCCATCTTGTTTTCTCAACGCTTCATACTAATGATGCTTCTGGCGCAGTGACGAGGTTAATCGATATGGGAGTGGAACCATTTTTGGTATCTTCTTCGGTTATAGGTGTTTTAGCCCAGAGGCTGGTTAGGACAATTTGTAAGGATTGTAAGGAGGAATATGTTCCTACCGAAGAAGAATTAAAGGATATTGGCCTGTTAGACGAACCACGAACCACGAATATTAAATTTTACAAAGGCAAAGGTTGCGCAAAATGTATGAATACAGGTTATAAAGGTAGAATCGGTATTTTTGAACTGATGATACTCGATGATAGTATACGCAATTTAGTTATTGGCAAAGTGCCGACAGAAGAAATCAGAAAAAAAGCCATCGCCTCGGGAATGACTACTCTAAAGGAAGAGGGAATTCAGAAGATTAAAGAGGGCATAACCACAGCTGAGGAAGTCTTGAGAGTTACGCAGGAGGAGTAATGCCAGCTTACGCCTACAAAGCACGAGATGCAACAGGTAAGCCTGTCAAAGGCACAATGGATGCAGCTAATAAAGAAGAGCTTATCGATAAGCTTCATAAAATGGGTTATATGACTACGCAGGTTACTGAAGCTATCCCTGGAATCAAGATAGAGACGGTATTTGATAAGCTAAGGGGGGTAAGTACCGAAGATATGATTATGTTTAATGTTCAATTTTCTAACCTGATAAGCGCAGGCATACCTATCTTAAGCAGTTTAGATACATTAGCCAAACAAATTGAGAATAAGAAATTAAAAGAAACTGTTGGGGATGTCGCCAGAAATATTGAAGGAGGGGATAGTTTTTCCGATGCTTTAGCTAGATACCCCAGAATATTTTCTAAGTTGTTTATAAATATGGTAAGAGCCGGAGAAGCAAGCGGGAAGTTAGGCCTGGTTTTAAGGAGATTTGCTGAGTTTATCGAACATCAGGCAGATTTGCGGCAGAAGATTAAAGGAGCGCTTTTTTATCCGGTTATACTATTATTTGCCGGGATGGCAGTTATGCTCTTTATAGTGACATTTATTATTCCCCAGTTTGCAGAAATTTTTCTAAAAGCAGGGATTCATCTGCCTCTGGTTACTTTAATTCTTTATAAGCTCGGCATAACCATTAAACATTTCTGGTTTTCGTTTATTCTATTAGCTATGGTTATTGTTTTAGGAATAAGATATTATGCCCAGACACAGAGGGCGAGATTTCTAATCGATAGGGTAAAATTGAGGCTACCCATACTCGGTCCATTATATCGTAAAGCAGCTATTTCAGGATTCGCCAGAACCTTGGCAACCCTTGTTGCTAGCGGAGTTCCTATATTACAGTCATTAGATATTGTAAAGGAAGTGATAGGAAACGAAGTGCTGGGACGCGTTGTGGGAAATGTGCGCACTTCTGTAGAGAGGGGCCAGAGTTTATCCGAACCCTTAAAGATAAGTGAAGAATTCCCTCCTGATACCGTGCAGATGATTTCTGTAGGAGAGGAAACCGGTAATTTAGAGGGAATGCTTAATAAGATTTCTGATTTCTATGATATGTCATTGGGATACTCCATAAAGAAATTGACTACTGTCATAGAACCTTTGCTTTTAGTAGTAATGGGTTGTATGGTGGGTTTTATTATGGCTTCGATGTTACTACCCATTTTTGATATGATAAAGATTTTAAGGAGGTGAAAAGATGAAAAGAGGTTTTACCATAATTGAACTTTTAATAGTAATTGCTGTAATTGCCATTCTGATTGGCATTGCGCTGCCGCGCTTTAGAGGTATGCAAGAAGAAGGAAACATTGCCAAGGCAAAGGGTGAATTAAGGACGCTGCAGACTGCAGTAGAGAGTTACTATATTCATAACAATAACGCCTATCCAGCGGATATCGATGCTGCCCTGACCGGCGCGACTCCCAATATAATAGGCGCTGTTTCGCCGGACGATCCGTTTAACGGCACAAATAAATACGGCTACGCGGTTAATAGCATGCCCCCAGCCACAGCCAACTATTATGTCATATACTCAGTAGGACCGGCTGGCAATGGAGCCGCAACCGTAAACACTTCGGGAGTAGTTAGTGAGGGTACCACTGGCGCAAGTTGTATCTATGTTACTAATGGCTCATCAAAAGATGTGCAACCGTAACCTTACCGTGTACCGTTGATCGTGTACCGTGAACCGTAAAGGTAAACGGTAAACAGTCCCGATTTCATCGGAACGGGTAAACGGTAAACGAAACGAATAATGAAACATAAAAATAGTAGTTTTACATTATTAGAAGTATTACTGACAATTATTCTTATGGTAAGCGGATTTGTTCTTTTGTTGCAGGCTTTGGCTACAGGGTTATTCGCCGGTGGTGAGAATGAAACTGAGCTTGTGGCTGTTAATCTTGCGCAAGAGAAGATGGAGGAATTGAGAAATAAAAGTTACCCAAATATTGCGAATGAAACCAAAGACGTGGTTTCTGGATACCCCGCATTTCAGCGGGAGGTAGTAATGACTATCGTTCAGCCAGGCTTAAAACAAGTTAATGTCAATATGTATTGGTTTACCAAGACAGATGAATTGAATGTGAGTTTGGTGACGTATGTGTCAGATATATAGCAATGTAGTTCCTCGTTCGAATCATAAGTCACAAATCACAAATCATGGATTTACCCCGTTAGAAATACCTAATGCTAAGAGAAGCAGTTCAAAATTTTTAACGGGGTTTACATTAATTGAATTATTGATTACAGTTCTTTTAGTTTCTATATTGCTTGGCGCAATATGGATGGTTTATAGTGTCGGTTTTAAAACGTTTTATACTCAATGGACACGCACTGGAGTAAAAGGGCAAGTAGGCCGGACATTTATAAATATTGCCGGGGAACTTCACCAGGCAACTTCTGTAACAGGCGCTCAACAGACCAACTTAAACTTTAGCGCAGATACTGATAATAACGGCGTTGATGAAACGATACAATATATATGGTCTGGTGTAGTGGGTGAGCCTTTGAATAGAATTTCTAGCGTAACTACACCGGCCGTAGATTCAGTAAATAGTCTGGCATTTTCCTATTATGATGAAAATAATAATCTATTATCTTTTCCGGTGACCCATTCCCAGGTGAGATTAGTAGCCATAGACATAATTGTAACTGAGAAAGACGAGACATTCCACTTACGCTCGAATATAGAATTGAGAAATCTTTGAAATGAATAATGAGCGCGGCTTTATTCTCTTGTTAACTTTCATATTTATGATTGTCCTGACCGCGCTGGTTGGCTCATTGCTATTTATAGTAACTTATGAGACCAGAGATATGGGAGCTCAGATTGAAGATTATAAACTGCTTAATTTGGCTGAGGCAGGTATACAGAGGGCAATGCGCGAGATAAGGGATGACTACACTTCCACAACGCAACAGGGGATAGCATACCTACGCGGGGCCGATTACTCTGCGTCGTCGCTAGGCGTAGATAATCCCGACGGGATGCGTTATTTCGATGCAAATAACGGTAAAATAGACGATATCAGTGATATAGCGGTAATGCGCACTTTTGACTCAAATTATACCAATACCCGTCTTATTGATATCTCTATCGCCGCGCGCGTATCCAGAGGTACTACCGGCACCGGAAACCCAACGATGCTGCTTTCCTACACAATAAACGGCGTCACCGGTGCAACGACTTTGTCGCAGTTAATTAGTTCCACCAGCGAGGTCAACTATTCGGTTTCCGTTACCGGTGACCGCACATGGACGTGGTCGACTATCTTCGACCCTATAAATATATTTGATGTTCGTGTCCAGCGTATTGCCGGTGGGCGGCCTATTAAAATCGACGCGATATATCTTGTTGCGACCTACGGTATCGACACCGCTACCGAACCGTGGTATACCGGTAGTTACGCGTCTTTTCCTATCTCTTTGGGTAGCGGTGCGATACAATCCGTTTCGATTGGGGTTACCAATGAACAGAGTGGTGTCCATGCCGACGAACAAGGCAAGGTGCATTTGAATACCGCGTCGCAGACGCTTCTGCGCTATTTGATGGAGGAGCGTGGCATAGCAAGCGCGACGGCCAATACGCTTGCGACAGCGATTGTTAATTATCGCTCGACGAACAAATTCGATAGCACAGAAGAGCTCCAACAGGTTGCCGGTATGACCACCACAGAGTATAACCTTATAAAAGATTATGTTACGGTTTATTCCTTTATAAATACGAATGTCTACCGGCCTTCCGGCGCGCGGGCCCCTATTAATATAAATACAGCGCCCCGCGAAGTGTTAGAGGCGGTATTTGACGATCCGGCGCTTGCCCTTGCCGCTACCGACGCGGCGAGACTCGCCACCGATATAATAGCTGCGCGCGCGGCAGCACCGTTTACCTGTTTCTATACGGCAGACGCTGCTGTCACGACCGATTTCTACGGGTTTGTGAATTCCCGCGGTTATTTAACCGCTGCCCGGCGTAACAGGATACTCGACAATGCTGACGCCTCGTCTCTCATTTCCGTAGGCGGTGGCTTTGCCGGTTTTAACTGTGTTACGACGGAGTTCGCATACGCGGGCACGGCGTTCTGTGTCAACTCTCTGGCGAACCTTCACAATCGCGGCTTCCGGGTCAGGGCCATGATAGGAAACGACGGCAGCCATACTTTTACAAATTACATTGGCGATACGACGAGGGTCGGCTGGCGCAAAGAAAATTTCGAGTAAGCAGAATTAATAATGTATAATATACCGTATGGATCTTAAAGGAATTTTTAAGAAAGATTTTATTGTTGGTCTTGATATTGGAGCAAGCTCTATAAAATTTGTGCAATTTAAGAAGCGGGAAGACGGATTGCACCTTATGAAAGCGGATTTACGTGAAATAAAACATATTGAGACAGATGTCCTTTTCGGGAAAGAGATAGCCCCTTTACTGAAGAATTTATTTAAAGGGATTGATGCTAGAAAATCTAAGGTTATTGTATGTATCAATTGTGCTAAGACAGCGATAAAAAGTGTAACAGTGCCATATATGCCCAGAGGAGAGTTGTCCGAGGGCATAAGATTAGAGGCGAAAAATTATTTTTCGTTTCCCATAGAAGATGCTTTGATAGACTTCGAAATAGTTGGTGAAGTTATGGAGAAAGGCATTAGGAAATACCAAGTTCTCATAGCCACTTCGCCCAAAAAGACCGTTAATGAGCACCTATCTCTATTAGAAAAAATAGGGATAAGACCGGCTTCTTTTATTCCTCCTGCTTATGCATTACAGAAATTAGTAGAAGCTTTTTTATCTAAAGAAGACAAGATACAGTGTTTTGTTGATATAGGAAGTCGTTATACGGAATTGGCTATTTTTTCCGCCGAAGGCGCCCGCCTGCCGGACGGACAGGGATCCGCCTCTGGCGGAAAAGGAAAGAATTTAATATTTTCTCGTAAAATTCCTGTAGCAGGAAGTAATTTTACTAAAGTAATGACTGATGCTTTGGTCTCAGATAGGGGAAGAACAGAACTCTCATTTGATGAGGCAGAAAAGATAAAACAAAATATTGGGATCCCTTCTGAAGACGAAACCAGAGTGATAGATGAAAAGATTTCTACAACTCAGATTTTCGCAATGCTCAGGACGCCTTTAGAGCAATTAGTGGGTGAAATAGATAGATGTTTTGATTATTATAGGGAAGAAATCAGTGGCGGAAAGGTCGATTCTCTGGTATTGCTGGGCCAAGGGGCATTTCTTAAAGGTCTTGCAGGATTTCTTTCTAAAGAATTAGGGATAGAAGTAAGACTCGGTATACCCTTCGAGGCATTAAAACTTAAATCCGGTACAATGAGTTTTAAAGCAGAGGATTCTCCTCGATTAGCCTTAGCAATAGGGGCAGGTTTAAGTGAAGGCAAAGGTATAAATCTTCTTCCACCTGAAATTAAAGAGGAGAGAAAGCGTACTTTTAAACGCACAACTTTTGAAGCTGTAACTATAGGTGCGATTCTTATCTTGGCGTTTATATATATAGGTATGAAGATACAACTTAACAATTTCCAAAAGAGAATTTCGGTTGCTAGAATGGAATATTCAAGTCTAAAACCTCAACTCAGTCAAGTAGAAGCGCAAAGTTTATTGACAGACGAGCCATACTGGGAAGATATTTTTAAAGAACTAAGCATTATTATTCCTGCCGATATTTATCTTACGGAGTTTTCTATGCAAAATAAAACTATTATAATGAAAGGTGTTGTAGTTTCTCGTGAACGAGAGGAATCTTTATCTAATTTTATACTTGCTTTGGGAAAGGGCTTATTTAAAAATGTAAAACTCGTTACAACTAAAGAGATAAGAGAAAAATCAGCTAATGAATTTGAGTTGATATGCGGTATCGATTAAAATAGCTTTCAGCTATCAACTATCAGCAGCTGAAGGCTAAAGAGCTGAAAGCCTAAAGCTAATAATGACAATGGAGCTGACGAAAGAAAGACTGAATATAGTTATATCAGCTGGATTAGCGATTATCGCCTTGGGATTATACCTTTTCCTATACAGTCCACTCATTAATAAATTAAGGAAAGCGCATTCAGAGTGTAAAAGACTTGAAACAGAAGTGCTCAAGGCACGAGAAGCCATAGACTCTTTAAGGATAAAGGCCCCAAAAGGGAAATTAATAACCGAAGAAGATGTCTCTTGGGCAATAGACGATTTAACCAAAAATGGCAAATTAGCGAAGGTTAATTTTATCTCTATAACACCAAAAGAAACAGAGGAAGCAAAACAGGCTCTCTCTTATAAAATTCTACCCATAGAGATAGAGATGGAATCCACGTATGAGGATTTGGGTATTTTTTTAGGTTTATTAGATGAGTTAGAAAGCTGTGTAGTGACGGTAAGAAATTTTAATATAACCCCTGCTGAGAAAGGCGCAACAAAAGTGAAAACTAAAATTGTAGTAAATATGTATCTTTCAGGCTGAAATGCAGAACAAGAAAATCGCCTTCGGCGATAACCTTAACGTACGATTTTCAGCGGTTAGGAAAGTGTTTTATACTTTCCTACACCATAAAAAATTACTCTTATTGATTGTGTTGAGCATAATAGCTGTTTTTAGTCTATTTTATGGCATATTTAATCCTTCGAGAACAAAACGAAATCTTCTTACAAAAGATACAGGTTTCCAGAAGACAATTGTAACTGAAAAAGGAATTATTTTCTTAACTCGTCGCGCTAAAAGAAGCGATTATTCTTACTGGGGCAGGAATCCATTTTCAATATCAGGAGCACGGATTATGAGACTTGGGGTGCTTACCATAAATGGGGTATTATGGGATAAAAAAAATCCTCTGGCTATAATAAACGAAAGAATTGTAAAAATAGGCGATAAAATTGATGGTAATACGGTAGTTGGCATAGAGCAAGATAGGGTTATCTTAAATGATGGCAGCAAAGATATCGAACTTCTGTTGGGACAATAGAAATTCATGAATGTTGCCCGGAGTATTTTCTTTTAATCAGCAGATACCCAACTTATAAATTTGAATTTTTTGGCGGAGTAGCTCAGCCTGATAGAGCACGCGGCTCATACTTAAATGAGGCCACAACTTATGGAGCGAAGCGAACATAAGCTGTATGGCTGAATTTAATCCTTGCGAGCGCAGCGAAGCAGGGACCTACGCATATTTAGAATTTTTTGATAATTAAATTGGCGGAGTAGCTCAGCCTGATAGAGCACGCGGCTCATACCCGCTTGGTCGGAGGTTTAAATCCTCTCTCCGCCACCAGCTATTTCGAAGTCACTGGCGGTCCTACGTGTCCAGCTATATAATAGGGGACACGGAGGACCTCGCCACCATATAAATATAAAGTATATGTTTTAAATGAAGAAAAACCAAAAGATAAATAATATAAATTATTTAGATATTTTTAACAACCTTCCCGACAGGGCACTTATTATAAATCCCAAAGATTATACAATAGTGGATGCCAATAAGACTCTTCTTAAGAAGGAAGGCCTACCCGGAGAAAATGTTATCGGAAGAAAATGTTATGAGATAATCCACAAAAAGTTTTCTCCTTGCAAGGATAAGCTCGAGCGATGCCCTTTAAAAGAAAGCTTAAAGACACATAAGGCCGCGACAGCTGAACATATTCATTATGATAAACATAACAGCCCTTATTATGTAGATGTAATTACTTCATTTATAAAGGGCCCTGCCGGAAAAAATCTTGTACTGCATATTTGCCGCGCAGGCCCCTTACTTAAAAGGATGCATAAGATAGTAGACGAAAGAAGTAAAAGGTATATTGCACAGCTAAAGCACCTGGCTATCAAAGATCCACTTACCGGCGTTTATAATTACCGTTATTTTATGAAGAGATTGCCTATAGAAGTATACCGTGCAAAGAGATACAATCATCCCTTTTCTTTAGTACTCTTAGATATTGATTATTTTAAATCTATAAATGATGTATATGGGCATAGTATAGGAGATAGGCTCTTAGCAGCGTTTGCTAATTTTATTCAAACATCTTTAAGGCAGAGCGATGTTTTAGCAAGATACGCAGGTGCAGAGTTTGTAATTTTGATGACGCATACAAACAAATTAGATGCACAATATTTAGCTAACCGGTTAATAACTAAATTAAGTAGTCATATTTTTAAGATAGAGAAAACGGAAATTAAACTTAAGATAGGCACGGGCATAGCTACTCTTTCTTCAGATGAATATTGCGACACCCATGATAAATTGCTAAGCGCTGCAGATAAGGCTTTACAGAGAGCGAAAGATTCGGGAAGCAATGTGGCTGTCGTTTATAGTGCTTTATATAGGGATAAAAAGGAGGCTTATCATAAGATAAGCCCGTATGAAGAGGTGAATGTTTTAAAGCGCAAGGTCAGTAAATTATCTGAGCGTGTAGATCGTGTGGTATTAGAGTCAATCTATGCCTTTTCAAAATCTATGGAGGCAAGAGATTATTATACCGCAGAACATGCAGAGGAGATGGTCGCCCTTGTTTTAAAAATCGGCAAAGAGATAGGCTTAAGCCAAGAGATGCTTAATAATTTAGAAAGAGGGGCAATGCTTCATGATATAGGAAAAATAGGTATAAGTGATTCCATATTAAGAAAGAAATCAAAACTTACTTCTGAAGAATACGAGATGATTAAGATGCATCCTAAGATAGGCGCAGAAATAATCCGCGCCATACATTTTTTAAAAGACGTTGTGCCTATTGTGCTGCATCACCATGAGAGATGGAACGGTAAGGGTTATCCCTCTGGCTTAAAAGGAAAAGAAATTCCTTTGCTCGCCCGAATTGTCGGCATTGCCGACGTATATCAAGCGCTTATTTCTGATAGGCCATACCGCAGAGCTTACTCTAAAAAAGAAGCCTTAGGGATATTAAAAAAAGAAGCAGATGCACATTTTGATAAAGATTTGGTAAATATATTAATAAGGTTAGAAAGTAAGTAATCATCAATGGGAGGGACGTCTTTGTAACTAAAGCTAAGGGTGTCCCCTGGGGGGGACACCCTTCCGTTTGGTGGGTAAGACGTCTTCCGATTAAATCAGGGCCTGACCCTGTCTTGATATGATTTTAGATAAGGTAAAAAAGACTATTAAAAGATATAATCTCATAGATAAAGGCGACAAGATTATTGTCGGTGTTTCTGGCGGCCCGGATTCAGTAGCCATGCTTTATTTATTAAATAGCCTGAAAAAAGAATTAAAGATTAATTTGCACGTTGCGCATTTAGACCATATGCTAAGGAATAATTCTTATAAAGACAGGGAATTTGTAGAAAGGTTGGCCCGCAAGCTAAAAATACCCTTTACAACAGCCAATATCAATATTAAAGAATTAGCTAAAGCCGGCTCTCTCGAGGAGATTGCCCGAAATGCGCGCCTGGGTTTTTTATTTAAGGTAGCCCAAGATATAAAAGCCGATAAAATTGCCCTGGGTCATAATCTTGATGACCAGGCCGAAACTGTGCTTATGCGTATTATAAGAGGTGCGGGTTTATACGGATTATCAGGGATTCTGCCCAAAAGAAACATTGCAGGTTACGAGATTATCCGTCCTTTGATAGAAGTAAAGCGCCGGGAAATAGAGGCGTTCCTGAATAGAAAAAAAGTCAGGCCGCGTATTGACTCATCTAATTTAGAAGATATTTATTTCAGGAATAAGATTAGAAACAGGCTGCTGCCTTTATTAGAGAAGGAATACAATAAAAATATTAAAGAAGTATTAAGCAATATGGCGCAAAGCTTAGGCTATGATTATGATTATTTAATGGGCGCGGCTAAAAGGACTTTGAAAAGCTCTAAACCTAAGCTTAATATCAACAGGCTCATAAAATTACATCCTGCAATACGCAGATTAGTATTGCGGATGAGTATTGCGAGAGTAAAAGGCGATACGCGAAGGCTTGCCTTTGCGCACATAAAAGAATTAGAAGACTTGATTTTTAACCGACCGGTTAATTCCATAGTTGACCTGCCTAAAGGGGTATCGGTAGTTAAGAAGAAAAAATACCTCTCTTTCTACCTTAAATAAAGATATTCCAAACCCGCATTGGAACGGTTGAACGGTTGACTCATTAAAATACCTTGATTTTGTAAATATTAAATACCTTGATTTTACAAATATTTAAATATATAATAAAATTTCTGACAGAGAGGAGAAAAATGGCAAACGATAATGTTCCTAAGTCTAAGAAAAACAAGATACTTAGACGTTTTCCCTGGTTTTGGTTACTTATAATTATCACCTTTTATTTCTTAATTAATTCTTTAACCATACCCATGACCGGCGTACCGAAGGAGATATCTTATAGTGGCTTTTATGAAATTTTAAAGACTTCTCCTGAGAAGATTAAATCTGTGACCAAGGTTGAGACTGTGCTGCAGGGCGAATTTATTGACAATAGTAAATTCTTTGTAAATATCCCTGATAATGATACAGAATTGCTGAGTCTTATGCGGCAGAATCTAAAGCGCTTTGATGTTAAGCCGCCGCGCACCTTATGGGCAAATATATTTTATTCATTGGGCCCGGTGATTTTATTGATATTTTTCTGGTGGATGATGGCTGCTCGGGGAGAGCAACTGGGAAACAGGATTATGGGTTTTGGTAAGGTGCGGCCAAAGATACATAGTGAAAAAGAAGGAGAAAAAGTCACCTTTAATAATGATGTAGCAGGCGTAGATGAAGCCAGAGAGGAACTCCAGGAAGTTATTGAGTTTTTAAAAGACCCAAAGAGGTTCCAAAAGTTAGGCGGTAAAATTCCTAAAGGTGTTTTGCTTGTAGGTCCCCCGGGATGCGGAAAAACTTTGGTTGCTAAAGCAGTAGCGGGCGAAGCAGGAGTGCCTTTCTTTAGTATTTCTGGTTCGGATTTTGTGGAAATGTTCGTAGGTGTGGGAGCCAGCAGGGTTCGTGATTTATTTGAACAGGGCCGTAAGGCAGCAAAGATTTCCGGCAGAGGCGCGATTATTTTTATTGATGAAATAGACGCGGTAGGGCGTTTACGTTTTGCAGGTATAGGCGGCGGGCACGATGAGAGAGAACAGACTCTGAACCAGCTATTAGTTGAGATGGATGGATTTGCAACAGAGCAAGGATTAATCCTTATTGCTGCAACTAACCGGCCGGATACCTTGGACCCGGCGCTTTTACGGCCGGGAAGATTTGACAGGATTATTGTGGTAAATCTTCCGGATATAGCAGGTAGAGAAGCGATACTCAAGGTGCATACCAGAAAGATAAAATTAGCTCCTGACGTTAATCTGAAACTCATTGCGCAGCAGACCTCTTTATTTTCAGGGGCAGACCTTGCTAACTTATGTAATGAGGCGGCACTCTTGGCTGCCAGGCACAACAAAGAAGCAGTCCAACAGCAAGACTTAGAGGCAGCCATAGAACGCGTGATTATGGGGCCCGAGAAAAAGAGCAGGGTAATGTCTAAACGCGAAAAAGAGTTAACTGCGATTCATGAGGCAGGGCATGCCATATTATCCTTGCTCATTCCCGAGGTAGACCCTGTTACAAAAGTATCAATTATACCAAGAGGAATGGCAGGCGGGTACACCTTAACTCCTCCCCGGGAAGACAAAGGATATCATTCCAAAGCAGAGCTTCTTGGCGATATTGCGGTAGCATTGGGTGGAAGGGTATCGGAGGAACTGAATTTCGGCGATATTACAACAGGCGCAGCCCGTGATTTGGAAGCTTCCACCCAGATAGCCAGGCAGATGGTTTGTGATTTTGGAATGAGCGAGCGCTTAGGCAATATTACTTTGGGTAAAAGCCACGGCCCGGTATTTTTAGGCAGGGACCTTATCGAAGAAAAGAACTACAGCGATGAAACAGCCAGCATCATTGATGAAGAAATAAAACATATTGTCGATGAGTGCTACAGCAGAGCAAAGAAGTTAATCCAGGAGAATCAGGAAAAAGTGAAATTATTAGCCAATACCTTACTTGAGAAAGAAGTGCTTAGTGGCGAGGAAATCAGGCGCATGCTTGGTTTGGTAACACCCGATACCTCAAATGCGAATCCTTCAACCCAACAATCATAAAGAATTAAAAAAATTGATGCAGGATATTAAAGTTGACCCCTATGGCATTGAGATTATGCTGCCTAAGGCGGTTAACCATCTGGTGAGAATAAATTCCATATCTTGTATTGCGGCAAATATACTCAAACAAGAAATGCTTTCTTTAGGCGGTGATGTGGCAGTAGCCAGAGATGCTCTTACTGGTAAGGTAAAAAAGACAGATTGCCTCCTGATGGCAACGTTATCTCAATTTAACCGCCTCACTGAAAAGTTAAATAGACAGCCTTTCGGCCTGGATAGATTGGCGCATGATTTATCCGATAACCTTACCAATTATCAAAAGGACGAGTTTAATCTTGATTTGGGTAGATATAAATTGATTTTAAGACAAGGCAAAACTTATATTATGGGTATTGTAAATCTTACTCCGGATTCATTTAGCGGCGACGGACTTTATCAGGGACTGTCCCTGAAGGGGACTGTCCCTGAGAGGATTTTTGATTTTGTAGAAAAAATGATAAAAGATGGAGCAGATATTATTGATATAGGCGGAGAATCAACCCGTCCGGGCGCCGAACCAATTCCCGTCAAGGAAGAATTAGAGCGCACAATACCGATAATTAAAAAAATTGCCAGGAAAATCAAAGTTCCTATTTCCATTGATACTTATAAACCCGAAGTGGCAAGGCAGGCCCTGGATTGTGGCGCGGTTATGGTAAATGATATAACCGGTTTAAATAATAAAATGGCAAAGATAGTTTCCAAATATAAAGCAGGCGTTGTGCTCATGCATATGAAGGGCAATCCGCGGACTATGCAGAATAACCCTGTTTATAAATCTTTAATCGATGAGATAATAGAATATTTAGATAGGGCAATAAGTGAGGCTGTTGCCTGGGGTATAGATAGGGAAAGAATTATTGTTGACCCTGGTATCGGCTTCGGAAAAACGCTCGAGCATAATTTAGAGATATTGAAGAGGTTAAGAGAATTTAAAATCTTAGGCAGGCCTATGTTAGTGGGCCCATCCCGGAAATCCTTCCTTGGCAAAATATTAAATGCAGGGCCTCAAGAGAGAATTTTTGGCACTGTATCTGCCTGCGTATTAGCAGTAAAAAACGGCGCAAATGTAATCAGGGTCCATGATGTCAAAGCCGTAAAAGAGGCAATAAAGGTCTTAAATACTATAAATAACGTAAAATAATATCAGCCATATATGTATATATTAAATATTATACATTCGTGGAAACCAATAGTTGAAATCCTGATACTCTGGTTTGTGATTTATCACATTATGCTTTTCTTTGAGGGTACGCGCGCAATACAGGTTTTGCGCGGAATAATTATTCTTTTAGTTGCCTTTTTTGTATTTCAGAAGTCAGGCTTAGAAATACTCAATTGGTTACTTACAAAATTATTCGGCATATCAGTTATCGCTATTCTTATTATATTCCATCCGGAGATAAGGCAGGGATTGGCACGGTTAGGCCAGCGCCACCTGTTTGGTACAAGCTTACGAGGGGAAGAGCTGGATTATGTATTAAAACAGATAGGTAAAGCAACTGAAGAACTATGCAGGAAGAAGACCGGCGCACTTATCGCTATAGAGAAGAACGACCCGCTTACCGCCTATATCGAAAGCGGCGTTCTTATTGATGCGCGCGTATCTTCAGATTTAATTGAGAATATTTTTACGCCTAATAGCTTACTTCATGACGGAGGCTTAATTATACAACAAGGCCATATCATCGCTGCCGGCTGCTTATTTCCTCTTACAGAAAACCAGGACTTAAGCCGCATATACGGCACGCGGCACCGCGCTGCCTTAGGGTTAAGCGAAGAAACCGACGCCGTAGTTATTATTGTTTCCGAGGAGAGGCAGGATATGTCTTTGGTCTATCGCGGTAAGTTATACAAAGATTTAAGCAGAGAAGATATGCTTTCCAGGATTAAAGAGATTATAAAACTTAAGAAAGACGATGTCTAAAGAGAAGATTGGCATTGGCTATCGCATTGGACATTGGTTTACATATCATCCCTGGCTTAAGCTCATTGCGTTTATATTGGCGATTATGGTCTGGTTTTATGTTAAGGGTGAGATAAAACTTTTTGGTTATTAGATGCTCATATCCTTGACATCGAAGATGTCAAGGATATCGCTAGATAGAGGCATAAGGTGCTCAATTTAGGCGTAAATATTGACCATGTGGCAACCTTAAGAGAGGTCCGGCGCGGCATTGAACCAGAGCCGGCATTCGCTGCTTTAATTGCTCAAACAGCCGGGGCTGATAGTATAGTTGCGCATTTAAGGGAAGACCGCCGGCATATTAAAGAGAGAGACCTGTATATTTTAAAAGAAATAGTTCGGGTAAAATTAAATTTAGAGATGTCCATTGCCCAGGAGATCGTCAGAATTGCCTGTAAAGTAAAGCCTGACCAGGCAACTTTGGTGCCCGAAAGAAGGCAGGAGTTAACTACTGAAGGCGGTTTGGATGTGGTATCTCATTTTAACAGGATAAAACAAGTTTTTTATAAATTAGATAAACAGGCAATTATGGTAAGCCTGTTCATTGACCCGGACAAAAAACAGATTGATGCTGCAAAAAATTTAGGGATAAGGATGATAGAGTTACATACTGGCCGCTATGCTGATGCCAGGAATAAAAAAGAGCAGGATAGATATTTTAAAGAATTAGAAACAGCAGTGAATTATGCCAAAGATAAAGGACTACATGTTTTTGCCGGACACGGCTTAAATTATTATAATGTGTCGAGGGTTGCTAAAATAGAAGGCATAGAAGAGTTAAATATTGGTTATTCTATTGTGTGTCGTGCAGTATTGGTGGGTTTGGAGCGAGCAGTGCGCGAGATGAAAACGCTAATTACCGCCAATTCCAAAACTAATTACCGCTAATTATTTATTAGCGGCGATTAGCATAAAATTAGCGGGCATTAGCGTCTAAAGGAATTATTGTGATTATAGGAACCGGAGTAGATATAACCGAAGTAAGACGCCTGCGCCAGGCAGTAGAAAAGTGGGGCAAAGAATTTCTGAACCGCGTATTCACTCAGGAAGAATTAGAGAATGCGAAGACCAGAGGTAGTTTATACCAGCATCTTGCAGGCAGATTTGCAGCTAAAGAGGCAGTATTTAAGGCGTTGGGCGATGCCAAATTGAATTGGAAGGATGTGCAGATTTTAAATGATAAAGAAGGTAAACCTTCTTGTGTGATTTTAAACGGTAGGGGTAAAAAGATAGATGTACATATATCTATTTCCCATGTGAAAAATTATGCGGTTGCCAACGCTATTATTACACAGAAAACCTAACGCACATAAAGGTAACTTTGGGCATATTTTTATTTTAGCGGGTTCCGAAAGATTCTCAGGGGCTGCGGTTTTATGCAGCGAGTCAGCTATGCGCTCAGGTGCCGGGTTAGTTACCCTGGGCATTCCTAAAAGCTTAAATAGCGCCATAATAAAAATAAAACCTAAAGAAGTAATGACATTTCCTTTACCCGAAACAAGCGATGGCACGCTAAGCCCAAGCGGCTATAAAAAGATTAAAGATTTTGTAAAAAATACTGATGTATTAGTGGTGGGGCCGGGCCTTACTCAGAATAAATCAACGCAAGGTTTAGTGCGGAAAGTGATATCTAAAATAGCTAAACCTATGGTTATCGATGCAGACGGACTTAATGCATTGGTCGGTCATTTAGAAACGCTATCCGCTATTCGCTATCCGCTATCCGCTAAAATATTAACCCCTCACCCCGGAGAAATGGCGAAGTTAATGGGTATCAGTATAAAAAAAGTTCAGGCTGACAGAAAAGATATTACTAAGAAATTTACCAAGGATTATAAAGTAACTGTAGTTTTAAAAGGATATAATACTGTGGTCGCAGATTATCACGGCAATCTATATATAAATAAAACAGGTAATCCGGGAATGGCTACTGCAGGAAGCGGTGATGTTTTGACCGGAATGATTGCGGCGTTCTTGGCTCAAGGCCTAAATCAATTTGAAGCATCGAAATATGCAGTTTATCTTCATGGATTAACCGGAGACTTAGCAGCAAGAGAGAAAACACAGATAGGTATGATTGCCTCGGATATAATAGATAAAATTCCCGAGGCAATAAAGAGGTGTAACTAATGCCGACGTAGCTCAATGGTAGAGCAAGTGTTTTGTAAACACTAGGTTGGGGGTTCAATTCCTCTCGTCGGCTTTGAAGACTTTGATATTTAATGGGCAGGTACCCAAGTGGCCAAAGGGGACAGACTGTCTAAAGGCAGCGTCTTACCGAAAGGTAAGATGGAAAAGTAGGTGAATTCAGGGAACCCCTTGATCTATATGCGTCAAGGGTAATCCTGAGCCAAGCCCGCCAGAGTTTTTGGCGGGAAGGTGCAGAGACTAAGCGCCTACTACCTAAAGCTGGTAGCCTGTTTATAACGGGCAGGTTAAGGTAATGAGATAGTCCAAGCCTCAGGGTAACCTGAGGGCACTTGAAATCTGTTGCGCTTGCGCTCCGTAGGTCCGAATCCTACCCTGCCCACCAGTTTCATTAACTGTGCGGGCATAGCACAGAGGAAGTGCAGTAGCCTTCCAAGCTACCTACACGGGTTCGAGTCCCGTTGCCCGCTTTGAAAAAAGGTATATAATAGGTCCTTCGGCCTTGCGGCCTCAGGATTAAAATTTCCAATGAGTGGGGGCGGAAGAAATTTTAAGTTCGAGTCCCGTTGCCCGCTTTCAATGAGCACATAAGTTATGGAGTTATTATTTTTTACTCTTGAGCGACATAACTTATGTGTGCGAGATTCTTCACTTTGTTCAGAATCGTCCATCGAGTCCTGAACAAAGCGAAGGACGAATTGAATCCTTGACATCGAAGATGTCAAGGATCTACTAATATAAATCTTATGACCGAAAAAGAATTTTTAGAACCAGTCTTTATTGACGCCTTTGATTTGGATGATGCGTGGTTTCAGTGTCTATCTCAGATACTGGATAAAGGGCATGTCTATACCATAACCCGGGGCAGTTACGAAGGACAGAAACGCCTGGAGTTCGATTTTGTAGTGGTAAGGACTAAGAAACCAGCGCATCAAATTATTCCCATAATTCCGGAAGGAATGAGTATCCCGGTGCCTACAGATATGGAATATATCCAGGGTTATTTAAATTACCTTATGACTGGCGTAAAAACCGAGACTGAAGATTATACATACGGAGAGAGGTTGGTCGAGCCTAAAGTAAAAGTAAAACAGAATATTGACGGTAAAGAAATGGTTAAAGAGATGCCTTTGAACGTAAATCAGATAGATGAAGTGATAAAGATTTATAAAAAGCAGGGATTCGGCACTAACCAGGCAATAATGGAGATTGGCATGCCTTCGGATATAAAGTTAGCTGATCCGCCATGCTTGCGGCTTATAGATACAAGGGTGCGCTATGGAAAACTCCATTTTATTTTATATTTTCGTTCTTGGGATTTATGGGGCGGATTTCCTTCTAATTTAGGTGGATTACAGTTAGTAAAGCAATATATGGCTGAAGAAATCGGTGTTCATGATGGCGAGATTATCGCTATCAGCAAAGGTTTGCACCTTTATGAATATAGTTGGGAGCTAGCAAAGATTAGGACAAATAAGCCTAATCCTTCTTCGCTAGAAAATTTAAGAGCAAGAAAATCGCCTTAGGCGATAACTTTTTGCGATTTTCAGCCTGCCCTGGCTTAGTATTCTGGCAGGCCAGGGTGGTTAGGAAAGTGCTTTATACTTTCCTACACCATAAAATAATAGATATGGAATACAAAGGCCGGGAAAGACGCGATTTTATGAGGCTGGACTATAGAACGCCTCTTGCCTATAAAGTATGCCGAGAGGAAACTATTGAGAAATTGCTCCAAGGTTATACCGCAGATATAAGCCAATCGGGTTTGCTTTGTAATATAAAAGACAGAGTGAATAAAGATGATATCATATGGCTTTCTTTTGATAGGGGTCAGTTAAATATTTTTGAGGAGATAGAAAGAAAAAGCCTGATTTATCAAAACGGTATTATTGGTAAGGTAGTGAGAATAGAACAAAGAAATGATGACACTTACAATGTTGGAGTTCAATTTATCACGCGCGAAGAGAAGAATTCAACCAATATCTACCCGAGGTTTCATTTTATAGAGAAACAGCTTGAAGGGGAAAATAAACGATAATGCAAAAACTTAATATTTCTATCTTAGGGGATGGCGGTTGGGGAACTACCTTGGCAATTTTATTGCATCATAAAGGTTTTAAGGTCAGCCTTTGGGGTGCTTTTCCGGATTACGTTTCTTATTTAGATAAAAAAAGGATAAATACTAAATTTTTACCACAAATTAAAATACCCAAAGATATAGAAATTACCTCAAGCTTAAAGGATGTAATCTATGATAAGGAATTAATAATTTTTGCCATACCTTCACAATATCTGCGTAAGACTTTAAGAAGGGTTAAGCAATTGAATTTCTCCAGAGATGCTATATATTTAAGCGTGATTAAAGGAATAGAGACAGGTTCACTTAAAAGGATGTCTGAGGTAATACATAGCGTAATAGGTAATGTAAGATTGGCGGTTCTCTCTGGCCCAACCATCGCCCACGAAGTAGCTAAAGATATACCTACGACTGCGGTAATTGCTTCTTATGATAAGAATTTAAGAAAATATCTGCAAGGCATTTTTATGACTGAGCGGTTTAGAATTTATACCAATGAAGACGTTATTGGTGTAGAATTAGGAGGTAGCCTTAAGAATATCATTGCTATTGCCTGCGGTATATCTGATGGTTTAGGCTTTGGCACGAATACAAAGGCAGCTATTTTATCGCGCGGACTGGTGGAGATTTCGAGGTTAGGCTATGCTATGGGTGCTCGGTCGAGGACTTTTAGCGGAATAAGCGGCCTGGGTGATTTAGTCACCACCTGCATTAGCCCTTATAGCCGGAATAGATTTGTGGGTGAACAGATCGGCAAAGGGAAAACTTTGAAAGAAATAAGAGCCCATATGCAAATGGTAGCAGAAGGCCTGCCCACTACGCAATCAGCATACGCATTGAGCCTGAAATATAAAGTAGATATGCCTATAACGAAAGAAGTTTACAGCGTTCTTTATAAAAATAAATCTCCTGAAAGAGCAGTTCGTGATTTGATGACAAGAGAGAGAAAAGAAGAATAAGGGGAAGACGGGGGATGGCGCAGTCCCGCCCTTTCTGCGAAAGAGCGGAATTAAATTCGCAGACGCCCTTCGGGCTATCCTTGACATCGTAGATGTCAAGGATCTTTGCTCATTTAATTTGGTTTAGCGCGTCCTGACAAAATTTAAAGATGAATACGGGGGATAGCGCAGTTTGGCTTAGCGCGCTTGAATGGGGTTCAAGAGGTCGAGAGTTCAAATCTCTCTCCCCCGATTAAATATACAGGTAGCTTTAGCCCCGATTTACCCGCTGTTGGTTATCGGTAAAAAAAGATCGTTAAGTTATGGGAGAAGAGAGAAGGAAATCAGTTCGTATAAAAAAGGGACTTACTGTCCGATATAGTTATGGTATTGATAAGGACGGCAAGAAATGGGACATTACCGCAATAAGGGATATTAGCGAGACAGGAATGTGCATTACTACCCACAAACAGTTTTTGCCTAATGATATTATAACTTTCCTTATCAAAATTCCTTCCAGGCCCTTAGAGTGGATAGAATTTACCGGAAGGGTTGTGGGGTCTGAGAAGCGGATGACTATTTTCGGAGAATCCGTAGCAAGTTCGCATATAACGAGAGTAGAATTTATAAATTTAAAAGAAGACCAGAAAGAATTAATCCGAGAATATATAACCTGGTTTTTAACCAAAGAAGGGGGAGGACAAAAATGAACTATGCAGGTCCGGAAAGAAGAAGGCATCCTCGCGTAAATGCTCGTTTTATTGTCTCCTACCGCATTCTCGACGATGTTGATAATGTAGATATATCTCAAACAAAGAACTTAAGCTTAGGGGGAATGTTATTGACTACAAACAGACGATTTGGCATTGGCACAAACCTTGCATTGGAGATACGATTGCCTTTTGACCCCGATCCGATTATGATTATCGGTAAGGTCTTAGATTCACGTGAAATTAGCAAAGATTTAATTTATGATACGAGGCTTACATTTTTGGCCGTAGATGAAAGACACAGAAAAGTAATCAAGGAGACCGTAGATTATTATATTAAGAAAGGATAACGAATGAACCCCGCACCTTCTAAAAATTCAGTGTCGCATAAAGAGGTGTGGGGTGAACAGAAAGAAGGTGCGGGGTGAAGAAGATAAATGTGGGCTTGATTGGTTTCGGCAATGTCGGTTCAGGTGTGGTAAAAATTTTATCTGATAGAAAGAATTTCTTAAGCAATAAGATAGGCTTAGAAATAAATATTAAGAAAATTTGCGATAAGGATATCAGTTCCAGGAGAAATGTCGCGGTAGATAGAAGCCATTTTAGTAAAGATGCAAAAGAAATTATCAATGATCCTCAGATAGACATTATAGTAGAATTAATAGGGGGGATACATCCGGCAAAGGAATATATAGCTGAAGCGTTAAAAAAAGGAAAAAGCGTTGTCACTGCAAATAAAGCGCTTCTGGCACAGGAAGGCCGTGAGTTGTTTGCTCTTGCACAGGACCGCGGCAAAAGTATTTATTTTGAGGCCTCAGTCGGCGCAGGCATTCCGATTATAAAATCCCTGCGCGAAGGATTAGTAGCTAATAAGTTTTACAGCATCTTTGGCATTGTAAACGGGACTTCTAATTTTATATTATCTCGGATGTCTAATAATAATTGTACTTTTGGCGATGCCTTGAGTGAGGCAAAAGCAAGAGGTTTTGCAGAAAAAGACCCTACCCTGGACATTGAAGGCATAGATTCCGCACATAAATTAATATTGCTTACTTATCTTTGCTTCGGAAGATTTGTGAGTTTAGAGGATATATTTATCGAAGGGATTTCTCAGGTATCTTTAGCAGATATTAATTATGCTAAGGAACTGGGATTTGAAATAAAACTATTGGCTATTGTCAAAAAAGAATCCGATGAATTGGAAGTGAGGGTGCATCCCACCCTTATACCAAAAATGCATTTGCTATCTTCGGTGACAGGCATATTTAATGCGGTATATGTATCCAGCGATTTAGCAGGCAACCTTCTCTTTTACGGCCCGGGCGCAGGACAGTTATCCGCTGCCTCTGCAGTAGTATCTGACTTAGTAGATTTAACTCAAGGGTTAAAGGCAGGGATGTTCAGGCCAACATTAAATATAGTGTTGGATAAATCTATAAATAAATTACGCCGGATAAACGAAATTGAAAGCCGATATTACATTCGTTTTATGACTGTAGATAAACCCGGTGTATTGGCAAAGATTGCCGGGGTTTTGGCTAAATTCGGGATTAGCATAGCCTCAGTTACTCAGAAAGAAAGAAGGAAGGCACAAGTCGTGCCTATTGTGATGATAATCCATGAGGCAAAGGAAAAGGATTTACGCTCGGCCTTAGATATTATAGGCCGTTTGAATATTATAAAACAAAAGTCAGTAGCGATAAGAATAGAAGAGGTATGAAAATAGTTCATAGTTCAGAGTTCATAGTTCATAGTTATAATGGTGTGATTGAGAGGTATAAAAAATACCTTCCTGTAACAGAGAAGACTCCTGTAATTACCCTGAAAGAAGGGAATACGCCTTTGATATATGCCAATTATTTAAGTAAATTATTGGGTGAGAATTTTGAAATTTATCTAAAATATGAAGGCCTTAACCCGACGGGTTCTTTTAAAGACCGGGGTATGACTGTAGCTATTTCTAAGGCTTGCGAGGAAGGTGCAAAGGCGGTTATGTGCGCTTCAACTGGTAACACTTCTGCTTCAGCCGCAGCCTATGCAGCTCGTGCGGCCTTAAAATGCATAGTGCTTATTCCTCGCGGCGCAATTGCATTAGGAAAACTTAGCCAGGCCCTCATTCACGGTGCGGTGGTTTTAGCTATAGATGGCAATTTTGACGATGCTTTAAATTTAGTAAGAGAGATTACTGTAAATTATCCCATAACCTTAGTTAATTCTTTAAATCCTTATCGCATTGAGGGACAGAAGACAGCGAGTTTTGAAATTTGCGATTTGTTAAATGATGCTCCGCATTTTCAGGTTATGCCCGTTGGTAATGCAGGCAATATCACTGCCTATTGGAAGGGGTACAAAGAATATAAAAAATTAGGTAAGATTAAAATATTGCCTAAGATGTTAGGTTTTCAGGCGCAAGGCGCAGCGCCTATTGTTCGAGGATGCCCGGTAGAGAACCCTCGAACTATTGCTACTGCTATCCGTATCGGTAATCCCGCAAGCTGGAAGCAGGCAGAACAAGCCCGCGATGAATCCGGCGGGCTCATTGATATGGTTTCAGACAGGGAAATCATCTCTGCCTATAAATTGTTAGCGGCAAAAGAAGGCCTCTTTGTTGAGCCGGCTTCAGCTGCTTCGGTTGCAGGGCTATTGAAGTTAAATAGAAAAGGTTATTTTAACCAAAGACCTAAGACCAAAGACCTAAGAACAAAGATAGTTTGTATCCTGACCGGACACGGGTTAAAAGATCCGGACAGGGCTATAAAAACTATCAGACAACCAAAAGTAGTGAAAGCGAATTTGAAGGCGGTATTAAGAGAGATTGGTTATTAATTTAGTAGGTAGTATGTAGTAGATAGTATGTAGGTAATGAGCTTAAAGAATAAAAGGATTTTAATTACTGCAGGGCCGACTTGGGTTCCTATAGATAACGTAAGGGTTATAAGTAATATTGCAAGTGGCGAGACTGGCATTCTACTTGCAAAACAGGCAAAAAAAATCGGTGCAAAGGTAACTTTATTTTTAGGGCCTGTTAACGATTGTTGCCTGGATGAATCAATAAATATAATCCATTTTAAATACTTCGAAGAATTAAGGAATAAAATTAGGAAAGAACTGTATTCAAATAAATATGATTATATAATCCATTCTGCGGCTGTTTCAGATTTTAAGCCAAGGCAGATATTAAAAGGTAAGGTTAGCTCAGAAGGAGGTATTAGCTTGCGATTAAAACCGTTACCTAAAATTTTCCGAGATATCCGGAGAATTTCTCCGCAGGCAAAACTTGTGATGTTTAAATTGGAATCAAGGATTTCTGATAATACCTTAATTCGAAGCGCAAAAGTAACTCAGCATAAAGCGCATGCTGAATTTATAGTAGCAAATCGTCTTAATCCTTATCGTGCGTTTATTATTGACAAAAAAGGTAATGCTATTTCTGTAAGAAGTAAGAATGAATTAGCAAATAGATTGCTTAAAATTATAGACCTAACACCTAACACCTAACACCTATAACCTAAAAATGAAATACATAGTCTTAGTTGGCGACGGAATGGCAGATTATCCCATCAAGGAGCTGGATAACCGTACGCCTTTGGAAGCGGCGCGCACGCCCAATATGGATTTTATCGCCAAACACGGCAGGCTCGGCCGTATTAAAACTATACCTGAAAATATGGCGCCTGCTTCGGATGTGGCAAATATTTCCATCTTAGGTTATGACCCTGCAAAATATTATACGGGTAGAGGGCCTTTGGAAGCGGCAAACCTAGGAGTAGAGCTGGAAGACGAAGACGTTGCTTTTCGCTGTAATCTGGTGACGGCAACAGCTGACACGCTTGTGGATTATAGTGCCGGCCATATAAGTTCCAAGGAAGCTGCGATATTGATAAAATTTATCGGCCAGAATTTAAGTTCCGATAGAATCAAATTTTATCCGGGAGTAAGTTACAGGCATCTTATGCTTGTCAAAAATGCTGCAGAAGAACGCCTGCAGGATTTAGAATGTAAGCCGCCTCACGATATCAGCGGACAGAGTATTTCCAAAAATCTCCCCAAAGGAGAAGGCGCGGATATTTTAATAAAATTAATGCAGGATTCACGCAAAATTCTTCAGAACCACGAGATAAATCTCGTAAGAATTGATTTAAAAGAAAATCCTGCGAATATGATTTGGTTATGGGGCCAAGGCAGGAAGCTAAGTATGCCCGGATTCCAGGAGAAATACGGCCTCACAGGCAGTGTTATATCAGCAGTGGATTTAATAAAAGGGCTGGGCAAAATTTTGGGATTAGATGTAATAAAAGTTTCCGGTGCAACCGGCTATTACGATACCGATTATGAAAGTAAGGCAAGAGCAGCATTGAAATCTTTAGAAAAAAAGGATTTTGTTTTCTTACATGTAGAAGCGCCTGACGAAGCCGGCCACAACGGGGATTTAAGGGAAAAGATTACTGCGATAGAGAGATTTGACCACTTAGTAGTGGGTCAAATATTAAAAGTGTTTAAGCGCAGGAAGAACTTCCGCATTTTGGTTTTGCCTGACCACGCTACGCCTGTTTCAGTCAGAACTCACACCTCTGATATTGTACCCTTTGGCATATTTGGTAAGGGCGTTATGGGAAGAGGTTTCCTAAATTACAGCGAGAAGGAAGCGGAAAAATCCGACCTTTATTTTGAAAAAGGTTTTGAGCTGATGAATTATTTTATTGGGATTGAGGAGGACTAAACACTTGAATTCTTTAGCCATTGTTTTTATTTCAGCGATATTATTTTTTTGTGCATATAGATTTTATGCCCGCAAGCTTGAATTCTTATGGCAGATTGACCCTAAACGGTCAACCCCTGCTTTTTCTAAATATGACAGCGTAGATTATATCCCGGCCAAGAATTGGCTGGTTTTGTTTGGCCATCATTTTGCTTCTATAGCCGGCGCAGGGCCGATTATCGGTCCGGTTATTGCCGTAATGCTGTGGGGCTGGTTGCCTGCGTTGTTATGGGTGGTGTTGGGTACAATCTTTATCGGCGGAGTGCATGACTTCGGTTCGTTAATAACTTCGGTAAGGGAAGGCGGTTCATCCGTAGCTGATATCGCCCAACACGTTATATCTAAACGCGCTAAAATTTTATTTTCTTTATTTGTTTGGCTGGCCTTGATTTTGGTTATAGCAGTTTTTGCTTATCTTTGCGCCGATACATTTGTAAAGGAACCCAGGATAGTCTTACCTTCATTAGGGCTTATACCTGTAGCCATGATAGCCGGTTATCTTTTGTATCATTTAAGGATAAATTCTGTTCCGGTGACAGTCTTAGGCCTTGTTTGCTTGGCGGGATTAATATTTCTTGGCAATTCCCTGCCTTTGAATAGCAGTCTTAAAATCTGGCTTTTGGTTTTATTTATATATTGTTATTTTGCTTCGGTTTTACCCGTAAATATACTTCTGCAGCCGCGGGATTATCTATCCAGTTTCTTATTATTTTTTGGAGTGGGAGCGGGTTACATAGGTTTATTATTATCTCATCCTAAAATAAATATGCCCTACTATCATAGATGGAACACCGGCGAAGGCTATCTCTGGCCAGCTTTATTTGTTACCATTGCCTGCGGCGCAGTTTCGGGGTTTCATTCGCTAATTGCAAGCGGCACTTCATCCAAGCAAATTGCTAATGAACGCTATGTTAAAAGAATTGGGTATGGCGGGATGGTTCTAGAAGGAGTGGTAGCGGTATTGGCAATAATTGCTGCCGCTATTTTATTTAATACCAAAGAAGACTTGGCTTTAGCCTTAAAAATCATCAGCCCCATTGAAATCTTTGGGAGAGGATATGGCGTGATTACGCATGGTATTTTAGGCGGCTGGGGCCAGTTTATCGCTATTACCATATTAAATGCATTTATACTTACCACCCTTGATACTGCTACAAGAATATCGCGTTATTTAACCGAAGAGTTATTCGGAATAAAGAATCGTTTTCTCTCAACTGCGTTGATTGTCATTGTCAGCTCAGGCTTAGCATTTAGCGGCAAGTGGAATAAGATTTGGCCGGCATTTGGCGCATCTAATCAGCTGGTAGCAGCGTTAGCTTTATTTGTTTTAAGCTGCTGGCTTTTATCTAAGAATAAGACCGTAAAATTTACTTTACTCCCGGCGTTCTTTATGCTGATTACAACTGTTTTCGCTTTGGTATTTCAGGCAGTAAGATATTTTATAAATAAAGATATTGTACTTTTTGCGGTAGATGTTTGTTTGATTTTATTAGCAGGATTTATGGTTTGGGAGGTTGTGCAAGTTATATTTAAAGGCGGAAGAAAACATGCATAAAGGCTTAATTGTGCAAAAATTCGGCGGTTCCTCTGTATCTAATGTCGAGCGTATCCAGAATGTCGCTCGTCGGGTGGTAAATTACAGAAAAAAAGGTTACGATTTGGTGGTAGTGGTTTCTGCTTTAGGAGATACTACGGATGAGTTGATTGAGCTGGCAAACAAAATTAATCCTGACCCCTCAGAACGCGAAATGGATATGCTTTTGTCTACGGGAGAGCAGATTTCCGTAGCGCTCTTCGCTATGGCTATACATAAACTAGGGTTTGAGGCCATTTCATTTACCGGTGCGCAAGTCGGAATTATTACTGATACAAGCCACACCCGCGCCCGGATTATTAAAATAAATACGGATAAAATAAAAGAAGAATTAAAGCGGGGTAAAATTGTTATTGTAGCCGGTTTTCAAGGCGTAACTTTGAATCAGGATATCACTACTTTAGGCAGAGGCGGTTCGGATTTAACTGCTGTTGCCTTGGCAAAAGAGCTGGCGGCGCGTGAGTGTGAGATTTATACCGATGTGGAAGGCATCTATACTACCGACCCCCGCATAGAACCCAAAGCAAGAAAAATCAAAGCCATTACGTATGATGAGATGTTAGAGATGGCCTCATTAGGCGCGCAAGTAATGCAGGCGCGTTCTATTGAGGTGGCAAAAAAATTCAATGTAGATATACATGTGCGTTCAAGTTTTAACGAGCAAGCCGGAACGATGATTACCAAGGAGGTTAAAAGAATGGAAGACGTGGTTGTTAGCGGCGTAACCCTGAATAAAAATGAAGCCAAGATTACAATTTGCAATGTCCCTGACCGGCCAGGTGTGGCAGCAAAGATATTTAAGGAATTAGCCGGCAAAGGAATAAGCGTAGATATGATAGTGCAGAATGTCAGCCATACCCGTCAGACCGATATATCTTTTACCGTAAATAAAACAGATGTCCGTAAGACTTTGAAGCTTACTAAAAAAGTTGCTAAGAGCATCGGCACAGGAGAGGTTTTGCAAGATGAGGATATAGCAAGAGTTTCAGTAGTGGGAGTGGGTATGAAATCTCATCCGGGTGTTGCCGCTACGATGTTCGATGTTCTTGCCGATAACAAAATCAATATAGAGATGATTTCTACTTCTGAAATAAGCATTTCGTGTATTATAAAAAAGAAATTTGCCGAAACTGCAGTAAGGGCACTTCATGAGAAGTTTGGTCTATCTAAGTAGAGAAAAAACATTTGAACTAAGATATATAATACTATGTCTACTAAATAATAGTATCATTACAATATCAAATATCAAAAATCAAATATCAAAATGACATATCAAAATGTAAAATTTCTTAAAAACATAGTCGTATTTAAAGGCAATTTAAAATTTTTGAATTTTGCATTGTAATTTTGATTTTTGCACTTTGATTTTTACATTGAAGCGTTATTTATTTGACAAGGCAGTATATAAATATAAGTGAGGATGATATGTCTAAAATAGTCTTATATGATACAACCCTGCGCGATGGTGCACAGGGCGAAGGTATATCTTATTCAGTTATGGATAAGATGCGTATTGCCCAGGAATTAGATATCTTAGGAATTCATTTTATTGAGGGTGGCTGGCCGGGTTCTAATCCTAAAGATATGGAATTTTATTTAAGGATGGCGAAGATTCGCCTTAAGAATAGCCAACTTGTTGCTTTTGGGTCAACCCGCAAAGCCAATATTAAAGTAGAACAGGATCAAAATCTGAAGGCTATTTTAAAATGTCAAGCCAAAGTCATAACTATCTTTGGAAAAACCTGGGATTTGCATATCAGAGATGTCTTAAAGACAACCCTTGATGAGAATCTAAATATGATTAGAGATACAATAAATTTTCTTGTATCCCGCGGCTTGACTGTATTTTATGATGCCGAGCATTTTTTTGATGCCTATAATGCCAATATGGAATACAGCTTAAGATGTTTGCTTGCCGCGGAAGAAGCAGGTGCAAAGGCCATAGTTTTATGCGATACAAACGGCGGCACAATGACATCCGAGATGACAAAGATTATTAAGGAGGTCCGGCCGCAAATAAAAGCCTGGTTAGGCATCCATTGTCATAATGATTCGGACTTGGCTGTGGCAAACTCTCTTGCTGCAGTTGAGGCAGGCGCTGATATGGTGCAAGGCACAATCAATGGTTATGGTGAGCGCTGCGGCAATGCGGATTTAATTCCTCTTATTGCTAATCTTAAATTAAAAATGGGAATTGATTGTATTAACGATAGCAAGCTAAAGGAACTCACTCACGTTTCGCATTTTGTCAGTGAGATAAGTAATATGAAACAAAGAAGCGACCAGCCCTACACGGGTTCCTCTGCCTTTGCGCATAAGGGCGGTGTGCATATTAATGCTGTAATGAAAAACCCCAAAACTTATGAACATATTGAACCGACAACGGTGGGGAACCGGCGCAGGATTTTAGTTTCTGAACTGGCGGGTAAAACCGGCGTATTAATCCGCGCTAAAGATTTAGAATTAGATTTAAGCAAAGAAGACCCCGAGACTAAGAAGATTTTAAAGCTTGTGCAGAACTTAGAGCATCAGGGTTATCATTTTGAGGCAGCAGAGGCATCCTTTGAATTATTAATGAAAAGAGCGCTGAAGAAATACAAGAGATTTTTTGATTTAGAAGGTTTTCGCGTGGTAGTAGAGAAGCGTTCGGATAAGAAGATTACTTCAGAGGCAATTATTAAATTAAAGGTAAAAGGCACAAAAGAGCATACTGCCGCAGAAGGTGATGGCCCGGTAAATGCCCTGGATAATGCCCTGCGCAAAGCCCTTAAAGTTTTCTACCCCACATTATCAAAGATGCATCTTGCTGATTTTAAGGTGCGCGTATTGGATGAGAAGGTAGGTACTGCTGCACGTGTGCGTGTGCTCATTCAATCACAGGATGAAACAGACACCTGGAGCACTATCGGCGTCTCGGAGAATATTATTGAGGCCTCCTGGCAGGCGTTGGCGGACAGTGTGGAGTATAAGCTTCTGAAGGACGGAATACAATCGTTTAAAGAATGAAAAAGATTAAAAAAGCAGAAAATGAATGAAATCCCTACCCGCTATAACCCTAAAGAGACCGAAGACAAATGGTATAAATTCTGGGAAGAAAATAATTTTTTTGCGGCAAAACCTAATCCCTCCAAAAAAAAACCTTTCTGTATAGTTATCCCTCCTCCTAACGTCACAGGCATACTGCACATGGGCCATGCCCTGAATAATACCATTCAGGATATACTTATCAGATATCATCGCATGTTTGGTGAGGAATCCCTCTGGATGCCCGGGACTGACCACGCCGGTATTGCCACGCAGAATGTGGTAGAAAAGTCAATTGCCAAAGACGGCCTCAAGCGCCAGGATTTAGGAAGAGAAAAATTCATCGAAAGAGTCTGGCAGTGGAGAGAGCAATACGGTTTAACTATCATCCATCAGTTGAAAAAACTTGGTGTATCCTGCGATTGGTCAAGGACACGTTTCACGATGGATGAGGAATATTCTAAGGCAGTGATAGAGGTATTTGTCAGGCTTTTTGAATTAGGCCTAATTTATCGGGGCAGTTATATTATTAACTGGTGCCCGCGTTGTCAGACTGCGCTTTCTGATGAGGAAGCTCCGCATCGCGATTTACAGGGGAATCTTTATTATCTGAGATATCCTTTTAAGGGACAGTCCCCTTCGGGGACAGTCCCTTACATTGTAGTGGCAACTACGCGGCCTGAAACCATGTTAGGCGATACCGCAGTAGCGGTTAATCCTAAAGATAAAAGGTATAAGAAATTTATTGGCAAAAGTTTAATTCTGCCTTTGATGAACAGGGAAATAAAGATAATCAGCGATAATATGGTGGATATGAAATTTGGCACTGGTGCGGTAAAAGTAACACCAGCGCATGACCCTAATGATTATGTATTGGCGAAGAAACATCACCTGGAATTCATAAATATTATGCATCCGGATGGTAGTCTGAATGAAAATGCAGGCGATTATAATGGAATGGATAGGTTCGAAGCAAGAGAGGTTATCTTGGAAGATTTAAAGGAAAAAGGGCTGCTTCAAAAGATTGAGCCTCATCAGCTATCTGCGGGTCATTGCTATCGCTGTCACACCATTATTGAGCCGTATTTATCCCGGCAGTGGTTTGTAAAAATGAAACCATTATCCAAACCCGCATTGGAAGCGGTTAAAAAAGGAAAAATTAAATTTCATCCCAAACGCTGGACAAAAGTGTATCTTAATTGGATGGAGAATATTCAGGATTGGTGCATATCAAGGCAGATATGGTGGGGACACAGAATTCCCGTCTATTATTGTAAAAAATGTCAAGAAGATAGATCCTCGATTCTAGATCCTAGATCCTCGACGAGCATCGAGCATCGAGCATCGAGCATCGAACAAGGCATCATTGTTTCCCGCATAAAACCCGACAAATGCCCTGTTTGTGGCTCAACTGATATTTATCAGGACGAGGATGTGTTAGATACTTGGTTTTCATCGTGGTTATGGCCATTTGCCACATTCTACTGGTCCAAGAAGGGTCAGTCCCCTTCGGGGACAGACCCTGTTAAAGATTTAAAATATTTCTACCCCACCTCGGTCTTGGTAACTGCTCCGGAGATAATCTTTTTCTGGGTAGCCAGAATGATTATGGCAGGATTAGAATTTATGCAGGATATTCCCTTTAAGGATGTTTATATCCATGGCACAGTGCGTGACATCGAAGGTAAAAAGATGTCCAAATCTTTAGGCAATATTATTGACCCCCTGGATATTATAAATGAATACGGCGCAGATGCATTGCGTTTTAGCCTGATATCCATAACGGCCCAAGGCCAAGATATATTTTTGTCCAAAGAAAGGTTTGAACAGGGCAGAAACTTTGCCAATAAAATCTGGAATGCTTCGCGGTTTATTCTCATGAATTTAGATGTCAAGGGGCAGTCCCCTACAGAAAAGGAAAATATTTCTACGGGGACAGTCCCTTGTAAGGAATTGAATTTGATTAACCGCTGGATATTAAGCAGATTTTATTCGGTCTTAAAGGAAGTCACTAAAAAACTTGATATTTACAAATTTAATGAAGCTGCAAATATGTTGTACGGATTCTTCTGGCATGAATTCTGCGACTGGTATTTAGAATTGGCAAAGCCAATTCTAGTTAACAGTGTACAGTGTACAGAGTACAGTAATACGCAAATAGTAATGTATAAGGTCTTAGAAAAGTTTCTTAGAGCCTTACATCCGTTTATGCCGTTTATAACTGAAGAAATCTGGCAGTTATTAAAAAAGAGTAGCGAGGAGCGAGTAGCAAGTAGCGAGAGCATAATGGTTCAGCCCTGGCCGCATACACAGGAACAGATGATTGATAAAAAATTGGAAAAACAAGCGCAAACCATATTTGATGTGATTAAAGAAATAAGGAATTTGCGTAGTTCCGTTGAAATCAAGCCGGACCAGAAGGTCGTTATTTCTCTTTATCCCCATACAAAACTCAAGCACAAGTTAATCGAGAGTAATACAGATTTAATCGCCAATCTGGCTAAATTAGAAGCCTTGAAAATTCTCGACTCAAGCACAAGGCCGGCATCTACGATTAGCGCCGTAGTCGAAGATATTGATATATATTTGCATTTCAGCGGGCTCTTAGACATTGCTAAAGAACAAAAGAAATTAAAGGAAAAGATAAACGCTCTTCTGGGAATCAAAGATTCCAAAGAACAAAGAATTAAAAATCCTGAATTCTTAAAGAAGGCGCCGGAAGAGGTAGTGGAAAAGGAAAAAGAAAGCATAGGGGAATTAAAGAATTCTCTAAAGCGTTTAGAAAGGATGCACAATGAATTACTTTAGGAAGCCGGAAATAAAAGATATCATAAAGATAGCTTTGAGAGAAGATATAGGAAAAGGGGATATAACTACCACAACATTTATTCCTAAAGATAAATATGTAGAAGCGATTATCTTAGCCAAAGAGGACTGCGTGATTTGCGGCCTGGGTACGGCGGCTGAGGTATTTAAAATTCAGGATAAAAACATAAAATTTAAACCGCGGGTTTCGGATGGCCAAAAAATAAAAAAAGGTAAAATTATTGCCTATATATCAGGAAGAGCACAAAGTATATTAACTGCAGAACGAGTAGCCTTAAATTTCTTAAGCCTGCTTTCGGGCGTTGCCACAAAGACAAAGGCTTTTGTGGATAAGGTAAAACCATATAGAACAAAGATTATGGATACGCGTAAGACTATACCTGGCTTAAGAGAGTTAGAGAAATACGCCGTGAGAATTGGCGGAGGCTATAACCACAGGATGCGTTTAGATGAGATGGTATTAGTCAAGGATAATCACCTTAAGGTTATGGGTTATGGGTTATGGGTTATGGGTTTCAAAAGAATTAGAGATAAAATCTCATCTAAAATTAAAATAGAATTTGAGGTAAAGACATTAAAGGAATTTAAGGAGGCCTTGAAACTAAGGCCCGATATAATTATGCTGGATAATATGAAGGTAGGGGATATAAAGAAAGCAGTTCTTTTAAGGAAGGCAGCTGTGTCAAAAATCGAAGTTTCCGGCAATGTTAATTTAAATAATGTCCGAAAGATAGCCAAGACAGGAGTGGATATGATATCCGTGGGCGCGCTTACGCATTCAGTGAAAGCAACAGACATATCCCTGGAGATATTGTGATTTTAAAGAAGGTCGCTATATTAATAATTTTGGTTTTAAGTGTTGGTAATCCAATCTACGCCCAGAATTTTAAAGCTAAACCGCAGAACATAACTATTTCAGATCCTGGAAAAGAGCTAAATATCGGCGAAACATTAGAATATTCTGTAGAGTGGTTAGGTATACCGGTTGGTAGAATTGTGCTGAAAGTCGAAGGCATAACCACAATTAATAATTATGAGTGTTATCATATTACTGTTAAAGCTTTACCGAACAGCTTTTTTCAACACCTTTATGATTTAGAATATACCGTACATACTTATATAGATAAGCAATTTTATTATACCCGTCGCTTTGAAAAAATCAGGCGCATAAATAAACAGTATAACCATATAGTAATTGACTTTGACCAGGAAAAGCATAAAGCAGTATTCTTCTCGGAAGGTTTTGCGACTCTTTTCAAGATTTCTCCCGAACGCAATAAAATAGAAGCCAATACACCAATAACTACTGAAATTCCGTACGGAACCCAGGATTTATTATCAAGTTTCTATTATTTTCGCTTTCTTAGTATGCGAGAAAATACCAGCTATCCTGTAAATATTTATTACAACCAGAGAAATTGGCCGGTGGATATGAAAGTAGATAAACCATTCTTGAAAGAAATCCGTAAAAAAGGTAGTTTTCCTGTGGTAAAAATTTCTCCGGATTCCCTCTTGAATAATTATATTTTAGGTAAACGTAGATTAATTGTTTATTTGACCACGGATTCTCACCGCATCCCTCTGGAATTCAAACTCGAGACCGCCTTAGGCCCGATTTCTGCTAGAATCCAGAACCTGCCCAAGTAAAAATGGAAAAATTCAAGCTTGTATCAGATTATCGGCCTTGCGGCGACCAGCCCAGGGCGATTGAAGAATTAGCTGATTCGATTTCTTCAGGTAGAAGATATCAGACCTTATTGGGAGTCACCGGTTCTGGTAAGACTTTTACCCTGGCTAATGCGATTGCCAAAATAAACAGGCCTGTGCTGCTAATTTCTCATAATAAAACTTTAGCCGCACAGCTATATTCGGAATTCAAGGGATTTTTTCCGCACAATGCTGTGGAGTATTTTGTCAGCTATTATGATTATTATCAGCCAGAGGCATACATACCTTCCACAGATACATACATAGAAAAGGACGCCTCTATCAATGATAGATTGGACCGATTGCGCCTTTCGGCAACTTCATCGCTTATGTCGCGCCGCGATGTCCTGATTGTGGCTTCGGTATCCTGCATCTATAATCTGGGCTCACCTGATGAATATCGCGATTTACTCGTTTTTATCGAAAGGGGCCAGATTATATCCCGCGATACTTTAATTTCAAGACTTATCCAGATCCAATACGAAAGAAATGATTACGAATTTATCCGGGGTAGATTAAGGGTAAGGGGAGATGTAGTAGAAATATTCCCTTCATATGAAGAGACGGCGCTATGCATAGAACTTTTTGGCGATAAGATAGAGAAAATTAGCCAGATAAACCCTGTCTCCGGCGAAGTTCTAAATTCGTTGGATAAGATAGCGATATACCCTGCCAAGCATTTTATATTCTCCGGCGATAGGCTTCAGGCCGCACTTAATTCTATAGAGCAGGAGTTAGGAGAAAGGTTGGATTTCTTAAAGAGCAAAAACAAATTATTAGAGGCACAGCGTCTCCAAGAGCGCACCAAATACGATATGGAGATGTTAAAAGAGATTGGTTATTGCCATGGAATTGAGAACTATTCACGTCATCTCTCTGGTAGACCCGCAGGCTCAAGGCCATATTGCCTCATTGATTATTTTCCGCAGGATTTTTTAACTGTAATCGATGAATCACATGTAACCATACCGCAGATAAGAGGTATGTATGAAGGAGACCGCGCAAGAAAAGAGGTTCTGGTAGAATATGGCTTCAGGCTTCCTTCATGCCTGGATAACCGTCCTTTAAAATTTGGGGAATTTGAGAATTTAGTAAAGCAAGAGGTATTCGTCTCTGCCACGCCTGATGAATTTGAAATAAGAAATAGCCAGGGTGAGGTTATTGAGCAGATTATCCGGCCCACCGGTTTAGTTGACCCTGAGATTATAATTAAGCGAATCTCCGGCCAAATCGAGGATTTAATCGAAGAAGTGAAAAAACGGGCTAGCCGAAACGAACGGGTTCTGGTGACTACTTTGACTAAAAGAATGGCTGAAGATTTAAGTACTTATTTACAAGAGAAAGGTTTAAAGGTAAGATATTTACACTCAGAGATAGAGACTATTGATCGCTCAAGAATCTTAAGAAAGTTAAGACAGAAAGAGTTTGATTGTTTAGTGGGGATAAATTTGCTTAGAGAAGGCCTGGATTTACCCGAAGTCTCGCTTGTCGCAATTCTGGATGCAGACAAAGAAGGGTTCTTGCGTTCCGCTACTTCCCTGATTCAGGTTTCCGGACGGGCAGCGCGCAATATAAACGGAACTGTAATTATGTATGCTGATACTATGACCGGATCAATGAAAAAGGCAATTGCTGAAAGTAACAGGAGAAGAGAGATACAGTTGGAATTTAATAGAAAAAATAAGATTACGCCCCGTTCCATCGAAAAAGCAATAAAACAGGGAATCGAGGACTTGGAAGAGGCGGAAGCATTCGTGACAGATTTAACCGGCCAAGAAAGAGACGAATACGAGTTGAACAAATATATTTCAGAATTAGAATACGAGATGGAACTGGCAGCAAGGAACCTGCAGTTTGAAAAGGCAGCTGTAATCAGAGACAAAATAAAAACCTTCAGGGGACACCCTTCCGATTGGATTCAAAGACGTCCCTCGATTGGATTCAAAGACGTCCCTAAAGACTAAAAAAGATGTTATTAGCGATTGATATAGGAAATACGAACATAAATCTGGGTTTATTCCGGGGTAACCGATTGCTGAGAAGATACATTATTCCCACGGAAGCAGAGGATTATAAATCTTATCTTCGAAAGATAATTAACCGCAATAATATCCATGATGCAATAATCTGTAGCGTGGTTCCAGCGGCCAGTAAGATTATGGATAAAGATTTAGAAAAACTGTTAGGTAAGCAGCCATATATTATAGGTAAGGGTATAAAGGTACCTATAAACAACCTTTACCTTAAACCCAAACAAGTAGGCCAGGACCGCCTGGTTAATGCTTATGCAGGAATTAAGCTTTATGGGGTACCTTTAATTGCGGTTGATTTTGGCACTGCTGTTACCTTCGATGTTGTTTCAAGGAACAAAGAGTACTTAGGCGGTATGATTTTGCCGGGTTTGGGAATATCTCTGGATGCCCTTAATCAGCGCACAGCATTATTGCCTAAGATAAAATTAGAAGAGCCCAGGGAATTTATCGGCCGGGATACCAAAAGCAGTATGTTAAGCGGAATAGTTTATGGTTTTGCTGCGCTAACCGATGATTTGGTTATAAGGATAAAAAAGAAAATCGGAAAGAACGCAAAAGTCATCGGCACAGGCGGTAATATCGGTTTAATCGGCAAATATTGCCGGCAGATTGATAAAATAGATAGAGATTTAACTTTCAAGGGGTTGAATTTTATTTACAGAAATTTCTTAGATTCTGCGGCAATGTGCCGCAGAATCATTTGATTGTTTCATTAATGAAACAATCAAATGAAAATTTTCCTTGACAAAATATTTTTTTATTTTATAATTAGCACTCTAAAGACAAGAGTGCTAATGGTTCGACTTTGCTCACCATTAGCCCTGAGCGAAGTCGAACGGGCTAAATTAAACAAAATATTAAAAAAGGGGGGGTGAAAGAATGAACATTCAACCATTGGGAGACCGCGTGGTCATAAAGGCACTTGAGGCAGAAGCAAAGACTAAAGGCGGTATAGTCATACCTGATACTGCTAAAGAGAAGCCTCAAGAAGGTAAAGTTGTGGCCGTAGGTAAAGGTAAAGTTTTAGAAAATGGTACGGTTCAGTCACCGGAAGTAAAAGTTGGGGATAAGGTATTATACGGAAAATATTCTGGTAACGAAATTACGACCAAAGAAGGCGAAGAGTTATTGATTATGCGCGAAGAGGATATTTTGGCGATTATTAAATAAGTGAGGACATCCCCCTGCTTTCTTGCGAAAGCAAGAAGGGGGATCGTCCGAACGTTCCCCCTTTCTTGCAAAAGAGCAAGGGGGATTAATTCTCCCCGCTTCTTGCATTCTGCAAGAATGCGGCGGGGATCATTAAAGGAGGGTAAGTGGAATGGCAAAACAATTATTATTTAAAGATGAAGGTCGCAGAAAAGTCTTAAGTGGCATAGAGCAGTTAGCCGCGGCAGTCAAAATAACCTTAGGGCCCAAGGGCCGCAATGTAGTCATAGATAAAAAATTCGGTTCGCCCACAATCACCAAAGACGGCGTCACTGTTGCCAAAGAAATTGATTTGGAAGACCCGTTTGAGAATATGGGCGCGCAGATGGTTAAAGAGGTTGCTGAGAAGACTTCAGACATTGCCGGAGACGGGACAACTACTGCCACAATTTTGGCTGAGGCGATTTACCGCGAAGGCCTTAAAAATGTTACTGCAGGAGCGAATCCCATGGCTTTAAAGCGCGGGATTGAAAAAGCTGTGGAAAAGGTGGTAGAGGAATTAAAGAAGCTTTCTACGCCCATTAAAGATAAGAAGGAAGTAGCTCAGGTTGCCTCAATTGCTGCAAACTGCGATAAAGCTATCGGAGATTTAATTGCTGAAGCTATGGATAAAGTAGGTAAAGACGGCGTCATCACCGTGGAAGAAGCAAAATCAATGGCTACAACCCTGGAAGTTGTGGAAGGTATGCAGTTTGACCAGGGGTATCTCTCTCCTTATTTTGTGACTGACGCAGAACGTATGGAGTGTATTCTTGAGGAACCCTACATTCTCATTCATGAAAAAAAGATATCCTCACTGAAAGATTTATTACCTTTATTGGAAAAGATTGCCCGCACCGGAAAACCGCTTTTGATTCTTGCAGAAGAGGTAGAAGGCGAGGCATTAGCTACATTAGTAGTAAATAAAATCCGTGGCACATTAGCAGCTTGTGCTGTTAAGGCTCCGGGTTACGGTGATAGGCGCAAGGCAATGTTAGAGGATATTGCTGTACTTACGGGAGGAAAGCCATTAACCGAAGAGTTAGGAATAAAATTAGAGAATGTGGATATTGAGGATTTAGGCCGGGCAAAGAGAATAAAAGTAGATAAAGAAAATACTACTATAGTTGAAGGCGCAGGCAAGACCCAGGCAATTAATGGCAGGATTGCCCAGCTCAAGAAACAGGTTGAAGATACCGACTCAGATTACGATAAGGAAAAACTTCAGGAGCGCCTGGCTAAGCTTGCAGGCGGAGTAGCAGTAATTAATGTGGGCGCGGCTACGGAAACTGAAATGAAAGAAAAGAAGGCCCGCGTAGAAGATGCCTTGCATGCCACGCGCGCAGCAGTTGAGGAAGGGATAATCCCCGGCGGTGGAGTAGGCCTGCTACGTACTCTTCCTGCGTTAGACAAACTCAGGCTCGAAGGCGACGAAAAAATCGGCGTGGATATAATAAAACGCTCACTGGAAGAACCCATAAGACAACTTACACAGAATGCCGGCCTTGAAGGTTCGGTTATAGTGCAGCGGGTAAAGCAGGAAAAGACCAATATAGGTTATGATGTGAATCAAGATGCCTATGTGGATATGATTGAAGCTGGCGTAATTGACCCCACTAAGGTTACGCGTTCTGCTTTGCAAAATGCCTCCAGCGTAGCAGCGCTATTATTAATGACTGAGGCAGTGGTTACAGAAAAACCTGAGAAAGAAGAAAAAATGCCACCCATGCCACCCGGAGGCGGATATGGTGGAGGAATGTATTAAATCAGTAGGTAGTAGATAGTAGGTAGTATGTAGGGGGGGCGAAGGCAAAAACTTCGCCCTTTTTATTTTTTAGTAAAAAAAAATTATTATATTGACAACCTCACAATATTATTATAAAATTTACCCATCCTTTCTTATAGTATAGGAAAGTATAAAACACTTTCCTATACCACTGCGAAAATCGCTTAAAGTTATCGCCGAAGGCAATTTTCTTGATTGTTCCTCACAAAAGAAGATGCATATCCTTAACATATTGATAAACAATAAGTTATAGTAGATTACATAAGGAGAATTTAAATGGCTGAGTGGATAGGTATAGGTAGACGCGCCCGTAGATGTTATGGTTTTGATGAAGTTGCGCTTGTGCCCGGAGCCAAGACCCTTAATCCTCATGAAGTGGACACGGTTTTTGAAATCGCGGGTGAAAAATTTAAGATCCCCATATTAGCTGCTGCGATGGATGGGGTGGTGGATGTCCGGTTTGCTGTTGAGATGTCGCAGTTAGGCGGCATTGCGGTATTAAACCTTGACGGAGTGCAAACGCGTTATGAAAATCCCGGCATAGTTTTAGAAAAGATTGCCAAGAGCAGCCCTGAGAAAGCCACAGGATTAATCCAATCAATATACAACACCCCGATTAAAGAAAAACTAATTTCCAAAAGGATAGAAGAGATTAAAAGAAAGAAAGGCACGGCAGTAGTAAGCTGTATACCTGCCCATGCACAGAATTTTGCTAAAATCTCAATTGCCGCAGGCGCAGATATATTTGTGGTGCAGTCAACAGTAACTACCACAAAACATATTTCCAAGGAATACAATGGCCTGGACTTATTTAAATTCTGTAAATCAACAAAAATTCCGGTGATTATCGGTAATTGCGTAACCTATGAGACAACGTTGGCACTTATGGAAACCGGTGCTACAGCATTGTTAATTGGCATTGGCCCGGGCGCTGCCTGTACTACGAGGGGCGTATTAGGTATTGGCGTGCCTCAGGTGACTGCCACTGTAGATGCTGCCGCTGCTAGAGATTTTTATTATAAAAACAAAGGTAAATATGTTCCTATAATTACTGACGGCGGGATGAACCGCGGCGGGGATATTTGTAAGGCGTTCGCCTGCGGTGCGGATGCAGTAATGATTGGCTCAAGCTTTGCCCGCGCAAAAGAAGCGCCGGGTAAAGGTTACCATTGGGGCATGGCAACCTCCCATGTGAACTTGCCGCGCGGCACGCGTATATACGTAGGCACAACCGGCACGCTTAAAGAAATCATTTTTGGCCCGGCTAAGGTTGATGATGGTTCGCAGAATTTAATGGGAGCATTAAAAACATCGATGGGTTCACTGGGTGCTGCTAATTTAAAACAGATGCACGACGTAGAAATTATCATTGCCCCTTCAATACAGACCGAAGGAAAAATCTTTCAGGTTGACCAAAGAGTGGGGATGGGAAAATGACCCAAACCTAATTCCAAACCCGCATTGGAATATTCATGCAATTCCAATGCGGGTTTGGATTTTGGATGTGGTTTAAGATGACTCGACAGACTATCCTTATTTTAGATTTTGGTTCACAGTATACTCAATTAATTGCGCGGCGCGTCAGGGAAAACAAGGTATTCTCCAAGATTATACCTTATAATACACCCGCAAAAGAGATAGCCGCTCTTTCGCCTCGAGGGTTGATACTTTCCGGCAGCCCTTTATCAGTAGTGAGCAAGAAAGGTTTTTATCCGGATAAGGGGATCTTTAAATTGGGAGTTCCTATCTTAGGCATTTGCTATGGTATGCAGGTCATTGCGGAAATGTTAGGCGGTAGAGTCAAGCATACTAAAGAGCGCGAATACGGAAAGACAGAATTGTTTATTGATAATAACCGGGATTTATTTAGAAATCTTCCGGGTAATTTAACCTGTTGGGCCAGCCACGGCGATTATGTGACAAAATTGCCGCCCGGATTTCATATCCTTGCCCATACCTCCAATGCTCCTATTGCAGCTATGGCGCATAAAACAATGAGAATATTCGGCGTGCAATTCCATCCGGAAGTAACCCATACTGATAGAGGTAATCAAATTCTCGGCAATTTTTTATTTAAAATCTGCGGTTGTCTTGGCCGCTGGACAATGTGGCATTTTATTGCCGAATCCGTCGAGAATATAAAAAAGACAGTAGGCCGCGACAAAATGGTTCTGGGCTTAAGCGGCGGGGTAGATTCATCTGTGGCAGCGCTATTAATTCATAAGGCCATAGGCAGGAGATTAAGATGTATTTTTATTGACAACGGCCTGTTAAGAAAAGATGAACCTCAACAGATAAAAAAAGTATTCCGCAATATTTTTCACCTTAATTTAGATTATGTAGATAGAAGTAAGCGTTTTTTAGCGCGCTTAAAAGGCATAACTGACCCGGAAGAGAAAAGAAAGATTATCGGCGATGAATTCGTCAAAGTCTTTGAAGAAGAAGCGGCCTCGATAAAAGGCGTAAAATTCCTGGGTCAGGGCACATTATATCCGGATGTAATTGAATCAATCTCTCCTGGGGGCGCGCCCTCAAGCCGTATCAAGAGCCATCACAATGTCGGCGGTTTACCTGCCCGGATGAAACTTAAACTTATTGAGCCGCTCAGGGACTTATTTAAAGACGAAGTACGCCAGATTGCCCGTGAATTGGCGCTGCCTGATACGATAATCTATCGTCAGCCTTTTCCCGGGCCGGGCTTAGCCGTCAGGATTATCGGTGAGGTGACGCCCGCGCGCCTTAACCTGTTGCGGGAAATTGACCGGCGCGTAATTGACGAGATTAGAAATGCCAACCTCTACGAACAGGTCTGGCAGTCATTCGCTATACTCCTGTCCATAAAGAGCGTAGGAGTGATGGGCGATGAACGCACTTATGAAAATGTGGCGGCTTTGCGCTGTGTTACGAGTTACGATGGCATGACTGCAGACTGGGCAAAGCTTCCTTATGAAGTCCTTGAGAAAATTGCCCACCGCATTATTAATGAAGTAAAAGGCGTTAACCGCGTAGTTTACGATATCTCATCTAAACCTCCTGCAACGATTGAGTGGGAGTAGTTGTATATTTTAAGGTTAAGGTTGAGGTTAAGGTTGAGTATAATAACTCCTTAACCTTAGCCTAAGCCTCAGCCTTTCTTAAGATGCCTCACAGCGAATTTATCCACCTCCACTTACATACCCAATATAGTCTACTCGATGGTGCCTGCCGTATACCCCAACTCTTAGGGCGAGCAAAACAGTATAAAATGGATTCGCTGGCTATTACTGATCACGGTAATATGTTCGGCGCAATAGATTTTTATTTAGAAGCCCAGAAAGCCGGGATAAAACCCATTATTGGTTGCGAGGTTTATATTGCGCCGGCCAGCCGCCTGAATAAGACATCAGGCGGCATTGATGAGGCATCATATCATCTTATACTTTTGGCCCGCGATGAAACCGGGTATCAAAACCTGATAAAATTAGTTTCTATCGGAAATCTAGAAGGGTTTTATTATCGCCCACGCATTGACAAGGAAGTGCTCTTTCAATATCAGAAAGGCCTCATTGGCCTGACCGCTTGTCTTAAGGGCGAAATACCCGTGTTATTACAGCAGAGGCGGTTTAATGATGCTTTAAAAACTGCGGATGATTATTTAAATATTATGGGCAAAGATAATTTATATCTGGAAATACAGGAAAACCTTATCCCGGAGCAGAAAATAGTTAATGAGGGATTAATAAAGATATCTAAAGAGCTAAATTTACCGCTGATTGCCACCAATGATGTGCATTATCTGTCTAAAGAAGATGCCGCAAGCCATGAGGTTCTGCTTTGCATCCAGACTCAGACAACGCTCAATGACCCCAATAGGTTGCGTTTTCAAACCGATGAATTCTATTTTAAATCCCCCCAGGAAATGAAGGAACTTTTTAAAGATATACCGGAGGCTATTACCAATACCCTGGAGGTTTCCGGCCGCTGTAATTTAGAATTAGATTTTTCCAAGATACATTTACCCCGTTATGAACCGCCTGAAGGTAAAACTAAAGAGGAATATTTAAAGGAACTGAGCGACATCGGATTAAAAGAAAAATTTCCGCAAGCCGCTCCCGCAATAAAGGAACGCCTGGAACACGAATTAAAGATTATTAAAGATAGAGGTTTTGTAAGTTATTTTTTAATTGTCTGGGATTTTATCCATTACGCGAAAAGTAATCATATTCCCGTAGGACCGGGCAGGGGTAGTGCTAGTGGCAGTCTGGTCAGCTATCTTCTGGGGATAACCGATATTGACCCTTTAAAATACGGTTTGTTATTCGAGCGTTTCCTTAATCCGGAGAGATTAGGGCTTCCTGATATTGACGTAGATTTCTGTTATGAAAGAAGGAATGAAGTTATTGATTACGTGACCAAAAAATACGGACAAGGTAATGTTGCCCAGATTATTACCTTTGGTACTATGCAGGCCCGGGCAGTGGTGAGGGATGTGGGCAGGGTAATGGGTTTTGCCTACGCTGACGTGGACCGGATTGCCAAGATGATTATACCTGACCCCAACATTACCTTAAAAGACGCCTTAGAAAGCGAAACAGAATTAAAGAATCTCTATAAGAATGATCCTCAGATAACTAAACTCATTGATACTGCTATGTCTTTAGAGGGCCTTAACCGTCACGCTTCTACGCATGCCGCAGGAGTAGTCATTACTGATAAGCCGCTGGATAATTATATGCCTTTATTCGAAACTCAGGATGGCCAGATAACTACCGGTTATAGTATGACAGTTTTGGAAAAAATCGGTTTATTAAAAGTAGATTTCTTAGGGCTAAGGACGCTGACAGTGATTGACCAGACGCAAAAAATCATTCAAAAAACTAAAGGAATAGATATAGATATTGATAATATTCCTTTGGATGATAGTAATACCTATAAACTCTTAACTTCCGGACAGACTATCGGGGTATTCCAGGTGGAAAGTTCGGGTATGCGTGACTTATTAAAGAAACTGGAACCTGAGCGCTTTGAGGATGTAATTGCGCTCCTGGCTTTATACCGGCCCGGACCAATCGGCTCAGGCATGCTCGATGACTTTATACAACGCAGGCACAACCGCGTCCCTATAAAATACAACCACCCCAAACTGGAAACAATCTTAAAGGAGACCTATGGGATAATTGTTTATCAGGAACAGATTATGCAGATTGTATCGGAGCTTGCGGGTTTTAGCCTTGCGCAGGCGGATTTGTTGCGCCGGGCTATAGCAAAGAAAATCCCCGAGGTTATGGAGCAGCAGAGAAAAAACTTTATTTTAGGCTGTATTAAAAACAATATCAGCGAATCCGTAGCTAACCGTATATTTGATCTGATAGAGCATTTTGCTTTATACGGCTTTAATAAATCACACAGCGCTGCCTATGCCCTTATCTCCTATCGCACTGCTTACCTGAAGGCAAATTTTCCCGTAGAATTTATGTGTGCGTTATTGACCTCAGAAAGAGATAATACCGACAAGATTGTAGAGTATGTTAATGAATCTAATCATATGGGAATTAAGGTTCTGCCTCCTGATATCAACGAAAGCGGCGCCTTATTTAAAGTTGTGGATAATAAAACTATCCGTTTTGGGCTGTTGGCAGTAAAAAATGTAGGAAGCGGCGCTGTCGAATCCATAATTCAAGCTAGAGACCAAGGGCGATTTACCCCGTTAGAAATGTCTGAAGAGCATGGCAAATGTAAATTTCTAACGGGGTTTAGCTCTTTAGAAGATTTATGCCAGCATATCGATTTAAGATTAGTGAACCACAAGGTGCTGGAGAGCCTTATTAAGTGCGGTGCATTAGATTTATTTGGCTCACCCCGCGCACAGATGCTTGTCTCACTCGATACAATCCTGGAATTCACCTCTAAGACACAAAAGGAAAAAGCAAAAGGCCAGATGTCATTCTTTGATGCAGGATTTGCACAAAACGGTTTTAAGGACACGGTAAATAATTTGCCCTCGGTAAAGGAATGGCCTGAACCTCAGTTACTCGCCTTTGAAAAAGAAATGTTGGGGTTCTATGTTACAGGGCATCCCCTGGCGCGCTATGCCCATGAGCTTAAGCGTTTTACTTCCTCATCCACAGCTAACCTGTATCAGTACGATGACGGCAGAGAGATAAAGATAGTAGGATTGATTGCTAAGATTAAACAGACAGTAACGCGCGCAAAGCAGGAGAAGATGGCAATTCTTAAATTAGAAGACCTTGAAGGTGTTGTGGAGGTTCTTGTATTTCCGGCTGCCTTTCAAAAATCTGCAAGATATATCCAGCCTAATACAGTAGTGCTGGTTAAAGGCAGGCTCAACCGCCGGGAAGATACCCCTAAAATTATAGCCAATGATTTATTCCCGATGGATGAAGTCTATAAATTGATTACGAGCGTAAATATAAACCTTTCAGGTATACGCGAAAACCTTTTTGAGACCCTAAAGGAATTATTAATTCAAAATCCTGGCAGAATTCCTATCTATCTACACTTAGATACGCCTGCCAAGTCAAGGGTGCATCTGGTTGTGGGTGAAGGGCTTTACGTTTTGCCATCAGAGAAATTAATGCAAGACATCGAATCCCTGCTTGGCGAAGACAGGGTATCTTTAGTAATGTAGAGTTTTCTCTTGGGGTATAGGAAAGTATAAAAATCACCCACTGCGAAAATCGCAGTAAGTTATCGCGAAGCGATTTTCTTGATAGTATAGGAAATTATATTAGATTTGGACTGCACCCCTAAAACTGTAATTTTGCATTACAGACAGAGGGGTTCAGTCCAAAGTTTCATTGATGAAACCAACTATATTAGATTCTTCGGCACATTGCCGAAGAATCAAGCAGAAGTTTCATTGATGAAACCAACTATATTAGATTCTTCGGCACATTGCCGAAGAATCAAGGAAAAGTTTCATTGATGAAGCTTTTCCTTGACATCGTAAATTTTTGGTATTATTATAGTTAAGTGAAGACATAAGTTATGGAGCGATAGCGAACATAACTTATAAGTCTGAACTTACCCCTCACCCAGAAAACCATAGATATCTTTTTATGGTGGCTGGGTGAGGGGTTAATTCGCCCAAACAACTTACGTTCATTTTATTCCGTAAGTTGTGGGCTCATTAAAGGGGGTGAGAGATGACCAAAAAAGATATCATACTAAAGGTGTCTGATGAGACTAATTTAAAACAAATAGATGTCAAAAGGGTTGTGCAAAAAACCTTTGATTGTATTGTTGAGGCGCTGATAAGAGGAGAGAAGATAGAGCTGCGCAATTTCGGTGTCTTTAAGATAAAGCAAAGAAAGAGCCGCATTGGCAGGAACCCGCGTACCGGTCAGATAGTTCCTGTTCCACCCCGAAAAGTAGTAGTCTTTAAACCGGGTTTAGAGATAAAGAAGAAGGTCAAATGAAGACACGACTTACGCAGTCAATATGAGGTAAGTTGCGTATCAGAATTCAAGCCCCGCCATAAAAACCCAAATTATATGATATTACACATTTTTATGGTGTAGGAAAGTATAAAGCACTTTCCTAACCACTGAAAATCATATTGGAGTTATCGCGAAGCGATTTTCTTGAAGGATACACAAAAGGCGTGAGGTTCATTTTTAATTATGTTTAAAAAAACACCCGGAACAAAAGATATTCTACCCGATGAGGTATCTTCCTGGCAGGTAATAGAAGAGACCACCCGCAACATTTTCTCTCTCTATAATTACAAAGAGATACGTCCTCCCATCATTGAAGAAGCAGCTTTATTCAACCGGTCCCTAGGAGAATCCGCAGAGATAGTCCAGAAACAGATGTTTCTGATAAAGAAAGATAAAGATGTATATGCCCTCAGGCCAGAAGGCACAGCCTCAATTGTGCGCGCCTACCTTGAGAATAATCTTGATAAGACCGCCGGCTTAACAAAAGTTTATTATATCGGCCCGATGTTTAGGGTAGAACGGCCGCAAAAAGGACGGCTGCGCCAATTCCATCATTTAGGCTGCGAGGTAATCGGTTCGCAAGAGCCATATTTGGACGTAGAAGTTATTTCTTTAGCAGATAATTTACTCAAGGCTTATACTATAGAAGGCTGCGAAATTAAAATCAATAGTTTAGGTTGCGCAAAAGATAAAAAAGAATTAACGGAAATTTTACGTAAAAACTTAAAGCCAAAATTATCTAAGCTTTGCGATGACTGTAATACAAGGTTCAAACATAATGTCCTGCGGATTTTAGATTGTAAAAATGAAGGGTGCATTGAGGTTGTTAAAGAGTTAGATATTCAGCAGGACCATCTTTGCCCGGAATGTAAAGGGCATTTTGATAAAGTAAAAGAAGGGCTGGATTCTTTGAATATAGACTACAAAATTAGTCCTTATCTTGTGCGCGGATTAGATTATTATACACGCACTGTCTTTGAGATTATACATAATGACTTGGGAGCGCAGAATGCCCTGGGCGCAGGCGGTAGATACGATAATCTGGTTGGTGATTTAGGGGGACCCAGTCTTGGCGCCATAGGGTTTGCTTTTGGTATGGAGAGACTATTGTTAGTAGCGAGTAGAGAGTATCGAGTAGAGAGTAAAAAGTTAGTTTACATAATAACGTTAGGTAACCAGGCTAAGAAAGAGGGTTTGAAATTATTAAATACCTTACGCCGGCAAGGAATCACTTCTGATACGGATTACGAGGATAAATCCTTAAAAGGAGCGCTACGCAAAGCCAATGATTTGTCTAGTAGGCTTGTTTTAATTATTGGAGAGGATGAACTGAAAAAAAGCGTGGTTATGTTGAAAGATATGGTTTCTGGAGAACAGAAGGAAATTAAGCAAGACGACATAATAGCAGAATTAAAGAACAAATTATAATTTAACTGACCCCTCGGGGAGTTTCTCTTTTTATTTTTCCCCGAGGGGTCATCCTGAAGCCCGAAGGGCTGAAGGATCTTATAACCCATAACTTATAACTTATAACTAAGTATGCTACGCACTCATACTTGCGGCGAACTAAACGATAATGATATTGGTCGAGATGTTACCTTGTGCGGTTGGGTAGCGGCTCGTCGCGACCACGGAAAACTTATCTTTATCGATATCCGTGACCGATGCGGAATTACCCAGGTTGTTTTTATACCTAAAGAGTGCCCTGCTGATATCTATAAGGAGGCAGGGCATTTAAGAAATGAATTTGTCATTAAAGTTAAAGGATTAGTAAATAGGCGGCCCGAAGGCACGCTCAATCTCAAACTAACCACAGGCGCAATAGAAATTACTGCCCGGCAATTAGAAATTTTAAATCCCAGCATAACCCCCCCGTTTGAAATAGGAGACAATCTGGATATCAGCGAAGAGATGCGGCTTAAATACAGGTACCTGGATTTAAGAAGAAAGAAAATATTTAATAATTTTATCTTAAGGCATGAGCTTTATAAAACTATACGTCAATTCTTAGATAAAGAAGGTTTTATCGAATCCGAGACACCCATTCTTACTAAGTCTACTCCCGAAGGTGCGCGCGATTATCTGGTTCCTTCGCGGCTTAATCCCGGCCATTTTTATGCACTGCCCCAGTCACCGCAGTTATTCAAACAGATACTGATGGTTGCCGGCATAGAGAGATATTATCAGATTGCCAAGTGTTTCCGGGACGAAGACTTACGCGCTGACCGTCAACCCGAATTTACACAATTGGATTTAGAGATGTCTTTTGTCAATGAAGAGGACATTTTTTCTTTAACCGAGCAACTGGTGCGGTTAATACTTAAAGAAATAAAAAATATAGAGATTAAAATTCCTTTTCCCCGTATGGCATACGATGAAGCCCAAAAGAAATGCGGTAGCGATAAACCTGATTTGAGGGAAGAGTTAAATTCTGACTTTGCCTTTGTCTGGATAGTCGGCTTCCCTTTATTTAAATACAACGAAGAAGAAAAACGCTGGGAAAGCGAACATCATCCTTTTACTGCTCCGTGCGAAGCAGACAGGGATATTTTGGAGAAAACGCCCGATAAAGTAAAGGCGCGTTCCTATGATTTGGTAGTAAACGGAATGGAAATAGGCTCAGGTTCCATAAGGATTCACAATCAGGAATTACAGGAGAGGATTTTTAAGATTATAGGTATAAATAAAACCGAGGCACGTAAACGCTTTGGTTTTTTGCTGGAAGCTTTTCAATACGGTGCGCCACCGCACGCAGGTATTGCCATAGGCCTGGACAGGCTCTTGGCGATTTTAGCAGGCGAGACAACCATCAGAGAAATGATAGCATTTCCAAAAACGAGTGCGGGTTTTTGCCCTTTGACCGGTGCACCTTCAGAGGTAGATGAAAAACAGTTGAAAGAATTGAGCCTTATGGTGAAGAAGACAAAAGAGAGGAGGAAGAAATGAAGACGCAAGACAAATTTTATGGTACAGGAAAGTATGCTCCTCGGAGCACAAGTAAAACACTTTCCCATACCACTGCGAAAATCGCTCAAAGTTTTCGCCGAAGGCGATTTTCTTGTTTATTAGGTTTATCTCTTGTTTTCGTATTATCCGGGTGCGTGGTAAGGTCGTATCCAGTAACAAGAGAAAGAATTGACCAGGATTTAACCGGTAACCGTGGGTATCTTCAGGGACAGGTACCTTCACAAGAGGTGAAAGAAAGAAAAGCTACCCGCACTACTCAGATGGTAGAGATAGAGCTACATTCACCCATCAGATTTGAGAGGATGCCTAAAGAAAAGAAATATGCGGAAGAACCAACAGTAGAAAGAAAAGAAGACAAGGAGGTCTGGGGGAACCGCGGTTATATCACCGAAAGCGCTGCCCCTGAAATTGCAGAGCCAACGCCTAAAGCATTTATAGAAAAATATACTGTCCAGAAAGGCGATACGCTGCAGAAAATCTCCCAAAAGTTTTACGGGACAACCAAAAGATGGAATAAGATTTTTGAAGCAAATAAAGACAAACTAAAAACTCCCAATAAAATTTATCCCGGACAGGTTATAGATGTTCCGGTTGAACCCCTAAAGGAAACCAAAGAAAATCTGAAATAAATTAAGGAGTGTCCCTTGACATTTTCCAAAAAGTTATTATTTCAGAAATGTCAAGGGTTAATTCGACCAAACAACTTACGTGCACTTCGTTCCGTAAGTTGTGGTCTCATTAAATGGAAAAGATAATTAAAATCCAGACCCACGAGGAAGCGCAGGCCCTCTTTGGGTCTGGCGACGAAAATATCAAGGCAATAGAGAAGGAATTTAAGGTTAAGATAACTCTGCGCGGTGAGCATCTTAAAATAAGCGGAACCATAAATAACATTAAAAAGGCCGCCGGCCTTATCGAATATATGTTAATAGCTATACGCTCAGGACAGGCCCAAATAGGCAGGGCAGATTTGCTTTGCTTGATAGCAAACTTTAATAAAGGAAAAGCTGCCGACCCTATCGGTATCCAGGATTCAGATATTACGCGTTCATTGGCCGGCAAGCCGATAGGGCCAAAGACCAAAGGCCAGCGTGAGTATGTAGAGGCCATGAAAAAATACGATATTGTCTTTGGCATCGGTCCTGCTGGTACAGGTAAAACATATCTGGCTATGGCTTGCGCAGTGGAGGCTTTAAAGAAACAGGAGGTGCGTAGAATCATTCTTACCCGGCCGGCAATTGAGGCCGGAGAATCCTTGGGGTTCTTACCCGGCGATATGTATGAGAAGATATCGCCGTATCTTCGGCCGCTCTATGATGCGCTTTATGATATGATGGATGCTGAGCGCATTGAAAAGTATTTAGAGACCGGGATTATCGAGGTAGCTCCTTTAGCCTATATGCGCGGAAGGACCTTAAACGATGCCTTTATTATTTTGGATGAGGCCCAGAACTGCACTGCCGAACAGATGAAGATGTTTCTGACGCGCTTAGGTTTTGATTCCAAAGCCGTTATTACCGGCGATATCACGCAAAGCGACCTGCCCGACGCTAAACCCATAGGATTACTTCAAGCACAGGATATATTGAAAGATATCACAGGCATAAAGTTTATTTATTTTACCGGTTTTGATGTAGTCAGGCACGCATTGGTACAGAGAATTATTGAGGCGTATGATAAAGTTACACGCAGTAAATAAACTAAAGTTTATACATACGCGGCTAAAATCTTCGACCTTCAGGTCGAAGATGGACAATGGCCGCTTTAGTATTCCGCCCTGGGAACCTCGGGCTTTAGCCCGGGTGGGCTCCATTTTTGGGACGGTTTTAGTTTTTTTCATTAGTTATCTCTTAAGGGTAAATTTCGTTATTCCTTTATTTTTAGTCTGTATATTCGCTTACCTTAAAAAATTCTTTTCGCGGAATTACAGCCTGCTTAATCTATCCTTACTTTTCGTAATTATTTTTGTCATAAGTTACTTTGTTATTCAAGAGGGCTTGCCGATATTCTGCATTCCCTTTACTGTTATACCTATGTTATCGGCAATACTATTCGAAGAATTGGGGCTTTCTTTATTGATTACGCTTGCCTCTTCAGTTAGTATTGCCTATCTTGTCGGCGATATTGGTGCCGGGTTATTATTTTTAATCAGCGGTTTCTTATCAATTATTCTTAGCCGGGGCGCACGCAAGCGGGTAACAATTATTCGCGCCGGTTTCATTGTGGGCCTGGCGCAGGTCATCGCGTTATTTTTTATTGACCATTTCAGGATTGGGTATCCGCAGCGTTATTTGATGTTTGTGCTTAATGGTATTGTATCAGGCGTAATTGTAATAGGAATCCTGCCTATTTTTGAATATCTTTTTAGGACCGTAACAAATATAAGTTTATTGGAACTAGCTGATTTCAGTCAGCCGCTTTTGCAGAGGATGGTTCTGGAGGCTCCGGGGACATATCATCATAGTCTGGTTGTGGGCAATCTATCCGAGGCTGCGTGCACAGCAGTGGGCGCTAATGCACTTTTAGCCAGAATCGGTGCGTACTACCATGATATCGGTAAACTGCAGAAGCCGCAGTATTTCAGTGAAAACCAGGAGGTAAAAAACAGTAAACACGACACTTTATCTCCTACTATGAGTAAACTTGTCATTATGAACCATGTCAATGAAGGTTTGGAACTGGCGAAAAAATACAGGCTTAATCCCCGTTTGATAGATTTCATCCAGCGCCACCACGGCACGAGCCTTGTCTATTATTTCTATCGTCGCGCCTTGGAAAGTTTAGAGGAAGACCAGGAAGTAAGAGAAGAGGGCTTTCGCTATCCGGGCCCAAAACCAAATACAAAAGAGACCGCCGTAGTGCTGTTAGCAGATTCAGTAGAAGCCGCGACCAAGGCTTTAAAAGAACCCACCCCTACTGATATCAAAGATGTGGTGCACAAGATTATCAATAATAAGTTTATCGACAGACAGCTTGACGAATGCGATTTAACTCTTAAGGACCTCGAAAAGATTTCCGCTGTATTTATTCGCATCCTGAGCGGCATATACCATGCGCGTATAACCTATCCCGAAGGCAGTGCTTCTTCGAAGTGATGCTTCGGGATGCCGAAGTAAAACGATGATAAGAAACTGCATTCGGCATCCTCAAACTGCAAAAGTTTAGTGAACCCCGCACCTTCTTCATATTCATTTATATCTTTGTTAAAAAGGGTGGAGTATATGCAATGGATAAATACAAATAGACGGAATAAAGTAGAAGGTGCGGGGTGAAAGTATCCGTAAGAAACCTGCAAAAGAGGATTCCCGTCAATCCGAAAAGGATAATAAAAACCGTTCTTAAAATCTTGTCACTGGAAGGTATAAAAAAATCAGGCGAAATAACCGTTTGTTTTGTAAACGACCAAAAAATTAAAGAGCTTAATTTAAGGTATCTCGGTAAAAATAACCCCACAGACGTTATTGCTTTTGATATTTCCGGGCCAAAGAGTTTAGATGAGATATTTGCGGATATAGTTATATCTACGGATAGGGCTATTGACAACGCTAGAATCTATAAAACCTCACCTCTATATGAATTATACCTATATGTAATCCATGGCATGCTTCATCTTTTAGGTTACGATGATAAAAGCAAGAAAGATAGATTGATTATGCACAAAAAAGAAGCGGAGTTAGTCAAAATATGTCCTGGTACAGGAAAGTATGCTCCTCGGAGCACAAGTAAAACACTTTCCTATACTACTGCGAAAATCGTTTAAAGTTATCCTAGAAAGGATAGGCCTTCCTAAACCTCTTAAAGGAAGGGCCTAATCGCCGAAGGAGATTTTCTTGATATACAAAACTGAGGTATTAGTTTTAAATAAGTGGGATTTCCGGGAAACCTCCATCATTGTTAATTTTTACAGCCGGGATTTCGGGAAGATGAGCGGGATACTGAAGGGGATAAAAAAAGAACCCGCCAAATTTGCCAGCACCTTAGAGCCGTTTTCCCACAATGATATCGTATTCTATAAGAAAATAAATTCTGCATTACATCTAGTTTCTCAGTGCGACATAAAAGATAATTTTAATATGGTCAGGCAGAGTATTTCTAAGGTAGGAGTAGCCAGTTTGATGATGGAACTTTTAGATGCCATTATGCCGCAGGAAGATAAGAATGAAGAGGTATTTGATTTAGCTCTGACCAGTCTTAAAGAACTGGAAATGAGCTATAATCCCGAGAAAATTATGACCATATTTAAGATTAAGATGCTGGCTTTTTCCGGGTTTAAGCCCCATTTTGATTCCTGTGTTTCCTGCGGGGCGAGGATTAACGGCCATTCCAAATTCAGTTTTGTATTAGGAGGCTTGCTTTGCGCAGGATGCTACCATAAGGACCTGAAGTCGCGTTCAATTTTCAGGGGGACAGTTGCTTCTATCCTGCATATTGAGAAGAATGATTTTAAGACTAATCTTAACCTGGGTATGAACCCGCAAATTAAAAAGGAATTGAATATAATCTTGAATGCCTTTTTGAACTTTCATCTGGAAAAAGAGCTTAAATCCCAGAAAGTATTGAATAAATTAGATAATTTTGTATCTGCGCTAAGATAAATATTTTTAGAAATTTATATTATGATTACACAGATTAAAAAGCGTAGATTACACAGATTTTTCCGACAAGCATTTAATCTGTGTAATCTTTTTTAAAATCTGTGTAATCAGGTATAATGCATAATTATGCCTGAAGATTATACCAGGAGGTAAGATGAAGATTGTCATTGTTGGCCCGGGCGCAATGGGATGCTTGTTGGCTAATTTTTTATCCAAGTCTAAAGAAGAGATATGGTTCCTGGATAAGAATAAAGAGCGCGCAGCAAAAATCCACCAGAACGGCATATCCATAGAAGGAATCTCCGGTTACTGGCAGACACCTGTTAAAGCCACAGTGGATATAAAAGAAATAGGCCAGGCGGATTTAATCATTATCTGCGTCAAATCTTATGATACGAAAGAGGCTGTGACCCAGGCAAAATCTCTTTTGGCTGAGAATACGCGAGTTCTGACGCTACAGAACGGCATAGGTAATATTGAGATTATCAGTGAGATAGTTGGTAATGAGCGGGTAATCGGAGGCGTAACTAATCTGGGCGCAACTCTCCTTGAAGTTGGCAAGGTGAGGCATGCAGGCCACGGTGAGACAGTGATTGGCCGCGTAGACGGTAAAATCCCTGTGGAGATGCGTTCAATCCGTGAGATTTTTAATAAGGTAGGCCTTGAGGCAAGAATATCCCGCGATATCAAAGGACTTTTATGGTCAAAGTTAATTATCAACGTAGGCATAAATGCGCTTACTGCTATAACGCGTTTAAATAACGGAAGGTTAATCGAATTTGAAGGGACGCGTAGAATCTTAAGAGAGGCAGTTACTGAAGCTATCAGGGTTGCCAAGAGAAAGAGAATCAAACTTATTTATGATGACCCCTTGGCAAAGGTAGAGGCAGTTTGCGAAGCCACGGCAACCAATGTATCCAGTATGCTGCAGGATGTCTTGAAGAAGAAGCGCACTGAGATAGATTTTATTAATGGCGTGATTGTGCGCCAGGGGCAGGAACTCGGCATCCCCGTGCCGATAAATTCTTTGCTGGTAGATTTAGTCAAGACTATAGAGGCAAGTTATAATTTAATAGTGTAGGGACTGACCCCGAATTAGCGATATGCGTAGTTGTGCTTAGGGGTCTGTCCCTAAACAGTTTTTTTTACGTGTGTCTTGGCTTGTTTCGTGCAGCACCGCTCGAAATTCCCCAGCGAGGAATTTCTCGCTTCGAGAAACTTCTCGCTCTCGCAGACTTCGCATTACGAAGCGAACCCTGCCCGCTCGAACTTTCTAGATGCTGCCCGAACCAACCCAACCCACCCGCAAAAAAAACGTATTCAGAATTATTTTTGAGAAAATAAATCCGACCCGCTCCATATAATATTTCTTAGAAATAGAGTTATGAATTAAATCATGAAAAAGCCTAGAATTAAGAATTGGTTAAAATTGTTTTTAGGTATTATTGTAGCTTTCATTTTTATATGGGAATTCTATAAATCATATCCAGAAATTCCTGAGCCTATTTCAGAATCTTATGTACTTACAAATTCACCAATTGTTTCAGCCCTCGCTGTTAATACATCAGCATCTGAGACGGTCGGAGGAATAGTTGTTGAGAATGCTGGTGTAGCGCAACCCGAAACTTTAGATTCAATTCTTACAGGTAGCAATGGAAATGTTGTGTCAGAAAATAATATTGATGAGAACCGAAAAAAACAGTTAGAAGCAGAGATAAACAACTTGGAATTACAGAAGAATAGTTTAGAAGAAAATATTGTAGAATTAAAAGAACTTAATAATAAGTTATCTAAAATAAGTCGTGAAATACAAAAAACAATAATGAAGTTTATTGAGAAAAATAGATTTAAGGATATGTTTACTAGCGCTCTTATTGGAGCTATTATATCAACACTGTTTACTTTTATATTAAGTAGGCCTGTAATTTATAAAAAAATTGATAATTGGCTTTGGAAAAATATTTCTGAAAAGGAAAATTAGGGACTTTTAGCGGGATGGCTTGGGTTGGTTCGAGCAGCATCTAGAAAATTCGAGCGGGCAGGGTTCGCTTCGTAATGCGTAGTCTGCGAGAGCGAGAAGTTTCTCGAAGCGAGAAATTCCTCGCTGGGGAATTTCGAGCGGTGCTGCGAGAAGCAAGTCAAGACAGACCGCTAAAGATTATTAGGAGGATTGAGTAATGGCGAATTTTTCTTTTGATATTGTCTCTGAAGTTGACCTGCAGGAAGTGGATAACGCGGTAAATCAGGCGACTAAAGAGTTATCCCAGCGCTATGATTTTAAGGATAGCAAGGCCTCTATTGCCTACGATAGAAAAGAGAAGAAGTTAACTTTGATTGCGGATAATGATTTTAAGTTGCGCGCCCTTACCGATATTCTGGCTACCCGGATGGCCAAAAGAAAGATTTCTCTTAAATCCCTTAAATTTAATGACCCTGAAAAGGCCTTTCAGGGTTATCTACGCCAGTTAGTGGAAATACGTATGGGTATTGATAAGGAAAAGGCAAAAGAGCTGACAGGTATTATAAAAGGGCTCGGCTTAAAAGTGCAAACTCAGATTGAAGGAGAAAAAATAAAGGTTAGTTCGCCAAAGAAGGACGAACTGCAGGCGGTTATCGCGCATCTAAGGGGGTTGAATTTTTCTATACCGCTTAGTTTTTGCAATTATCGTTAAGGATGAAGAATTTAGAAATTAGCGCAATATTTAGAGAAATTACCAAGATATTAGAGATAAAAGGCGATAACCCTTTCAGGATACACGCCTATGATAGGGCAGCGCAGAATATCGAGGGCCTGACTGAGGATATAGAAGATTTTATTCAGGATGACAGGCTGACGGATATTCCGGGAATTGGTAAAGACCTTGCGAATAAAATAAAAGAGTATATTTCAACCGGCAAAATAAAAGCATACGAACATTTAAAAAAGACCATACCCAAAGGGCTTCTGGATTTATTGAATATTCCTTCTGTAGGGCCGAAAACCGCAAAACTTTTATATGAGAAATTAAAGATAAAAGATATTTCAGATTTAGAGAAAGCGATAAAAAAGAATAAACTCCGGGGAATCTTTGGCATAAAAGAAAAGACTATTGAGAATATCTCCAAAGGCATAGAAGTCTTAAAAAGAGGGAGAGAGAGGATGACTCTGGCGCAGGCAATGCAGGTGGCAGATGAGTTTGTGGGCGCCTTGAAGAAATCACCCGAAGTAAAGAGGATATCGGTTGCAGGAAGTTTGCGCCGTCAAAAAGAGACCGTGCGCGATATTGATATCCTGATAATTTCAGAGAAGCCGAAAAAAATAATGGATGTTTTTACGGAGCTGCCTAATGTTGCTACTGTTTTAGCAAAAGGCGAAACTAAGGCTTCGGTGCGCACAAAGGATGATGTTCAAGTGGACTGTCGCGTCGAAGAAGAGAAATCATTTGGCGCGGCACTTTTATATTTTACCGGCTCAAAGAATTTTAATATTAAGATGAGGCAATTAGCAATAAAAAAGGGATTAAAGATAAATGAATACGGCGTGTTTTCCGCCAATAATTATGGCGGAAAAAATGACAGGTTTGTTTGCGGCAGAACGGAAGAAGAGATATTTAAAACTCTTGGTATGTCTTATATTGAGCCGGAATTAAGAGAGGATACGGGAGAAATAGAGCTGGCCAAGAAACATCAATTACCTGAATTAATAGAGATTAAAGACATCAAAGGAGACCTGCACGTGCATTCTAAATGGTCGGATGGAGGCAATACGATTGAAGAGGTGGTTCAAGCAGCAAAGAAGAGGGGCTATTCCTACATTGCTATTACTGACCATTCCCAGAGCTTAAAAATAGCAGGTGGTTTGAGTATTGCGGATTTAAAGAAAAAGAAAAAAGAGATAGACCAGATGAATAAAAAACTCAAAGGCTTCAGAGTGCTATATGGTACGGAAGTAGATATAGATTCTGACGGTAAACTGGATTATAAGGATGAGATATTAAAAGAATTTGACGTGGTCGTAGCTGCAATTCATAGCGGTTTTAAACAGTCAAAAACTCAGTTAACCAAAAGGCTGGTAGAGGCATGCCAGAATAAATACGTGCATATTATTGCGCATCCTACAGGCAGGCTCTGGGGTGAGCGCGATGCTTATGATATAGATATTGAAGAGGTCCTGAAAGTTGCCAGAGAGACCAATACTCATTTAGAGATAAATGCCTTTCCCCAGAGATTGGATTTAAATGACCTGAATTGCCGTCGGGCAAAAGAGATAGGCGCAAAGTTAGTTATAGGCACAGACGCACACACTACTGAGCAGCTTAAGATGATGAAATTAGGCGTATCTGTGGCGCGCCGCGGCTGGCTTACCAAAAAAGACGTAATTAATACACTTTCACTGGAGGAATTGCTGAGGGCACTTAAGAAATGAAAAGCAGTCTGCAGTTAAAGCTCATTTTACTACCTACTACCTACTACCTACTATCTACTGTATTGTGCGGCTGCCAGAGCAAAACTCTATATAGAGATACCCAAGCAATGATGGGTACTTTTGTAGAAGTAATCTCACCATATAAAGAAGCACCAAATATCGTCTTTAGTGAAATAAGGAGGGCGGAAAACCTCTTGAGTAAATACAAAGAAGATAGCGAGATAGCCAAATTAAATAGGTTAGGTCAACTAAAGGTAAGTCAAGATACATTTTATGTGCTCAAAAAGGCAGAAGAATTCTGGAAACTGAGCAATGGCGCGTTTGATATTACAGTAGGGCCGCTCGCGGACCTCTGGGGTTTTACAGAAAAAAAATATTCAGTGCCCGAAGAAGAAAGAATTAAAAATGTATTGGAATTAGTCGGCACTGATAAAATTATTTTTCATTCCGAGGATAATGTGGTAAAATTTACGGTTCGCGGTATGAAGATAGACTTAGGTGCAATTGCTAAAGGATATGCCGTGGATTGCGCAGTAAAAAAATTGAAAGAACAGGGAATAAAAAGTTGCCTGATAAATGCAGGCGGACAAATCCATTGCCTGGGGGATAGATTTGGCAAACCCTGGAAGGTAGCTGTGAAGAGCCCCCGGGACGAAGATTTTATAGATTACCTGGAATTGAAAGATCGCTCAGTGGCAACTTCGGGGGATTATGAACAATATTTTATAAAAGGAAATAAGCGCTATGCGCATATATTAAATCCTAAGACCGGGTATCCTGCAAATTCCGGTATTGTGTCAGTAACAGTTATTGCTCCTTCCGGATTAACTGCGGATGCCCTTTCTACTTCCATATTTGTTTTGGGCAAAGACAAAGGTTTGGAATTAGCGAAGAAATTTAAGGATGTGCAGGTAGAGATAGTTAAGGAGAACGATGTTCCGTATAATTGATAAGCAAGAATTAGCTCAAGATATCACCCAGATTACGGTAGAGGCGCCACTTGTAGCTAAAAAAGCCAAGGCCGGACAATTTGTCGTCATCATCATTGATGAAAGAGGCGAACGCATACCTTTAACTTTGGCAGACTGGGATAAGGATAAAGGAACGATTAATTTAATCTTTCAGCAAGTCGGCTTTACCACTAAAAAATTAGGCAGACTTAATCCGGGTGATTATATAGAGCATATCTTAGGTTCTTTAGGCCATCCTACAGAGGTAAAAAAAATAGGAACCGTGATTTGTATCGGCGGTGGGGTGGGAATTGCTGAGGTTTATCCGGTTTCACGGGCTTTTAAAGAGGCGGGTAATCGTGTTATAGGCATAATCGGCAGCCGCTCTAAAGAATTATTAATCTTAGAAGATAAAATGCGAGAAACTTGCGATGAGTTGTTTATTACTACCGATGACGGTTCTTATAGCCGAGGAGGTTTTGTTACCGATGCCTTAAAAGATTTATTTACAGTGATAGAAAAATCCACGCATACTAAATATCCGGATTTAGTTTATTGCATAGGGCCGGTTCCGATGATGGAGGCAGTTGCGGAATTGACCAAAGCTTATAAAGTCAGAACAATAGTCAGTCTTAATCCTATAATGGTGGATGCCACGGGTATGTGCGGTTCTTGTCGTTGTAGCGTCGCTGGTAAAACTGTATTTGGCTGCGTGGATGGTCCGGATTTCGATGCACATCAGGTGGATTTTGCTGAGCTAGAGAAGCGTTTAAATCTGTTTAAGGATCAAGAAGGCAAGTTAAAGGATTAACATTTAATAAATGTGCCCAAAACCATACGAGTTAAAAAATAATAAATCTAAGGTCAACGACATTCGCAAACCACAAGTATTGGATTTTGATTATATAGGCTGTCCTATAGAGGTTATTTTTGAAAAACTAAAAACCTCTGAAAAAGGCCTCACCGAACAAGAAGCCCGTCGGCGTCTTGAAGAGTATGGCTTCAATGAACCTGCTAAGAAAAAGAAAAGAACCATTCTTACTCAAATCCTTTCCAAGTTTCTCAATCCGCTGGTTATCGTTCTTCTTATTATTGCTACTTTTTCTATGTTCTTTGGTGAAAAAATCAGTGCGCTTTTAGTTTCTTTAATGGCCATTATGAGCGTTTTTCTCTCATTTGTGCAGGAGTACCGTGCAGGTAGAGAGGCAGAGAAATTGAGTGAAATGGTCCGGGCAACCGCAACTATTTATCGAAATGGCAAGTCTAAAGAAATAAAAATGAGGGAAATCGTTCCCGGAGATGTTGTAGATCTATTCGCTGGGGATATGATTCCGGCGGACTTAAGAATTATATCCTGCAAAGACCTATTTATTAATCAGGCATCTTTAACAGGGGAATCATTTCCCATAGAAAAATCGGCTGACCCAATACAGGTCAAAAATGGATCAATTTCTGAACTACGCAATATCGCTTTTATGGGCTCCAGCGTTGTCAGTGGAACCGCGCTGGGAGTGGTTATAAAAACTGGTATAGCCACTCAGTTTGGCGAGCTTTCACATAAACTCGCCACCATGAGGATAGAAACGAGTTTTGATAAAGGGATACATAAATTTACTTGGCTGATGATTCGCGCCATGTTCTTTATGGTTTTATTTATTTTTACTATCAATGCCTTACGCCGTGGTAACTTTATTGAGTCGCTGCTTTTTTCCTTGGGAGTTGCAGTTGGCCTTACACCTGAAATGCTTCCTATGTTGGTGGCTATAAATCTTTCTAAAGGCGCTATCGCCATGTCAAAAAGGGAGGTTATTGTTAAACGCCTAAACTCCATACAGAATTTTGGCGCTATGGATGTGCTTTGCACAGACAAAACAGGCACTCTTACTTTAGATAAAATAGTCTTAGAGAAACACTGTGATGTAGTAAGGAAAGAGGAAGACGATGTATTAAGATACGCCTACATCAATAGTTTTTATCAGACGGGCCTGAAGAATTTATTAGACAGGGCAATTCTTAAACATGAAAAAATACTGATAGAACAGTTTAAAAAGGTCGATGAGATACCTTTTGATTTTTCCCGAAAGATAATGTCTGTAGTTGTTGAGGCGGATAGCAAACATAGGATTATTTCAAAAGGTGCGCCAGAGGAAATATTTAAAAGATGCACAAGATATGAATTGGAAGGCGAAATATTAGACATGGAAGACCTGATACTTACAGACTTAAAGGAGGAGTGCGATAATCTAAGTTCAGATGGCTTTAGGGTTTTGGCTTTAGCGTATAAAGATATAGATAACAAAAGGGAAATATATTCAAAGGATGATGAGAAAGATTTGATTCTTAAAGGTTACGTTGCATTTCTCGACCCACCAAAGCCCAGTGCAAAAAAAGCAATACAGGCATTGGAAAAACTCGGCATAGGTTTTAAAGTCCTAACAGGTGACAATGAATTGGTTACTAAAAAGATTTGTGGTGAGGTAGGTCTTGATGTGAGAGGATTGGTCACGGGTGAACAAGTGGATAAATTAAATGATGAAGACCTGCAGGAATTAGTTAAGACTACCGATGTGTTTGCGCGGCTTTCGCCTTTGCAGAAAGAAAGGATAATCCATGCCCTGCATAAAAATAAACATATTGTGGGTTATTTGGGAGACGGAATAAACGATGCCCCAGCCTTAAAAACTTCGGATGTGGGCATATCTGTAAATAATGCTGTGGATATTGCCAAAGAGTCAGCGGATATAATCCTTCTTAAGAAAAGCCTTATGGTGCTCAAAGATGGTGTTATAGAAGGCAGAAAAACTTTCGGTAATATTGTCAAATACATTAAGATGGGTTCAAGTTCAAATTTTGGAAATATGCTTAGCATGACCGGTGGTAGTATGTTCTTGCCTTTTTTACCAATGTTACCGATACAGATACTTTTAAATAATTTTCTTTATGATGTGTCACAGATAGCTATACCTACCGATGGGATAGATAAAGAATATACAATTAAACCCAGGCCATGGAATGTTAATTATATCAAGAAATTTATGATTATCATAGGCCCGATTAGTTCAATATACGACTTTCTGACCTATGGGGTTATGTTATTCATTTTTCATGCCTCGCCAAAATTATTCCATACTGGATGGTTTATAGAATCATTATGTACTCAGACTCTGGTTATACATGTGATCCGTACGGGAAAGGTTCCTTTTCTTGAAAGTAGGCCAAGTAGATTCTTAATTTTGACGTCGATTTTTATAGTTGCAACAGGAATATTTATTCCATTTTCTCCTTTAGCTAAGCCTTTTGGATTCGTGGTTCCGTCACCTTTATATTTCGTTATATTATTTTTTATGGTTATTACCTACTTACTTTTGGTCCAAGTGGTTAAAACTTGGTTTATTAGGAAATATGGTTATGACTAAGATAACGCAGACAATTTTTAGTAACACGTAGGTCATCTACTTATTAAATATGCGCAATAAAATTCCTCAACAACCAGCGAAAATTCGCATTAAAAATTTTTTTGAAGTGGCTTTGGGTTTTTCCAAGAGTGAGGCAGAAGAGGAGGCAAGACGATGCCTGCAATGTAAAGACCCTGTTTGTATCAAAGGCTGTCCTGTAGAAATAAATATACCCGCATTTATCAAATTAATTAAAGAAGGTAAAAGGAAAGAGGCGCTGGAAAAGATAAAAGAGAAAAATAATCTCCCCGGCATCTGCGGCCGTGTCTGTCCGCAAGAAGACCAGTGCGAAGCCACCTGTGTTTTAAATAAGAAAAAAAATCCCATAAACCCCGTTAGAAATATCAAAGCCCTTGGAGAAGACGACAAAATTTCTAACGGGGTAAACATCGGAGCACTGGAAAGATACGCTGCGGATTATGAATTAGTCCATAGTCCACAGTCCATAGTCCACAGACAAAAAAAACTGTCGACTGTCGACCGTGGACTGTTGACTAAAGTGGCGGTAGTGGGTTCTGGCCCGGCAGGCCTGACTTGTGCTGCGGATTTAGCCAAAATGGGTTATCAAGTAACGCTCTTTGAATCTCTGCATTTACCCAGCGGGGTGCTGATGTATGGCATACCTGAGTTCAGGCTACCCAAAAAAATCGTCCAGAACGAAGTTGAATATATAAAAAGTTTAGGTGTAGATTTAAGGACCGATACATTAATTGGCAATACCTATTCTATCGACGATTTATTTAAGGAAGGATTTCGCGCCATATTTATTGGTACAGGTGCGGGTCTTCCGCAATTCTTAGGTATACCTGGTGAAAATTTAGACCGCGTTTATTCTGCTAATGAGTTTTTAACCCGCGTGAATCTGATGAAGGCGTATAAATTTCCTGAATACGCCACACCAATTAATATAGGCCAGAAGGTAGTAGTCATTGGTGGAGGAAATGTAGCTTTTGATTGTGCCAGAGTAGCTTTAAGATTAGGCAGGCAGGTCACCTTAGTTTATCGCCGTAGAGAAAACGAAATGCCTGCCCGCAAAGAAGAAATCCAGAATGCCAAGGATGAAGGTGTCCCTTTTAAGATATTGACCCAACCCATCAGGATAATAGATGACGGAAAAGGGTTCGTAGGCGGATTAGAATGTATAGCCATGGAATTAGGCGAGCCCGATGCTTCAGGCAGGAGAAGACCTGTGCCCATAAAAGATTCTAATTTTATTTTAGAGGTGGACACTGTGATTGTGGCTATCGGCCAAAACCCTAACCCGCTATTACCCAAAGCCACTGTGGGTCTTAAGACAAAAGAGGATGGGACAATTTGGGTAGATGAGAATTTTATGACTTCTCTGCCTGGAGTTTTTGCCGGAGGAGATATTACGAGCGGTGCGGATACGGTGATTTCCGCTATGGGTGCAGGAAAAAAGGCTGCGCAGGCAATAGATAGATACATAAAGGCTAATCCCGGTAACGTTTCTTGATAGCAATGGAAGAGAAAAAATATCCGATTCTACGAAAAATATTTTTCTGGTTATTCTCTTTGGGGTTTATCATCTTCGCCCCTATAGTTTTATTTTATTCTTTAGGGTATAAATTTGATATGCATTTGAAAAAGTTTCAAAGGACTGGGGCAATTTCTATCAAAACCACGCCTCAGCAGGTTGAAGTATATTTGGACGGTAGAAAAATTAGCGAATCCACGCCTTATGTGATAAGGGAACTCCTGCCTCAGAAATACACGCTAAGTTTAGAAAAAGAAGGTTTTTACCCTTACAAGATACCGGTAGAAGTCCAATCTTCTCATGTTTACGATGTTGATATTGTGCTTTTGCCTAAAATGGAAAATATTGAAAAGATAAACTTGGATTTTAATGTCTATAAGTTCTTTGTTATCAGGCACATTTTTAGCAAAAGAATAATTGTATTTACGGATAAAGGTATTTATCTTTTAGATGAGAAATTTGAAAATTCCCAGAAAATAGCTACTTTAAATATAGATGGACCAACGATAAATACGATAGAAGGTCTGGAAGAAGATAAAAATCAGCTCATTTTCTGGAATAAAAACAATATCTGGAGAGTAAAAATATCTCAATCGCACGGCGAAGTTTATAACACGGCAAGCCTTATTTATTCCACCAACGAATTGATAAAGGATGTATTTGTCGCCTTGAAAGGCAGGTATCTTATTATACAGGAGGGGATGAAAATAGTTATTCTGGATATAGTGAATTACAGCGCATTCTTTCCTATTCTAGAGTTAAAAAGCACGGCCGCTAAAATATTTTATGATTCCGAATCAGAAACCTTGTTTTTAAAAGACAGCCTACCATCCACAGATAAATCTTCGCTTTTTAAGATAAACTTAATGGAATATATTTATGAAAGAAGAACGGATTAAACGGTTTTTAAAGGTAATTCCGGGATTTATCAGTTGGTCTATGCTACTTTTCCTTGCCGCGCTATTCGTTTTTAAACCCATAGCAGTAGCGATTACATTAATTATTTATCTGATTTACTGGTTATGCCGATTGCTTTATATGAGTGTTTTGTTAGCAATGGCTCACCGCAGAATCTCATCGAAGAAAAATATAAATTGGCTCGACCTTTGTGAAAATCTTAAATCGGATAAAAGATTCGAAGATATTATCCATATAGTGCTTTATACCGTATACAAAGAGCCGCAGCAGGTTATAGAAGACAGCCTCAGCGTCCTCAAAAGAGTAAATTACCCCAAAGATAAAATAATTGTAGCTTTAGCAGGAGAAGAGAGGGATACCAATGCATTTGCAAAGTTAGAAAAAGCGAAAGGAAAATTTATTGAATATTTTAAGGATATTATTATAACTATACACCCCCAGGATATTAAGGGGGAGATTCCCGGCAAAGGCGCAAATGCCACATTTGCAGCCAAAAGAATAAAAGAGGTCCTGGAAAAAGAAGATTATCCTCTTGAGAATGTGATTATCTCCTGTTTTGACGCGGATACCTGTCCAGCTAATGATTATTTTGCCTGCCTGACTTATCATTTTCTAAATAATCCTAAGAGACACCAAACAAGTTTTCAGCCGCTACCTATCTATAATAATAATATCTATTTTGTGCCGGCTTTCGCCAGGGTCATGGAGCTGGGTTCGACATTCTGGCAGATGATTGAAAGCATGCGGTATGAGAAAGTGGTAACCTTTTCTTCGCATAGTATGAGTTTTAAAACTTTGGTTGATGTAGGTTATTTCCCGGTGGATCTGGTATCGGACGATTCCTTAATTTTCTGGAAGTGTTTTTTAAAATTTAAAGGCAATTATGCTACTGATTTTTTGGAAGTTCCGGTATATATGGATATCGCTGTAGGCAGGAATTTTTTTGATACCATCGCGGTTCAGTACAGACAAAAACGCAGATGGGCCTGGGGGGTTGAGACTTTCGTATTTTTAGGAAGCAGCCTCATAAATAATCGGCATATCAGCTTGTCGGTAAAAATGAGGAGACTTTTTCAGATATTGGATAACCATATTAACTGGGCGACCTGGTCGATAATTATAAGCTTCATAACTCCGCTGGTCCTGTTATGGTCGAGATTAGTGCATCAGGATTCTCTGGTATTTTTTAATCTCTCTTATATAAATAGCGTAATTTTTAATTCGCTGATTTTAATTTTAATTCTTTGCATTTTTATCAGTAAAGAATTCATCCCGCCCCGGCCGAATAGCGTATCGCGTTTTATATATCTTTCTTTTACTTTGCAATGGTTTCTTATACCTTTTATTTCTGCCTTTTTGGGCTCCCTGCCTGCCTTAGATGCGCAGACGCGACTAATGTTTAATAATCGCCTAGGGTTCTATCCAACTCCTAAGAAAAGGCAGGATACTAATAATGTTGTGCAGATAAAAAAACAAAGAAGATTATTGTTACTTAGGTTTTTATGAAAGCCTTATTATAAGGAGTAGAGATGGAAAAGAAAATTACCGTTCAAGATATTCTTTACTGTAAAGGAAAACGTAAGATTACCATGTTAACTGCCTATGATTATCCTTTGGCATCTTTAATAGACAGGGCAGGTATTGATATGATTTTAGTGGGTGATTCTGTAGCCAATGTGGTCTTGGGTTTGGATTCCACAACTAAGGTGGGCATGACAGAGATGATTCATCATGCTAAAGCAGTCACCCGCGCTGTAAAACATGCCTTGGTCATTGGCGATATGCCCTACGAATCCTATCAGATTAATCCCGAAGAATCAGTTAAAAATGCCTTCCGGTTTATTAACGAGGCAAAGTGCGACGCAGTAAAATTAGAATGGTTTGATAAATGCCTTGAGGTTTCAAAAGACATAATCAAAGCAGGAATTCCTGTGATGGGTCATATCGGTTTAACTCCGCAGACCGCGGATAAATTAGGTGGGTTCAAGGTGCAAGGGAAAAATGCGGAACAGGCAAAGCGTTTAATTGACGAGGCTCAAGCATTAGAGAAACTGGGTTGTTTTTCTCTCGTCCTGGAATGCGTGCCGGATAAAATCGCAGAAATGATTACGAAGAATTTAAAGATTCCCACTATTGGTATTGGCGCGGGGATAAATTGCGACGGTCAGGTTTTGGTGACGCATGATTTACTTGGCCTCTTTGAGCGCTTCACTCCTAAATTCGTCAAGAAATATATTAACCTATCTCCCTTGATCTCAGAGGCGATAGAAGATTACAAAAAAGAGGTAATAGAAGGTAAGTTCCCTACTAAAAACCATAGCTTTACCATAAAAGAAGAGGAACTGAAGAAATTAGGCTAAAATGAAAAAAAGAACTCTCAAGAAAATCGCCTTAGGCGATAACCTTAAGGTGCGATTTTCAGCCTGCCCTGGCTTAGTATTCTGGCAGGCCAGGGTGGTTAGGAAAGTGCTTTATACTTTCCTACACCATAAATATATTTACACTGCAGTTGTTTTATCTTTTGCTTTATTATTCGTGGCAAAATTTGGCGGACCGGCTATTTTAAAAGCATATGTTGAAACAGGTGTTGGCAATTGCAGGACTTTGCCGCTATTATGTTTTGTGCCGGAAAAAGAGATAATTAATCCCGAAATCGACAAAGCCTATCTTCAAGAATTATTGCCGTATACTTTTCCCGGAATAGATATTTCAATCCCTAAGGGTTTTACCGTAATTAAAGGGAAAATCACCAAGGCATATTATAAAAAAAGAAAATTTAATGCAGAAAGTCCGGTCATATATTTACTCTATCAAAAACCGAATTTTTTTATAAATTTATTCCCCCGGTTAAAAAAGCAGGGTATTGAAAGTAACTATGACTTTGTAACACGCACCATGAATGCCAGGCTTAATGATATAGATAATATTACCGATGCTTTTTTCGTGATTATGAAAACTATATTTACTCCTAATATAGGCGATCAGGCGAATATAAAAATGGTTAAATTTGAAAGTTCAGATAAAAAAGGATTTATAACCTATAATTTGAGACCCTTAGAAAATTATTTTGATTGCGATGTCATCAGCAGCGATGACACTTTCTTTAAGATTTATATAAAAGATAAAGGGGCGAGGCTTAATTTAGATAAAGCCCTTGCTATTATATCAACGCTGGATGTATCGAATATATCAGCGCTGGATGAATCAAAGTGAATTCCCTTGAAAGTATAGGAAAATATATTAGATTTGGACTGCACCCCCTAAAACTGTAATTTTGTATTGCAGACAGAGGGGTTCAGTCCAATTCTGTGGCACATTGCCACAGAATCAAGCAAAAGTCTCATTAATGAAACCAATTATATTAGATTCTTCGGCACATTGCCTTAAGAATCAAGGAAAACTCTCATTAATGAGAGTTTTCCTTGACTTTTCAGTTAATTTCAGTTAAAAATAGAGGTCTATGTACCCCGCCCTTCCTAAAAATATTATAATAAATAAGGCAAGGAAGAGGGAGGGTATAGATATAGATTAAAAAGGAAGAGCGGGGTGAATAAAAACGAAAATTTGATGCAAAAAATTGTTTCTTTATGCAAGCGCCGGGGATTTATATTCCAGTCATCCGAGATTTACGGAGGGTTGAGCAACACCTGGGATTACGGTCCTTTTGGCGTAGAATTGAAGAATAATGTCAAAGCAGCCTGGTGGAAGGCAAATGTTTACGAGCGCGACGATATCTCTGGTATGGATGCCGCGATATTAATGCATCCGAAGGTCTGGGAAGCATCAGGCCACGTCGGCAGTTTTGCGGATATCGTAACTGAATGTAAGGGCTGTCATAAAAGATTTAGAATTGAACAATTATTTGATCAGAAAACTCTAGATGAGGTAAATAAAAGGTTTCCGGGGATTGGTGGGGATACGAGGGCTGTAACCCCCACAGCTAAAGCCATTGTTTTTTTTGATTTTGCGCTTCTAACAGAAAAACCCAGCTGCCCTATTTGTAAAGCAAAAAGTTTTTCTCATCCCGCTCCTTTTAATCTAATGTTTAAAACGCATCAAGGACCCGTGGAAGATGTGGAAGATGAGGCGAGTCTAGTTTATCTTCGTCCGGAAACCGCGCAAGGCATGTTTGTAAACTTTCTAAATGTTTTAGATTCAAGACATCCCAAATTGCCTTTTGGCTTAGCGCAAATCGGCAAGGCCTTTCGTAATGAAGTCACACCCGGAAATTTTACCTTTAGGACCCGCGAATTTGAACAGATGGAAATTGAATATTTTGTGAAACCCCAAGAGGCAGATAAAAAATTAGAAGAATGGATAGGATCTCGTTTTAGTTGGTATTTAAATTTAGGGATAAAAAAAGAAAATTTAAGAAAGCGTCCCCATACCAAAGATGAACTGGCGCATTATGCTAAAGCCTGCACAGATATAGAATACAATTTTCCCTTTGGCTGGAGCGAATTAGAAGGGATTGCCAACCGCACTGATTTTGATTTAAGAGAGCATGCCAAGTTTAGCGGTAAGGATTTAAAATATTTTGATGAGTCCACAAAAGAAAAATTTTATCCTTACATCATTGAACCTTCAGGTGGCGTAGATAGGAGCGTATTGGCGTTTCTCGTTGACGCATACCACGAAGAAAAAGTCAAAGAGGATATCCGTGTAGTCTTAAAATTGCATAAAGATTTAGCGCCCACAAAAGTAGCAGTGTTACCCCTTTTAAAGAACCGTCCGGAAATTGTAAACTTGGCAAAAAAGATAGCTAAAGATTTAAAGAAATATTTTATTACTGTATACGATGATACAGCATCTATTGGTAAACTTTACCGCAGGCAGGATGAGGTAGGTACGCTTTACTGTGTTACCGTGGATGTAAAGTCTTTAGAAGACAAACAGGTAACCATAAGAGACAGAGATACGATGCAGCAGGACAGAATTAGTATTGATAGATTAAAGGAATATCTTGTAGATAAGTTTGGTTCAACATGTTTTAGCCTATAGCGTAGAGCGTATAGCGTTTAGTTTAGACTATACGCTAAACGCTACCCGCTAAACGCTAACAAAAAGGGAGGGTTTTTAAAGGCAATGGCAAAAAAATATGTTTACCCCGTTAGAAATAAAAGGGTTTCTACGGGGAAAAGAATTTCTAACAGGGTTTACTTCTTTGGGGGTGGAAAAGCAGACGGAAACGAAGGCATGAAAAATCTCCTGGGTGGTAAAGGAGCAAATTTGGCGGAAATGGCCGGGCACAAAGATTTACAGCTTCCTGTGCCACCGGGTTTTACTATTACCACTGAGGTTTGCACACACTATTATAAAAATAGAAGGGCCTATCCCGGTGGTTTAAAAGAAGAGGTCCATAAAGCATTAGAAAGAGTGGAAAAGCTGATGGTAAGAAAATTCGGCGACCCTGAGAATCCACTCTTAATTTCCGTGCGTTCAGGTGCGCGCAGGTCTATGCCCGGAATGATGGAAACCGTTTTAAATATCGGCTTAACCGAAAAGACCATACCTGGCTTGATAAAACAAGGCGGCGGAAATAGTCGTTTTGTTTATGATGCCTATCGCCGTCTGATTATGATGTATTCGGATGTGGTGATGGAGAAGGCAGCGGGTATTGAACTTAAAGACGAAGAGTCTGGTATCCGTAAGCAGTTAGAAAAGATTATGAGTGCAATGAAAAAGGAAAAAGGTTATACCAACGATACTGAACTGACTGCAGATGACCTCAAAATTCTCTGTGCTTTATTTAAAGCCAAGATAAAAGAAGTATTAAAAAAAGATTTTCCTGATGAGCCCAATGAGCAGTTGTGGGGAGGTATTGGCGCGGTGTTTGCTTCCTGGAACGGTAAGCGCGCAGTGAGTTATCGTCGTATAGAAAGCATTCCTGATGAATGGGGCACTGCAGTTAGTGTGCAGACAATGGTATTCGGTAATATGGGTGATGATTCGGCTACGGGTGTTGCGTTTACGCGTAACCCGGGAAACGGCGAAAATGAATTCTACGGCGAATACCTTATCAATGCGCAAGGAGAAGATGTGGTAGCCGGTATCCGTACGCCTGCGCCGATAAATGAATACTCTAAGTCAGAACAGAATAAAGATTTGGTTACTTTGGAAAAAGCCATGCCCAAAATCTATAAGGAACTCTTTAGTTTTCAGAAACGCCTTGAGAAACACTATCGTGATATGCAGGATATTGAGTTTACCATAGAAAAAGGCAGGCTTTTTATGCTGCAGTGCCGCGTAGGAAAGCGTAACGGCCCGGCAGCGGTGCGCATGGCTATAGATATGTTGAAAGAAAAATTAATCAGAAAAGAAGAAGCGCTGATGCGGTTGGGCCCCGGCCAATTAGATGAATTATTGCATCCCATCATTGACCCTAAAACAGAGCTTCACCATAAACCTTTAGCCAAGGGTTTACCTGCGGGCCCGGGTGGTGCGACTGGACAGATAGTCTTCTCAGCTCATGATGCTGTGGAATGGGTGAAGCAGGGCAATAAAGTAATTTTAGTACGCGAGGAGACAAATCCTGAAGATGTAGAGGGTATGCGTGCTGCCCAGGCGATTTTAACTGCCCGGGGCGGCATGACTTCCCACGCTGCCTTGGTTGCGCGTGGCTGGGGTAAATGTTGTATTGTCGGCTGCGGAGGATTGCATGTGGATGCTATTAAAAAAGAACTTTTAGTTGACGGTAAGGTCCTTAAAGAAGGGGATTGGATTACCCTAAATGGTACCAAAGGCAATGTCTACGAAGGCAAATTACCCATGATGGATGCATCTGAAGAAAATGAGATTTTGATAAGCTTTTTAAAAATCTGCGGTTCTATAAAGAGATTAGGCGTACGCACCAATGCTGACACTCCCGAGGACGCAAGAAGGGGGAGGCAATTCGGCGCTGAAGGAATCGGATTGTTTAGGACCGAACATATGTTTTACGGCAAAGGTTCGGATGAGCCACTCTTTTTATTACGAAAAATGATTGTATCTAAGACTGAAGACGAAAGAAAAAAGGCGCTTGATGAATTGTTCCCTTATGTGAAGAAAGATTTTAAGGGAACACTTGAGGCAATGGATGGACTTCCGGTTGTAATTCGTTTAATTGATCCGCCTCTGCATGAGTTTGTGCCGCGTGAGCAGGCAAAATTAGAGCAACTCGCCCGTGATTTAAACATAACGATGGAAGAATTATCCAGGAGAGCAGAAGGCCTGCATGAGTCAAATCCGATGATGGGCCATCGAGGAGTGCGTCTGGGAGTTACTTATCCCGAAGTAAGCGCAATGCAGATACGGGCAGTATTTGAGGCAACTGCAGAGCTTATTAAGGAAGGGAAGTCGCCTTATCCTGAAATAATGATACCTGTAGTCTGCGATGTTAAGGAGTTAAACGACCAATTAGCAATTGCTAAAAAAATTTATCAGGAAACCTTAAGTAAGTACAATATCAAGAAAATTAAGTATATGTTCGGCACAATGATTGAAATTCCCCGCGCCTCGATTGTAGCTGATAAATTGGCGCAGGTAGCTGAATTCTTCTCTTTCGGCACTAATGATATGACTCAGATGGGCTTTGGTTTTTCGCGCGACGATATCGGTAGTTTCCTGCCGGATTATATCAAGAAGGGCATACTTCCCGAAGACCCCTTTCAGACCATTGACCAGGAGGGGATAGGGGAGTTAATAAAGATAGGTATCCAACGCGGACGCAAAACACGCAAAGACTTAGAAGTCGGTATCTGCGGCGAGCATGGCGGCGAACCGCGTTCGGTAGAATTCTGTCATCGCGTAGATATGGATTACGTAAGCTGTTCGCCTTTTAGAGTTCCCATTGCAATTTTGGCCGCAGCACAGGCTGTCTTGAAAGATAAGAAAAGTAACAAGTAAGTGTGTAAGTTTGTAAGTGTGTAAGGGGAAACTTAAAAACTTTACACTTATACACTTTCCACTCCGAGCGAAGCGAGGAGAAATGGAAGCATTAAAAACTTACTTCAAAGAAATCAGGAATATACCTTTATTAACCCCTCAAGAAGAGGTAACTTTAAGCAAAAGAATAAAAAAAGGCGATGAGCAGGCGCGCAAAGCAATGATTCGCGCAAACCTGCGCCTGGTGATTAACATAGCCAAGAGGTATATGCATCTGGGCACGCCCTTTCTTGACTTAATTGAGGAAGGCAACCTTGGATTAATGAAGGCAGTAGATAAATTCAATCCTCGCAAAGGGTTCCGTTTTTCTACTTATGCTGCCTGGTGGGTAAGGCAAGCAATTACGCGCGCAATATTTGAGCAGGGTAAAATAATCCGTATGCCGGTTTATATGAACGAGCTTCTCAGTAAGTGGAAAAAAACAAGTGAGCGGCTTACTCAGAAATTAAGACGTCCGCCTAGGGATGAAGAAATCGCAAAAAAAATGAAAATATCTAAAAGCAACATGAAGCAAATTAATTTTTGGCTATCCACTAAGACTTCTTCTTTGGAAACACCTTTAGGCGATGAGGATGAAGGCCAGATTTTAGATTTGGTTCAGGACGAGAGTGCCGTATCGCCTGATACCGAGATTGAGCGTCTTTTTGATAAAGAACGCCTGGCCAATCTATTAGAAATAATGAACGACAGGGAAAGGACAGTTTTAGATATGCGTTTTGGTTTAGCTGACGGTAAGTCACACACTTTGGCTGAAGTGGCCAATAAATTAGGGGTTTCACGGGAAAGGATACGTCAGATAGAAGAGCAGGCATTAAGAAAATTAAAGAAATTTATCCATGAACAGCCGGGCGGTTTTCTTCAATAAGAAGGGGAAGTTTTATGGTAAAGAAAAAGCCGGGATTTAAAGATTGCATAAGGAGTATCCCTGATTTTCCCAAACCAGGGATTTTATTTAGAGATATAACAACCCTTTTAAAAGATAACCGGGCATTTAAGCGCGCCTTAGATGCCCTGGTGGATAAATATAAAAATAAAAAAATAGATAAGGTAGTAGCAGTTGAAGCCAGGGGGTTTATATTAGGCGGTGCGGTTGCATATAGATTAGGCGCAGGATTTGTACCGGTGCGGAAAATTGGAAAACTTCCCTGGAAAACCAATTCAGTAACCTACGAGTTAGAATACGGCACTGATACATTAGAAATGCATCAGGATGCTATTGAGCCTGGCGAAAGCGTCTTAATTGTAGATGACCTTCTGGCTACGGGCGGGACAGTAAAGGCAGTAACGGATTTGGTAAAACAATTGCAAGGAAAGATTGCAGGTATTGCTTTTTTAATCGAACTTACGGATTTAAAGGGTAAAGATAAATTAAAGGGATACCCGGTTTATTCTTTGATAAAATATTAGGTGAATTATGCGCCTGTAGCTCATCCTACACTAAAGCGTTGTAGGATTTCGCTATGGAAGACAAAAAGATTAATGCGCCTGTAGCTCATTTGGATAGAGCGGGGCTCTCCTAAGGCCTAGGCGGGTGGTTCGAATCCACCCAGGCGCACAATAAATAATTGAAAACCAACCAATTCCAATGCGGGTTTGGAACAGGTTACATGTATAATTTACATTGCCATTCTTTATTAAGCGACGGAGTTTTATTACCTTCTGAGATAGCAGTGCGTTACGCAGATAAAGGCTATAAAGTAATTGCCATTACTGACCACGCTGACTACAGTAACATAGACTTAATTATCAATGCAATTTTAGAATTTACTGAGCATTGGCCGAAAGATTCAAGAATTAAAGTTCTTCCGGGCATAGAATTAACCCATCTGCCGCTTGAACAATTTAAGCCTTTAGCAAAGTACGCCAGGAGAAAAGGAATAAAAATTATTATCGGACACGGCGAGACTCTGGTTGAGCCTGTAATCAAAGGAACAAACCGAGCTGCTTTAGAAGCAGATATTGATATCCTGGCCCATCCAGGACTAATTAGTGATGATGAGGTAAAATTAGCCAAGAAAAAAGGTATATTCTTAGAGATAACCAGCCGCAAAGGGCATTGTGATACTAATCCCCACGTAGTAGAACAAGCCTTAAAAGCAGGAGCGAGATTAATTCTTAACACAGATAGTCATTCACCTGAAGACATTATCAGCCCAGAACAATTAAAAAATATCGCACTGAAAGCCGGATTAAATTCCGACGAGATAGATAAAATTTATAAGGATGTAGATGGTTTCTTAGGGAAGATAAGTTACTAACGGTTATTAAAAAGCGCAACTGATAGTAACAGAAGCAAATATACAAAGGAGGGGAGATGAGGAATTCATTAAAAAGTTACTTAATCCTACCTGCTATATGCTATCTACTAACTACTGTCCTATTGGGTTGCGCTGGCGTTTCCCAAAAGGATATCTTACCTCAGGACAAGCCTTTATTAGAGCCGCAGGTTATGCTAAAATTTAGCGATATTCCTGTTCCGCTAGGATTTAAATTATTAGCCGAGGATTCTTATACTTTTGAAAGCGTAGGTATACGCGTGGGTATATTAAAATATTACGGTAATGCCAATGTAGAGCAGGTAGTCAATTTCTACAAAGACCAGATGCCGCTCTACAATTGGAATCTATTGAATGCCATAGAGTACGGCGAGCGGCTTTTAAATTTTGATCGGGAAGCTGAGACTTGTATCGTTCGCTTATTACCTAAAGGCAACCATATCACTATTAGCATTGCCTTAGGGCCGAAATCAGAAGCAAAGCCTAAAAAGTCCGATAAACCGGTAAAATGAGTGAGGCCACAACTTAGCGAACGTAAGTGAAGCTAAGTTGTCTGGCCGAACTTACCCTTGATAGCATAGGAAATTATATTAGATTTGGAGTGAACCCCTAAGATTACAGACAGAGGGGTTCACTCCAATTCTTCGGCACATTGCCTTAGAATATTAGATTCTTCGGCACATTGCCGCAGAATCATTTGCTTGTTTCATCAATGAAACAAGCAAATGAAACTTTTCCTTGACAAATAACAAGTTATATGGTAAAAAGAAACAAATTGGGTTATACCATTGGAGATGGCTTTAATTTCAGGCGAAAAGGAGGTGAATTCTTCTAAAATAAGCCTAAAGTCAACGAAAATCCAGTGATATACATATATATAGCAATTCTCTAGGAAAAATTATTAAACCCTAGTTCTTCAATATATTTCAGTATTCTTAAAGGAGGATAAACAAAATGAGTAAACGTTTAATCTTAATTCTGGCCTTAGCGTTCGTGGTCGGGATAACCTGTGCTGCCTACGCCGAAGTCCAGAATGTTAAAGTAAGCGGTGATATCACTGCTTTAGGAGTGGATCGCCAGGGTTTCAACCTGGGTAATCAATCCTTATCAGGTTACGCAGATAACAGAGTCAATGCTAGCGTCCTTGCCAGCATAGTCAGACTAAGAGTTGATGCTGATTTAACTGACAATGTTGCCACAACCGTAAGGTTGCTTAATGAAAGGCCTTGGGGTACACTCGATGAACCTGCTGCCGGCCACAACCCTAACACTGAGATTGATTTGGATTTAGCCTATGTAGCTTTAAAAGAGTTTCTATATTCACCTTTGACCTTGATTTTAGGTCGTCAGCCACTTCGCTTAGGAAATGGATTACTGTTGGGCGACGCTGATACCAATAGACTGGTAGGTCCAGCAAGTGCTTTGGACGCCACTGGATTAGAGGATCTTAGCGCACGCAAGGCATTTGATGCGATTGTGGGTGTTTTGGATTATTCGCCGTTGAAAGTAACCGGCGCTTTTGCCAAAGGTTACGAAGGCGATGTTAACGATCACATTCAGGATGATGTTGATGTTTGGGCATTGCAGGCTGCTTATGATACTGGTGTCAAGAATACCGTGGGCGAACTCACCTATGCATTAAAGAAAGGTAATACTTCGAGCTTAAAAGCTGAGGTGCATAATATCTCTGCCCGTATAGTTTCTACACCTATTGAGAATTTAACCGCAGATGCAGAGTTTGTTTATCAGGCGCAGAAAGGTATACGCGATGCCGCTGTTAATTCGAAAATGGCTTCTGATACTGCCATAGTTTTGTCAGCAACTTATGCCATGCCTAAGGTAAAGATGAGTCCCAGTATCGGCCTTGACTATACCCGTCTAAGCCATAACTGGAATGTCATGTTTGAAGATGTAATACCCGCAGACATTGCTAACGCGATTCTGCCGAATACCAACATGCAGGTAATAGGCGCTAAGCTTTCTGTCAAGCCCATAGATGACCTGACGGTAAAGTTACGTTATGCCAATTTAGCACTTGCAAATGCCAAGAATGGTCTAAGGTCAATTCCTGTATGGCCGACCGTAGCCGGTACTACCTATTATTCCTTGGTTAGCGGGAAGAAAGCGTTAGGTAATGAAGTTGACCTACATCTTCTTTATGACTATACCGAAGATGTGCAGTTAGGTTTACTCCTTGGCGTATTTGAACCAAGCAGTGCCTTCGATAAAGACAACAGACAAAATGCTACCCAGGTCATCGGTTCAATGAAGGTGACCTTCTAATAGTTTCAACTATGTGAATAAAAAAGCCCTTGGGGGGCTAGTTCCTCCAGGGGCTTTTTTATTAGGTCTTAGGTTATAGGTTTTTGGTCTTAGGTTTATTCTTTTACCTATCACCAAACACCAAATACCAAACACCAAAAATGCTATATCTGGCCTTCATCTTCCACATGCACCAGCCTTATTATAAGAATCTCCTGACCCAGGAGACAGAGATGCCCTGGGTGCGCCTGCATGGCACTAAGGATTATCTGGATATGGTGCAAATATTAGAGAAATACCCTAAAATCCACCAGACCTTTAATCTGGTGCCTTCTTTGGTAGAACAAATAGAGGATTATGTTCAACGCAATATCAAGGATAAATTCTTAGAACTTTCTTATAAGCCTGCAGCAGGTCTTACCAGCGTTGAGAAAAAATTTATCTTAGAGAATTTTTTTATGATTGATAAAAATAAGGTTATTTCTACCCAGCCGCGCTACTATGAGATGTATCTTAAAAAAGAAGCTAAAAAAGAGTTTAACGAACAGGATTATTTGGATTTAGTGGTCTGGTTTAACCTGGCCTGGATTGACCCCTATTTCAGGCAGAATATACCTGAGTTAAAAAATATAGTAGACAAGGCCAGATTTTTTACTGAAGAAGAAAAACAATTAGTCCTAGATAAACAAATAAAAATATTAGCGGATATCTTACCTACTTATAAAAAATTTATGACTAATGGTCAAATTGAGATAACTGTAAGTCCTTGTTACCATCCTATACTACCCTTAATTTATAACACTAAGATTGCTAAAGAGGCTAATCCTAAGACCATTCTACCCCAGACCAATTTTGCATATCCTAGTGATGCCAAAGTGCAGATTGAAGAAGCAATTAAATTTTATCAGCAAAGATTGGAAAGATTGCCGCAGGGCATGTGGCCATCTGAGGAGGCAGTAAGTGAGCATATCTTACCATTTATCATTCAGGCAGGTATTAACTGGATAGTTACTGATGAGGCAATATTATTTAAATCCTTAAAAAAGAAAAAGAGAGATACTGCACTTTTGTATCAACCGCATCTTTTAAAGAGGAGGGATGGCAATTTAAACATTATCTTTCGCGACCGCAACCTTTCTGATTTAATCGGATTTGTTTATCATAGCTGGAAGACTGAAACCGCAGTCGAAGATTTTATGAAACATCTTAAAAATATCTCTGATGCTTCCGAACAAGAAAATATTTTAGTTACCATTGCCATGGATGGTGAGAACTGCTGGGAGTATTATACCAATGATGGCCATGACTTTTTGGAATTGCTTTATCAAAGATTGTCCGAGGCTCAATTTATCAAGATTGTTACGATAAACGAATATTTAAGTATGTATCCAGCAAAATTAGAGATTAAACGTTTGAGCGCCGGCTCCTGGATATACGCGGATTTTTTAAAATGGATTGGCAATCCCTATAAGAATAAAGCCTGGGAGTATTTAGCCAAAGCCAGGGAGGAATTAGAGAGTTTTAAGAGCGGTGACCAACAATTAATGGATTTAGCAAGAAAGCAAATTTATATTGCGCAAGGTAGCGATTGGTTCTGGTGGTATGGAGAAGACCACGGTGATTTTGACCGTCTCTTTCGCATGCACCTTTGTAATTTTTATACTATAATTGGTAAGGATATACCCGCGTATTTAAAATCGCCTTTGCAATCGTAGTTATTGACAGACAACGACTTTTGTGCTATAAGAAAAATTTAGAGATGAACAAAAAAGATATTTACGAACACCTCGCGGATATTTATTTAGATGCCTCTTCAAAAAAGAAGAAGAATAAAAGCGCCAAACTCTACCCAAAGATTTTTAAAAATCTCTTTTTTATAAGTATAGCAATCATTTTTTTTCTTACCACTCTGCTTATATTTATGTCCTCGGGTAATAAAAACAAATATGTATTTAGTAACTTGCAAGGGGACAAACCTATCAGTTCCGAACTTACACTTGTTATTCAACCGGACATAGTAAAAATAAATTTTCATTTTGATCCAGTCAAAGAAGAAATCTATTCTGTAAATTTGAATGGGTTAGATTTGGTTAAATTTAAGGCATTAGGATTTTCTGTAAGAAAGGCTAATTATCAAGATAAAATTATTTTAAAAGTTGAATTCACAAACACCTTTAATGAAAAGTCAGAGATATATCTTAATGATATACCGGCGTATAAATGGCGGGATTATAAGATTGGTTTTGGCGAATTTAAAGATATCAACGACTGGTCCAGCATATTAAGTCTTGCTTTTATTGTTGAGGAAGGGAATACAAAACAAAAGCGAGGAATGGTCTATTTGGATAATATAAGATTTTTACGTTAAAGAAGGGGGTTTCATGCGCATCATATCTATTACTAATCAAAAAGGCGGCTGTGGCAAAACCACAACATCAATAAATTTAGCAGCATCCTTATCCAATAATAAACGCAAGACTCTGCTTATAGATTTAGACCCCCAGGCACACGCTACTTTAGGTTTAAACATAAAAGCAGACCAGAGTATCTATAATGTCCTTTCTAAATTAACTAATAGTAAAACTAACTTAGAGGATATTATACAGAATGTAGATGAAAATTTTGACATTGCGCCTTCAGGCATTGTATTAAGCACATTAGAGCAAGAGTTAGCCGGCGAAATCGGCAGGGAATCGCGGCTCTGGGAGACGATAAATAATTTTTCCCGCGATAGCGGGATCCCGCAAAATGCGGGAAAGGATAGTTACGACTATATTTTAATAGACTGCCCGCCTAATTTGGGTATTTTAACCATCAACGCTATACGGGCAACCAATGAAATAATAGTGCCTGTTGAGGCGAGCAGGTTTTCCCTGGAAGGATTAAGCCAGCTAGTCGATATAATAAATTTGGTTAAGGAGCGGCTCAATCACAGCGTTGATTACCGAATTTTGGTGACTAATTTTGATTCGCGCCTGCGGCATTCTTTTAAGATGCTGGATAAGATAAAGTCAATGTTTGGTGACAGGATGTTTAGCAATATCATACATGTAAATGTAAAACTTAAAGAAGCACAGAATGAAGGTACACACATTTTAAATTATGATAAATACTGCCGGGGAACAAAAGATTATTTTAGTCTCTCACGGGAAATTATTACGCAAGAAAATGTACCTGTGGAGGCGCCAAGTACAAAAGAAAGGATGGGGGAGATTTTAAAAGAAGAAATTCCTAAGTTCACCGAGATAGTTTTTTTCGTATTCGCTCCTGAGGCAGGAGAGGTCTACGTTGCCGGTGACTTTAATGACTGGAAAGTAGATGAGGATAGCCGTATGGTTAATCATAATGGCACCTGGAGTAGAAAAATGTACCTTAATTTAGGCCGCTACCATTATCGTTTTGTTATTGATGGCAAATGGATAGAAGACTTCAATAACCCCGCCAGGGAAACGAATCCTTACGGCGAGTTAAATTCTCTGCTCGAGATAAAATCCTGGTAAACAATGGACGCACTTGAGGCGTTAAAAAAACGCCGCAGTAGCAGAACTTTTAATGCCAAGCCAGTATCGCGTAAGTTAGTAGAAGAACTCGTTGATTGCGCAAGACTTGCGCCTACTGCCAGAAATGTTCAACCCTGGGAATTTGTCGTAGTGACAAAGAAAGAAACCCTCACAGAGTTAGGTTCTTTAGCTGACAATGGAAGTTTTATTAGAGACAGTAATTGTTGTATAGCCGTGTTTTCAAAAGACACAAAATATTATTTAGAGGATGGCTGTGCGGCAACCGAAAATATTTTAATCGCTGCATCCAATTTAGGCTTAAGCAGTTGTTGGGTGGCGGGAGATAAAAAACCCTATTGCGATAAAGTTAAAGAATTATTAGGCGTATCTTTTGATTTTAAATTAGTCAGCCTCATCCCGTTAGGTTATTCTGACGCAAAACCCTCTTTACCTGCCAAAAGGTCATTAAAAGAGGTTTTGCATTGGGAGAGGTATAGATAGAAGGGGGTGTAAAAATGGCAAAAGGGAAAAAAAAGAAAGTAGCGCCGAAGAAGAAAGCAATAAAAAAGAGAGCAGTAAAGAAAAAAATTATTAAAAAGAAGGTATCCAAGAAAAAACCTACCCTTAAAGCAAAGCCGACCAGGAAAATAAAAGAAAATATCATCGGTGAAGTGACGCACTATTTTCCTAAAGTAAGGGCGGCAGTAATAAAGTTAAAGGCGCCTCTGACAACAGGAGATGTGGTGAAGATTAAGGGTCATACTACAGATTTTCAACAGAACATCACCTCTATGCAGATTGACCATGTTCCCATAAATCAGGCTAAAAAGGGCCAAGAGATTGGTCTTTTAGTTGATTCCCGGGTAAGGCAACACGATATCGTTTATAAGGTATAATTAAGAAGGAAAGGGGGAGGAAGATGAAACTTGCAGAAATTGAAAAAAAGGCTAGGGTAGTGGGAATAAAAGATACGTGGAAATATTCCAAAAAAGACCTGATTAAGACCATCCAACGCAAAGAAGGCAATTTTGATTGTTTTGGCACCGCTACTAATTATTGCGACCAATCGGCTTGTTACTGGAGAGGTGATTGTTTAAGATAAGCGAGGACATCCCGCACCTTTGGGCATATTCAAAAAATAATAAAAAAATGAATTTAACAAAGGTGCAGGATTAGTCCGAGCTTACCCCCACACCAATTGTAAAGTAGCGTGGACTAAATACACAATTGGTGTGGGGGTTAATTCGCCCAAACAACTTACATTCATTATCATTCCATAAGTTATCGCTCATTTAATATGGGGAAATACAGGTGTCAAATCTGTGACAGAGAGATCGATGATTTTGTCAGTATCGCCCACATCAAGGCAGAAGAGTATATTATTGATTTGATCCGGCGCGACCATCCTGAATGGAAAGAAGGCGATAAGACCTGTCATAAATGCATTGAATACTATCGGAAGCTGGTAAGAGAGACTGAGATTTAAAAAAACCTCTAGAATCACCAACCTTTAACAGACATCCTTCCACAGGCTATTTATAATCGAGTATGAAAAAAATAGCGCTCATTCTGACTGGCGGTAAAGGCACGCGCTTGTGGCCTTTATCCAGAGAAAACTATCCTAAACAATTCGTAGAATTTAAAGAAGGGTTATCGCTATTTCAACTGACCATAAAAAGGCTTTTACCCATCTTTTCTACCAACGACATATTTATTATTTCTCAGGAGAACTATAAATTTACAGTTTATAATCAAATCGAACTATTGCCGGGATTAAAGAATAATCTGAAGAATCCCCTGAAGAAAAATGTTATTTTCGAGCCAATAGAAAAGAGCACGCTTCCTGCGGTATTGCTGGCAATCAAACAGCTTGAGGTAATAAGAAATTTAAAAAATAATGATTTGTTATATGTATTTCCTTCTGACCATATTATCCAACCTTTATCCAAATTTAAAAGTTCTCTAAAGAATGCAGGAGAGCTGGCGAGAAAAGATAAGATTGTAGTTTTTGGCGTAACCTTGGGTTTTCCCCAGGAAGGTTACGGATATATTATGGCGAAGAAACCCTATTCCCTGGGATTTCTGGTAGAGAGATTTGTGGAAAAACCATCGTTTAAAGAAGCGAAAAAATTGTTAGATAAGGGCGCTCTTTGTAATGCCGGTATTTTTTGTTTTAGTAAAAAAGTGTTTTTGGAGGAATTGAGTGTAGTACGGCCTGATATTTTCAAATACTATACCTTTGGTTTTAAGGATTTTTTGAAAAAATTTAAAAATATCCCACCGATTTCCATAGATTATGGAATAATGCAGCAGACTAAAAAAGCCGCACTGGTAAATTTTAGGCTTAAATGGACAGATTTGGGCAGCTGGGATACTTTTCTGAAATTTTATACACGCGGACAAGATAATTTTAAGATTGGCAAAGCAGAATTTGTAGAAAGCAAGGGTTGCTTTGCCTATTCTAAAAACAGGCTTCTTTGTCTTGTGGGTCTTCGGGATGTGCTGGCTATAGATTCGCCAGACGCGTTGCTACTGGTAAAAAAAGGTTATTCAGACAAGGTAAGACAGCTTGTATCCTTGATCAATAAAAAAGGTTATTTACAGAGCAAGGACAGCTCCACCGTATATCGGCCCTGGGGGTATTATACTGTGTTACATGAAGAGAAAGGTTATAAGGTCAAAGAGATCGGGATTTATCCTAAAAAATCCATCTCTTTACAAAAACATAAATATAGAAGTGAACACTGGAATGTGGTTAGGGGGGAGGCGCAAGTTTTTATGGATGGCCGGAAAGTAAAGGTGCGCAAAAACGAAGGTATATTTGTGCCCAGGAATACCAAACACCAGGTTTCTAATGCCACAAATAAAATAGTGAAGATTATTGAGGTTCAGATAGGCAGTTATCTGGGTGAAGATGATATCCGCAAGTTCTCCGATTACGCATAGGTTTTATTTTTTTCTGGTTATTTATGGTTACTTACCCATAATAAATAGGGCGTTAAAAGTAGGTAAAAGTAAGTAAATAAGCATGAAAAGACGGGGGAGGCCTAAGAAATATAGAATAGTCCGAATTAATCCCAAGATAAGCCAGTTTAGCCCCAGGGGCAGGCCAGGAAGGCCAGATGAAGTAAACCTGACCATGGATGAGTTTGAGGCAGTGCGCCTGGCTGACTATATGGGTTTAGAGCAAAAGGAAGCAGCCAAATCTATGCACATTTCCCAGCAGACCTTCAGCCGGATCTTAAAAAGAGCCCGCAGGGCCTTGGCCAATGGCCTGGTAGGCGGTAAAATTATTAAGATTCAGGGAGGCTACTACGTAATTAGTTCCCACTAAGATTCCTTAGCAAAACAATCCGCAAAGATATAAATAATTTGAGCCACCTTAGGATTACGACCTTAAAATGGACAGAGAGTTTAGATATTTTCATCTTATAAACAATTTTAGCACTAAAAGCTGATATGTCGGGAACTTCCTATAATAGTTCTTATGTTAACTTGGGCATATTGGAAGAATACTGCCTAACTGTTTATATGGTAATGGGTTACGATATATTGGGATTTTCCTGTGTATAAGCCTGATTTGACTTACCTTGACTTACTTATTTTTTTTAAGCTTTACATTTAGAAACAGAATGTTACTTTGTCTGACAGGTTAAATTGGTGGGCGCATTCAAGGGTTTTATCTTTCAATTGGCGGCTGTAGTCTGAATATTTGGCAGGATTACTAGTTTTATAGATTAATAACCTCAAATTAGTATAGTCCCTCCTGCTTAATCCTTTCTTTAGACTATCCAAGACTCCCCAGCGAGGATTTAATCTATCTACGTATATATGGTCCAAATTAAGGCCCTCCAAGGCCCTAAAAATGGCTTCTAAATTGGCTCTGGTATCGGTAAATTCCGGTATCAACGGTCCTAAAAATACCCAGGTCCTGATACCTTTTTCCTGGGCAATTTTAAGGGTATTCAGCCGTTCTTCAGGCTCTGAAGCATAGGGTTCCAATACCTTTTGTAGGTTTCTGTCCAGGGTAGTAATGGTCATGCCTAAACTGGGGGTTTTATAAGCCTCTAAAATATCAAAATCACGCAAAATCAGGCTACTTTTGGTAAGTATAGAGACCTCAAGGCCTGCTTCTAAGAGTAGCTTAAGACAGGCGCGGGAGAGCTTATATTTTGCCTCTAATGGCTGCCAGCCATCGCAGATAGAACTCATAAAGACCTCTTTAGGCGGCCTTATTTTCTTTATCTGTTTGGTTAGGATTTCAGGGGCATTTATTTTGACATCCACAAAATAACCCCAATCCTCAGGCCTATCTTTGAACTTCTTCATATACCGGGCATAGCAATACAGGCATCTGTGACTGCAACCCACATAGCAGTTCAGGGTAAAATCAGCCAGGTCGGATTTATTCAGGAGGGTTTTACAGGTAGTTTCGCGGACTTTCAACATGACTAAATTGGGCTATAAAAAAGGGTTTATTTTGGTTTAACCGTATAGTCAATGGATTTGGCGGGGAAGAATATAACTTATTATAATCTATTTCGCTCTATTTAAATCGGGCTCTTTGTCTAAATCTATTTCATTCTCTACAACTTTCAAATTCTTTTTGCTTGCCCAGACAAATCCTTTATCAGGCGTAATTACTGCCACATCAACGGGACCACCAACTCCGGGCATATCCCCAGGATCAACTATAATACCATCTGAAAAACGTTGAATAGCAGAGGTAGTTTGAATCATTAAAACACAAAAATCAATAGCATCCTGAAGAGTCATTGTGCCCCATTGAATAGCATATTCTAAATTCCTTAGTTGTTTATTTATCTCTTCTATAGTATATTTTTGAATTGCTTCATTAATAAACTTAATATTTCTTATTCTGCTATCAGAACCCAAAATGATCCGTACCACTACATCAGTTTGGCCAATCCAAGAAGCTCCATACTCTTTACCTCTTTCTCTGCTATCCCTTGTTTTTTCGATTCCTCCTGGGATACAACAAATATAGACTTCGTAAGACCCATCTTTATTATATCCAGCAACTAAAAATTTTATTGTATCTACTCCTCCTACACCATCAATTATATTGCCTTTTGGGTCTTTGAAGCGAAATTTAATAACATATTGTTCTTTTTTAATTTCTAAAACTTCGCAACCTTGTTTTTGAAAATCGTTCTGGATCTTTTCAGGTAGTTTATCTAATTGCTCTTGCCATTTATATTTTTTATTAAAAAGGTAATGTAACTTTTCAGCAGCGTCTTTAACATCCAAGTTTATAACTTCAGTTTCGTGTTTAAATTGTTCAATAAATTTGCTTATATTTTTAGGTACATCGTCTTCGGGTAAGAATGCTAACCCAGTTACAGCAACGCCGATTCTCCTGTTTAACTGAAAAAGTTTATGAGCATTATCACTTCCAATTCTAGCCATTCCTTTACGATTGCGATACGACTGCCTACTATCAACAGCTAAAACAATTCCCTCTGGAGTTGTTGTATTTATCACTAACGACATATTACTAGCCCCTCTTTTTTGTTATTTCCATTTTAATCCCCCAAAAGTTAAAATATCATTTATATTTATTTAACTCTTGAACTAGCTTATGAACGGTGGTAGAAGGATTATTTCTCTCAGGAGTAAACTCTAGGTAAGTTTGGTAAAGTCTTTCAGCATTCTTAATGGCATTAAGCTGTTTATTTTTTAGCTTGTCATACATATGTGGGTTATTCTTTTCGTATCCCTCACCTAACAAACTTGTCAATTTTTGCTGATACCAATCTCTGTTAACTCCTGTTATATGATAATTAAAATGCAAAACATACCACAATTCAAAGGCCTCGTTTGAATAAGCTACTCTGATTTTATGATTATGCGCTAATTGAATAGCTCTATTAAAATTTTGAGGAGGATTGGAGTCTCTATCAAAAACACACCAGACCTGGTTATACGGTCTTTTTTCTAGCAACGCCTCTTCTTTCAACTCAATCGCTTTTTCTACTAAACTGTCTGTAACGTAACCTGCGCCCTCAATTTCTACTTCCACAACTTCTTTATTAACTGGGAATTTTTTAAAGTAATTTGGCTCTGTCTTTGTCCCCTCACAAACAATCAAAATCCTATCCCGTATTTCACGGGTACCAATCTTTCTTTTATAGTCGATAATGTATAGTGGCGATTTTTTTATTTTCATTATCCCTATTTAAATAACAACTTTGGGTTACTAACAAAGGGAATTGCTCCATACTTTCCGAGAATATAATCTTTACCATAAGAAGCATCGTTTCTAACCTTCCCCTTATCCATTATATACTCAACTAAGGAATACAAATCGGTAGCCCCATATTGATCTTTTTCGGTAAACCATATTTGGTCTCTTCTAAAAATATCTCTTTTAATCAAATTTGTATCATGGCAAGCAAAAATTAACTGCGCGTTCTTTCGATTTTCACTTGAGTTAAACAACCTGACTAAAAATTCTGTAATTGTAGGATGCAACCTCGAATCAAATTCATCAATGACCATAATTTTCCCATTTTTTATAGTATCCAACAAGGGGGCCGAGATAGCAAATAACTTTTTTGTCCCTTCTGACTCTTCGCGACCAAATTCAAATTTTTCAAAAGTGGATGCTTTTTTGTCTTGATCGAATTTTTTATGCACTGATTTTATCTTTACATCTAACACCTGATCTGCCGATAAAAGCTTTGCCTTTAAAGCTTCTGGCATATCTTTTGGTAAAGTCTCGAGATTCAATTTCTCTTCCTCTATGTTTATGTCTTCTATGCCTAAATCGGCAATTTTAAGAAACTTAAGGATTTCCCCCCTTACTTCATCATTGTGGACTTGATCTATTGTATAACCGAGATACCGCGTATCATTCAAACCAGAAATAATGTTAAATTTTTTAAACCAATCGGTAATCCTTAAGGAAATTTGACCATTGAATTGAGCAACGATTGATAAAAAAAGGGCATTGTTGCGGGTTTTCTCTACCAACCCTCTGCCTTCTTTGTAATATGAGCCTATTTCAAAAGTTGTTCCGTCTCTTGTGAAAAGCTTTGCTTCCTGGCGTTTTGGCGCATAATAAAGCCATTCACCACGAACTTCTTTTTTATCAACTTGGAATCCATATCTGTACCTTATGCCTTCGTGAACGAAGACTATTTCAAAAAGAGATGGCGCATTTTCGGTATCTGTGCTTAATCGGAAGTTGGTGACTTTTATTTGTTCCGAAGCTTGCGATGAAGTTAAAACAAATTTTTTCATGAATGCCATGGCTTTAAATAAGTTACTTTTACCACTGGCGTTCGCTCCGTAGATAACCGCGCTTTTTAGTACCTTGAGCCTTTTGTTTAGCAAAAATACATTAGAAGATTCATGTTCTTTAATACGACTAGCAACCATGCTAAAGGTAATCGGGTCCTTAAATGACAAAAAATTTCCAACTCTAAATTGAATTAACATGTTTTATCCTCCTGCGATTCATAATTAGAGAATATGTTGTTTTTGAGAAATTCTCTCATAATTATAACGTTTTTCATTGCAAACAAAGTATAACCCATAAAATTAAAAAAGTCAAGCTTTTTTTGAGAATTTTTCACATAAAATAGGTTTACTTTGTTATTTTTTAAGAAATACTCTACAATAAATTACTTAAGAAATTAAACAATCTGGCCTACTTTTCCTCCTGGATGGCGTCGGATTTATTTTTCAAAAATAATTCTGATCCTGTTTTCTACTGAGCACCCCTAATTTATTTTTATTATTATTTAATAGCTACCATCGCCAACATAAGTTCCATCTGGCGCCAGCATAGGTTTACCACCTACATAGGTACCATCTGGAGCTAAATGAACTTGTCCCATATCAAACCTCCTAATAAACCCCGCTCGAAATCAGTCCAAGCCACCCGCTAAAATTAAAGCCGCTTATCTAGTCCCCTGGTTTCTTCTTAAAAACTTTACTCTCTCTTTCCTCGGCTTCTTTTTCAACCTCTTCCTTTATAGCAACTTCTGTAAGAACCTTATATTTTTTATCCCGTGGTTTGCGAATAGGAACCCTTGAATCAAAGATATTCCCCATAATTGAATTCATTAATTCAATTCTATAATCAAACAGATAACTACCTATGCTCCAGAGTTCGTCATTAAGCTTATCGCATCTTTCTTTTAATTCTCGTTGTTTTTCTACCGTTATTAATTCCTCTATTCTTAAGTTACTAAAGTAAGCCAAAAACTTTTCGATTTTGTCGAAGATATCGTCAAATTGGAATTGAATATACTTTCTATAATGGTCGAATCTTATTACTGCAATTTCGTTTGACTCGATAACCAAAATAAAATTCGCTAAATTAGTTCTTATATTTATACTTTCATTACGTAATTTTTGCTCTTGCTGAAATTTATCAAATGTAAGCATTCTGCTTGGATCAATGCTATATAATTTTAGATTACCTGGTAAAATAAGAAAACTTACTCCCAGCTTTGATATTGCATCTGAAAGTTCAGTAACCGCCTTATTTATCTCACGAAAGGCATTAATTTCTAAAGATTTCTTAAATTCTTCTTTCTTCGCAATACGATTATCTCGCCTTGTTTTTTGTAAATGCATTAAACCTAACAATAACGCAATACCCCAACCAACAATTGTTGTAAAACTTGATATATATTCTTTATCTGTTATGAGTTGTTTAGATTTTAGTGACTTGAGATAATTAACAAACAGCAAGCCCACGAGAATTGTTATTACATATAACGAATTAGAAATTAAAAAATGTTTTATTTTATTTAGCATTTCAATAATTTTACAGTTTTAGAAATGAATTCAGATTTATTTTTCAAAAATAATTCTGACCCCCCTACCTTATTTAATTAGCTTATCCAATTCTGCTTTCTTTTTTAGAAACTTCTCTTTTACTCTATTTATAAATTCAGGTCTAAGAAATGAAATATCTCCTACTTCTTGATATATTGGGAAAGGAGTTTTGACTCTCTTCTCCTCATCTCTCTCTTTCTGGAGTCTAATATGGTGTTCATAAAATTTGATAAATACATCTATATCTTCGCGGTCAATATATGAATAATTATTGTCTAATATTTCTTTTATTTTTTCATTATTTTTTTCTACTTCATCAATATATGAATTCGCAATTCCGATAGTTTCTTTTATTCTTTTTCCTACGGTTTCTTGCGTACCCGGATCTTCACTAAACTTTTTCCCAATAAATTCTTTATTATAGGCATTCATAATTCTTTTATTTAACTCAAAGAGCTTTTCGCTTTGAGAAACAAAATAATACAAAGGACCATACAATTTTCTTATCTGGCTATCTAAAAAGCCTATCTTTCCTTCTCTTTTTTCTGCCCTGTTAGTACGGATCCAATTAAGAATGGCTGCTACTACGCCACCACCAAGGAAACTAAATATTAATCTTACTATACTCTCGTTATTCATTTACAAATTCTGTCTGTTTCTATTTTTCAAAAATTAGAAGCGGCATTATTTTTTTAACTTGTTCCTCAATGCTTCCCAATTCAGCATTTCTCTTTTTTTATGAATCATACGATGGCAATTTGAACATACTACCTTAACTTCGTTAACTGTAACATCTCTTTCCCCTGCTGTATTAGCTAGCATTTTTTCATGATGCACTTCAATATACCCATTAGCGATGTCTCTTCCATAAGTCTTATCGAAATCAAAACCACATACCATACATTTATTTCCATATTTTTCAATAGCATCTTTCCTTAAAGCGGGATTTCGTTCTCTTGCTGTCTGTATAACCCTTAATTCCGCTCCCTCTTTATAAGCCAATTCTTTTTTAACCTCTTCTTTCCCTTTCTCTCTTAACATCGATTCTAATATCTCAAAATTCTTTTTGCTTAGTTTAATTCCTTGCCTAACCCATCCCTTGAACTGAGGGAGTGTCTCTATAATTCTCTTGTATGGAACCCCATCTTTTGACGGAAGCCAAATATCTGGAGAAACTATCCGAATTATTTGCCATTCCTTACCACCACGATTTTCTTTGCCTTTAGGGATGGGCTGAAATTCATTTGTTAAAGTTCCTAATGCAAAAATGGTCTTTGCTCCTCCCTTATAGCCATCGGGATTTTTTCTTGTTTCGTAAAAAATAACACGATCTCTAACCCTCATTTTTTCAGGACCAATTTTTTTCTTTTTATGAAACCACACACCCAAAAAGGGTCTTTCTGATTCACTCGGCCAATAATTCTCCAGCCAATATTGTGGTTCAACACTAACTTCGCTTATACCTTGCCAGTATTCATGTACTTTACGAAGCTCTGCCTGAAAGAATTCATCGTCAGTCTGTGTAGTCTGTAATTTTAAATCTTTAGCCATCCAGAAGAATCCTTTGCCTGGTTTCTTTCCGGTCGCAACAACAGCACTTAATAAAGGACGTCCATTTGTATGCTCAGATATAGAAATTTCACCCAACATCTTACCAATTTCATTTGCTCCATAATTACCCGGTTTTAGACCAACCAAAGACATAACTTCTCCGTAAGGGATGGTTTTACCTTTACGAGCTACTTCGATTAGCTTCTTATAAAGGACTTCGTTTAGCATTTTTTTATTAATTTTAGGTATAGAATATTGCGGAAAATTCGGATTATTTCTATTTTTCAAAAATTAGAAGTGACCTATCTTTTAGGGGGTTGCCTTAGAAATTTTTTCTAATACAACATTAATTTTATCTTTTTCAACCAATGCAAAAGTATAATTCTTACCAGCTAATTCTTGCCATTTCCTGCCTATTTTTTCTTTGTATTCCGTATCCTCTCCACCTAATAAATGTTCGCCCTTGTATTCAAGGAGAAAATAATGGCCTTTCTTACTCTTCACAAGAAAGTCCGGATAAAACTTGCCTTTCAACCAACCCTGAATATAAAATCCGCTTATCTCCGGGTTACGAAACCACCATTGAATATCAAGACCGTCCAATTGATAAGCAAAATCCAATTCTTCTTTGTTCATCTTACCGGCTTTTTCATATAGATGTTTGTTAAAATTATCTTTACAGATATTCAATAATCTTATCTGCTCACCAAAGTTAAAACATTTCCCTGTTGCAGTTATTAATTTATTTTTTTCCAGTTCATTAAATTTCTTAGTGGTCATGCCATCAACTATTTGGTCTATCTTCTTTTCTATCGCTTCTTTAACCTGATACCTATTAGCACTTAATTTATTTAACTTATATTTTTTTAATAAGGCATCTACAACCTTTCCCAAATAGACATTCATATCCTGAATTGCAATAAAACCGCGCTGAATCTTTATTCTAAACCATGCCGATAAATCTTCACGCGTAAAAGCTTTATAGTGATATATCAAACTTAATTTTCCGGCTGCGTCTTTTGTTAGCTCGCCTTCACGCCCAATATCAATTTTAACTACCCTTGCATCATCAGCAAAATGACATTCCACTTCCGAACTTTGCTTCTCCAAAAGGGCAGTATCGCCGATCAAATCTCCAACATAATCTAATTTCCGGGAGTCTTTACCGTCTTTGATATTCATAAAAGGAACTTCTATGTTTTTATCCTCTATTTTTCTCTTAAACTCGTCAACCAATACGGCAACGCCTCCTGTTACAGGAATAATATCTTCGTAACCATTTTCCTGCAACCCCTTAATTACCATCTCTGAAGCCTGGCTGAAATTCCTGGTTGACGCAAAGATATAGGCTGAATTTAGAGCCGGGTCAGATTTTTCTTGGGCATTCGGAAGACGCATAATGCGGCCAATAGTTTGTTCTACGGATAAACGCGCTCCTAAGTTGGAAACTGAAACTAAAACATAGGCAAAGGAACAATCCCACCCTTCGCGAAGAGCATTCACGGTAATAATATACCGAATAGAGCATTTTTCTCCGAGCAGAGTTTCCCTATCCGGCAGCTCTTTCCTTTTGCTGGTTTGAATGGCAATTTCTCTAGGGGTAATCTTGACTTCCTCACTAAGAAACCTATAAATCTTATCCACATAAACTTTATTTTTGTTTTCTTTTTCCTGCTCTGCCTGAATAAGCATGATTGGACGTAGGTATTCGCCCCCATCTTTCCTGGCGCGTTTTTCCAAATCCTTCAGTTTATCAATTCCTTCGTAGATTGTATCCTGCCAGGGCGTCTTGTTGGCCAGATAAATAGGCATTTTAATCATTTTTGCTTCTTTTAATTCCTTAGCCGGAATATCCACCAGGACATTGCTTTGGCCGCGCGGTGTTGCGGTGAATTCAAGAACAAAAGAAGGATTCAGGTGCTTGAGCATATCAAAGGAAAGCTCTGTCTGTACATTATGACCCTCATCAACTACCACCAGAGGATTATGCAGTTTAATCACATTTACCAGAGAATAAATTATTTCGCCGCCTTTGTCTTTATCCAGAAAATCAATTTTTGCGCTATCTAATTCTTCAAAGTGATTCATCAAAGCGCCATTATCCTGAAACGCCTTTAACCATTCTCTATCATTCCTTCTAAAAGCGCTTAAAGTGGAGATGATGATACACAGGTTTTCCGATAGATCGTCTTTCTGAATTGATTTTGCTTCTGACAAATCAAAAACCTTGACCGCATTATGAAAGCGCTGATCTAAAACCTCCCGGTAAGGATGTTTACGGTTACGTAAGTTTTCAAGAGTTTGCGTCCTAATCGCGTCTGACGGCACAAACCACATTACTAAACCTTTATCTGTCCTTTCTCCCAAATAATCGCTGCAAATTCTACCTACTGCATGCACGGCAATAAGCGTTTTTCCCCCTCCGGTCGGTACCTTAATGCATACAAACGGGCTTCTGCCAATTTCCGGAATCCAATGATACTCTTTGGGGAAACGGTCTTGCGCGTCTGTTCTGGTAATCATAAACGCCACGCCGGCAGCTTTATCTTTGGGATACCCGCGCATCTCCAATAAATAATTCCGTAATTGCTCTAAAGTTTTTTTCTGGTACTTTTTTAGTTCCATATACCTAATATACCTTTACCTGGTAAGGGATTTGTTTAAAAATAATTTGATGCTTTTCTAATATTTCCTCATCTATTAAACACTTATCCGCATACACTATCTTTCTGCCTTCTTTAGTTTTAAGTTTTTTTAGGAAATTCCTGTTTAAAACATTCTTTCCGATACCGTCAAAAAGCAAAAAATAATGCGTATCAGCAAAACCACCAATATAATTTCCTTTAATTTTATTCTTATCAAGATTAGTGTGAGTTTCGGTAAAGAATATATACCTAGCCATATCTTCAAAACTCACCGCCTTATTAATCATACCATCGCTGTTAAATAAGGTATCCCCTAGTTCTACATACTCAAACCCGCCACCTAAACCTTTTACTTTAACTCTTTCACCGCCATTCTTTTTATAGGAATAGCCTTTGGCAACTCTATGGATTCTTTCCGCAGTAATGTCTCGACAGATATCCCTTTCCATTTCTACTATAAGGAACTTCCTATTACCGCCATCCTCTTTATTTAAATCCAGTACCGCGTGTGCTGTAGTACCAGAGCCAGCGAACGAATCAAGAATGATATCGTCTTTGCTACAACTTAACTGAATAAATCTCTTAATCAATTCAACCGGCTTAGGAGTTTCGAAAAGATTTTTTCCTAAAATCTTTTTTATAGTCTCTTTCGCCATTTGGGTAGAACCAACTTCATCTGCAAAAAGTATAGAATTAGAAACAACTCCCTGTTTAACTTCAGTTAAATATTTCTTTAGACGAGGTACATTTTTTCCTGTCTTTCCAAACCACAATCTCCCCTCTCTATATGCTTTCATAAGCGATTCTTTAGTAAGTCTTGGGTAAGTTCCCGGAACTGGCTTCCAGCGAGCACCATTTGGGAAAACAATCTTATAGACATTTGACTCACTCCCGCTTTTAGCCTGTAATGCTACACTTGTCCATAATCCACGGGGATCGTTATCTGGATTATCATAACGGGCATCTAGTTCTTTTGTTCGTGGCAATAGATTAAATTTGTTATTGTTTATGTTCTTTATATAACAAGACACATAATCATGATTGACCGATGCAAACCTAGCATCATTTTGTACGACGTTCTTCTTATTCCAAATAAATGTTGTTATAAAATTCTCCAGACCAAAGATATCATCCATGATTTGTTTTAAATCACTATATTCGGTATCATCAATACTTACAAAAATCACACCGTCATTGCTTAATAAATCGTGAAGAAGCTTTAATCTCGGATACATCATACACAACCACTTATCGTGACGGGTCAAATCCTCTCCTTCTGCTCCCACGACTTTTCCCAACCATTCCTTAATTTTAGGAGAATTAACCTTATCGTTATAAACCCATTTCTCATTACCAGTGTTATACGGCGGATCTATGTAAATACACTTGATACTACCATGATAAAAAGGCATCAAGGCCTTAAGCGCCTCTAAATTATCGCCTTCCACAATTAAATTTTCACTTTTACCCAGCGATAATTTCTTGTTCTTCTTCAAAAGCCGAAACGGCACTTCCTTGTCGTGATTTACAATCTTATCCTTCCCAATCCAATTTAATGTCGGCATGGCCTTTTGATCCTCTCTTTAAAAAATAGGGATCGGTCAATACATTCTTACCCCCCTGGGCCAAAAAAGAAGTGTAATGTTCTAACATAGTATCCAGGTCCACAGCGGGGGTCATTAATAGCCGTTTATCTAAGTCAGGTTTTTTCTCTCTGG